>Ga0207709_10000068_pt1 | contig 188511 bp, 172 predicted proteins | sample KBSM34metaG_FD_184397 | JGI IMG/M metagenome (GOLD analysis project Ga0207709, IMG submission 184397) | Miscanthus rhizosphere microbial communities from Kellogg Biological Station, Michigan, USA - KBS M3-4 metaG (SPAdes) (version 2) | ecosystem: Host-associated > Plants > Roots > Rhizosphere... | reverse complement strand
AACAATCTGTCCTCTTGGGTTAATAACATTTGTAATCGTTAAATTCGGCGCAACAATACTCGTTGGTATTGACAATAAATTAACTGTATTGTTATTAAGCGGTCCATATGTATATTTTGTGGTACGGTCAGTACCGTCAAACTCCCTCACCTCAGTAACACGATTGAGATCATCATATGTATAGCTAACCTCCTTACTTGAATGATAAAGAACATATTTTAACCGATTCCGCACATCAAAAGTCATCTTAACAGCAGGTTTTCCATCCACTGTCAAACACGGATAACCCGTCACGTCCATTCCACTATATGAACTTTTTATTGTAGTTGTAGCATTCTTTAAATTGCTTAAAGCTACACTAGTACTTATCGTCTTAAAATTATCATCATAAGAAGTTAGAGTTTCTCGTGATCCACCAGTTAATGGTACGGGAGCATATGTTTTTAATATAGTCTTTGCTGCTGAAAAATATGCATTTGGGCCACTACCTATCACATAATAATTCTGGGTAATGAGCCATTTTATTATCCCCTGTCCTGCTGCATTTTTAACCTCAGTTAACACGGGAAAATAATAACTTGAATCCGGAGTTGCTCCCCTTTGTGCCACATAGAGTTTTATTGCCCCTATTTCTGTCATTTCATTAGTATAACTATAAGCGCCTGCTACAGTTGAGTCAGAACTAATTAAAGCAAATACATAAGTATCAGTACCTGTACTTGGGACTTTATTCGCGTATGCTTTATAATTAAAAGTTGCGACCTGACTACCACCCTGGGCTGCAGTATAAGTAACTTTTGTAATTAATCGTGATTCATCAACAGATTGGCTTGCTCCAAGCGTTACATCATGAAAAGCACGTTCAAAAACTAATTTATTATTATAACGATCACTAACTTGAGTTAGATTCATTTTGCTATCGTACTGTAAATTAGTCACATTGCCTTGTTTATCATCAATCTTTGCAACGCGATATAAATCCATTGAAACTGTGACAGAAGTTTCTATATGAGGCGTCGTATTTGAAACGGCATAATAAGGTCTATTACTAATTGCCCAAATAGCATTTGTAGTTCCCCATAAATTATAATCTGTGCTCAAATAGGAGTAATTAATTTCCTTAGGGGATGTTTGAGGACTAACAGTCCGATATGAGGTACTAGTTATTGTATATTGGACTCCATTTTTAGAAATAATAAGGTTACTTCCAGAACGACTAAGTTGATATTCTCCTAGACCATCTCTCTCTGCAATATCCCATAAACCCTCTATAGATGTACGATTTAAAAGAGCTACAGGATCTGCAGAAAATAAACGCCTAAAAGTTCCATCTTTTTCCAAAAAAACTGTATCAGCCACCTCACCCGGTAACCGGACTATAATTGCCTTAATAGTATTCTCTGTTATAACTGGGTCATAACTTTCTGCAAATCTGGTGTTAGGGTCAGCTGTTGGGGAAGCTTTTAACTTATATTGTTTTTCCTGTTTAGTAACATTCTGAACAATAACATGACTATGATAGTTATCTGTCCACCCTACACGACTTGTTTCGGGTTGAAAAAATGTTTGGGCAGCTGAAAAGTTTCTACGTAATGGTGCTCTATAATTCAAGTTATAGGGCAGTGCACCTGTAATTTGAGTTTTGTTATAACTAATATCACCTGATAATAAATCATATCCATATGTACAAGATTGTATCCCAGGTGCACGGGCAGCGGCATAATTATAAGCTACGATGTCTTCTGTTTCTGCATAAACAGTCTGATTAAATACACTCAGTACAATTAAATTTAAAAAAAATATAATGTATTGAACAACATGATTTAAAGATTTCATAAAGTTATCTAGCATTCATTAATGATGATATAAAATATTTTTATTAAAAAATTAAAAATATTTTATGTAAAACTTAAACACAGTTATTTATGCTTAAGCTTTTTTACTTATTGGTTTGATTAATAATGACATCACTATTATGATCTTTTAGCTTTTTTAGCTGCTCTTCAGAGGCAAATTCAGCTTGTTTTTTTGCGAGGTCTTGTGCGTACCCGACCATAGCATCATTTTCTTTTGATGAAGTTTGCTCCGTTTCACAGCCAGAAAGTATAAGAGTTCCTGAAAATGCTAAACAAAAAAAACCTAACTTACTAATTAATTTAAACATTTATTTTTTCCTATTAGTTACCAAAAATCACTAAAATAAAAACATATACAGAACACTCTTTATACAAAAAACAATTGCTTTGGTCAATAAAGAAACAAATTGTATGTTTTTTATATCGCTTTATTTTTAGACATACTTTTATTAGATTGAATTAAAATTTATTAAATTATAAATATCCAAGTAAAATATAAAATAATTACTATATTTAAATAAAAATAGGGCACTTAATTTATAAAATACCCTATTTCATCTTAAAATATAAAAAACTATTTTAATAACCCGCAGTCTTCAAAATTACTTTTACAATGAAAAATTAAATTATCAAAAGACTGATTTACTGATTCCAAAAAAATTTAACAAATGTATATCTACGCTTTATTTCAATTCGATATTTTCCTTACGATTATAAAACTATAGATAGTAGAAATTATTCGACTTATAAAATTGATTATTTTCACTAAAATATCTACATAAGCAATATAATTTAAATATGAATAATTTTACCTAATTATTCAAACCACAGCCCCCCCAATAGCCAAAAAAATTAAAAGCTCTCTAATTACATAAATTTAAAATTAAAAAACCCATCACTTATTAAATGATGGGCTCTAACAAGAATTACATAGACATCAAAACCTAATAAAGGTTTACCACAATATAAATCTAACTACAATAGTTTATATTTAAAAGCCAACTTTTAGTTTCCAAGAGGTCTTTTTGAATCTTTCTATTATCATTTAAATATTTATTACTCACAAAATATTTAACTTGACACAAATTCTTTTTATCATAAAGAGTTAAATCTTTTTCTGATATTCTCCTCATATCTTGCGCAATAAGCAATAAAGGTATATATATCAACGCCAACATCTTCATGTTAGTGAATAAGGCGATGGGAAAAAGGCATTATCTTCAGCCAAATCTGGAGTAGGATTTTTATCATTAATATTTGCGGTATTCATTGTTACTATCCTTTTTCATCAGTATGGAAAGAAATAATAAATTAAGAACCAATTCTTATTTCTTACTCAATGTATAGGTGAAGTCATAGAACTAGTGCAATCTGCCAATAGAATTTGGCAATTTTTATAGAGAAATAGGCAGAGTTTTAAATTATAAAATTTAGTTTAGGCGAACCTGTCGTTCACCTAAACTTTAGTGATTACAGCTTTATGCGTTCATTTCTAAAACGATCTTTCCGATGTGATCACCCTGCTCCATACACGCATGAGCACTTTGTACATCTGAAAAAGCATACGTTTTATAGATTTGAGGTAAACACTTACCTTGTGCCAGTAATGGCCACACATGCTCATGCAAAGATTGGGCAATTTGTGCTTTTTCTTCACTAGTACGCGCTCGCATCGTTGAACCCGTAATCGTGGCACGCTTTAAAATCAATTTTTGTAAATCAAATTCTTTTGCGATTCGACCACCCATAAAACCAATAATGACAAGTCGACCATCACGTTTTAATAGATTTAAATTTTTCTGGAAATAAGAACCACCCACAATATCCAAAATAACATCAACACCTTTATCTTGGGTGTGTTTCAAAATTTCTTGCTCAAAATCTTGGGTTTTATAGTTAATTGCCGTGGTCAAATCAGAGAGTGCCTCAACTTTATCTTCGCTTCCAACCGTAGCAAAAGTTTTAATCCCTAAAGCATGACAGATGGCTAAAGCAGTGGTGCCAATGCCACTGGCCCCTCCGTGAATCAATGCTGTTTCATTTGCCTTTAAACTTCCGATATCAAATAGATTGGCCCAAACTGTGAAGAACGTTTCTGGAATAGCAGCGGCTTGAGTAAACGATAAATTTTCAGGTATTGGTAATACTTGTGTCGCAGCAACTGCACAGTACTCTGCATAGCCACCACCGTTTGTTAAAGCACAAACTTTATCTCCGACTTTGAACTGTTGCACTTGGTCACCTACCGCAACCACCACGCCAGCAACTTCTAGTCCCGGTATTTGAGTAACACCTTTAGGCATCGGATATAGCCCCATACGCTGTAACACGTCAGGGCGGTTAATTCCCGCAGCCTTTACCTCAATCAAGACTTCATCTGCTTGAGGTACCAGAATATTAGCCTCTTGAACTTTTAGAACCTCAGGTCCACCTGGAGCGGTAATTTCAATAATTTTCATAGTGGTTGGAAGGGTCATTTATATGCTCCATGTTTGATTTATATTTTAAAAATACTGATCTAAGTTAAATAATCGAAGACTTAGGTGGAATTCCAAACAGTCGTTTAAATTCTCGACTAAATTGTGAGGCACTGACATAACCGACTTCATAGGCTGCTTCTGCTACGCCCATTTTGTTGTTCATGATCAACTCACGTGCTTTATGCAGTCGAGTAATTTTGATGTACTGTAAAGGAGAATAATTTGTCACTTTTTTAAAAGTTTGGTGAAAAAGCGATATGCTCATTCCCGCTTGTTTCGCCAACTCTTGAACCGTTAAATTACGATAATAATCACGCTGAATAATTTCACAGATTGTATAAATCACGCCGTTTCGACTTGCCATGGCAGATAAATTTTTTATGAACTCTCCCCCACAAGCCTGTACTACACGATAAACCAATTCTCTTTTTACTTGTTCACCCAAGATAAAAGTATCTTGTTTAGAGCGAAGTAAATTAAGCAATCGTAGAGCAACTTCCGAAATAGTTGGGTTCATATCAATAACTCTAAGCCCGCAGCTCAATTTTAAATCACCTGACTGAGAGTCTTCGGTAACCACTTGTTGTTCTTTATCCAGTTTAGTTACTAAATCAACCATCATTTGAGATTCAAATTTTATTGCAATAGCCAACATTGGTTCATTATTTTCAACTACTGTATCGCAATCAAAGGGAATGGCAATTGAAATGAATAAGCACTGCCCCTGACGAAATTGAAAAATATCTTTGCCGATATACCCTCGCTTTACTCCCTGTATGACTAAAACAATTGAAGGTTCTTGCAACACCGCAACAGGTGATGTGGAGTGATCAACACGCATCAAGGTGATGTTGGAGATAAAAGTAGGATAAAGACCTTCTGCTGGAGCCAAATGTAAAAATGCGTCGACCAAATTTTCCGAGAGATGATTTTGCGGCATAGTTTTATTGCGAGAGGTAATCTAATAATCAATATAACAATGAAGCTAAAATGAAAACATGTGTCTTACGTTTACTTTGTATAAATAGGCAATTCAAATCAATTTTTAGGCATAAAAAAGCCTAGAATATTCTAGGCTTTTTCACTTCATCAGATTTTAAGCCGATAAATTAAAGAACATTGCTGCGATCAGAATAATTACACCCAATACAATTCGATACCATGCAAATACACGTAACGTATGGCGCTCTACAAATAGCACTAATGCTTTTACAACAAATAAAGCGGCAATAAAGGCTGCAACGAAACCAACTCCAATATTAATCATATTATCAGCGGTAAGTACGTCTGCATTTTTGATCAAGTCAAAAGTTGCTGCACCCAACATAGTTGGCATTGCAAGGAAGAAAGAGAATTCTGTAGCAGCCTTACGTGATAAGCCCGCAAACATTCCGCCTACAATTGTTGCACCTGAACGTGAAGTCCCCGGAATCATGGCAACACATTGAGCAAGCCCGACTAAAAGTGCTTGTTTAAAAGTAATTTTGGTCGCATCGTCCGTCTTATGTTCAAACTGCTTAGATTCAACCCAGAAAATAATGAGAGCACCAACAATCAATGCAATAGCAACGACAATTGGGCTGAACAAAACACTTTTAATAAAGTCGACGGCCAAAACACCAATAATGACTGCAGGGAAAAATGCAATAAGTACACTGATGGCGAAATGACGAGACTCGACATCTCCACTAAAAAAACCTTTAATCAAATTAATAATTTTTTGTCGGTATAACCAGCACACTGCCAAAATAGCACCTAACTGGATTACGACCTCAAATACACGTCCACCGTCTGAATGGAAATCGATAATATGACCAAATAAAATCAGATGGCCTGTACTCGAGATGGGTAAAAACTCAGTTAAGCCTTCAACAAAGCCTAGAAACAGTGCTTTTATAACTTCAAAATTTTCCATAACTTGCTCAAAGAAAGTTAATCACTAGAACGACCTAAAATTTGTTTTATCGCAATTGGTAAGCCTAAAATTTGACTTAACACATGTTCAATATCAGATCATTTCTAACGTTTGTGGTTATTGCCCCTAGTTAAAGGCAGTTTATTTAAAGTGCGATAATGTATCACATCATGATGACAAACTTAGGTTAACTATCGTAAAAAGATAAAACTTGGTAAAGAACTGCCAAAGATTTCTCTTGTTATAGATAAAGCTTTTTGCCGCCTCTTACTCTACAAAATGATCTTAAAAAGTCCTTAAAAAAACATGATATTATTGTGATTAAATGCAGCTCTTATCAAAAATTCTATCTGAATGAAAAATATCAAAATTAATGCACGCCATCTTATTATCGATTTGTTTCTTTCCTCAGCCTATCCTCAACTCACCATCAAACAGATATTAATTGCCGCCAAACTCTTTAATATGAGTGAAAATGGCATTCGTGTTGCGACTACTCGGCTATTAAATGAAGGCATGATAGAAAGTGTCGAGCGTGGTATTTATCAACTTTCGCCATCAACCAAAGAATGGGCAAAAATCATTTTGAACCGCAAAAATGGCATTAAACAAACCAAAGAATGGCAACAACATTATCTTGCAGTATTTACAGGCACATTAGGTCGCATAGATCGCACCGCTTTAAAAAAGAGAGAACGAGCATTACGTCAATTTGGCTTTAAAGAACTCGAAACTGGTATTTATATTCGACCTGACAATTTGGCCTATAGTTTCGAAAAAACATGTGAAGAACTTGTTTTAGCAGGCCTTCAAAGTGAAACAAAAATTTGTGTTATTCAACAGTTTGATTCAAAAAGCCTTCAGTTGATTGCTTCTTTATGGGATACCAAACAACTCGAATTAAACTACAAAAACTATAGCCAAGATATTCAGCAGTGGCTTTTAAAATATGAAAAATTACCGCTCAATGACGCTGCTGCTCAAGCATTGTTACTAGGACGGGAAACCATTACTTTATTAATGAATGATCCTTTACTACCCTCTCCCTTTGTTAATGAACATGCCCGCAATCAATTTGCTCAAAATGTACAGCAGCTAGACTCAATTGGACAAAAACTATGGCAAAAACTTTATGAAAATGAATTAACACATTAAAGAACGATTTATTTTTTTACAAACAAATATTACAACTTTTAAAATTTTATGATTATATTGGTAATATAAAATATGAATACCAAAATCTGATTTGGGAGAATAAAAATGAATACACAGGTGAGTGTTACCGATCTATTTAGCAGAGAAGAAATACAAGAACTGACGGAGCCTTCGGATGCATACGGCGCTTGGGCTGTTGCAAGTACATGGGCAGTTATTGGGGGAACATTTGCTAGCTTAATTGTGATGTGGGATTACTTACCTAGCTGGGGCAAATTACTTGCTTGTATGCTTGCCTTGGCAATATTGGCTGGTCGCCAATTATGTCTAGCTATTTTGATGCATGATGCATCCCATAAAAGCTTATTTAAAAATAAAGAAATAAATGACTTTGTAGGCGAATGGCTATGCGCCCGCCCAATCTGGAATGATCTACACAAGTACCGTCAACATCATGTTCGCCATCATGCAAAAACCTCTACTCCAGATGATCCCGATCTTTCGTTAGTGTCGGATTTTCCTGTAAGTAAAAAATCTCTTACCCGTAAATTCTTACGGGACTTAACAGGTATGACTGGCTTAAAGTTTAGCTTTGGTCGAGTGTTAATGGATCTCGATTTAATGAAATGGACCGTTGCAAATGATCAGGTTTGGTTAGACCGCAGCAATAAACATCTTGTTGATTATGCAAAAAGTCTTGTAAAAAACAGTAGTGGAGCCATTGCAACCAATGCAGCTCTTTATGGTGTTTTAAAGGCATTTGGTCAGCAACGTTTTTATTGGTTATGGCCTTTAGCTTATTTGACCCCATTTCCATTATTTTTAAGAATTCGCTCAATGGCGGAGCATGCAGGTATGCAAGCGAGTCTTACAGCCTTAACAAATACCCGTACAACACGTGCAGGTTGGATTGCTAGAAGCTTTGTGGCCCCTATTCGCGTCAATTACCACATGGAACACCATTTAATGGCTTCGGTACCCTACTTCAAACTGCCACGTATGCATGGGCTATTAAGGGATCGAGGACATGTCCCGACACCACCTAGCTATTTTGAAGTAATTCAGTTGCTTTCATCTAAGTCAGAACGAACGGCTTAAAGCTCTCGAATCAGATTTAGAGGTCATGCAATTAAATCAGTGGCCTCTCTAACCCAAATGTGAACTCAATTCATCCATTTTGCTGTGGGTCTGAAAATACTTGGGTGTGACTCCCATCCAACGCTTAAACGCACGGGTAAAATGAGAAGTCTCGGCATAACCTAAAGTTAAAGCTACTTTTTCAATCGACATGTTATTTTGAGCTAAAAGTTTCTGGGCATGTTGCTTTTTAAGTGAGTCAACCAAGATGGTAAAACTTGTATTTTCAATGGCTAAATATCGTTGCAAAGTTCGCTCTGAAATATTCATGACTTGAGCCACTTGCCCTACCTTTAATGTCTCAATCTCGCCATTTACAAGTAATTTTTCAGCAACTTGTTTGACTTGCCATTTCCAGCCACTGTGTAACTTTAATTTTTCTATATCTCGCTTGCATTGTGCATTTACTAAAGGCGCCAACATTGGGTCTGCCGTTAATACAGGCTGTGCTAAATAGTCTTTTGAAAATATCCAGCTGTTGCGTTTTTGATTAAATAAACAAGTGACTGCCAGTTGACTACTTATTTTGGCAAAACCTGTCGGTTCTGGCATTTGTAATTCAACTTTCCCTAAATTGGATAAGCCTGTTAAATTTTTTGCAATTTGAACAAAGCCTACCAATAAAAAAATATTGGCATTTGGACTCAACTGAAATTCCTTTACAGGCTGATGAATGAACCAATATGCATAATTATTTTCTTGTTTTACTTCTGGTTTAAAAACCTCGCAACGTGACCCAATGAACTGTTCAAGAGTTTTCAAAGCTTCCCCTAAATTTGGAGAAACCATGGCAGCCATTCCGACTGAACCATAACATGAAGCAGTCATTTCTAAAGCCAAATACCCCGCTAATGCAGGCTCTTTGCACAACTCGATGGCCCGCTCAATGAGCTGATTTAAGGTATTAAACTCAACATACCAATATGGTTTTTTTAATTGATCTACTGTTATGCCGCTTCCATCTAAAAGCTGCTCATAAGAGACACCCCACCGCTTAACAGTCTCGACGATTAAGTTAATATAAGTTCCGGGTAATTCTGGATTCATGAGTAACCCATTGAGCAAAATAAATGGCGCGAAATGGTAAAAACTGTCAGTTCATGAACTATGCCATGCTTTTAAATTGATGCATAGTGATTCAAAGCAAAATCCGCTTAATTGCACTAAACAGTACAATTTCTGAAAAACACAGGTGCCCCTATGAATATCCTGATTGTCCATGCTCACCCAGAACCACAATCTTTTACCACCGCTCTAAAAAGTACAGCCAAGCAAACCTTAGAAAAATTGGGACATCGCGTAGAGATTTCAGATTTATATGCCATGCAATTTAACCCCATTGCATCCAAAGAGGATTTTTTAGAGCTCAATCAGCCTGACTATTTTAACTATGCTCTAGAACAAAGGAATGCCAGTAAAAATCAACTTCTAGCTCCGGATATTCAGGCAGAAATTGAAAAGGTAAAAAAAGCTGATTTAGTCATTTTAAATTTCCCACTTTACTGGACCTCTATACCAGCAATTTTAAAAGGCTGGATTGATCGTGTATTTGTTTCAGGGCTCTTTTACGGGGGTAAACGCTTTTATAATCACGGTGGAATGGCTGGTAAAAAAGCTATGTTGTGTTTAACACTCGGTGGTAGAACACACATGTTTGGGGAAAACACTATTCATGGGCCAATCGAACATTATCTATCCCCGATTCAGCGTGGTACTTTGGCATATGCTGGTTTTGAAGTTCTCCCCCCATTCACTGCCTACCATGTACCTTATATTAGCCAAGAAGCCAGAGAAACTCTCCTCGAAGACTATGTAACTTATCTAACACATCTAGACCAACTTGAACCACTAAAATTTCCTAAGCTTGAACAATTTGATGAAAAGTTATACCCACTCTAACGCTGTGTTTTAGCTCTAAAAAATGAATAATCGAATCTAGCTTATTATTTTCGGTTATTTTCTTGCTGAACCTCTCAAATAGAAACTCTAAATTTGCTCAAAAAATAGATCAAATGGTAAAAAAATAAGGAGAAACTTTTTTATAAAATTAATAATATAAAACTGAATCAATAATATACAGATGTAGAGAAACTAGACTTATCAAGTAAAAATGACAACTAATACTCATTTCATAATCAATTAATTCATATTTTTACAAAAAAATCTTTGACCATTTTTCTTGGATTTGTGACAAAAATGTCACTAAAACAAACTACTTTATTAATAGATTAAAAATATAAATATCAATTAATTAAAATAATTTACCAATGAAAATATTCCTTCATATTTCATCCATTATTGACCTTATTTGTATAAAAAATGAGTACTGCTCAGTTCATATAACAGATTTACTCTTATTGTAATTATGCTATTTTTGTTACATGGAGTTATCAAAGCTTTTATAAGTTGTAATTAAAGGCTTTGAAGGCAACACAGTTTAAACGGTTTAACTCTGTTACTTTTAAAAAAATGTCTTGAAGTTCAAGGAAAGATTAAAATGAAATTAAAACATCTGAGCACTGCAATGATTTTAGCAACGCTGCCTGCAACTGGGGTTTTTGCAGCAGCATTGGATCGCTCTGGACAATCAATGTCTGCATTTTTGCAGCCTGGTAACTACTTTGAAGCTGGTATTTCTATTTTAGACCCAGATGTAGCTGGTAAAGAGGCGGGTGTAACTCCAACACGTCGCGATATTAGCGATATGGGTGATGATTATTTTTTCCCAAGTGCAGCCTTAAAACTACAACTTAACGATAAGTTCTCTTTTGGTTTGCTTTACGACCAACCATTTGGTTCAGATGCACAATACTCCGGTAATAATGCATTCGTTTCAAATCCAGGTTCTGACACAGTTCTATCACCTGCTGCAATTGACGGGATTGTTACTAAAAAAGCTATCCAATTCTTAGAATCAAAAGGCATACCAGTTAATGAACAAACATTAACTGGTGCAAAGGGCCAAATTCTAGCAAGTGATAGTTTTAAAACATTAGCTGGTGCTTTGTCGGCTGCTAATGGATATTTAGGAACTGGCGGAACAAAAGTTGAAGTTGATACACAAAACTTATCTTTTGTTTTTGGTTTCCAACCAAACCAAAACTTTAACTTCTATGCTGGTCCAGTATTACAAACAGTAAAAGGTAATGTAAGTTTACGAGGTCAAGCTTATAGCCTTTACAATGGTTACGATGCGAATATTAAAGAAACTACGGGTGTAGGTTGGTTAGCAGGTGCAGCTTATCAAATTCCAGAAATTGCACTTAAAGCATCTTTAACTTATCGTTCTGAAATCGATCATAAAACTAATATTAATGAAGATTTATCTTTATTAAATTTCCCTGGTCTTACTTCTGTACTCGCGGGTTTAGATGTTCCTGCATCTAAGCTTCAAGCGATTAACTCAGAAGGCAAAACTACAATTACTACCCCTCAATCTGTAAACCTTGATTTCCAAACAGGTATCATGGCAAATACAGTTGCATTTGCTAATGTACGCTGGGTGAACTGGAAAGACTTTTCAATTCAACCCTATAAATTTGGCAAAGTTTCAGAAGCTATTGGTGGACTCGTTGGGCGTCCAAATGGTTTTAACTTAGTTGAATATGCTGATGATCAATGGTCAGTTAATGCGGGTGTTGGTCGTAAGCTTACCGACAAGTGGGCAGGTAACGTTTCAGTAGGTTGGGACTCTGGTGCAGGTAATCCTGTCACTACTTTAGGTCCAACTGAAGGTTATTGGAACGTAGGTTTAGGTCTTCAATATAGTCCTACTCCACAAACCTTCCTTGCGGGCGGCGTAAAATATTACTGGTTGGGTGATGCTAAAGCTCAAACTGGCGCACAAGCAGGTACTGATCAATATGTTGCAGACTTCTCTGACAACAACGCAATCGCTTATGGTTTAAAACTTGGTTATAAATTCTAAGTTTCGAAAACTATTCAGATAAAAAAGGCGCTTAAAGCGCCTTTTTTATTCTTGCTATTTAAGCTGGAATGCTACGCTTTGAAACTGAACGGATTGCTTCTTTTAATGCGTCATAGCCGTGAATTGCAGGGAATTGCGGGAACTCGGCAATTACGTTTGCAGGTGCATCAAACAAGAAACCATGGTCAGCTTCGCCTAGCATCGTTGTATCGTTATATGAATCACCAGCAGCGATTACACGGAAATTTAAGCCATGTAGTGCCTTAACAGACTCACGTTTTTGATCTGGTTGACGTAGCTTATAAGCTGTAATCATTCCTTCTTCATCTGTCTCTAGCTTATGACAGAAAATTGTTGGCCAACCCAATTGCTTCATTAAAGGATGCGCAAACTCATAGAAGGTATCTGACAAGATCACGAGTTGGAAATGAGTACTCACCCACTCAACAAATTCTTTTGCACCTGGTAAAGGTCCCATCTCAGCAATGACTTCTTGAATATCATTTAAGCCTAGACCGTGTTGTTTTAAAATATTAAGACGCTGAGTCATTAAAACATCATAATCCGGAATATCACGAGTTGTAGCCTCGAGTTCTTTAATCCCTGTTTTTTTAGCGAAATTGATCCAGATTTCAGGAACTAAAACCCCTTCAAGATCTAGGCATACGATTTCCATGAATGCTTCCAACGTTGGTTAAAAATTGCTGTATCATACCATTAAGATTTTCAGTTTTGCGTTGTTATTGATCAAATCAATTTTATTCATAAGGATCGAAATTAAAGTGCTAAGCAGTTTATCAACTATCCTTTAGAATATTTTTCATAACTCAATGCGCCCAAGCCTTTTGCCAGGAACACACATGACCGTTATTCCGACTATTGATATCGTAGATGCTCTTGCTGCTGAATATGCAACCAAAAGCCCTCGAGAAATTTTAGAGCTTGCCTTAAGCCAACAAGGTGAAATCGCAATTTCTTTTTCGGGAGCAGAAGATGTTGTTTTAATTGATATTGCTTCACGTTTGGGTAAGCCGTTCCGTGTATTTAGTCTCGACACTGGTCGCCTCCATGCTGAAACTTATCAATTTATTGAAACTGTCCGTAAACATTACAATATTAATATCGAAATTTGTTTCCCTGAATCTGAAGCTGTTCAAAACATGGTAAACGAAAAAGGTTTATTCAGCTTTTTTACAGATGGGCACCAAGAATGTTGTGGTATTCGAAAAGTTCAGCCTTTACGTAAAAAACTTGCGACTTTAGATGGTTGGATTACTGGCCAACGTAAAGACCAAAGTCCTGGTACACGTACAGAAATTCCAGTGGTACAAGCTGATGCTGGCTTCTCTGGTCCAGATAAACAACTTATTAAATATAATCCTCTAGCGAATTGGACAAGTGCCGAAGTATGGAGTTACATCCGTATGATGGAAATTCCATATAACCCTCTACACGAACGTGGTTTTGTTTCTATTGGTTGTGAACCATGTACACGAGCTGTATTACCGAACCAACATGAACGTGAAGGACGCTGGTGGTGGGAAGAAGCGACTCAAAAAGAGTGCGGATTACATGCAGGCAACATGAAAAAGTAGTTTGATATCAAAAAACCACTGGCAAATCAGTGGTTTTTTTTATGTCATGTTACGTACACAAAGTCATATTTTCTCTACTCTAAACGCTATATACTTAATTTTACGGTTCTATAATTCTAATAAGAGCTCAGATAAGGGCTTCTTAGAAAAATGCATGAGGCACAATGATTTATGCGTCCATTACACCCAATTGATTTCATTTTTCTGTCACTTGAAAAAAGACAGCAACCCATGCATGTCGGTGGATTATTTTTATTTGAAATTCCTGAAAATGCACCTGAAACCTTTGTACATGATTTAGTAGAAGATATTAAACGCTCAAAAAGCATTCCTATTCCTCCCTTCAATAACCGTTTAAATGGTCTATTTTGGGATGAGGATGAAGAGTTCGATATCGATCATCACTTTCGCCACATTGCTTTACCTCATCCTGGGCGCATTCGTGAACTTCTGGTTTATATCTCGCAACAACACAGCTCATTAATTGACCGCGCCAAGCCGCTGTGGACCTGTGACATTATTGAAGGAATCGAAGGCAACCGTTTCGCCATGTATTTTAAAATCCATCATGCAATGGTTGATGGCGTTGCCGGTATGCGTTTGATTGAAAAATCACTTTCAAAAACACCTGAAGAGAAACACGTGGTTCCTTTATGGTGTGTTGAGAGCAAAAGAACTAAACGCCTAAAAGTGCCTACTCCAAGTACAAGTAAAATTAAGAGTATTTTAGGAGGCATTAAGTCTCAACTGGATATAGCTCCTAAAGTAATGCAAGAGTTATCTCAGACTATATTTAAAGAAATGGGCAAAAATCCTGATTATGTCTCTACCTTTCAGGCGCCAATTTCAATTTTGAACCAAAGAGTAAGTGCTTCACGTCGTTTTGCTGCCCAATCCTTTGAATTGAGCCGCCTTAGAAAAATTTCAAAAGCATTAGGTGTAACGATTAACGATGTTGTACTAGCAGTATGTTCTGGTGCTTTACGTGAATATTTGATTAGTCAAAATAGCTTACCTAAAAAGCCACTTATTGCCATGGTTCCAGCTTCATTACGCACAGATGATTCTGATATGAGTAACCGAATTACTATGATTCTGGCAAATTTAGGGACTCATAAAGACCAACCGTTAGAACGTCTAGAAATTATTCGTCGCAGCATGCAGAATTCAAAGCAACGCTTTAGCCGTATGACTGCTAATGAAATTTTAAACTATAGCGCGGTTGTTTATGGTCCGGCAGGATTAAACATCATGTCAGGAATGCTTCCTAAGCGTCAGGCGTTCAATTTAGTGATTTCCAATGTCCCAGGGCCACGTGAACCACTTTATTGGAATGGCGCGAAATTAGACGCTCTCTACCCTGCTTCGATTGTCATGGATGGACAAGCTTTAAATATTACCATGACCAGTTATTTAGATAAGCTTGAAGTGGGATTAACGGCTTGTCGAAATGCTTTACCAAAAATGCAAAACCTTTTGACTCATTTAGAAGATGAGATTCAACGTTTTGAAGAAATTATTGCAGAGAAACAACTGAAACATCATTCAGCAAGTTAGAAAAGTTAAGGGGCTTTGAATTGGCCCCTTATTTTTTGATTGTGCGGCACTGGTTAAGCAACTGATGACATACTGAACGAATCATTGCAGTTGTAATCGGTACTTCTTTACCTTGGTCATTCAACATATAGCAGCTATTTACTGGCGTGCTTTCTAAAACATGTTTAAGACCGTTGCTAATTAAGTTTTCACTTACATTCATGGGTTATACCTCTTATTGTTTGCTAAGACGTTAAATAGGGAGAACGTCTAGGGCTACTGTATGTAAGTAGTATTTAAAATTCATGAATGAAAGTAAAATTTCAGTTGTAACAAGGATTAAGCGATATCTTGTTACAACTTTAACTTAAAATGATATCGTATTGCTCTTGCGTATATAAATTCTCGACCTGAAATTTAATCACACGGTTAATAAAATGCTCTAAATCAGCCACTGCGGGCGCTTCTGCTGTTAATAATCGGTCAATCACAGAAGGGTGAGCAACAACAGTAAAGCCACTCGTTGACTCAAATGCGCGGGTATATCGTAATATCTCACGAAATATTTCGTAACACACTGTCTCTGCTGTTTTGACAAAACCACGTCCTTGACACGTTGGACACGACTCACACAGCAAATGTTCTAACGATTCACGTGTTCGTTTACGAGTCATTTCGACCAGACCAAGTTCTGATACCTGAGTGATTTTGGTCTTGGCGTGATCGCGTTCAAGCATTTTTTCAAACTGACGCATCACCTCTTCACGGTGAGTTGCCTCTTGCATGTCAATAAAATCAATAATGAGAATACCACCCAAATTACGCAGTCTAAGTTGACGTGCAATGACTTGAGTCGCCTCCATATTGGTTTTAAAAACGGTGTCTTCAAGACTACGACCGCCAACATATGAGCCAGTATTAACGTCAATTGTCGTCATGGCTTCAGTCTGGTCAATCATCAGATAGCCACCCGATTTCAAAGCAACACGTGTTTGAAGGGCTTTCTGAATATCTTCTTCAACGTTATAGAGATCAAATAGCGGTCGCTCACCCGGATAATGAATGAGTCGACTTTGCATATTCGGAACAAATTCTTCAACAAACTCAAGAAGCTTGGCATGAATTTCTCTCGAATCGACATAAATCTTTGCAGTCTCTTCGCTTGCTAAATCTCGAATAATACGCTGAGGTAATGGAAGCTCTTCAAAAATTAAGGAAGGAACTGCAACATCAATCTGCTTACGTTGGATGTATTCCCATAATTTACTCAGATAGCACATATCCCGTGCAATTTCTGCCTCATCCACACCTTCGGCAGCTGTACGTACAATCACGCTACCCGGCAGATTATGTTCAGATTGAATACTTTCGATAATATTGCGTAGTCGCTCTCGCTCTTCTTCGGACTCAATACGCTGCGATACGCCAATATGGTTACCATATGGCATGAGAACCAGATAACGAGAAGGAATTGAGAGATCTGTACTCAGACGTGCCCCTTTCGTTCCTAACATATCTTTCATGACTTGAACTGTCAGGGTTTGACCGGGATGTAAGAGTTCAAAAACGTTTGGGGTGGGCTGTGAACGAGGCCAAACCATATCATTGATATGTAAAAAGGCTGTTCGGGATAAACCGATATCAACAAAAGCTGCTTGCATGCCCGGAAGCACTCGCACGACTTTACCCTTGTAAATATTGCCGACTAGACCGCGCTTGACTGTACGCTCGACATACAGCTCATTAACAGTTCCATTTTCGATTAATGCCACCCGACACTCCATAGGCGTGACATTAATAAGTAATTCTTCTGACATACATAAACTCAAAGCATTATAAAATTTTTATTAAAGAGTCAGAGAAGCTGTTAACTTTAACTTTGTCTAGTGTTCATCGACAATGCTATTCAATTAAGAATGATAACAACCCCTTATGTCTTTACTCTTTTTAATAACTGTGCAAATTCGTATAAAGGAAGTCCTACCACATTACTATAACTTCCTTGAATTTGGGGAATATATTGAGAAGCAATCCCTTGAATTGCATATCCACCGGCCTTCCCAACAGGCTCTCCTGTGGTCCAATAATCTTCCATATCTTGCGTAGTCAGATGTTGGAACTCAACTTGTGTCTGTACAACCTGACTCAACATTTGTTGTTGAGTAGCAACACATATTCCAGAAAACACGTCATGCCAACGCCCAGATAATTGTTTCCATATGTCAAAAGCATGGCTTTTCGATTCAGGCTTACCAATTATTTGGCCATCCAGCCCTAGACTTGTATCGGCAGCAATCACAATTGCTTCTGGAAAAAGTTTTAATACAGCTTGCGCTTTTTCTCTAGCTAAACGTTCAACATACTGATGAACGAGTTCATTCTCATGAACAGATTCGTCAATATCAGGGCTATAGATTTCAAAATCCAAACCCAGTTGTTGCAACAACTCCTTCCGACGAGGAGAGCTAGATGCTAAAACTATATTCGCCATTTTGCCAAACAATAATAGACGATTGGCCAAGTGATGATACTTGTCATTAATGGTTGCCAGTGTCTAGCAATCGAAAAATGAATTCCACCCATGGTCTGGGTTACCCACATAAACGCTAAATGAGCAATAATGACCAGAGTTGCAATCGTCCATAAATTACCAAAGGTTAAGATACGGCGTTCACGAATTAAAAAACGGGTAAGAAAAGTCATAATTACAAAACTTAGGGCATTGAGGCCCAAAGGTGCATCAAGCAATAAGTCTGTAAAAATCCCCATTCCAAATGCAAACCAGACCCCACACCACGTTGGCTGACATACCACCCAAAACAGCATAATCATCAACATGAATAATGGGCGCCAACCTGAAATATCGTAGGACAGCGGGTAAACCATGAGCACAGAACCCACGATAACGGAGATAATAATCCCCCATAATGGATCTTTGCGCTTTTCTCGTTTCAGTTTAGCGATTGGCATATGGCTGCTCCTTTGCTAATGAATCCGAAAAAAGTACAACTACATGGTGTCCTGTTGCTAATTGTGCTGCTGGTGTTACATCAATTTCCGCAAACTCACCTGAGTTATGACGTTTGATTTTGGCAACCGTACCTACTGCGTACCCTGCTGGGAAATGTTCACCCAAACCTGAGCTAAACACTTTATCGCCCACTTGAATATTCGCACTAGTCGGCACATATTCCATTTTCAAACGACCCAAATCACCTGTACCAGAAACAATCGCCCGCATTCCAGTGCGTTCAAGACGTACCGAAAGTGAATGTTCTTTATCTGATAACAACATTACACGTGAGCTATGAGGATATACATTAATGATCTGCCCCATAATCCCCTTATCATCCAGAACCGTTTGACCGACTTTTAAATGGTCCATAGAGCCACGGTTAACAATGATGATATGACGTAATGGGTCTGCATCTGTCCCGATCACTTCGGCAATTTCCATACGTCCATCAATAATTAATGGAGTATCAAGGAGACCTCGCAAACGGGTATTTTCAGCAGATAGTTCAGAAAGCTTCTGTAAGCGGACTTGAGCTTGTAAAAGCTCAGCCTGCATCGCAGTATTTTCACGACGCAGTTGTGCTTCAGATTTTGTTTGTTGATTCAGCCATTCTCTCGACAGTACTGGATAACTGGCCAATGCATAAATTGGGTTATATGCAGCGTACAAGACATCCCTTGCTGGCTGAATCACATACGGCATGCGCCAATCAAAAAATAGCACAACCAAGCATGTAATGACCGCAATAATAAACGAGCGGAAAGATGGCGGCTGTCTTGAAAAAATATTCGGTTGCACCGCCTAATCCTTAAACTTAACCAACAAAAAGCATGTCATGGTTCGGATTGTCAAAGAACTCCAATACTTTACCACCACCACGGGTAACACAAGTAAGAGGATCTTCAGCAACCACAACTGGTAAACCAGTTTCTTGAGCTAACAATTTATCGAGGTTACGAAGTAACGCACCACCACCTGTCAACACAATACCACGCTCGGCGATATCAGAAGAAAGCTCTGGAGGAGTTTGTTCAAGTGCTGATTTTACTGCGCTTACAATGTTTTGTAACGGATCAGAGATTGCTTGAGTAATTTCGTCAGAAGTTACAGTAATCGCACGAGGTACACCTTCTGCAAGGTTACGCCCACGTACTTCGATTTCTAATGTTGTGCCATCAGAAACAGCCATACCTACTTCTTTTTTAATAATTTCTGCTGTGGTTTCACCAATCACGCAACCATGAGCTTTACGAACATAATTGATGATTTGCTCATCAAAAACATCACCACCGATGCGTAAAGAGTCAGCATAGACACAACCTTGCAATGAAATAATTGCAATTTCTGTTGTACCACCACCAACATCCACAACCATAGAACCACACGCCTGTTCAACTGGCATACCTGCGCCAATTGCAGCAGCCATAGGCTCTTCAATCAAACGAACATCACGTGCACCAGCATTAAATACTGCTTCACGAATCGCACGACGCTCGACCAAAGTTGATTTACATGGTACACATACAACCACACGAGGTGCAGGTGGGAACAAACGTTTTTCGTGAACTTTACCAATAAACTGATTTAACATGGTTTCAGTCACTTCAAAATCCGCAATTACACCGTCTTTCATTGGACGAATTGCAGAAATATTCGCAGGTGTACGGCCTAACATTTGTTTCGCGTCCAGCCCTACTGCAGCAACAATTTTTTGTGAACCACTGTGACGAATTGCCACAACTGTTGGTTCATTTAATATAATGCCGCGGCCTGGTGCATAAATAAGTGTATTTGCTGTACCTAAATCAATGGCTAGATCCGGCGAAAACAAGCCAATTAGTCGTTTTAGAATCACGGTTCGTTCTCAGTTAAACTTTCATGTGGATGCAAGGTGGCAACTTTAAACTAAATGTGATGATTTGAACAAGTCAATCGCTTATTATAACGCACGATATTTTGAAAATTTTTAATACTGATTAGGTGATGTTATGTCTACATCGGATGCACAGCATTCAGCAGATTTAAATGCACAAACAGTTTCAGCAATCGCCAATCTTGCTCGATTGTCGCTCAATGATACGCAATCTGCTGAATATGCTCAAAGTCTAAATAAAATTTTAGGCATGATGGAAACCTTAAAAGGCATTGATACTGAAGGCGTAGAACCTTTAAAGAGTCCTTTTGATAATCCTCAACCTTTACGTGCTGATGTGGTAACTGAAAGCAATCATCGAGATGAGTACCAAGCAGTTGCACCAGCAACTCAAGATGGTTTGTATCTTGTTCCTCGCGTGATTGAATAACTTTTACTCAATTAACCCATCTTCCCTATTTTGAATGTAAAGAAATTTTACTCATGACTGATTTACATCGCTTATCAATTCGTGAACTTGCTGAGGGCTTAAGCCAAGCGAAGTTTTCATCTCGCGAACTGACTGAACATTATTTGCAACGTATTGCTAAAATTGACCCACTGGTAAAAAGCTATGTGACGGTTACACCTGAACAGGCGCTCGCTGAAGCAGACGCTGCCGATGCTGCATTAAAAGCAGGTAATGCAACTGCTCTAACGGGTATTCCTCTGGCACACAAAGATATCTTTTGTACCAAAGGCATTAAAACGACTGCTGGTTCAAAAATTCTTGATAACTTTATCTCTCCTTACGATGCAACGGTTGTTGAAAAAACGAAAGCTGCTGGTCTAGTCACTTTAGGTAAAGTGAACATGGACGAGTTTGCAATGGGCTCAACCTCTGAAAGCTCGTATGTTGGTGCAACCAACAACCCATGGGCACTTGATCATGTTCCTGGTGGTTCATCTGGTGGCTCTGCTGCGGCTGTAGCAGCTGATTTAGCGCCTTTTGCTACAGGTACTGACACAGGTGGTTCAATTCGCCAACCTGCCTCTTTCTGTGGCTTAACAGGCTTAAAACCAACGTATGGCCGTGTATCTCGTTTCGGTATCATTGCCTACGCATCATCACTTGACCAAGCAGGTCCAATGGCACGTTCTGCTGAAGATTGTGCTTACCTGATGAATGTGATTGCAGGTCACGATGCGAAAGATTCAACTTCTGTTAAAAAAGAAGTTGATGACTACGTTGCAAACTTAAGCAATACATCTGTAAAAGGCTTACGCATTGGTATTCCTAAACAGTACTTTAACGTTGCAGGTTTAGACGCAGACGTAAAAGCACGTGTTGAAGAGTCTTTGAAAAAGCTTGAAGAAATGGGCGCAACGCTTGTTGAGATTGATCTCAATATGACTGAAGCTTATGTACCAACGTATTACCTCATCGCACCAGCAGAAGCATCATCTAACTTGTCTCGTTATGACGGTGTTCGCTATGGCTACCGTTGTGAAAACCCAGCTGACCTGATGGATCTTTACAAGCGTTCACGTTCAGAAGGTTTTGGTCCAGAAGTTCAACGTCGTATCTTAATTGGTACTTATGCGCTTTCTGCGGGTTATTACGATGCTTACTATGTGAAAGCACAAAAAGTTCGTCGTTTAATTCAACAAGACTTCTTAAAAGCATTTGAAAATGTGGATGTGATTGCTGCACCTTCTGCACCAACGACTGCTTATAAAATTGGTGCAAACTTAAGTCCAACTGAAATGTATTTAGGCGATATCTATACACTTGCAGTGAACTTAGCGGGCTTACCAGCGATTAATGCTCCAGTTGGTTTTGACAAAGACAGCTTGCCTGTCGGCTTACAGTTAATTGGCAACTACTGGTCAGAATCACAATTGCTGTCAATTGTTCATCAATACCAACAAAACACTGACTGGCACACCAAACGTGCGGCAATTGCTGAGGAGAATGCATAATGGCTGAAGCTCAAAAGTTGAAATTGATTGACGGTTGGGAAGTCGTTATTGGTATCGAGATCCACACTCAGCTTGCAACCCATTCTAAAATTTTCTCTGGTTCATCGACTGAATTTGGTCAAGACCCAAATACACAAGCAAGCCTTGTAGACTTGGCAATGCCGGGTGTTTTACCTGTTCTCAATGAAAAAGTGGTTGATCTTGCGATTCGCTTTGGCTTGGGTATTGATGCCTACATCGATCAAGCATCTGTATTTGCTCGTAAAAACTACTTCTACCCTGACTCGCCAAAAGGCTACCAGATCAGCCAGATGGACAATCCAATTGTCGGCTTAGGCCACATTGATATCCAACTTGAAGATGGCACGACTAAACGTATTGGTGTAACTCGTGCTCACCTTGAAGAAGATGCAGGTAAATCTATTCATGACCAATTTGAAGGCATGTCTGGCATTGACTTAAACCGTGCTGGTACACCGTTGCTTGAAATCGTGTCTGAACCAGATATGCGTTCAGTTGAAGAAGCTGTGGCATATATCAAATCAATTCATACACTTGTGCGTTGGTTAGGTATTTCCGACGGTAACATGGCTGAAGGTTCATTCCGTGCAGACTGTAACGTGTCTTTACGTCGTCCAGGACAGCCATTTGGTACACGCTGTGAGTTAAAAAACCTCAACTCATTCCGTTTCATCGAGCAAGCGATCAATGTTGAAATTGAACGCCAAATGGAAATTTTGGAATACGGCGGAAGCATCGACCAAGAAACACGTTTGTTCGATCCAAACAAAATGGAAACGCGTTCAATGCGTTCTAAAGAAGAAGCGAATGACTACCGCTACTTCCCAGATCCAGACTTGTTACCAGTGATTATTGCAGATGAACAAATTGAAGCTGCTCGTGCTGCGCTTCCAGAGCTACCTGCTGCACGCCGTGCACGCTTTATCGCAGACTTTGGTGTAACTGAGTACGATGCACATGTACTTACGCTCTCACGCGAAATGGCAGACTTCTATGAGGTTGTTGTGGCTGCTGCGGGCGGTGCTGCACAAGGTAAAGTATCTGCAAACTGGGTGATGGGCGAATTCTCAGGCGCGTTAAACAAAGCAAACTTAGATTTGGCAGACTCTCCTGTTTCTGCTGAACAGCTTGGCGGCATGATTGCACGTATTATTGACAACACCATTAGCGGTAAGATTGCAAAACAAGTCTTTGGCTTTATGTGGGAATCGGAAGGTAAATCTGCCGATGACATTATTGCGGAAAAAGGCTTAAAGCAAGAAACTGACACAGGTGCAATTGAAGCGATCATTAAAGAAGTGCTTGCAGCCAATGAAAAAATGGTTGAAGAATACAAATCTGGTAAAGAAAAAGCTTTTAACGGTCTTGTTGGTCAAGTTATGAAAGCTTCTAAGGGAAAAGCCAACCCTGCTCAAGTAAATGAATTAATGAAGAAATTGATTGGTTAAACTGATCTCACTTAAAAAGAAAACCCGCTTTAGAGCGGGTTTTTATCTATTTTATAAACTTAATGAATCCACAATAAATTTTTAAGCTAAAACTATACTCAACAGGTTAACCATGACAAATAGATTACTTATTACGACTTCTTTATTGTTAATAAACTCAACAATTTTTGCTCAAGCTGCTCAAGTTCCAAAGAGCGAGGTAGCACCTATTTTTAAAGCAGCAGGCTTTGCAAAAACAAAACATGTATGGGAAGGCAATTGTGATATTGGTGAAATTATCATTTATAAAGATTTGAATGGTGATGGGCGTAAAGATGCCGTTATTCAAGATAGTAGCAGCATGTGTTATGGCAATACTGGGGTTGGCTACTATATCGTTTCACAGCAAAAAGACGGAAAATGGAAACAATTATTTAGTAACTCTGGCATACCCACCTTTTTGAAAACCAAAGGTAAAGATGGCTGGCCTGATATTGACAATGGGGGCCCAGGTTTTTGTTTTGCTATTTATCGATGGAATGGTCAAGAATACGTCGTAAACCGTTATGAATATCAGGGTAAAGCTTGTCAGTTATAAGAAAAGACCTAAGGAAGTTTAAGCAGCCTCGATTTATCGGGGCTTTTTTACATCACTTATGAAATATCCTTCGACTAAAGAATGTATTTTTTTTCTAAAAAATGACACAGTGACTGTGCTAATTTAAATTAAGAATTTAGATAACCTATATTTTAAAAAGAGAAATAAATCATGTCTAAAAAGATTTTAATATTGGTCGGTGACTACGCTGAAGACTATGAAACTATGGTTCCTTTTCAGTTTTTAACTGGTTTAGGCTATACAGTGCATGCTGTTTGCCCAAATAAAAAAAACGGCGACCATATTGCGACTGCTATTCATGACTTTGAAGGTGACCAAACCTATAGCGAAAAACGCGGTCACAATTTTGCCATTAACTATGATTTTAATGCGGTTAATACTGAAGACTATGTAGGCTTAGTCATTCCGGGTGGTCGTGCACCAGAATATTTACGCATGAATGAACGTGTTATCGAAATTGTGCGTGAGTTTGATCGAGTGAAAAAACCAATTGCAGCGGTATGTCATGGCGCTCAGTTACTTGCTGCGGCAGACGTACTAAAAGATCGATTGTGTTCTGCTTACCCTGCATGTGCTGCCGAGGTAAAATTAGCAGGTGGGCAATACGCAGATATTGCTGTGACCGAAGCTGTTACAGATGGACATTTAGTGACTGCGCCTGCTTGGCCTGCACATCCAGCTTGGTTAGCGCAATTTGTGAAAGTTTTAGGTGCAACGATTAGTATTTAGAGAAGTAAAGCATCAAATGAAATCTGTACAAGATAGCTTGATCTTGTACAGACAAATTTTATTCTATATTCAGTGAGCATATTCCTAGTTGAGCCCTTCAAGCTGCGCATCGCACCCAGCCCACTCATTTATATTACGTATATACTTTAATGGTTTAAGCTCAATTCTTTCACCATTAGACAAAATTTCTTGAACCTCCAAAGAACATTGAGCACCACCTTTATGATCAAGCAGTTCATAGTTCTTGTTTGAAGCAAACTTATAAATGGCATCTACACTACAACCACGTAATTCTGCACCTGTGTGATAACTTTTATATGCACTTAAAGCAATAAAACGTTCTGCTGGTATTTTAAATTCAGCAAATTGTTCGTTTTTAGGTGGATAAGGCATATTTAACGTTTTAGGTTTGTAGCGAATGTCACCACCTAATGCGCCAATACTTTCAACTTCTGGTGACATCAAAAACTTGGGTTGCATCGAGGTCATACATCCATTTGGATATAATCTCACACTGAAATTTTGACCTTGTTGTATACGAATATTACTTGCTAAATTCGCTGTTGAATCTTGATATAATTTATGGCCTATTAGTTTTTTTGATTGGTTCACAACACCAGCAGTGCACCCTGCAAGCAGCGTAGCTAAAAGAATAATCAATATTTTTTTCATAGGTTTATAAGAATGAACTAAAATTTGATGCAAATTTTAACAAATAGCATTACTTATACAAGGTATACGCACTGCTATTTTTTAATTTTCTCTATTTAAAGGCCTCATAGAGGACAACTTCAAATTACTCCCCTCTTAACATCCCCAACTTATTCCAAATCTCTGGTGTTAAAAATGTCGTCACCAATTTATTTAAGTCGATATAACGCAATGTGCCCTGCAACTGCTGTTTAACTGCGGGGTCTTTAACAATATCTTCGCCAGCACTTTGACCTAACTGCTGGAAAGCCTCCCCAACTGCCTTCACACCTTCCGCTTGAATCACAGCTTTGGTTTGGGTAGAACATTGCTCTACGATTATACGTTGTAAAACCTGTGCCAGTTTTTGGTCTAACTGATCTTTTTGCTCAGGTGTTACATTACTAAATGCTTTTAAATCAGGATGGGCAGCTAAAGCCGTAAATGTCCATTGAAGTACAGTGGTCTTGTCTGAAGTGGTTGTGGCCTTAACTAAACAGTCACTCAACTGATCGACCGTTGGGCCAGCCATCGCAATTTGTGTTGTACCTAGTACAGCAACAGCCATACAAACTGAACGGCTCAAATGTGAAAACTTACGGCGGGCAATCGCATAAACATGATGTGACATAGGTCTAGCTCCAATAAACAATCTGTTCTTTGTATCACAGAGCGAGTGGAGTTACCTGTTATGACTCTGTAAATCGTCTACTTCTTCAAATTTATCAACTGATTTAATCCTTAGCCCATTCCAGCATAATTCCATGTTGCTGGAATATTTGGCTGTTCTGGTGCTTTATTTAAGTCAATATTTAAGTTTCTACTGCCCTTATATGATTTCTCACCTGAATCTGATGCAGGTGATACGCCTAAACTATAACGATAGCGGAATTGCCACAATAACGGTTTGATTGGACGAATATCCAGACTTAAAGAATCCTCATCATGACAATTCCCTTTGGAACTTTCATAGTCTTGCTCAGAAAAACAGGCTCTGATCATCCGACTAAAACTAAATGGATAGTTCGCAATAAACTGGTGTGTCTTTCCAGAATCAGTTAACTCATAAAAACTAGCACGCTCAATATTTGCACCGCCTCCTGAATACATTTCAGAAAATGAGTCAATTACAGCAATGGCATAACGGTTTTGGGTCATAGGAAAAAGCTTGGGAAAAATAAATTGCCCATCAGATGTGCCCTCCTTTTGATTAGAAAGATCTACATGCCACTGTCTCAATACTTTGAGCACTGCCGTAGAGTGATTAAATTGAATAATATCGCCACCTGACAAAAGCCATAACTTCTGATCTGCTGTTTTTAAAACCCGCCATTGATCAGGATGCTCACAAAAAATTTTAACTTGTATACAAACTTGTTCCTGCTCATTTTGGCTTAATTGTGTTTTTTTAAACTCTAAAATATCTAAAGTTGCAGCAAAAGTAGGATTAGCAAAACAAGCAAACATTCCAGCTACAACCAAGAAGGCTATCTCTATTTTCCTTTTAATCATTTATTCTTTTCCTAAAAATATTTTTAGTCGACCACTAAGCTATTTGATAATAGACTCAATTTTATCAAGCTCCCACACGCCCCCTGCTGCCAAGCCTTTGCACATGCCTGTCCACATATCTTTCGTATGTACAAACTTTTGACCATCCCACACCCATTCCTCACTCGCCCAGCAATCTCCAACACCTCTTCCCTTTTGAGCACTACTAATAATGCCACTATCAAAATCAGAAGCTGTTTCTGTCACAAACGTTGCTTTACCAGTCAAAGACTCATCTAATACCCAAGCGCCATACCCTTCGTTATAAGCACCTCTCCAACATAGAGTGGTCGCCAGAACTTTCTTATTGGTCAGTTTATACAACTCGATTTTTTGTGGTTCAGCTCTATCACTACCACCATAGATTCCTTCACAAAATCCTTCTTCTTTTGGGTTCGATTGAGCTGACATTAAACTATGATAAACAGATTGATACGACTTACTTTTTGGTTGCAACGTCAAATATGGCTTAGCCGCTGTTTTGACATGCTTTACAATTAATTTGGGTTGGGCTGCCAATACTTTTGATTCATTAGCAGGCCCTTTTTTGACCAAAGCACCAACAGTTCCGATACGCTTCTGAAAATCATCCATTTTTAGCAACACAGCAGTCATTCCTGCATCGGAAATCGTCCATTCATGCTGCGTATTTTTAAATATAATTTCAGTTTTCTGCTTTGACTGCTGGAGTAAAGCGTTAACTTGTGAGTTATTCAGTTTCCCCATTAATGGCAGCTCGACACCATCCACAGTAACAGTGCCTAAATCTTTGCCATTCACATAAAAGTGGATATTTTTAAGCTGACTTGCAGGCAAGCTTTGTTCATAGTCGGATAAAGCAAATTCAGCTTGTATAGCTTGCTTTGGACCCGCTTTACGCACTAATAGCAGCGACGCGGGATTATCGCCATTTTCTTCATTTTGATAACCTGCTGCCTTACAAGTTCCAGTATTGCTACAAGAGATTTCCCACTCTTGATGTGAAAATGAAATGCCTTTTATGTCTTGAGCAAAACCATAAGAACTCATTACTGCTAAACAGCAGATTGAAAGCATTTTTTTCATTTTTCATGTCTCTAAGATCTGTTTTATTATTAAGTTAAAACAGTATAAAATTTTGGGTTACCGTCTAGTTTAAAAGAATATGCTAGATTTATATAAAACTTAAATTATTTACTTTCCAAAAATGAAAAAACTATATTTTTTACTATGTATCGCATTAGTGAGTACAGCTTCAATTACACATGCTGAAGTAAAAAGCTTTACGCCCCATTTCCCAAAGTTTTATAACTCTGCTGCAAGCCGCAAAGCAGATAATCAGTTCTACAAGCTTGGAGAGGCAAAATTTTTAAATAGCGTTACAGTACCGTTTTATGGTGTTACTGCACTGAGCCCAACAGATGATGGTTTGCTTAAAGATTTTGAAAAATGCACACTAAAAAGTTGCAGTTTTAATTTTAAACTCGATGCTCAACATGCCAAGCAGCTTAAGCTTCTCGCGTTACCTGAAATAGGGTTAGTGCTTGTACCTAGAAATTGGCAAGATGTGCAAGCAAATGCAGGTGCCAACGGTAGCGGCTTTGCTTTAGCGATGAGTACAGATCAAAAACAGGCCATAGAGCTTTATGATTCTTCATTTTGCGTCGGGTGTGGATTGCCAGATGCAACGCTCTATTTTCCAAAACTGTTAAAAGAAAGTCTTGAAAATGAGTTTGGTGGATATAAAGACCCTAAAAAACTGATCAATATTGTTCATCCCTCTAATAAAATAGCTTTTTTTAGTTATCAAATTCCCCAAATCAACAATAAAACACATGGTATTGCGAAATATTACGACGAAGACACGTTTAACTATAAAGAGATTCAAGTGACCTTAGATAAATCGCAACAGTCTTTGGTTGGGCCTATTCTCAATTTTTATAACGCAACTCATTAAACCAAAACTCATAAAAAAACCCGCTTTCGCGGGCTTTTTTTACTTATGTAATATCGATTCAAAGGCTTTTAAACGCTTATAAATTGAAAGTAGTTCAATAATTGTTTTCCATGAACTAATTAAATATTGGAAAGATTCACGTACACGTCCAAATACATTTGCAATTTGTTGAATTAAACCTAATGTGAGCTTACCAGCAGCAATTGATGGGAAAAGGACAACCAAGTTATACAAAATATCAAGTTGCCCATACCAAATCGCCGTCATATTAAAATATGCATAGTGAAAATAAAGTCGGAAATAGTTTTTACGTACGTTACTGAATAACTCACGTAAGGTAGCGGGTTTTGCCCGATCTACATGGTCTTCGCCATAGACGAGTTCTTTACGATATGCCGCCTCTACTTTCTGATTATTAAATTGAAGCCCTGGTAACTTTACACCTACTACCATTAACAGAACGGTACCGAAAATTGACCAGACTATTGCCGCCCATACTAACGAATGATCTAACTCTCCAATAATGGGTAATGTAGGAACGTGTTTAGAAAGTTGGAATAAAATAGGTAAAAAAGCAATAAGTGTAATAATTGCCTTTACCAGCTCAACACCCAAATCTTCCAAAATAGTTGCAAAGCGCATCGTGTCTTCTTGTACACGCTGTGAGGCACCTTCAACATGGCGCAGTTGCTCCCAATGCTCAGTGTAATATTCATTCATTGCCGTACGCCAACGGAATACATAATGGCTTGTGAAAAAAGCATTAATCACGGCCAGAGTTACAGCCACCATTGCAATATAAAGAAACACTAAGGTTTCGCTATAAAGTGCCGAAAGATTTCCCCCACCATTCGAAAGCATTTTTTGAATTAAATCCCAAAATGGCACATACCATGCATTAATCGCAACACTGACCTGAACAGCAAACCAGATATTAAACAAAATAAATGCCGAGCCCCATATAGACCAACGCTGCCATGGATTATTGGAAATAATTTTCCAAAAGCCAGCAAAGAGAGCGGTAGAGACTAAAAACCAAAGATAAAACCATAAAAAAGCAGGTGACCAAAAACGGTTTACACCAACTGGTAATTCAGCTTCAGCATAACCATGAGGAAAGCCGAGATACTCCCCCCAGTGATCTCCGCCTGTGTACCAGAGCACCATATTTAACGCGAGCCAAATGACCGCAGATATAAAGAAATATCGTGGTGATGGAAAAAATGATTTGAACATTGAGCGCGGATATCCTTATATTTCTTCAAATTTACAATGAGAAGAATACTAAAACCTAAACCTTAAAATTGTGAAGGATAAAGTTTAGAGAATTGTCAGTTTTTCTCGTTTCATTGAAGGATTTGATCGTTTTTTTGTAAATTCATCCCTTTTGAGCAATTTAATCCATTTAAATTGCCTTGTATATGACCCTCGATAGAGCCACATACGGCTTTTATAACACAGCAATATCAGAGATTAAATCTCTTCTTTACGAACAATATAACCTTCCAACTGCATTGCCTGAATGAGCAAATCTAGGTCTGAGGCACTTTTAAGCTCAACGTCGACACTTACTGCACTTTCCTTGGCACGGCTTGTTGCAGCAAAGCGCTCATGGCGAAGTTCATAAATATTACCGCCTTGCTCAGCAATAATTGCGGTTAAACGAGCTAAAGCACCAGGGTTATCCGGCAATTCAACACGAATACGGACCATACGACCTGTACGCGTTAAATGACGTTGTAATACTGAAACCATAACGCGTGTATCAATATTGCCACCAGAAAGCACTACACCCAACTTATGACCTAAAAATAGATCTGGACGAGACATAATCGCAGCAATACCTGTCGCACCCGCCCCTTCACACACTGTTTTTTCAATATTGAGTAACAACGCAATTGCCTCTTCAATCATGTCTTCGGTGACAACTACAATATCGTCGACATATTCTTTAGCAACTTGGGTCGTAAGCTCACCCGGCGTTTTTACCGCGATACCTTCAGCAACTGTAGAACCCATTGAAACTGCATGCTGATAATTACACAGTAGTTTTGCCATACTTGGGTATACAACTGATTGCACCCCAATAATTTTGATCTTTGGATTTATGGCTTTTGCAGCAATCGCAATACCTGAAATTAGGCCACCACCACCAATAGGTACAACTAAAATGTCTAGATCAGGTACAGCTGCAAGCATTTCAAGCGCAATGGTTCCTTGACCTGCAATAATTTCTGCATCATCGAATGGGTGGATAATCGTTAAAGATTCTTCTTGTGCAACACGGTGCATTTCAGCCGCCGCTTCAGAAAAATCATGTCCATGTAAAATCACTCGTGCCCCATATTCACGCACTCGCTGTACTTTTACATTAGGTGTAGATTTCGGCATCACGATGGTCGCTGTTACACCTGTACGCTGAGCATGATAGGCTACGCCTTGCGCATGATTGCCTGCCGAAGCTGCAATAACACCATGTTGTTTTTCTTGGTCAGATAAACACAACAGTTTATTCAGTGCCCCACGCTCTTTAAAAGAAGCTGTAAATTGTAAGTTTTCAAATTTCAGCCACATTTCAGCCCCTAAGGTTTTAGAAATGGTTTCTGAGAAAACAAAAGGAGTTTTTACGACTAAACCATCCAAACGCTCTGCGGCAGCATGAACATCATCTAATGTTGGAAACCCATTTTTAACCTGTTGCTGTATCATTTATCTAGTCAGCCTCAATACATTACAAATCAATTATTTTTTAAAAATGACATCAATATTTTATATTGATCATCAGAGTTTTCAGCATATCCAACATGTACCTAATATACAAAAATTTTTATTCCAAAAATTAAGGATTTAAACTCGCATAAAAAAAAGCCCTGCTCAGGCTTTTTATTTAATTTTCAAAAGATTAACGTAAATTATTGGGTTTGTGCGCTCAAGCCATCTGTAGATAGATTTTGTTCAGCTATTTTTTCATCAATAGCAAATTGAATATCAGAAAGTTTTGCATTAGCTGCATCTATACCGGATTTCATAGTAGCTTCACGGCCTTTAACATCAAAAATATGGGCTTTTTCTCTTAAATCTGGTTGAATAACAACATCCGCATATTGTAATTCTTCTGCTGCCAGACGACCTTGCATAATATTAATATTCTGGTTAAACAGCCCCCAGACATTCGAGGTTTCTGTGTAAATAGGCTGAGCTAAAATATCAACAGCAATAATGACATCAGCACCTAAATCGCGAGCGACTTCAACAGGTACAGGGCTCACTAAACCACCATCGACATATTCAGATTTACCGATTTTAGTCGGTACAAACATGCTTGGAATTGAAGCCGAGGCTCTTACGGCTTGCCCAGTATTGCCATAGTTAAACACAGTTTTAGTGCCATGCTTTAATTCGGTTGCAACCACATACATTGGGATTTTCATTTTTTCGAGTGGCATGTTGTTTACTTGCTCGTTAACGTAGTTTTCTACTTTTTTGCCATCAAAAAAACCTTTTAGCCCGATACTAATATCACGCACATCGCCAGCTTTCATTTTTAATGCAGTATCACGTAATTCAGAAGGACTTTTACCACTGGCATAAAGTGCTCCAACAATACTACCGGCACTGGTACCTACAATAAAATCTGGTCGAATACCATGTTGTTCCAAAACCTCAATGACGCCTATATGAGCATAACCTCGTGCTCCACCGCTACCCAATACGAGCGCAACAACTGGACGTTTTTGTTGTTTTTTAATTCGTGCAAATGGCTGATCGACAGAGCGAGCATAAGCCTCCGCTGTTTGCGGTTTTAGAGCAGCAGACAAGTGTGTAGTGGTCTGGCATCCTGCCAACACCATAGAGAGTCCGAGAACCCACAATTTAAGCTGTTTCATGGCCTATCTTCGCACTATGAGGTTTAAGTTCGGATTGCAATTTTAGTTGCTAGTCTTGTGAAAAGCTGTATCGAATTTATTTAATTTGTCATGTTTAAAATTTAGACTCAAGTATTTTATCTATCCTCCTATGAAAAAGGCCCCTTATTTATAAGAGGCCTTTTTTAACTTACCAGATATCTGAATCAACTTTCTTTTTCAATTCCGGATACTTATCAATTTTAAACTCAGGCTCTTTAATGCCTTTTTTCAATTGTTCACGGTAATCTTTCAATAATGTGCGTGCCATCGGCGTTAACAGTAAGATTGCAATCAAGTTAATGGTTGCCATGATACCCATAAACAAGTCAGCCATAGACCAAACGAGTGGAACACTACCAATTGCACCGAAGTACACCATCACCAATACAAAAATACGGAAGATGAACATGACTTTCGGATTGTTATTAATAAACTGTACATTACCTTCTGCATAGGCATAGTTACCTAGTACAGCTGAATAACAGAATAAGAATAATAGAACTGCAAGGAAGTCTGAGCCCCAATGTCCAACTTGAGTTTCTAAGGCACGTTGTGTTAATTCAACACCGACAAAACCTGCATCTTGGTAAACGCCAGAAACCAAAATAATGATTGCCGTACTTGTACATACAATGAAAGTATCTACAAATACACCGAGCATTTGTACCAAACCTTGGTTTACAGGATGTTTTACATCAGATGCAGCCGCTGCGTTTGGTGCAGAACCCATACCAGCTTCGTTAGAGAATAAACCACGCTTAATCCCTTGCATCATTGCCATTGACACTGCCGCACCAAAGAAACCACCTGCTGCAGAATTAAAATTGAAAGCTTCAGTCACAATCAGCTTTAAAATATCAGGCAAAATTGCATAGTTACTGATTGCAATATATAGAGCAACAGATAGATAAAGACCTGCTTTTAAAGGTACAAACATCTCTGCAAATTTAGCGATACGCTTAATACCACCAAAAATTGCCAATGCCACTAAAACTACAAGAGCAAGGCCAACCCATGAAATTTCTAGATCAACGCCACCTAAATGAGCAATAAAATTAGCTTTGTCCCAACCCCAAGCATGTGATGATGCATTAGCAATCGCATTGATTTGAACTGAGTTGAATACGAAACCATAGGTAAAGATCAATGCAAGTGCGAAGACCACACCAAAGGTTTTACTACGTAAACCTTGAGTAATATAGTAGGCTGGTCCACCGCGGAACTGTTTAGTCTTACTATCTCGAACTTTAAATAGTTGAGCAAGCGTAGACTCAATAAAAGCAGAGCTCATACCAAGAACAGCTGTTACCCACATCCAGAACACTGCACCAGGACCACCAATTGCGATGGCAATTGCTACACCAGCAATATTACCTACCCCAACACGGCTCGCAAGGCCAGTTACAAACGCCTGAAAAGGTGTAAGACCATGCTCATCTTCGCCTTCTGTACGACTGCTTTTCATCACTCGGATACTTTGCAAGAACATGCGAATTTGCACTGCTCCTGTTAAGACCGTATAAAAAACGCCTACAGCCAGCAAGAAAATAACCAAAAAGTCCCATAAAGGGTCATTAAAAAATTTTACCCACGACATCAGTGTGGCATTGAGTTGTTCATTCATACTCGGTCCGCTTACGTTCCTTGCTAATGTGCTAAAAGCACATGCCAAAATACTGCAATAAACAAAAAAGCCCCTAGAAACCGGGACTTTTCAGTAAATTCAAGAAAAAACTTTTAATGTCAATTGAATAGCAATTATCGTCACAAGTTTAAGCAACATCATGCCCAACACTAAGCCTTTGAAGGTTGCATGAGAGAAAGCGACCTTCAGACAAAATAATATCATTGCACTACTGAAAATTTCCGCTTTTGGAAAAACAGTATGCATCGACTCAGCTACAAACTTGGAAACTAACAAATGACCACCGCTAAATAAACTCGTCTAATGATTCCCATCAATCAAGCGAGTTATACAAAAACTGGATTTAAGCCAATAAGCATATTTACATATACTTTTGAGCAAATGTCTAAACTGGATATAAATTTCAAAGACTGTAACAAGCGATCGCCATAACGCCACTATCTGCGCCCTTTTCTCCATGATCAAAGAAGAGTGCGTTTAGACCTGTACTAAGCTGTTGTATTTTTTGTGGCTCAGTAGCTGCGTGAGTTACGTTCATTTTCATGGTTGCAATGGTAATCGCCAATCCTTGTTTCATGAACTGCTTGTTGATGAGTGGTAGACTCATGTAAAGCTCCTATACCTCGTGTATTTCTCCATTTCTGCACCTAAATCCTTTTGTAAAGGGATTTTGTTTGCAGCCACTATTTCCTAACGTGAGTATGGAGAAATCATACCTGCGTAAAAAAGTCGGTATTATGCAGAAATTTAAAGTTTTGTGTATATTTTTCATTAAAATTTTATATAAAAAATGGTCATATTTTATATAAAACTATCCGTTTTGTACTGTTTTTAAACATATTATACCTTTTTTTCAATTGAATATTTTTCACCCACTCACTGTTATGCTTTTATTTTTATAACCGACAAAATCACACTATTTTGTCTATTTAAATCTAAAGTGGCATATTCGAATTATGATTAATCAGACAATATGTCTAAACTAATTAAATTATCATACCTGTAAGAATATCTCTTTTCTAATATTTTGTGCTTATAAATGAAGTACTTTCAAAACATGAAATTAAGCTTCAATAAAGTATGAAATATTTAAGAAAATGATATAGGAGTATCTCATGAATCTGGAACAAGTTCGTCTCGTTGATGAAGCTATCACTTCTCGACATTCTGTCCGCGCTTTTTTAAATACTCCAATTGAGTCTGGAGTTATTAAAGATATATTACAAGTCGCAAGTCGAGCACCTTCTGGAACTAATACTCAACCGTGGAAAGTGTATGTAGTAACAGGCAACAAGCGTAATGAAATGGTTGAACGTGTCTGTGCAGCACAAATCGAAGTTTCAAAAAACCCGGAACTTGCAGAACAATATAAAGAAACTTTTGCCTATTACCCTGAAAAATGGATATCCCCTTTTATTGACCGCCGCCGCGAAAATGGTTGGGGGCTCTATGGTCTACTCGAAATTAAAAAGGGCGAAAAAGAAAAAATGGCTGAACAACAGTTACGTAACTTTAAACTGTTTGATGCACCAGCTGGCCTTTTCTTTACAGTAAATAAAACCATGGGAATCGGGTCTAAAATGGATATCGCAATGATGATCCAAAACGTGATGGTTGCTGCCAAGGCACGTGGTTTAGATACATGCCCACAAGCAGCTTGGAACCATTTTCACCCTATTGTTTTAGATAGCTTGGGTGCATCAGATGATGAAGAGCTAGTTTGTGCAATTGCGTTAGGTCATGCTGATCCTAATCACATTGTAAATACCTTCATTACACCTAGAGAACCTGTCGAAAATTTCACAGTTTTTCTAGACGAATAATATCTAAGTCGCCATTCTTTTAAAACTATGAGAATGGCTTGGTTTCTACTTGTTGCGCCGCTTTTAAAACGATAACGAACCCACTCAGCGTAAATAACACCATCATCACGCCCATGTTGAGCGATGCAGACCAAATGAGGAAGTTAAGCAGCACGCCACCCAAGAGGCCACAAGCGAATTGCATACTTCCCATAATTGCACTGGCTGTTCCTGCACGGGCACCTTGTTTGGACATTGCTAGTGCCATTGCATTTGGTCCTGTTAAACCAATGCCTGAAATAGCTAAAAATAGCCCTAACATAACAAGCCATAAAGGCGCAGCAGGAATTAAACCCGCAATAAATACGATAATGGCTCCAGTCACTTGTACAAGTGAACCTGCCTTTAACCGTTTAGTGATTTCAACACGTGATGTTAAATGCTTATTTAAAGATGACATCAACATAATGCCAAAAGCATTTAGTCCAAAGGCATAAGCAAACTCTTGCTGATTCAGTCCGTATTGATCCATAAAAACTGCTGGTGCTGAGCTGATATAACAAAATAGCGCCGCCCCTGTTAAACAACCTGCAAACATAGGTAAGCGGAAACTCGCATCTTTGAAAATAGCTCCATAGAGGGTAACTACCTGATATGGTGACAGCTTGAGTCTTTTATCGATTGCCAAAGTTTCTTTAAAAAAGAAATGTACGCATAGCCAGCATATTGCTCCCACGATTGAAAGCGCAATAAAAATCGCTTGCCACGGAAACCAAATTAAAATCCATGCCCCAATCATAGGTGCCAAAATAGGTGCTAACCCCATGACAATCATCATGCTTGAAAAAGCTTGTGCCGAGCCTTGAACGTCTAATCTATCGCGTATTGCTGCACGGGCCATAACCACACCAACACAGCCACCTAAAGCTTGCAAAATACGAGCAGCAATCAAGCCCCATTCATTTGTAGCCAATACACAAAATAAGCTTGCGACTGCATAAAGTGCGAGACCAAAATAAAGTGGTTTTTTTCTACCAATCCGGTCGCTTAGAGGACCATAAACCAATTGCCCAATAGCTAAACCAAAAAAGTAAGCTGGTAGTGTATTGGCCACCATTTGTGTACTTACCCCAAAATCATGCGCCATTTGTGGCAAAGCAGGTAAGTACATATCGATGGATAATGGCCCTAAAGCCGTAAGTAAAGCGAGCAACATAATCCAGCCAATAGAGTATTGACGCTGGGCTGTTTGTTCAGACATAACGATATTTCATTTTTCAATCATTTGCATACAGACAAGCTTACACTGTCTATCGTATGATTTGTGCAACATTGGTGTAGAAATACACAAATCCTTTATCCTCAGGTTGATCAGCAAGGACTTCCTTTGAAATCTTGGTTTAAACGCCTAAAAAGAGCGACTTATAACACAACATTTATGTATAACGTGCGAATGCTGATAGCCTTTTCAGGAACTGCTTTCGTGCCTTATTTTCTGGGCTATCAATTAGCAACAATTCCACTTACTTTAGGTGTGGTTGCAGCCGGTTTAAGCGATATTGATGATCGCTTTTCAGTACGAATCATGAACCTGATTTATACTTATATTGGGTTCTTCATTACCGCAGCTTCCGTACAATTACTTTTCCCCTACCCAATGGCTTTTGCTTTGGGATTGATTGCTTCGTGTATTGGCTGGATTTTACTGGGTTCATTAGGACGTCGTTACGCAACCATCTCTTATGGATGTTTGGTTGTTTCAGTCTATACCATGCTAGGTGTTCATCTCTTCGACCACTGGTATATTCAACCAGCCCTTTTAGTTGCAGGTGCTGCATGGTATGGCTTAATTGCAACTATTAGTTTTTTACTATTTCCGGTTCGACAACTACAAGACAAACTGGCCGCGTCTTATGCATCCCTAGGCGATTTTCTCTTTGCAAAATCAAATTTGTTTGATGTAGATATGACTCCTGCCAGCTATCAGCAAAGTATGATCGAACTGTCATTAGAAAACGGCAAGTTAATTACGATTTTTAACGACTTAAAAACAGCTTTATTAACTCGTTTAAAAGGCGACCGTGGGCAAAAAGATACACGCCGAAGCTTACATTATTATTTTGTCGCTCAAGACATTCATGAACGTGCTGACTCCGCTCATATCGACTATCAAAAGTTAGCCAAAATTTTTCAGCACAGTGATATTTTATTTAGATTCCAACGGATTTTGGCAATCCAAGGCAAAGCTTGCCAAGAGTTAAATGAATGTATTTTACAACGTAAACCTTATAACCATAATAAAAGGTTTAAACAAAGCTTTGAAAACCTACGCCTTTCTTTAGAGAAGCTAAGACACGATCAGCATTATGACCTTTTATGGGTAAATGCGCTTTTCGCTTTATACCAAAACTTAAAATCTATCGACTCTCAGTTACTCAATCTGGAAACAGAACAACACATTCAATCTGATAAAGTGAAACAAGCCGAAAACCAGCTTAAAGATGATGATTTACAAGGATGGAATGATATTTTCATCCGGATAAAACAAAATTTAACTCCCGAATCTGTGCTGTTCCGCCACGCGATTCGTGTATCGATTGTTTTATTTATTGGGTATGTGCTCATCCAAATGACCCATATTGAATATGGCTACTGGATTATGCTTACAGCTCTATTTGTAAGCCAACCTAATTTTAACGCTACCAAGCGTCGCTTACGTCTACGAATTGTTGGAACATTAGTTGGGATTATTGTAGGTCTTGCGATTATCTTCTTAATTCCTTCAACCGAAGGGCAATTATTCATGTTGATATTAAGTGGGGTTCTGTTTTTTGAGTTACGCAGTAAACAATATGCGCAAGCAACTGCTTTTATTACAATTTTGGCATTAATTAACTTTAATCTGGATGGTTCAGCAATGGCTGCGGCCATTCCAAGATTTTTAGATACCTTAATTGGATGTGCTTTAGCTTGGTTTGGCGTGACATTTATTTGGCCCGACTGGAAGTTCCGTCGTTTACCTCGCAACATCAGACGTTCACTACAAGCTCAATGTAATTATTTAGCTGAAGTTGTGAAACAGTATCATGAAGGCCGTAATCATGCGCTGAATTACCGTATTGTACGTCGAGCTGCACACAATACAGATGCTGAAGTTGCTTCACTTATTTCCACTTTAGCGACTGAGCCAGACTTTGACCCAACTCGTAAATCCGATATTTTTGAATTTTTATGTTTAAACCATACATTTTTAAGCTATATCGCGGCACTTGGGGCACATCGAGAAAGCCTTCAGGATCAAGCTGTTCTTAAATTATTAGACCAAGCGCTAGATGATATTCAAGGAGCTCTCTTAAGAGATGAGATGCCTGATCTTACAGCACAAAATATGCTCCAAACGATACGTCAGCGTCTAAGCCAAAATGATGAAAATGACCAAAAATCACTCATTATTTTACAGCAGCTCTCGCTCATGCTTGGTGTATTAAACCGATTTAGTATGTTAAAACAACGGCTAAGTCATGATCTTGATAATGATGCTAGTGAGCTTGCATCATTATAAATTTGCCTCGGAATTTAGTATTAAATTGGCATAATATCCTTTCCTGACTTATGCCAATTAGTGCTAAACTTAAAACAGTTTACAATTTGTTATTTGCACTATGACCGCGAAAACTTTATACGCTTATACGCTTCAGCCTGTTCCATATGACGTGTCAGAAGCTGAACAACGTAATGCACAGCTTCTTATCTGGCGCAGCACCAATAAAATCAGCACAAAAATTTGGGCAATTATGGGTGTAGTTTTAGCCCTAGCTATATTAGGTCTTATTTTTATTAAGAACTACTCTACTGTTTTTTGCTGGGTTGCTATTGTCGCTGTAGTACTTTACTACCTAGGTCGTAAATACGGATTAGAATGGTACGTTAAACGCAAAATGAATGAATTTCCGGTACAGGAAATCAAAGGTATTCGTTTAGGCGTGCAGCCTCATGGTATTGTGATGCGCCAAAAAATGGGCCAACAAGAAGGCGTTGGTACAATTGGATGGAAAAATATCTACGAATGGTACAATGGACCTGATTTCATCTTGGTAAATTTCAAAGTAAAAGACCCAAAAGGCCAAGAACAACAAGGTGCTTATATTTTACCTAAGCGTATGGATTCTAAAAACTTCTCGTTCAATACGATTCGCACGCATTTAAAAGAAACTGTAGGCGAACCGAAAACTCTGTAAGTTTTGATTTCATAAAAAGCCTCCTTATGGAGGTTTTTTATTACAGTAAAAACAAATGATAATGAAAATTAATATTATCTCCAAAATCCATATTATCTACTCAATCTTCGGCTATACTTCTTTACAAGATCTCCATCATATTCACATTTTCGACCATGTTTAAAAAAATTTTATTTCAAATTCATTGGTTTCTGGGTATTACTGCTGGCCTAATCTTATCCATTATGGGTGTAACAGGTGCAATTTATTCTTATGACCAACAAATTTTAAAATGGGTAAATTCTGATAGTTATGTTGTTCAAGCTGAAAGCACTCCAAAATTAACCCCTGCTCAGCTATATCAACATTTCAATACGACTCAGCCTGAAATTAAAATTAATAGCATTACGATTGCCAAGGATCCGACCGCCTCTTCTACTGTCAATATTGAAAAAGAAGGTGAACGCCGTGGCTATAATATGATGGTGAATCCTTATAACGCTCAGGTTCTGCCCGATGTTAAAGGCAGAAAACTGTTGTTATTAATACAACAAATTCATCGTAATTTAACCGCAGGCGAAGTTGGCAAGCAAATTACTGGTGCTTGTGCCTTAATGTTAATTTATTTTGTACTGAGTGGATTATATTTACGCTGGCCTAAAAAGCATTCTGCCCGTCAATGGCTCGCGGTTAAACCAAAATTGAAAGGCCGAAATTTTATTTGGGATCTACATGCTGTTGTTGGGACATGGGTAATTGTTTTTTACCTACTATTCGCATGTACAGGTCTATATTGGTCTTATGACTGGTGGCGTAGTGGCATGTTCAAAGTGATGGGCGTTGAACAACCCAAACCACAAGGTCATGGCCCCGCTCCTCAAAATCGAGAAATGCAACAAAATAAACGATCTGAGCATAATACTAATAAAAAATCAGAGCCTCAGTTAGATAATACTCAGCTCATTACAGCACTTAATCAAACATGGAGTGGATTCAATAGTCAGGTCGTACGTGATTATTCGACGCTAACATTAAGCCTACCTAAAAAAGATGATGGAAAAATTGAGTTAAGCTTTGTCGATGCTACCCCCCAACACGAACGTGCACGTAACCAAGCCATCTATAATTATCAAAATGGCACTATCGAAAAGATGGAGCTCTACGAAGATAAAAAACTTAATCAAAAAATCATGAGCAGTATGTTACCTGTACACCGTGGTAGCTTCTTTGGACCAATTTATCAATTCGTTGCGATGCTTGCTTCATTGGCAATGCCTTTATTCTTTGTTACAGGGTTGATGCTTTATCTTAAACGTCGCAAACAGAAAAAGTTAACACAGGCGGCTCGTCAGTCTTTAGCTGGGCAATACATTGATCCAAATGCAAAGCCTTGGCTTATTACTTACGCAACTCAAACTGGTGTAGCAGAACAACTTGCTTGGAGTACAGCAACAAGTTTACAAGAAGCTCATCAACCAGTTCTGGTTAAACCTGTACAGCAGCTAACACAATCTGATTTAGGGCAGCATGAGCAGGTTTTATTTGTAATCAGTACATACGGTACTGGTGATGCTCCCGACCTCGCTACAAGCTTTGCTAAAAAGCTTTTAAAAGCAAATCTAGATCTTAAGCACATGAACTATGCTGTTTTGGCGCTAGGTTCTAAAGAATATCCTGATACTTATTGTAGTTTTGGTCATGCAGTAGATGCTTGGCTTAAAACTAATGGTGCTCATGCTCTCTTTAGTACAATTGAAGTTGATAATGTAAACCTATCGGATATTCAAAACTGGAATCAAGCACTCGCGAAAGCAACTAAATTAGATTTGCACGCTGTAAATTTAGAAAAAGTTTTTGATACATGGAAGTTACAACAACGTAACTTACTCAATCCAAATAGCTTAGGGCAACCTGCTTATAATATTGAGCTTAACGCAAAGCACGAAGCAATATGGCAAGCTGGTGATATTGCTGAAATTCAGCCTGGTAATAGCCCTGAACGTATTCATGCATTCTTGCAGAAGCATCATATTCTTAAAAATGCAAAAGTTGACTCATTAGAGATTTCAATTGAGAAAGCGCTTTGGAATAAAGACTTAACTAGTGAAATTGAACCATTTGCTAATCTAGATCATTTATTAGAACAGCTCCCTACTCTACCAACACGCGAATATTCAATTGCCAGCATTCCTTCTCAACAAGTGCTCCGTTTAGTTGTTCGTCAACAACATGATGAGTCTGGTAACTTAGGTTTAGGTTCTGGATGGCTGACTCAACATACTCAAGTCAATGATGACGTTGCTTTGCGTATTCGTACCAATGAATCATTCCATCTTATTGATGACAACCGCCCTATTATTTGTATTGGTAACGGAACCGGTATTGCAGGTTTAATGAGCCTGTTACATACACGTACTCGTCATGACTACACTGAAAACTGGTTAATCTTTGGTGAACGTCAAAGAGCATGTGATTTCTTCTATGCATCAACAATTGAAGCATGGCAAACAACAGGAATGCTAAAACGTCTAGATTTAGCATTTTCCCGCGATCAAGAACAACGCGTGTATGTTCAAGATGTAATCCGTCAGAATGCAGAAGAATTAGTAAGCTGGATAGAGCGCGGCGCTGTTCTCTATGTTTGCGGTAGTATTGATGGCATGGCAAGCGGAGTCGACCAAGCACTGGTTGAAATTCTAGGTGATGAACAGGTAGATGAGTTAAGACAACAAGGCCGTTATCGCCGCGATGTTTATTAAAGGCCAATAAATCAGAAAACCGAGTAATGGCACAGATGCTTTACTCGGTTTTTTATTGCATTCAAAATGATTTTGCATACACTGTCTGCAATTTAAATTGCAACTGTAAACACAATGCAAGTCAGTAAGTGGATCCGTATTTTCCTAGCAATCATTGGTTCGATTTTATTTCTAGATGGGTTAGTTTTAATTTGTCTCAATAAAATTAATGTCGGCACAATTATCCCTTTAATTTTGGGCGCCTTCTTCTGCCTCTATTCTTTATTTTATTATCATTTAGAGCGTTTCTTCTTCTATCACTATCGCTTACACACACTTTGGCGTTTTGGATGGTTATGCCTCTGGATATGGTTAATTAGCTTAGGCTATTTCTTTGATTTTATTAAAGAGAATAAAGAGACAAGTCAAAATCTGCCTCCAGTAAATGCAATCATTGTATTAGGTAGTGGGGTAGAAAATGGTCAGCCATCCAAAACTCTTGCAAAACGTTTAGATACAGCTGCCCCTATTGCTCTAAAACAGCTCCAAGCAAAAGTTGTTTTAACGGGAGGTCTTGATTTTTCAGAAAAGGAAAGCGAAGCATTAGTAATGTCTCGTTATCTAGAACAACATTATCATTTAGCAAAAGAACGAATGATACTTGAAGATAAAAGTACAAGTACTGAACTTAATCTAATGAATAGTAAACCACTATTAGCACAGCACTACATTACCCTCGACCAACCGATAGCTATTGTGACAAGCGATTTTCACACTCCACGAGCAGCAGCTATTGCTAAAAAACAAGGTTATACGCAAGTTTATACAGTGGCGGCTGAAACACCATTAGCTACTCGCTACAATTCTTGGTTACGAGAATATTTCGCTTTTGCAAGTGGATGGTTTTTTAACGAATATTAAGAATGACTTATTTCAAAACTGCTATTAAAAAATAGCAGTTTTTTTACGCAAGAAAGTATTGTTATTGGTTAGAAATAGATCTAGTAAGCTTATGAAATATATAAAACTCTATTTGAGTCATTACATGGCAAATTTAATATGAGAAAAATTTATTCAATAGAAATATAAAATAAATTTTTTAAGAAAATTTTAGGTGAAATAATTTTAGTCTACAACTCAGGCAATCACTTTTAAACACAGTTAGGTTTTAAACCTATAGCCCCAAATTAAATAACATAAAAGTCATTTATCCAAATAAAAAATAACTTAACTAATGATTTTCAGTCAATTGGAGATATAAACTTTGAGCTTTAGAATAGAACAACTAAATTTAGAGTGACTTAGATAAAGAATTCAAATATAGATTGAGAATTATAGATAAATAAGCAATTTAAATATTAGAAAAATTTAACTTTCGGAATGAAGTAATGGTGGGCGCTGACGGGATCGAACCGCCGACATTCTGCTTGTAAGGCAGACGCTCTACCAACTGAGCTAAGCGCCCTTAATGAGAAAAGATAACGAATGTATCTTTATACTCTACATTCTCTAGACAAGGGAATCAAGAGAATGGCGCAGCGGACGGGGCTCGAACCCGCGACCCCCGGCGTGACAGGCCGGTATTCTAACCAACTGAACTACCGCTGCACTACAATACTTTAAAATAAAGTATGGTCACATATATGGTGGGCGCTGACGGGATCGAACCGCCGACATTCTGCTTGTAAGGCAGACGCTCTACCAACTGAGCTAAGCGCCCCAAGAAGAAAAAATTAATTATTCATTAATTTTTTGATATAAGATTTTTACATCTCAAATCATCTTCCAAACACAACCCGAACTGAAAAGTGGCGCAGCGGACGGGGCTCGAACCCGCGACCCCCGGCGTGACAGGCCGGTATTCTAACCAACTGAACTACCGCTGCACTTTCACAATATCGAAATTGTGGGGTAAAACGATGTTAAGTCTTAAGTGGCGCAGCGGACGGGGCTCGAACCCGCGACCCCCGGCGTGACAGGCCGGTATTCTAACCAACTGAACTACCGCTGCACTTGAGAGCTTAACGTAAAGGCTTGGTGGGCGCTGACGGGATCGAACCGCCGACATTCTGCTTGTAAGGCAGACGCTCTACCAACTGAGCTAAGCGCCCTTTAACGTCTTCATCGTTTGTGAGGTGCATTATAGAGAATCTTTAACAGGTGTCAAACGCTTTTCGACTTCTTTTTAAAAAAATGCGAATGAATGATTAAAAATAAGTCATTATTAAGTAAAAAACAATTTTTTGTATTTTATTTAAACACTTATTTCAATATTTTCTGCATTTACACCGCTAACCAAGAATAGATAAAACTCGTACTCAGGTTAAAGATTGTTCAGATAAGTAAACTAATGCATCTTCAGCAACTAAATCAAATAGCTCAATGATTTCTTCATTACGCATTCGAACACACCCATGTGACATTGGCACCCCCATTGGTTGCGTGTCTGGAGTTCCATGAATGTAGATATAACGTTGCATAGTGTCGTGGCCTTCCCCTTTATTAAAACCTTCTTCTAACCCATCTAACCAGAGAATACGAGAAAGTATCCAGTCTCGCTCAGGATATTGCACAGCTAACTCAGTGCTATAAACCTCCCCTGTTGGCTTACGCGCGATAAAAACTGCATTTTTGGGAGCCTCTGCACCAATTTTCTTCGCCACTCTATGCCATCCACGTGGTGTTCTACCCGTGTTTTCCTGCTCACCAATTCCATTCTTTCCTGTAGAAATAACATAAAACTTATTATGTTTAGGCAAAGTTAATGTTTGGTTTGCTAAATCGATGAGAACATCAGCATCTTCGAACTTAAATTGAGACATCGAACTTATTCTCTTATATCAACTCAAATATTTTGAGTTTAACTAAAAAATTATTGTAAGGGCTTCTCTTGCACTGAAAATAAAAGATTATCAATCTTCTTATATCTACGCGCAGTTTTACTGCTTGTCTTACATCAAAATAAAAGATTATTAATCTTCTTTTATCTACGCGCAGTTTCACTGCTTGTCTTGAGCCAAAATAAAAGATTATCAATCTTTTATTTTGGCTCAGGGCGTAGCCATAACCAAACTGCAACGATGAACATAGTAATATCAGTAAAAACCTTGACCAAAAGTGGCGCTGAAGTAAATAGCATTATAATTCCGCTAATTGCCATCATTATGCTTGCAATCCACTTCGCTTTACGAGGTACTGTGCCATTGGCTCGCCAATCACGTAATGTTGGTCCATATTTAGGGTGGTTTAACAACCAATCATCCATTTGTGGCCAGCCTTTTGAAGCAGCCCAAGCAGCCAGAATCAAAAACACTGTTGTCGGCATACCTGGTAAAATTGCTCCAATAATGCCTAGCGTGATAAAAATCACGACTAAAGAGCGCCAGAACAATGTTCGCATACATAAACCTTAACCTGCTGTTGGCGTTAGTATAAAGTGTTTTTCTAATGTTTTTTGTTGATCCGTTATGAAATTAGGATGAATTACTTCGAGTATTAAATGTATGAATATTGCCTCAGTTAAAACGTCCTATTTCGAACCATGGCTACAATTTCAACATCCTATAGTTCGACAGCTAGCATTTTGTATTGCTAGTCCAAATTTACTTTCCCAACTACCAAAAAGTCTATATATACAACATCATTTTAAGCTACATCCAACCGAAGTATGGGAAAGTCATTTTCAAAATTATTTGCCACGTTTAAAAGAACTCGATCAGTCCCCAGAACCTTTAATTCAGTTTTTATCTCAGCTTAAAAGTACACGTTTAGGTTTGCGCTTTGAGCATCTACTCTGGTTTTGGCTACAAGAGGATCAATACCATCCCTATCAATTATTGGGACATAGTATTCAAAAAATTGAGGGGGCAAAAACATTAGGTGAGCTGGATTTTTTAATTTTAAATAAAGACACTCAAAAAATTGAACATTGGGAGGTCGCCTTAAAATATTATCTCGGTGAGGCAGATTTACATTTAGAACAATGGATTGGCCTGAACCGTCAGGATACTTTAAGCAAAAAGCTTTACCACTTTACCAACAAACAATTTCAATTTCTTGAAGCATTAAACTTTGAAATTCATCAACGCTTTGCAGTTTTAAAGGGACAACTTTATCTACCTTTAGAGTTAAATTTACAGCAGCCTCTACCTGACTGGATCAATTTAAAGCGTCGTTTGGGATATTGGGGCACCACAATTCCTCATTCTTCTTTTTATCGATTAGAAAGGCACGAATGGCTGTGTCCAAATAAACAACCTAGTTCAGACCCAGCACATTGGTGGACAGACGGTTTATATTGTAAAAATGGTCAGGAGGTTCTGTTTTATATGTTTAGACACCCTTCACACTTAAAATTTAAGTCCAACATGCAGAATTTTAAATAATTAACAAGAAATTTAAGATTCTAGACACATTTTATAACGTTTTTACTATTAAACAGTCATGTTTCTTTTTCCGTTTGTTTTTTAATCTAAATTTACTTCATTATTAAATTTAAACGGAGAAAATGATGAAAAAAGTTTTAGCTGCTTCTGTAATGATTGCTGTTGTTTTAACAGGCTGTAATACGTTTAAGGGTTTTGGTAAAGATGTTTCTAAAGCAGGTGATGCTGTAACGAATACTGCTGAAAAAACACAAGATAAAATGTAAGTTAGAGTTGTCACTAAAAAACCTTATCATTCCGATAAGGTTTTTTTATTTTTACGTACCCATCAGGTAGAGATTCGCCTATTATATCGGACTATATTTCACCTGATCAGCACGCAATTTCCGGTATGAACCATTCAGATACTCTCTCGCTTAGCCTAGAACTTTTACAACAACCTTCTGTTACTCCAATTGATCACACTTGCCAGACCATCATGGCAGACCGTTTAAGCCAAGTTGGTTTTCATATTGAACCAATGCGTTTTGGTGAGGTAGATAATCTCTGGGCACGTCGTGGAACTGAAGAACCTGTATTTTGTTTTGCAGGTCATACTGACGTAGTCCCGACAGGTAAATTAGAAGCATGGAATTCAGACCCATTTGCACCTGAAATCCGCGATGGAAAATTATATGGTCGCGGTTCGGCAGATATGAAGACAGCTTTGGCAGCTATGGTTGTCGCATCTGAGCGTTTTGTAGCAAAACACCCAGACCATAAAGGATCTATCGCATTTCTGATTACTTCTGATGAAGAAGGTCCTGCGGTTAACGGTACGGTCAAGGTTATTGAGACTCTTGAAGAACGTAATGAAAAAATTAAATGGTGTTTGGTCGGCGAACCCTCAAGTACTCATAAATTAGGTGATATTGTTAAAAATGGGCGTCGTGGTTCCCTCAATGCAGTATTAAAAGTCCAAGGTAAACAAGGCCATGTGGCTTATCCACATTTAGCACTAAACCCAATTCACGAAGCATCACCTGCTTTAACAGAACTATGCCAAAGCGTTTGGGATAATGGAAATGAATATTTCCCAGCAACATCATTTCAGATTTCAAATATTCATGCTGGAACTGGTGCAACCAACGTAATTCCAGGTACTTTAGAAGTTACTTTTAACTTCCGTTATTCAACAGAAGTGACTGCTGAACAGCTTAAACAACGTGTTCATGAGATTTTAGATAAACACGGTTTACAATATGAAATCGTTTGGAATCTCTCTGGTTTACCTTTCCTGACTCCAGTTGGTGAACTCGTTAATGCGGCTCAAACTGCGATTTTAAATGTAACTGGCACTGAAACTGAGCTTTCAACAAGTGGTGGTACTTCTGACGGACGTTTTATTGCTCCAACAGGCGCACAGGTATTGGAGTTAGGCGTTCTTAACGCAACAATTCATCAAATTAATGAACATGTTGACGTACATGACCTCGATCCACTGACTGATATTTATGAGCAAATTTTAGAAAATTTATTAGCTAAATGAAAATTAAAAAGGAACTCAAATTGAGTTCCTTTTTTTTATAAATGAAGCAAATTTTGGATATATTGCAAATTAGGAACGTGGTAGCGTTGATTCTCCATACGCACATATTTAAATACAGTTGGGTGCTGTAAAGAGTCCTGTATATCTTCATTTTCATCTACGACTTCAGAAATACGCAGACGAACTGAAACTGGCATCGATTTACATATGAGTGCAAAACGTTGGCTGATATCTTCACTTTCAATAACTAATGCTACCGCTCGCGAATCAATTTCATTATGCACTGTATAGACTGGAAGTTTTACATCATGCCATTCAATATGCTTGATACCATTTTTAACGTCCATAGCTGATAACACTATGTTTTGTGGCAATAGCATCGGCACTTGCTGATCGCATTCAATAATATATGCATCAATAAAACCAGTTGAAACAGTAATTAAATGTTGAAGTTCTTGCTGATCCATTTCATTAATTAAAGATGTACTGATATGACTCTTCATTAGGCAAGTTCCTCTTCACGTGTCGTGAAAAAAGCATCAATATTGTGAAGTAAATCTTCTTCTTGGAAAGGTTTACCCATGTATTGGTTAACCCCTAAAGTAAATGCTCGTTCACGGTGTTTTTCGCCAGTTCTGGATGTAATCATAATGACTGGCATATCTTGATGTAGATCATGATGCCGTACGAGATTAAGTACCTCAAAGCCATCCATTCGCGGCATTTCGATATCAAGCAGCATCAGATCTGGTTTAATATTTTCCAACTGCTCAATTGCATCAATACCATCTTTAGCAGTTACTACGTCATAGCCCTGACGTTCGAGTAAACGAGTCGTTACCTTACGGACTGTGACAGAGTCATCTACAATCATAATGAGACGGCGTTCATCAGACTCACGTTGTCTATAGATAGCTTCATTCAGCTGCTTATGTCGGCGGGTAGACTGAATTTGGCGAGCAATATTTTGTCCATCTAAAATTAGACAAACTTGACCATCACCTAAAATAGTTGCGCCTGCAATCGCACCAATACTAGAGAACTGCTGCCCGATTGGCTTGACCACAATCTGTGCACGTGAACCAATAAGCTGATCAACCAATAATGCAATTGTTTGTCCATTATTGGTCTTAATCATTAATACTGGTAATGAATACATCATCCCGCTTAAACGTGGAATTGGTTGATTACCAACAAACTCAGATAAATAGCGTAATGGATAGCGTTTATTTTCAAATTCAAAGAATTCTTGTGCACTTCCAAAATACTGTTCTAATGATGTTGGTGAAACTCGAACAATTCGATCAATTTGAGCCAAAGGAATTGCAAATTGTTGATCAGCAACTTTAACCATTAAGGCATCACTAACAGCTACTGTGGTCGGAACGCGTATTGTAAAGATTGTTCCTTGCCCATACACAGAGTCCACACTCACATGTCCGCCCAAAGCTTTAATATCACTTTGTACAACATCTAGTCCTACACCACGACCTGAAATCTGAGTGACTTGATCGGCCGTACTTAACCCTGGATGGAAAATCAACTGTAAAATATCTTGATGTTCTAATACTTGTTCAGGATTAATCAAACCAGACAATAGGGCCTTTTGACGGACCTTCTCGATATCAATACCTCGGCCATCATCCTTAAATGTAACAACAACATCCGTACCTTGACGATGAATATTCAGTTCAATACGTCCAGTTTCTGGTTTTCGCGCTTTTTCACGTTGCACACGATCTTCTAGACCATGGTCAATTGCATTTCGAAGCATGTGCTCAAGTGGTGTAACCAAACGTTCTAGCATTGTTCGGTCTAATTCACCTTCGGTATTATTAACAAAAAGCTCTGCTGGTCGATCCAACGCAGTAGAAGTCTGCCTCACAATTCTTTGTAAACGAGGTAGCAATCGAGAGAATGGTACTAATCGTGTTCGCATTAGGCCTTCTTGAATTTCGGCCTGAATACGTGATTGCTGTACCAGCAAACTTTCGGTGTCTCTGATTTTTTCGGATAATGTATTTTTAAAATCCACTAAATCCGATGCAGATTCGGCAAGTGATTTCGATAATTGATTCAATGAAGAATATTGGTCCATCTCTAGAGGATCAAATTCTGTATAACGAGAGTGCTCAATACCGTGTTTTGCAATAATCTGACTTTCTAATTCGCCTTCCATTCGACGTAACTGGTCTGCTAGTCGTTGAATGGCTAATTCCATTTCCACTAACGTATGACCAAATTGACTTAAATCCATTTCAATTCGTGAACGGTTAATCGAATTTTCACCAGACAAATCAATCATTTTCTCAATTAAATCTGCCGAAACCCGGATCATCTCATTATTTTGTTCAAGATGCTGTGCTTGTTCCCATGCCCCCATCATTGGCGGTGGTTCTGCACCATCACCTTGCACAAAGCTCATTACAGGTTCAGTGCTAAATAGATCAGTTCTAGTCAACTTACTTGGAATTTGTATTGCAGTTTCAATAAACTGAATATTTTCTAAACTTTGTTGTAAACCATCGAAATGTTGATAATTTTGCTTGAAAATTGCTTCTTTTAACCAAACAATCGCACTCTCTAGCAAGTTGTCATAAATATTTGAGCTAAAATGATAAAGCGCAAATTTTTCAAAAGCGTTTTCAAGTTGATAAGCTATCGCTTGTACGGTTTCAAGTCCCACCATACGGGAACCACCTTTCAAGCTGTGCACTGCCCTTTGTAGCTGAAGCAAGATACTACGATTGGTACGCTGCTCAAACCACTGCTTTAATAGGTGATCGGCCATCTCTAACAGCTCGGCCGCTTCCTCCATAAAGGTCTGCTCGACAACGGAGTCAATATCCTGATCTTGGATACTGTCTGTATAGCCTTCTGCATCAAAAACTTGTAATTCTGTGTACTCAACAAGTCTATTATTAGACTCAACAATCTGCTCAAAATTAGAAGTTAACTCATCGAGATTTAACGCAGTATTGTGTATAGCTTCTTGTTGTAATACTTCAAAACTTGATTCTGGTATAACATCTGTTTCAAACTCTGCTTGCATCTCTTTAGCAGCAGACCCGAGTGAATTATATACCTTACCTGCATTCTTAAGCGCTTGAATAGTATGAGAAGCAGCATAATCTAAGTGCTGTTCACGTACTATTTGTAGGCGATCAGCTAAATCATCTTGAACCAGACGGATAAAATCAATGAGAGCAGATGAAGTAATTAACTGTCTTTGAATTAAGCGCTCATAAATACTTTCTAGTTCATGTGCAATTAAACCAATATAATTTGCCTGAATCATATTTGCCCCACCTTTTAAGGTATGCAAATAGCGCATCAGATTATTAAGAGCAGCAAAGTTCTCTTGATCATTAACCCAAATATTAAGATCTGTATCCATTCCTTCAAGCAACTCATCGGCTTCTTCAAGAAAAATATCTAACAGCTCTGGATCAAAATAACGGTTTACGTGCTCAGTAGACATGAACTGGCGATCTAAATGTACACTCTGACTCATCACTACATGATCAGTTAACACACTTTCGATAGATGCTGAAGATTCATTTGCTGTTTGTTCTACATCAGCACTAAATAGCGACTCAACAACTTCCTGATGACTTTCTAATGGTTCAGAATTAAGGCTTGGAATATATTGGGTATATAGTTTTAGCTCTTCCAAAATATTTTGGTGTTGCTCAATAATACTAACTCTTTGACCCGCAGCTAATGCATCAAATAACTGAATTAATTGTTGATGTGCTTTCTGATAAATTTCAAAAACATAATCTGAGTGTAATAAATCAGGTCGATCAAGCAATACGTCATAGCTATCTTTCAGCTGGTTCGTATATTCATATAAACCAACCATGGCCTGCGACTGAGTATGTTGCAATAACAAATCAGCTTGTTCACTTAAACGTTCAAGATAATGAGGAAACTCAGAACGAATTCCCTTTTCAAAATCCAACTCTGCATCAAGTAATTCTGAAACATCTAGCTGTAACAGCTGAGATACTAAACCATGTGGAGGCGTGAGCGGGCTCGCATGCTCCCCATGTTGTTCCATATAAACATCCCAAACCTGATTGAACTGTTTCAAGTTAGAGTCTAATTGCTCATTAGAGCAATGCGCAGCCAATAGATCTAAACAATTTCGAATAAACTGACGGTAATCACGGAGTAGTAAAATTTCTTCTGAATGAGAAGAAAGCTCTTCTTGTAATAGAATTTTAAATAAATGCTCAACCTTGGTACTGGCATCAAAAATTGCTTCTACCTGAGCCATTGCTGAGCTGCCGCGCAACGTATGTAATGCACGGATTAGCGCATTGTAACTCTCGTGCTGATGTATTTCTTGTTCTAAGAACTGATCGATGGTCGCTAAGTGCTCTTCCGCTTCTTCCATAAATAAAACTAAGGTTTCAGCAAGGTTATGTTCACTTTCTATGGCAGTTTCTAGAGTTAAATTATCTGATTCCTGTTCTAAATCACCCACCTCTAAACCAGTCTTAGTTTCCGCAGTGAGAGTATCCGACAATAATAAAAGTTCTTCTAAAGCAGGCTCTAAACTTTGCTGTTGTTGTAATTGTTGTCCCAATAAAATAAGAGGTCTAAAATCTACTGCATGTTCCTTTTTAGATTTAAAGTCATCTACTAATTTAAAGAAATAGAACTTAAATACCAACTGAACATATTGTTGGATGTTAGGAGTTAATGTGAGACTCTCATTGATTACCCGATTAAGCGTATCTTCTACAGTCCAAGCAAGCTCAGCAGAGGATTTCGCTGCAATCATTCGCCCCGAACCTTTCAAGGTATGAAAATGGCGACGGATCTCAGTCAGCGTAGCAACATTTTTAGATTGCATCCATTCATGAATCAAAGATTGCAATTCAACAAAAATTTCTTCAATTTCTTCAACGAAGATATCAAGAAATTCAGCATCTTGTTGAGAATAGCTATCTTCCGGTAGCATCATTGCTTCAGTTAAAGTTTTTAATATTTCTTTCATAGCAAAGGCTTCTTTTGCTTGTCCCCTAAATGGAGAAAAACGACAGAGTCAACACCAGATAAATAGCTGTGTCCCCAATACTTATCTGGTGTTGTTAATACTTTTTAGAAGAATAGCTAGTATAGAAACAGCTATCCTCGTCCCCAATTTAATCAGGTAATTTAAAGTCCGTTACCGATTCACGTAATGACTCTGCCATATTTGCTAATTCAGAAACAGAACGCGCTGTATCGAATGTTGCAGTTGTCGTTTGCGAAGTAATTTCTTGTACGACGGTCATGGTTGTCGCAATGTGACTCGCAGATGCAGACTGAAGTTTTGCTGCATCAGAAATGTTGGCCATCAAGTTTGCCAAGTCACCAGATACTTTTTGAATCTCGTCCAAGGCAATACCTGCATCTTTTGCCAAGTTCGCTCCGCGCACAACCTCAGTGGTTGTTTGTTCCATTGAAATAACAGCTTCATTCGTATCGGTCTGAATTGTTTTAACCAGAGTTTCGATCTGTTTAGTTGCCGATGCAGAACGTTCTGCAAGACGCTGTACTTCGTCTGCAACCACGGCAAAACCACGCCCTGCTTCACCTGCCATAGATGCTTGAATTGCTGCATTTAATGCAAGAATGTTTGTTTGGTCCGCAATGTCATTAATTAACGATACGATGTTACCAATTTCTTGTGAAGACTCACCCAAACGTTTAATACGTTTAGAGGTTTCCTGAATCTGTTCACGAATCGTGTCCATCCCTTCAATTGAACGGTTTACTACTTGTGCTCCATTAGAAGCAATTTCTACCGAACGCTCTGCTACTTCGGTAGATTCAGATGCATTTGAAGATACTTGGTCAATAGACAATGCCATTTCATTCATTGCAGTCGACGCGCCAGCAATTTCTTGTGCCTGATGCTCTGATGCTTCTGCCAACTGGTTAGTAATATTTTGTGTATCATGCGTATAGCGGGCAACTTCCTGAGAAGTTTCATGAATTCGGGATACAAGATCACGTAATTGGTCAATCGCGAAGTTAATCGAGTCGGCAATCGCTCCTGTAAAGTCCTCAGATACCGTTGCATATGAACGCAAGTCACCATCTGCCAAGTCGGCAATTTCATCTAGTAAACGTAAAATCGCGTTTTGGTTACGGTCATATTCTTCTTGTAAGGTAGCTACACGTTGTTTATCCGCTTTACTACGAAGTGATAAAAGCTTTAAGACTGAGCTAATTAAACCAATAAGTGATAATGTAAGAAGCGCAACTAAAACAAAGGCTTTCCAACCATACTGTGTTTGCTTAGAGAGATCACCCAATACAGATAACATTTCATCAGATTCCGAGAAGATCTCACCTGATGATTGACGTACGTTTACAATCTGATCTGTATGTTTAAGAACTGATGCCGCTGCAGATTTTAAAACTTGATCATATTCAGATTTAATACCTTCCAAAGATTCACGTACTTCTGGAGACTCAACTCTAGCAACACCCAATTCAGCATTTCCGTTTAGCTGTGCATTTAAATACACACCGAAGGTCTCAATATCGACACCAAAGTCATGTGCTGAGGTCTGAGAATTTTCTGAACCAACTAAAACGGTGTTAATAGAACGTAAAATACGTTCTGCAATAAATACTTGGTTCTTAGCAATAATCACCTGACTACTCGGTGCTTTTTCGCGAACCATCTTATCGACCATCAAGTTATATTCAGCCTGAATCTCAGGAATAGAATCACTAATCGAGATATTCATGTTGTATAACTGATTAATTACGTCCTGATGTGACGAGATCAAGTTAATGTCATACGACAAAGCTTTCCACAGAACCGCAACCTTTTTGTATTCTTTTGAAGATGTACCATGAATATTTTCAACATCTTTGATATTTTCTGCAAAAAGTTTATTTGATTCGGCCAAGTCTTTCATGGCTTTAGGTGATCCTGAAGCCGTTGCTTCAGTAGCCTGTCTAGAAATAGTTTGTGACAATAAGCGCAACTCACCCAAACTACGTGTTAATTCGTTGTGTCGAGGTACGCTATAAAATAAATAAGCGAGCGAAGTTAAAGCAAATAATAAACATAACAACGCTACATAAAGGATAGGCTTGGACTTTTCACTTTCCCCAAATAAACTGGCGTATTGCTCAATTCCCGACTGGATTTTTGCAATAAAATTGAGACCCGATTTTTCGGACGCAACACGATTGCCGCCTTTCTTTTTAAGCTTAAAGCCCATAGCTTCTCCCCAGAAAATACTCTGTTTTTCACAGCGTAAAAATTAGTTTATAAATTTTGTCGATGCATTCATGTAGTGTGGGTTTTGCAATAAACGACTAAATAAAAAGACATGCCAATGCTGGTTATGTTGGTGAAAATAACCTTGGCAATAATCTTTTAGATTTTCCTCTAAGTCTAAGCTTTGAGAAAAAAAACTTTTTTTATTAAAGTGCTGAATCCCCAAGACCTGATCCACAACCAACCCCACATACTGGTCGTGATGGCTAATACATAACACTTTTTGGGCAGACGAAAATGTACTTCGTTGCCCTGAAATAAAATGAGCCAAATCAGAAACCGAAAGTAACCGTCCACGAATGTTCGCCAAACCCTTCACCCAACTTTGAGCATTTGGAACTGGCGTATATTTCGGTGGATAGATAACTTCTGACACTTCCCCAAGTGGTGCGACGAAGTATTGCCCTCTCATTTCAAAAGCAATTCCTGACCATCGCTGTGCTTCATTTTGAACTGAAGCGTAATTCTTATTACCCCGTTTAGACAAACGAAGTAACTCGATAAATCCATTCGCTGCCATACTCGATCCTATAAAACGGGCATATAACCCCGTTATTTATGTTTTTATGGATGGATGAGTTACTTTAGAAATTGTTTAATTACATCAATCAATTGCTTTTCTTCGATAGGTTTAATCAGATAGTCGATTGCACCTTGACGCTTGCCCCATACTCGGTCAGTTGCCTGATCTTTAGTACTCACGATTACCACAGGAATATGCTTAGTGTCTTCATCACGGGTAATCTGGCGGGTTGCCTGAAAGCCATTTACACCTGGCATGACAACATCCATTAAAACTAAATCAGGCTGTTCTGCTTTTGCCAAAGTTACACCATCTGCACCATTAGATGCTTCAAGTACGTCATAACCATGCTTGGTTAGAATTTCTTTAAAACGAAAAGTTTCTGTTGGTGAATCATCAACAATGAGAATACGTGTCATTTCTTTGCCCTTAAATTACTTAATTATGAACTTACGTGATTACGAATCGCGTTTAACAATTCATCTTTGCTAAAAGGTTTCGTTAAGTATTCATCTGAACCTACCACACGCCCTTTTGCCTGATCAAATAAACCATCTTTACTAGAGAGCATGATAACGGGAATGTTCTGATAATTTTGAGAGTTTTTAATCAAAGCGCAAGTTTGATAACCATCTAAACGAGGCATCATGATATCGACAAAAACAATATCTGGATTTGCTTCTGCAATTTTGGACAAAGCTTCAAATCCATCCACCGCAGTAATCACTTCACAGCCTTCTCGCTGTAATAAAGTTTCGGCTGTACGGCGAATGGTTTTTGAGTCATCAATTACCATTACTTTCAGATTTTGGAATGCATCTTCCATTTAATCTTCCATCCCCAATAAATATAAAATATAAATGCAATTTAACTTAAATTTGTTTTTACGCATTTATAAGCATTTTTAACATATCTCACGGTCTATTTTCAATGAGGCATTTTTGTCTACTTTCTCATTTATAAACAATAACTTTTAACCTCATCACACTTTAATTGAAATTATCATTTTTTTTATAATGACTATATTTTTATTCAGCTAAATAATAACTAATATAATAAAGATTAATTATTTAAAAATAAGCGATTTAGCTTTCTTTTCTGGGGATTTTCAATGAATGATTGGATGAAATATGCCTTTTATAGGAACTGCTTGTCTGTATCTATAGGCATTATTTCCTTCGGTTTACTCTTTTTCTGGGCTTCCACCCTTGCTATAGCCGATACTTCTAAAGTGGTCTGGTATCGTTATTATGATCAACAGGGTACGGCCAATATCAGTACATCAGTCACACCTGCTCATATTCGTTATGGTTATGAAGTTCTAGATCAAAATATGCAAGTGATTAAAAGAAACCATTCTTATAATGCGCAGGCTGATTTAAATCAATCAAGTCAAAGAGCATTATCAGCACGACATAGAGAACTAGATATCAAATTAAAAAAAGCCTATAGCAATAGTAAGACAGCCACGATTAAAAGAGATCAAGCATTACTTGCTATAAAGAAGCAAATTAACTATCAACAGGAACAACTCGACCAGTTACAAGAAGACAAAATTTTATTTAAACGTCAAGAAATGGAATATTTCAGAAAGAGAGAAGTTATTCCTGAGCACCATAAGACGTTGATTGAAAACAATCTAAATAATATTTACAGGGTTAAACAAACACTTGAAACACTTTCCAAGACCTACAACCGTACCAACAGCGAGTATGAAAATATTATCGAACGTTTAAAAAAGCTTGAATAACTGTAAAGGTTTATCAAGAATAGGGGCAAAATAAAATTTGAATTATAGGATGATGCTATATGCACAAAATGCATCTCACCCCTTCCACTATTTTTAAACTGAGTATTATTAGTTTATGTTTGATTTTAGCTGCATGTAATCAGCAAGAAACAACTAAAACAACGGCACCAGCTCCAGCAAAAATTGAACTCATCCCTCAAGACCTGATTGCAGTTAAAGAGGGAGCGCTTGACTCTCAAACTGCTTTTACAGGAACGATTCGTGCAGTTCAGCAAAGTTCAATTCAGGCTCAAGTGAGCGCCACGGCGACCACTGTAACTACAAATGTTGGCCAACAGGTACAAAAAGGCCAAGTTTTAGTGAGATTGAATAATCAGGACAATGTTGCACGATTAGCGCAAGCGCGTGCCAACCTTGCATCAGCTCAATCTCAAGCTGAGCTTGCACGCAATTTAATGAACCGAAAGCAAAGACTGTTTAATCAAGGTTTTATTGCTCGTGTCGAGTTTGAACAGAGTCAGGTTGACTACAAAGGCCAACTTGAAAGTGTAAAAGCTCAACAAGCGAATGTTGATATTGCTCGAAAGGCTGATCAAGACGGAATTATTACCAGCCCAATTTCAGGTGTGATTACTAAACGACAAGTAGAACCTGGTCAGACTGTATCGGTTGGACAAACGCTATTTGAAATCGTAAATCCAGACCAACTTGAAATACAGGCCAAGTTACCAATTGAGCAACAGTCTGCGCTTAAAGTAGGTAACAGTATTCAATATCAGATTCAGGGAAATTCTAAACAATTAAACGCAACGCTTACTCGTATTTCACCTGTTGCAGATCAAGACAGCCGACAAATCGAATTTTTTGCAGTTCCTAAAGAAAAAATTGATTCGTTAAGCATAGGAGCTTTCATTAATGGAAATATTCTTCGTAGTGATACCAATCAAGGCCAAACGATTCCTTTAGACAGCATTCAAAATATGCAACATGATCCTTTTGTATGGGTGGTACGTAATCACACCATCCAAAAAGTTAAAATTCGAGTGATTGAACAGCGCTATAACGACAATATTGCTTTGGTTGGTGGCTTGCAAAGCACAGATCTGGTAAGCCGTATTCAATTTGAAGATTCCGACATTAATAAAAAAGTGACGGTTACAAACGACAAAAATAAATAAGGTAGCAAATAGCGTATGTGGTTTACTCGAATCAGTGTGAAATACCCCGTTTTTACTATTATGATGATGATCAGCTTAATGGTACTCGGGTTAGCTTCTTGGAAACGGATGACCGTTGAAGAGTTTCCAAATATAGATTTCCCATTCGTAGTAGTCACTACAGAATATGCTGGTGCTTCGCCTGAAGCTGTCGAATCAGATATTACTAAAAAACTCGAAGATCAAATCAATACGATTTCAGGCATTAAGCAAATTACCTCACGTTCAAGTGAAGGTTTTTCGATGGTCGTTGCAGAGTTTAATCTTGATACATCTTCAGCCATTGCAGCACAAGATGTTCGAGACAAAATTGCTCCCGTCGCAGCACAGTTTCGTGATGAAATTGATACACCAATTGTACAGCGCTACGACCCGTCCTCTAGTCCAATTATGTCAGTCGTATTTGAATCTACTAGCATGAATTTGGCTCAATTGAGTTCATATGTCGATAAACGGATTGTGCCTCAACTCAAAACCGTTTCAGGTGTTGGTAATGTGAATTTATTGGGGGATGCCAAACGACAAATACGAATAAAAATTCTTCCTGAGCAATTGCAAAGTTACGGTATTGGCATCGATCAGGTCATTAATACGTTAAAAAATGAAAACATTGAAGTTCCTGCTGGAACCTTACAACAAAAGAACTCTGAACTGGTTGTACAGATTCAATCAAAGGTTATTCATCCCCTTGCATTTGGCGATTTGGTGATTGCCAATAAAAATGGTTCACCGATTTTTTTAAAGCAAGTCGCAACTGTTGAAGACACTCAAGCAGAACTACAATCAAGCGCTTTTTATAATGGTAAAACGGCTGTCTCTATTGATATTTTAAAAAGTTCCGATGCCAATGTAATTCAAGTCGTCGACAAAACTTATCAAACTTTAGAGAAGTTAAAAGCTCAGATGCCTGCGGGTTTAAATTATAAAGTCGTAGCTGATAGCTCTAAAGGCATTCGCGCTTCAATTAAAGATGTTGCCCGTACCATTATTGAAGGTGCCGCGTTAGCAGTTTTAATTGTTTTATTATTTTTAGGCTCTTTCCGCTCTACCGTCATCACAGGTTTAACCTTACCCATTACCCTTCTTGGAACTCTAACTTTTATCTGGGCTTTTGGGTTTAGCATTAACATGATGACGCTTTTAGCCCTATCACTCAGTATTGGCTTATTAATTGATGATGCGATTGTGGTTCGGGAAAATATTGTAAGACATACAGAACATGGCAAAGATCATGTCACAGCTGCCCTTGAAGGGACAAAAGAAATTGGTTTGGCTGTACTCGCAACTACGCTGACTATTGTAGCCGTCTTTTTACCTGTTGCCTTTATGGGCGGACTGATTGGACGTTTCTTTTATCAGTTTGGTGTAACAGTCAGTACCGCTGTTCTAATTTCAATGTTTATTAGCTTTACGCTCGATCCAATGCTTTCTGCTCACTGGAAAGATCCAGTCAAGAAAAAAGATAATTGGCTACAACGGTTTTTTGACCATATTTCTAATTTGCTAGATCGGCTTAGTCATGTGTATGAAAAGCTATTAAAACTTGCTCTACGCTTCCGTTTCATTACGGTCATTATTGCAATCGCTTCATTATTTGCTGCATTAGGACTTTCTAAACTCATTGGAACTGAATTTGTACCTACTCCAGATAAAGGCGAAATTCGGATTCAGTTCGAAACTCCTGTAGACGCTTCTTTGGAATATACCCAAGCAAAACTCCATCAGGTTGACCAAATTATCAGGCAATTTCCAGATGTTGTTTCAACTTATGGTGTTGTCAATAGTGGAGTTGATTCTGGTAAAAACCGCGCCGGTTTGGGGGCTACCTTAAAGCCGAAACAACAGCGAAATAAGGATCTTAATGCGCTCAATAATGAATTCCGTGATCGTTTGCAAACTGTAGCGGGCATTCGAGTTACGTCTGTTGCCGCAGCACAAGATTCTGTTTCGGGTGGGCAAAAGCCAATCATGATTTCTATTAAAGGGACAGACTTAAATGAACTACAAAAAATTTCAGATCGTTTTATCGCTGAAATGGAAAAAATTAAAGGTGTAGTTGATTTAGAAAGCTCTTTGAAAGAACCAAAACCAACTCTGGGTGTTCATATTAATCGTGTACTGGCAAGTGATTTAGGCCTATCAGTTTCACAAATTGCCAATGCGATTCGTCCATTAATTGCTGGTGATAATGTGACAACATGGGAAGATCGGGATGGTGAAAACTATGACGTTAATGTTCGTTTAAACGAAAATAAACGTATGCTTCCGCAAGATGTTCAGAACCTATATCTCAACTCAAATAAAACCAATGCCAATGGGCAAAACATTTTAGTTCCACTTAGCGCAGTTGCAACAACCGAAGAAAAACTTGGCGCTTCACAAATTAACCGACGTGATCTTGAGCGTGAAGTACTGATTGAGGCAAATACCTCAGGACGACCTAGCGGCGACATTGGTCAAGACATCGATAAAATGCAAAAGGCGTTTAAGCTACCTGCGGGCTATACATTTGACACTCAAGGTGCCAATGCCGATATGGCAGAATCTGCCGGATATGCATTAACAGCAATTACCCTATCGATTGTATTTATCTATATTGTTTTAGGTTCTCAATTTAATAGCTTTATCCATCCTGCTGCGATTATGGCCTCTTTACCATTATCGCTAATTGGCGTATTCCTTGCCCTCTTCTTGTTCCAAAGCACACTGAACCTGTTTTCGATTATTGGCATTATCATGCTTATGGGGCTTGTCACTAAAAACGCGATTTTGCTTATCGATTTTATTAAGAAAGCGATGGATCAGGGTGTCAGCCGTTATGATGCTATTTTACAAGCTGGCAAAACCCGTTTACGTCCAATTTTAATGACCACAAGCGCTATGGTAATGGGGATGGTTCCTTTAGCTTTAGGTCTTGGCGAAGGCGGTGAGCAAAGTGCACCAATGGCTCACGCTGTGATTGGGGGAGTGATTACCTCTACCCTATTGACTCTTGTGGTTGTACCCGTCATTTTCACTTATCTAGATGACTTGAAAAACTTTATGCTGCGTCAAACTCGACGATTCATGTCATAATGCAGCGATTATCGTATAATCTGCGTTTTTATAACGCTTAACTTTTAGGACTTTTTCCATGCGCGCAAGCCGCTTTTTATTTGCAACGTTGAGAGAAACCCCAAATGATGCTGAAGTGATTTCACACCAGCTCATGTTACGTGCGGGGATGATTCGTAAATTGGCATCTGGTTTATATACATGGCTGCCGATGGGAACACGTGTGCTCAAAAAAGTAGATGCAATTGTTCGTGAAGAAATGAACCGTTCAGGTGCAATGGAAGTATTCATGCCCGTGACTCAACCCGCAAGTCTTTGGGAAGAATCAGGTCGCTACGAACAATACGGTCCTGAATTATTACGCTTTAAAGATCGCCATGCGAACCCATTTGTACTTGGACCAACGCATGAAGAAGTTATTACGGATATGGCGCGTAACGAACTCAAAAGTTATAAGCAGCTTCCTGTAAATTTCTATCAAATTCAAACCAAATTCCGTGATGAAATTCGTCCACGTTTTGGTGTAATGCGTTCACGTGAGTTCATCATGAAAGATGCTTATTCTTTCCATGCAACTCAAGAATCGTTACAAGAAACTTATGACGTGATGTACGACACATACAGCCGTATTTTCACTCGCTTAGGCTTAGACTTCCGCCCAGTACAAGCAGATACAGGTTCAATTGGTGGTTCAGCTTCACATGAGTTTCACGTTTTGGCTTCAAGTGGTGAAGATGACATCGCATTTTCAACTGAATCTGATTATGCAGCAAACGTTGAAATGGCTGAGGCTGTTTTAGTGGGTGAACGTGCAGCCCCTACACAAGAATTTAAATTGGTTGAAACACCAAATCAAAAAACGATTGATGATGTATGTCAGTTCTTAAATGCTGATCCTAAGCAATCTGTTAAAGCATTATTGGTTCAAGGCGTTGCTGACGAAAAAGGTCAGGTTCCTGTCGTTGCTTTATTTGTACGTGGTGACCACGAACTTAATGAGATTAAAGCTGAGAAGCATCCTTTAGTGGCTACCCCTCTTACTTTTGCAACTGAAGAACAACTTCAAACATTTGGTTTAACTGCTGGCTTTTCAGGTCCACAAGGTTTAGTCGAAAAAGGCTTAACTGTGATTGTTGACCGCGCTGCATCTGTTCTTTCAGACTTTGTTGCTGGTGCAAATGAAACTGACAAACATGCTGTAGGTGTAAACTGGGAACGTGATGCGCAAATTACCGAAGTTTTCGATTTGCGTAATGTAGTTGAAGGCGATCCATCTCCAGATGGTAAAGGCACACTACAAATTAAACGTGGTATTGAAGTAGGCCATATTTTCCAACTTGGTACTAAATACTCTGAAGCTTTAGGTTGTAAGGTTTTAGGTGAAGATGGCAAACCATTTACAGTAACTATGGGATGTTACGGTATTGGTGTAACACGTGTTGTAGCGGCTGCAATTGAACAAAACTACGATGACAAAGGCATTATCTGGCCACAAGCCATTGCACCTTTTGAAATTGCAATTGTTCCAATGAATGCGCACAAATCACCACGTACTCTTGAAGCAGCAGAATCTCTTTATGCAGAACTTCAGGCACAAGGTTTTGATGTATTACTTGATGATCGTAACGAACGTCCGGGCGTTAAATTCTCTGACCTTGAATTGATGGGTATTCCACACCGTATTGTGATCGGTGAAAAAGGTCTTGATGCAGGCACTTTTGAATATAAAGGCCGCCGAGATGCTGAAGCGAGCAATTTAACTAAAGAAGAACTTTTAGCTAAGTTAGCGCGTTAATAAATACATAAATAAAAAAGCAGCTTTTAGAAGCTGCTTTTTTTTAACTGAGTTTTTATGCCTGAACTGTTAAATCCTTAATGGTCGTTGATGAACCATTGGTTTTAACAGACTCAATTCCTTTATCTCGTGAGGCTTCACTCGCATAGAACTGACTGGTTCCGATAATCTGATGATTTGCAGCTTTTAAATTGAAATAAGGCTTTCCATTTTTTGCAGTTAAACGCTCATATCGCGCGTCATCACCACTGTTTTTTTGAATTGATTCAATACCATTTACAGCAGAGGCTTTTGCCTTATATAGCTCACTATTTAAAATAGGTTCACCATTTCCTGCCTTTAAGATAAAGCGGTATTGACCATCACTCGCTTGTGAAATTTCGTACCATCCTGCCATAAAAACCTCATTTTTTTGTTGGTGTGGGTATGACTTTCGTTATTATTCTGGACGAAAGTTATTTGTTATTTATGACAATATAAATGGGCAATCATTCTTTGAATAGCCCATTTTTTATACTTTTTCGTAATAAAATTATAATGATGTTAGGAATTTAAAAAGCAGAGATATAGACATATATCTCTGCTGAAATGTAATAATAATTAACAGTTTAAGCTTTTTTTACAAATTCAGATTTTAATTTCATCTGGCCAATACCATCAATTTTACAATCGATATTGTGACCGTCACTTGCATCTGGAACTAAGCGAATCGTTTTTACTTTCGTGCCTACTTTTACCACTGAAGATGAGCCTTTAATTTTTAAGTCTTTAACTACAGTCACACTGTCGCCATCGGCTAAAATATTTCCATTAGCATCTTTAATAATTTCTTGTTCTTCAGTTGCTAAAGCATCTCCTTCTTTCCACTCATTTGAGCATTCAGGACAAATCAATAAGTCGCCATCTTGGTAAGTATATTCTGATTGGCATTTTGGGCAATTTGGCAAAGACATGAAAAAAATCTCAAAAAGTATATTATGCGAGATATGACTCATTTTTTAAAGTTTTAAATAAAACACTTTTACCAAAAAAAAATTTATATATTCATTTTGAGTTTTTGCTTAATAAATATTCCTTCAAAATAATTGCATGGTTATTTTCAACATCTTTTGCTGAATATAAGAGCGTGACTTTATGCTTCGATGCGATTTCTTGTAGCTCTTTAACTGCTGGGTTGGTCTCAAGTTCTTTTAAATAACGCTGTTTAAATTCTTCCCAATGATCTGGCGTTGCTGCATGAAACCATTTCCGAAGTTCAGTTGAAGGAGCCACTTCTTTTAGCCATAAATCTAAATGAGCATTTTCTTTGCTAATTCCCCTACTCCATAGACGGTCAACTAAAATACGCTTTCCATCACTAGGGTCAGCATTTTCATAAATTCTTTTAATGTGTATATCCATAGTCTTTCTCTGCGTAAGGTTTATATTTTAGCCCTATAAAATCATTCAATATTTTTTATTTTGGATAGATCTTATAAAAGAAAAGTGAGTAGATTTAGCTCCACTCACTTTTTAAATATTTAATTAAAATTTTAGAAGGTTTATTGGTCAGGGATATCCGCTTCTATTAACAAAGTCAGTAAAGATAAGGATTCTTGCCATCCCAAATAGCACGCTTCCACAGGAATAACTTCTGGTATTCCTTCTTGCGTAATATGCACTTCCGTACCCACCAATACAGTTTTTAATGTAATGGTGACTTGCATAGTCCCAGGTAAATTAGGGTCATCAAATTGGTCGTTATAGCGAATTAGCTCATTTGGAACTAATTCAACATAGGTTCCACCAAAAGCATGTGTTGAACCTGTCGAAAAATTGGTAAAACTCATTTTATATGAGCCACCCACACTTGAATCAAAACTATGGACCTTTGCGGTAAAACCATGAGGTGGTAACCACTTTACTAAAGCGTCTGGATCTAAAAATGCACGATAAACACGCTCGGCTGGTGCCTTAAACACTCGATGAAATTTCACTGTACCTGTTGCCATCATTATTCTCCTTATTTTAATTTCCTTTGAATTGAATTATCGAAATTATGTTTATTAGCTTAAACCTTCGGATTCATCCGAACGTATATTTTTGGTGTTTTTTAAACAATAAAGCTATCTTTTATGCAAAATCAAAATACAAAAACTATGGCTGATTTTTTAGTAAAAATGGAGCAAAATAGTCGGCAATCATAAAGAAACATATTGAATTTGAGATTAATCATGAGTCTGCTCGCTTTCTCCTCATATGCTTTAAACGGTGTAGATGCACAAAAGTTTTTACAAGGCCAAGTTACTGTAGATACTGAACGTTTAGCTGAAAATGAAACACGCTATACAGCCATCTGTGATCTTAAAGGTCGTATCCACTTTGGCTTGTGGTTAAAAAAGATTAATGCTGAAAGTTTTGAAATCGTAGTTGCTCAAGATCAAGCAGAAGAGTTTGCCAAACATATTAAAAAATTTGGTGCTTTTTCGAAAATGACCTTGAGTGAACAAGGTCCTACTTTTCCAAAAATCTCTGGTCATCAGACCGAGTTTTCTGCACTAGAAACTGATATTTCTGAATGGCAGAAACAAGCTATTCTTTCTGGCCAAGCTTGGATTACACAGGCAACAGAACACGAGTTTCAACCACAGGAACTCCGCTTACATCAACGTGAAGGCGTTAATTACGATAAGGGCTGTTACCTTGGTCAAGAAATTGTGGCGCGCCTTTGGTTTAAAGCAAAACCCAAACACTGGTTACATCTAGTGCAAGGTACAGGTGAAGCACCTGCAGCGAAAGCTCAACTCCATAAAGATATTGAAGTCGTCAATAGTGTTACAAATGAGGAAGGTTATCTTGCTTTAGTTGTGGCTAAACCTGCTGCTCTAGAAGAGCTAGGCCTTCAAGTTCTTGATTTACCTGAAGCCTTAAGCGGTGATGTTGCGAGACCACAATAACTCATTATTTGCTTAAGTTGGAAAGCCCACCTATAAACTTGTGGGCTTTTTTATAGATACAAAATACTAATGAATTCATTAAATTAGAACGTCAATTTTTTAAGTTTTATATGCCATCATTAACCCTGTTGAAATTAAAGAGAAAAAAGATGAAGACTAAACTTGCTACACTCATGTTGAGTTTGGCTATTTTCGGTTCTGCTCATGCTGATGTTAAAACACTTGAACAAAATCTTAAGACCAATTATCCAGATTTGCCTGTAAAAGGTGTTTACCAATCTCCTGTACAAGGCATTTATGAAGTGTATACAAGCGGTCGTATTGTCTATACCAATCAAGATGCCAAGTACTTTTTTGTCGGTAATTTAGTCGATATTAAACAACAAAAAAATATGACTGATGAACGAATTGCCGAATTAGGTAAGATTGATGTTAAAAGCTTACCGCTTAATCAAGCGATTAAATACGTAAAAGGAAAAGGCGAACGTACGATCTATATCTTTAGTGATCCTGATTGTCCATATTGCCAGCGCCTAGAACAAAATATGGTTGGGGTTGATAACGTAACGGTATATGTTTTCCTTTACCCTCTTACCAGTTTACATCCGAACGCTGAAAAAGTTTCAAATCAAATCTGGTGTTCAAAAAATCCGGCAGAAGCTTGGACGAACTATATGCTTAACCGTAAGTTACCTACGACCAGCAAAAACTGTTCAACACCAATCCAGAAAAATATTGCTTTCGGTAATAAATTAAATATTGATGGAACACCCACCCTGTTCTTGCAAGATGGTCAAAGAATTTCTGGCGTACCAAATGATGCCAAGCAAATTGAAGCATTACTCCAGACAGCAAAATAACAGTATCACCCACTCCGTTTTATTAACGTGAGTGGGTATTTTTTCTCCACAATTTGCCCAAAGTGCAGTGCTTCATATACAAATCGGCTGTTTACTTTCAGCGTTCAAGATTTATGATGAGAACTTGAAACTATTTAATGCATCAACGGAATGATGTAGCTACGAAGTAAAAGGTTAAAAAGAAATGAAGAAATTACTAATCGCAAGCCTAATTACCCTTTCAAGTGCATCAATTTTTGCGGCAGATAACACTACGACTGCTGCTAAAACAGATGCTTTTAAACAAGCTGAACAACTGTATGCAGCAAAAAATTACCCAGCCGCATTTCAGGAATGGTCAAAGAATTTCTGGCGTACCAAATGATGCCAAGCAAATTGAAGCATTACTCCAGACAGCAAAATAACAGTATCACCCACTCCGTTTTATTCACATGAGTGGGTGTTTTTTCTCCACAATTTGCCCAAAGTGCAGTGCTTCATATACAAATCGGCTGTTTACTTTCAGCAATCAATATTTATGATGAGAACTTGAAACTATTTAATGCATCAATGGAATGATGTAGCTACGAAGTAAAAGGTTAAAAAGAAATGAAGAAATTACTAATCGCAAGCCTAATCACCCTTTCAAGTGCATCAATTTTTGCGGCAGATAACACTACGACGGCTGCTAAAACAGATGCTTTTAAACAAGCTGAACAACTCTATGCAGCAAAAAATTACCCAGCTGCATTTCAGGAAATGCAACGCCTAGCTCAAACGGGTAATGCTCAAGCCATCTATAACTTAGGTTACATGACCCAAACTGGGCAAGGCACAGCAAAAGATTCTTCTAAAGCTATTAAGTATTATGAAGATGCATCTAATAAAGGCTACGCACAAGCGAGTTACACACTCGCTCAAATCTATGAGACAGGTGAACTAGGCGCTGCCAAAGATAGTAATAAATTCAGTCAATATATTCAAAAAGCATCGGCTCAAGGTTCTGATGATGCGACTGTAAAAATTGCTACGATTTTATTTGCTCAGAAAAAACCTCAATCACATCAAATCGCTCTGCAAAAGTTAGCGCCTTTAATTAGAAAGGGCAACTACCCAGCGATTCAGGTCAAAGCGCTTTATGATATTAGCCAAGGTGTGGAAAATAAAAACCCACTTATGAAACGTCAAGGTATTGAGTCTTTACAATCAATTGCACAAAAAGGTTATGCACCAGCTTCTATGGCTTTAGCGACCATGATGGCTAATGGCAATATCATTCCACAAAATTTGCCACAGGCTAAAAAGATTTTTACTGAGTTAGCTAACCAAAATGTTCCCAATGCTAGAGAATCTTTAGCTTCGGTTGATAAAATTATTGCAGAAAAAAGTAAACAACCAGCCACTGCTCCAGCACAGCCAGCCCCGAAAAAATAGTGAATGACTTAAGCCCTGCAAGGGGCTTTTTAATTTACCACCACAAAGCGATAAGTCCACTCACCCCAATAAAACCAACAACGGTACTAATCATTAAAGGTGTTAAGGCCTTTTCATTTAAACCATATGCTTGTCCAAAAATTCCAAAAGCAATTGGCATCGGTAAAGCAGCAATTAATGTTCCAGCGTAAAGCATTTCATGGCTTACATCTGGAGTGATTAAAAAGAGTGCAAAAATAACAGATGGCATCAGGATAACTTTAAATGTCGCCAATAAAACACTTTGCATGTTTACTGTTGTAATTCCAATCCCAACTAAGCTTCCCCCAATTGCAAACAAAGCCAAAGGTGATGCCGTACGCCCAAGTAACTCCAAAGACTGATCAAGAGTAGTGGGAAGATTAACATCTAAAAGAATGCACCCCATCCCAACCAAAATAGCGATAATCACTGGATTCTTGAGTAAATTCAAAAAGGTTTGTTTTAAAAGCGGTAAAAGATTCTGTTGTTGATGTAAGCCAGCTTCGGCCAAAATCAGCATGAGTGCCACAATCAATAAATTTTCAATGATTAAGGTTAAAGAAATATAAATCGCAGCGTGATTGCCAATCAACATAGTCAAAATAGCAGTTCCCATGAACCCAGTATTGGACATCGAAGCGCCCATCGCAATTACGGCACTATGGGTTAAACTATTTTTAAAATATTTTCGATAGAGAATAAAAGCCAAGAAAAATAAAATTAAAGAGCCACCGCCATAAGCAACAAAATAAGCAGGGTGCCAAATGTCTTGTAAGTTTTTATTTGCCAAGGAATGAATTAAAAAAGCTGGCAAAGAAATTTTAATCACAAATGCGCTAAGTGCCCGGATCTGTTCAGACGTTACCAATTTGATGAGGACACAAACATAGCCCATCAATAGCAATATCAAGATAGGCAAAATAACCTGAAAAACCACCGAACGACCTCACTCATCTAAAGAAAAACGGGCAAAGATGACTTTGCCCGATACAGTTAAAAAGAATTAAAAAGCTGTTTTACCCCGTGAGGTTGGCAACGTAAATATTGAGGTGCTATTTTAACTTCCGCACCTAAAGCCGCTGCTGCATGCCAAGGCCATCTTGGGTCATATAACATTGCTCGAGCAAGACCAATGGCATCAGCTTGCTGATTTTCCAAAATTTGTTCGGCGTGTTCTGGCTCAGTAATTAGCCCTACAGCAATGACTGGAATAGACACATGCTTTTTGACTTGTTCAGCAAAAGGAACTTGGTAGCCAGCTCCAATCTGAATAGATTGGTGCTCGTGTAAACCACCACTAGACACATGCACATAGGCTGCGCCCAACTGCTCTAAAGCTTTTGATAAACCAACTGTAGATTCGATATCCCAGTGTTCTACACCGTCCAACCAGTCGGTCGCAGACAATCTAACTCCAACTGGATAACCAGCAGGAACAACCAATTTAATTGCTTGAAGAACCTCAAGTGTCATGCGCATACGGTTTTCTAAAGAACCACCATATTCATCAGTTCGCTGATTCGCAATTGGCGATAAGAATTGATGCAATAAGTAACCATGCGCAGCGTGAACTTCGATTAACTCAAAGCCAGCTTCTACGGCACGTTTTGCTGCTGCTGCAAAGTCTTGTTGAACTTGTTTAATTTCATCAATGGTTAAAGCATGCGGTGCAGCATCATGTACCGAAAAGGTACTTTCACTTGGTGCAACCGTTTGCCAACCATGTGGCTGATCTTTTGCAATTTGTCCTTTACCTAACCATGGCTTTTCAGTAGACGCTTTACGACCTGCATGTGCTAACTGAATTCCAAATGGCATGGGTGAAAGTGTTCTAACCTTACCCAATAACGTTTTGATTTGGTCACGTTGCTGATCATTCCATAGCCCAAGGTCAGCATAACTAATACGCCCCTCAGCTTGTACAGCAGTCGCCTCTACAATACAAAGCCCTGCGCCAGACAACGCATAATTTGCCCATTGCTGTTCGTGCCAATAGGTCACTTCACCGTCATCTGTTGCCGAATATTGGCACATTGGGGCAATTACAATTCTATTGACCAGTTGTAGTGAACCAAAGTTAACCGTTTCAAATAATTTTGCCATTTTTAATTCCTAGAATTGCTTAATTACACGTAAACCTGCACTCCAGTTACGTCCATCCGCTGGCTCAAAGTAGCGTCCATTACCGTCATTTACGATCACTGAACCTGCATAGTTTTTATCAAATAGGTTATCAACACGGGCAAAGCTATTCACTTTCCAGTCGCCCATTACCCATGCATAACCAACATTAGCTGAGGTTACACTGTAGCTTGGCGCTGCGTCACTGTTGGTATCATTCACGTATACTTTATCCATATACTGTACATCTACACCACCATATAGACCGTGAGTAGGTTGCCAAGCCAAAGAGGCATAAGCCTGATTTCTAGCAATTCCAGGAATGGCATTCCCTGATGGAATTTGAGTAACACTTCCTGAGGCTGGAATATCCGCATCAAAGGTTGCATCTAAATATGTATAGCTTGCAGTCGCAGTTAAATCTCGCCATAACTTTTTATTCCATGCAAACTCAACACCTTCACGTAAGGTTTTATCTGCATTACGGAACGTTGAACGGCCGTTAGAATTCCCTGCTGAAACAATGTCATCTTTAGTTTTAGTCTGGAAAACTGCCAAAGTAAAATCACCTAAATGATTTTGTGACTTTAAGCCTGTTTCATAGGTATCACTCGTTGATGCTGTTAAATCAAAATTAAAACCGCTCAAACCATCTGGACGATATGCCATTTCAGTAAATGTCGGTGTTTCAAAACCTTTGGCATAACTCACATACGCCATAAGTTCAGGTAAAATTTGCCAACTTAAAGCAGCTGACGGTAATACTTTATCGTAATCAGTTTTATCGCTATCGTCGCCATTACTTAAATAGCGATCTTCTGACTTATAATGGACATTGCTATAGCGCACACCCGTATCTAAACGCCATGTTGGTAAGAACTGCCAAGATGCTTGTAAATAGGGATCAATATTCCACAAAGTATTATCTTCATCACGGCGTAAATTACCTTTAACACCATAAGAAGGTTGACCGTTTACTAAGTTAAAGTTTTCAAAGCCTTTACGGTCTTCATCCATGGTATCGAGTGCAACACCGACACTTACAGTCGTATTGGACAGCAGCTCTTTACCCGTCCAACGGAAATCAGCACCATAATAATTACGCTCAAAATCAATCACGCCACCTGCATGGTTCACACTGGCATCTTGTGTCGACTTAGGAATAGATTGATATTGTGTCACCTGACGATTGCCTAAATATGCCATCGCATAAAGCTCATGATGGTCATTAATCGGCTTAGACCACGTCACACCCGTTTGAGTTTGCTCAATATCTTTACGGACATTAAATTGCTTTAAAAATGGAACCTGTTGCTTTGGGTTAGCATTCCACTGGTCATGAGTTAAACCCTGCGGATCATCTGCATGAATTTTGACATAGTTAGTCACCCAGTTGATTTTGCTTCCATCATCAAGATTCCAACTGAGTTTTGCATTGTTTAATACTTTCTCTGCACCGCTATGTTCTCGGTAACCATCGGTATCGAAATATGATGAACTAATAACATAACTTGGTTCATTCGCACCCTTTGCCCCACCTTGTAGCACAAGCCCAGCTCGACTTTTATCATGACTTCCGCCCGAATAACTCAGCTCAATCGAGTCTTTACCCTGACCTTCTTTTGTGGAGGTTAAAATCGTCCCGCCAGATGAGTTTCCGTAAAGTGAAGAGAAAGGTCCTGTTAGAACTTCGACATGATCCAGACTACTTAAATCGATATTAGACGTTTGACCTTGTCCATCTGGCATTGTTGCAGGAATACCATCCACATACAGGCGAATACCTCGAACACCAAAAGTTGAACGTGCACCAAAACCGCGCATGGAGAGCTGTAAATCTTGTGCATAATTTTCGCGATTACGAATCTGTAAACTCGGTATTCCTTTCACAACTTCAGTTAAATTTACTTGTGAGGAATTATCAACTTGAGGCGCATCTATTCGAAAAACCGAAGCAGGTGTTTGCAAATAGGTTGTATCAGTACGCGTTGCTTCAACATGTAAAGTTGGCAATACCGTAATGTCTTGAGCTAAGTCATCTGCCCAAACAAGTGGGCTAGAAATACAACCCATACTCATCAAAATACAGTAATGAAGTCGGTCTAAGCGTAATAAGGACATGCTTATTTCCTTTATTTATATTGTAGTTATGATAACAAAAAGCAGTGTCTTGTCTGGATATAGAATTTGCTCTGCATTGTTTTAAATCTGGAACATACTTAATCACTATCAAAGACTTTACTACCTACTTTAACGACTTAAAGAGGGATGGTCTTTCCAGCAATATCGTTCAGGCCAATCTTTCGCCTCTTCGGCATAATCAATTCCAATACGCGGTGTCATCACCACTTCTGGCTGCGTTGATGCCGATTCAACCAACAGTCCAGATTCTTCACCTAAAGTCTGACCTTTTAAACTTCGATCAATGCCTAAATATCGTGTGAGTTTTCCGGGTCCAGCTAAAAGCTTATATTCTTTTTTGGTTGAAGCACCATTCAAAAATGCAGAACGAATCATTACCCCTTCAGGGATGCCTTCTGTCTGAGTAATGAGGTTGAGCATTTCATACATGCCATAAATTAAATAGACATAAATCGTGCCACCTAAACCATACATCACATCTGTTCGAGACGTACGTTTATCATTGTAGCTATGGCAAGCTTTATCTCGAATTCCTAAATAAGCTTCAGTTTCAGTAATCGTACATCGAATGACGTGTCCATCAGCTTGTCGCTTACATAACACGCATCCGATTAAATCATGAGCAACCTGTGAAGTTTCACGTTGAAACCAGCTTAATGGTAAAATATCTGACATAGTAATCTCTGAAATATTACATACCACACGATATACTTGATTATTCCAGTATATCTGTTAATTCTGCGAGTTGGCGATGCCTGAGTTACCCGAAGTCGAAACAACTAAAACCAGTTTATTTCCCTTATTGAATCAAAAAGTTCAAAGTGTAAAAGTACGTAACCCAAGCTTACGCTGGGCAATTCCCGATGATGTTCAAAAACTTGTTGGGCAACGTCTTATTGGATTAAATCGTCGTTCTAAATATATCTTGGCAGAATTTGAACAAGATCAAATGCTTTGGCATTTAGGAATGTCAGGCAGCTTCCGCTTGTGTCAGCCAAATGATGAGCTGAGAAAACATGATCACTTCATTATTCGCTTTGAGGAACATGAGTTACGTTATCATGACCCACGTCGCTTTGGCTGCATTCTCTGGCTAAACTCTGAAACACAAGGGAAATTAATTGATACTTTAGGACCTGAACCTTTAAGTACTGACTTTAATGCAAAATATTTAGCTTCAAAACTTAAAAATAAATCTGTCGGCACAAAAATTGCACTTATGGATAATCATGTTGTGGTTGGTGTTGGCAATATTTATGCAACTGAAAGTTTATTTAATGTCGGGATCCATCCCGCACAACCAGCTGCGGACCTAAGCCTTGAACAAATCGAGAAACTGGTGATCGAAATCAAACGGATTTTAAAGTCTGCTATTGATTTGGGTGGTTCGACCTTACGTGATTACAGCAATGCCATGGGTGAAAATGGTTATTTCCAACAGACCCTTTTGGCGTATGGACGTGCCGGACAGATGTGTGTTAACTGTGAAACCACATTAGAAAACTTGAAACTTGGACAACGTGCTAGTGTATTTTGCCCAGAGTGCCAACCCCTCAAAAAGCCCAATAAGCTCTAATTTTCAGAGGAAGTCATAATGCAAACAGCAATCGTCCGACATATTCTGGTCAAAGATAAAGACTTAGCCGAACAGTTAAAAAAGAAGCTACAAAGTGGTGCTGACTTTGCCAAACTTGCCAAGCAATATTCAACTTGTAATTCAGCAAAACGCGGTGGTGAATTAGGCGAAGTCAAAAAAGGACAGCTGGTACCAGTGATTGATAAAGTGGTATTTACAGCCGCTGAGCGTGTACTACAAGGACCAATAAAAAGCCAATTTGGTTATCATCTTTTAGAAGTTAAATTCAGAATGAGTAGCTTACGTTGATTCCATTATCTTAATTGTGGTATGCAGAAGCTTGAGCCTGTGCATTCAGTTGATATGTCCAAGCTTTGATCTGTTCACCCGACTCAAGCTTCACATCTGCTATGACACGTTGATATTGAAAACCTTCAAAATCATCAAGCATCTGCCAGTTTTCTGCCAGTTTTTCTGTGCTAAACAGATAACCCTCCACCCAATCGGCTTTTGCGTCTAAAACAATTGCTTTTAAGCCTTTGTCGGGTCCCCAATCTAAAATATGAATCACACCACGCACACTGGCTTTTGTCCAGTTACCGCCAATCTGCTCTAAAATATGAGCATTTGCTTTATTTGGACATAAGGTTCCATACACAAAAAGCTGATTCATTTATTTATACCCCTTTTACAATATGTGTAGTTGAACTTATCGGTAACCTTTCAATTTTATCAATATCTTTAGCCCAACATAAAATACTTAGTAATAAAAAACGGCACCTTTAGTACCGTTTTTTATTACTTCAGAAGTTGTTAAGCTTGCTTTTTCAACTCATCACGAATTTCACGCAATAATTGAATATCTTCAGGAGTTGCAGCCGGCGCTTCTGGCTCTTCTTTATTGCGGCGAAGTTTATTTAATAATTTCACCATTAAGAACACAACCCAAGCCAAAATAATAAAGTTAATTAAAATGGTGAGGAAATTACCATAGGTTAAAACATTGATACCTGCTTTTTGCAAAGCATCTAAAGATTGCAGATTGGTAGGGTTTGCTCCTAGAACAATGAATTTCTGCGAAAAATCAACACCACCACCAGTAATTACACTGATCAGCGGCATGATAATATCTTTTACTAAAGAGTCTACGATTTTGCCAAAAGCACCACCAATAATCACACCAATGGCTAAATCCATCATATTGCCTTTCACGGCAAATTCTTTAAATTCTTGAATAATACTCATCTAAACATCTCCAGATGTCGGGGGTTAAAACACGTTATATTTTTCTTTTCATTGGCATCTTATCCATTTAGATAGTACTCGCCATGATATTGATAATTTAATATTTTTATCAAAAAAAGAAAGTTATTTCACACTTTAACAACATATTAACTGATAAGAAAAATATGATTTTAAGCTTAGTTTAATTTCAAATATAACGATTAAAAAAACCGCTAAATTAATTTAGCGGTTTTTTCTTTTTCACTTAAGAAAAATTATTTATCACGGTTACGTTTACGTTCATTTTCAGTCAAGTAACGCTTACGGATACGGATTGATTTTGGTGTTACTTCAACTAATTCATCATCTTCAATGAATTCAAGTGCTTGTTCAAGCGTGTATTCAACAGCTGGTGTCAACGTTAACGCTTCATCTGTACCAGATGCACGTACGTTTGTTAACTGTTTCGCTTTAGTTGGGTTAACAACCATATCATCTGAACGAGAGTTAATACCAATGATCATACCTTCGTAAACTTCTAACTGAGGTTTAGCGAATAGACGACCACGGTCTTGCAATGTGAATAATGCATAGCCCAAACAAACGCCTTGAACCATAGAAATCAACACACCGTTTTGACGTTTCGCAACAGTACCTTGTTTCATTGGACCGTAATGCGAGAAGCTTGATGTCATGATCCCTGTACCAGAAGTCATGGTCAAGAATTCAGAACGGAAACCAATTAAGCCACGTGAAGGAACAGTTGCTTCAATACGGATACGGCCTTTACCGTCAACTTCCATATTTGTCATTTCACCTTTACGGTAACCCATTTGTTCCATTACCGAACCTTGGTGCTGTTCTTCAACGTCAAATGTTACGTTTTCGTATGGTTCTTGCTTTTCGCCGTCAACTTCTTTCAAAATAACTTGTGGACGTGATACGCCCATTTCGAAGCCTTCACGACGCATGTTTTCAATAAGAACTGAAAGGTGAAGTTCACCACGACCAGACACTTTGAAACGGTCTGGACTGTCAGTATCTTCAACACGTAATGCTACGTTGTGAATCAATTCACGATCTAAACGTTCACGAATATTACGTGAAGTAACAAATTTACCTTCTTTACCCGCAAACGGTGAGTTGTTTACTTGGAAAGTCATCGTAACAGTAGGTTCATCTACAGATAACGGCGGTAAAGCTTCAACATTTTTCGGATCACAAATCGTGTCAGAAATATGAAGTGCATCGATACCTGTTACACAAACGATATCACCAGCATTTGCCTCTTCAACGTCAACGCGATCTAGACCATGGTAACCCATGATTTTTAGGATACGACCGTTACGTGTTTTACCTTCTTTGTCGATAACAGTTACAGGTGTGTTTAATTTAACTGAACCACGCTGAATACGACCAACACCGATAACACCTACGAAGCTGTTATAATCAAGTGAAGAGATTTGCATTTGGAATGGACCATCAACATCAACTGCTGGTGGTTCAACGATATCTACAATTGTTTGGAACAATGGAGTCATGTCGTCAGCAAGTTCTTCTGGAGAAGGACCAGCAACACCACGAAGACCTGAAGCATAAACAACTGGGAAGTCTAACTGTTCGTCAGTACCACCTAAGTTATCAAACAAATCAAATACTTGGTCAATTACCCAATCAGGACGCGCACTTGGCTTATCTACTTTGTTGATAATCACGATTGGCTTCAAACCGCTCGCAAAGGCTTTCGATGTCACAAAACGAGTTTGTGGCATTGGACCTTCTTGAGAATCGACAAGAAGAAGTACGCAGTCAACCATCGACATTACACGTTCAACTTCACCACCGAAGTCAGCATGTCCTGGGGTGTCCACGATGTTAATGCGGTATTCTGTATTTGTACGCGCATCAGTCCATTTAATTGCAGTGTTTTTTGCAAGAATGGTAATACCACGTTCACTTTCAATTGCACCTGAATCCATCACACGCTCGATTTCACCCGCGCGATCACCTAATGCACCTGATTGTTGTAAAAGTTTGTCGACTAAAGTCGTTTTACCATGATCGACGTGCGCAATGATGGCAATGTTACGGAGTGTTTTAATATCTGACATGTAAATTCGATACGCCTAAAGTTTGAGGGCAAATTATACAGAAAAACACTACTCTTGAGTAGTGACAGTTTATTGACATTGACAAAAAAATTTCTAATAGCCTGTATTTCGTTTTGTAAAGATAGTTATCTCGATTAGAATAGCGCCAATTTGCAAAATTGCGGCGGACCTACACCCATGTCCAATCAACACTCTCAAGACCATTTAGACCTTGTTTATGGTTTAAATGATCGACCAAAACCTTTGATCGCTTTTTTAGCAGCTTTCCAGCATTTGCTTGCGATTATTGTACCAATTGTTACACCTGGCCTTTTAATTTGCTTAGCTTTAGGTGTTTCACGCACCGAAACTAACATGATTTTATCGATGTCTTTGGTAATTTCAGGTATTGCTACATTTTTACAATGTAAAAAAGTTGGTCCGTTTGGTGCAGGTCTTCTTATTGTTCAAGGCACAAGCTTTAACTTTATTGGTCCTATTATTGGGATTGGTAGTGCAATGGTTGCCGCAGGAACACCTGTAAACCAAGTCATGGCTGCAATATTTGGTGTGGTCATTGCAGGTTCCTTCATTGAAATGGGGGTTTCGCAAATTCTTCCATGGGTAAAAAGACTAATTACTCCTTTGGTGACTGGCATTGTTGTTCTATTAATTGGCTTAACGCTTATTAAAGAAGGCTTGATTAGTATGGGTGGTGGCTACCAAGCCATGCAAGATCATACTTTTGCAAGTGCAGACAACCTTATTATGTCATGTACCGTACTTGCCATTATTGTTGTTCTAAATCGTATTCGAGTGGTTTGGATTAAAAGCTCAGCTATTTTAATCGCTTTAGTGAGTGGTTACATTCTTGCTGGATTTATGGGACATCTAGATTTCTCTGGTATTAAAGATGCGCCACTCGTACAAATTCCAACACCAATGCACTTTGGTTTGAGCTTCTCTTGGGGATTGTTCATTCCAATGGCATTCATTTACTTGGTGACCTCTTTAGAAGCAATTGGTGATGTGACAGCAACTAGTAAACTTTCCAACCAACCTGTTAATGGTCCAGTATGGATGCAACGTATTAAAGGTGGCGTGTTAGTTAATGGTGCAAACTCTTTATTGGCAGGATTATTTAACACTTTCCCTAGTTCTGTTTTCGCTCAAAATAATGGTGTAATTCAATTAACTGGGGTTGCTAGCCGCTATGTAGGTATCTGGATTGCCATTTTACTGGTTTTATTAGGTCTATTTCCTGCGGTAGCTGGTGTGATACAAGCAGTTCCTCAAGCAGTTTTAGGTGGCGCTGTTATGGTCATGTTCGGTGCAGTAGCTGCATCAGGTATTAATATTCTTTCTTCAGTTCACCTTGACCGCCGAGCATTATTAATTATTGCCATCTCACTTGCATTAGGTTTAGGTGTTGCTCAAGTTCCTCAAATTTTAGAGCACCTCCCAGAATTATTTAAAAATATTTTTAGCTCTGGCGTGGCAACAGGTGGTATAGCAGCATTAATTTTAAATGTTGTGCTTCCTGAAACTCATAAATAACTAACTTTTAATTTTGATTACTGCCCAGCTCCCACTGGGCATTCTTCTTCATGAGAGATGTACATGGATCCTAGAAGTGAAGTGGTATTAAGACAGCAAGACTATTTAAAAGGTAGAATCTTGTTAATTAATGCGCCGAATGATGCCTTAGTCAGTCAATTACCCGCTGGGACTGATGCGTCAGTCTGGACATGGAATCATGCCGACTATCAGGGATTTATAAATAGTGGAACAGAAGCGCACTTCTCAGTTGAGCTTCCATCACAAGAATTCGACCAAGCAATCATTTTTGTTCCAAAATCTAAAGAGCTTTTGAATTACATATTGCATGTAGTGATGAGTCATCTTAAAACCAATCAAGCTGTTTTTTTAGTCGGTGAAAAAAAGGGTGGCGTAGAAAGAGCCGCCAAACAATTACAAAACTTCGGCAAAGTACTAAAACTTGATAGTGCCCGCCATTGTCAATTGTGGCACTTAAAGATTGAGAAAACAGAACAGATTAAGCCTCTGGAAAAATGGCTTAAAACTTATACTGTTCAGGTGAATGAACAAGAGCTTACGATTTGCGCCCTACCCGGTGTCTTTAGCCAAAATCATCTAGATGTCGGAACTGCTGTTTTACTCCCTTATCTTAATCAGGTGAAATCAGGTAGAATTGCCGACTTCGGGTGTGGTGCTGGAATTATCAGTTGCTATTTGGCAAAAATAAATTCAAGTAATATTATTCATGCCCTAGATATTGATGCTTTCGCTTTACGGTCAACGGAAATGACTTTTAGTCGAAATGGAATAGGTTCAGACCAGTTGAGATTGCAGCCTGTTATAGGTATTGCAGACGCCCCAACAGAACTCGATGCCATTGTCAGTAATCCTCCTTTTCATCAAAGTATTCATACCAACTATGATGCAAGTGAAGGACTCTGCCAGAACGCTAAAAAACATTTAAAGGCATCAGGTGAGCTATGGATTGTAGCAAACCGTTTTTTAAACTATCCGATCTTAATTGAGAAGCACTTTGGTCAGTGCCAGATTAAAACTGACCTTCAAGGCTTTAAGGTGTTATATGCCTGTGCATAACAAACTATGTAAGGAATCTCCATGAGCGAAACACATGCTCCTGAAAAACTCCAGCGTAAGCTCGGGGCTCGTCATCTGAATATGATCGCCATTGGTGGTTCCATTGGTACAGGCCTCTTCCTTGCTTCTGGATCAACCATTGCAAATGCTGGCCCAGGTGGAGCGCTACTCGCCTACTCTCTCATTGGCATTATGATTTACTTCTTAATGACCAGTTTAGGTGAGCTTGCAACCCACAATCCGACTTCTGGTGCTTTTTTTACATATGGCAGTCGTTATGTCGAAGAAGGCTTTGGCTTCGCTTTAGGTTGGAACTACTGGTATAACTGGGCGATTACGGTTGCATTCGAACTTGTTGCAGTTCAGTTTATTATGAAATTCTGGTTCCCTGATATACCAGGATTCTATTGGAGTGCCCTGTTCCTTATCGTTATCTTTATGATTAATGCCATGACAGTAAAGGGATTCGGCGAAAGCGAATTCTGGTTCTCAATGGTAAAAGTGATCGCCATCGTTGCCTTTATTATCATTGGTTTAGCAATGATCATTAAGATTATGCTAACACCAGGTGTCGCAGCTTTTGGAAACTGGACCTATAAAGAAGCACCTTTTGTAGGTGGTTTACAGGCCATGATTGGCGTTGCAATGATTGCCGGATTCTCTTTCCAAGGAACTGAGATGGTTGGCGTTGCCGCTGGCGAGTCAAAAGATCCAAAGAAAACGATTCCACTTGCAATCAAACAGATTTTCTGGCGAATCTTACTGTTTTATATCCTATGTATTTTCATTATCGGCACTCTCATTGCCTATGATGACCCAAATTTGTTGCAAGCTGCTACCACTGAAAATATTGCGCTTTCTCCATTTACATTGCTCTATGAAAGAGTTGGCTTTGCTTTCGCGGCTGGTTTGATGAATGCCGTCATTCTTACCGCTATTTTGTCAGCAGGTAACTCAGGCATGTACTCTTCAACTCGCATGTTGTTTAAAATGGCTCAGGAAGGCCGTGCGCCAAGGTGGTTTGCAAAACTTGATGGTCGTGGCGTTCCGATGAATGCACTATATGCCACAACATTTATCGCCGCATTTTGTTTCTTGACGACTTTTATTGGTGAAAAGCAAGTATTTAACTGGCTACTCAATATGTCAGGTATGTGCGGTTTTATTGTTTGGCTAGGAATTGCTATTTCACACTATCGTTTCCGCAAAGGTTATATTGCTCAAGGCTATAAACTAGAAGATTTAGCATACCGTGCCAAATTTTTCCCATTTGCCCCTTGGTTTGCATTTATCCTATGTTCAATTATTATTTTGGGACAAAACTATCAGGCCATTTTAGGTGGAAAAATTGACTGGTTAGGCCTACTTTCAACCTATATTAGCTTGCCATTGTTCTTGATTATCTGGTTAGGCTATAAGTGGAAAAATAAAACCAAACTGATCCCTTATGATCAAATGAACGTCAAACCTGAACAAGATTAAAAATCGGTTTCAATAGACAATTAAAGTTAAATCAAAGATCAAAAGCTTGATCTTTGATTTAAAAAGAGTAAAATGCCGTTCAGATTTTCAACGGCACTTTTAAATAAGGAGGACATCATGCCAACAGTACAAGGTAAAACAGACTAAATAATTTGGCACGATGTCAGCTCACGGACAAGTGTACAAATTCACTTCACTTGTCCGAATGCTCAAATTTAAAACCTAGCATTCGCTAGGTTTTTTTATGCCTGCTCGGACAAAATAAGAGAAAAATTATGGGCATACAAAAAATATTAAATGAGGAGGCACTGTATGGTGTCCCCGTTAAAATTTTCACTCAAGATATAGATAGTGAAAGTATCGAACAACTCAAGAAAATGGCTCAACTGCAATTTATATACTCACATATTGCTGTTATGCCAGATGTTCATGTCGGAAAAGGCGCGACTGTAGGCAGTGTTATTCCGACTAAACATGCCATTATTCCTGCTGCTGTAGGCGTAGATATTGGCTGTGGAATGAATGCAATTCGTTTAAGTCTAAAGGCTTCTCAATTGCCAGATAGCTTAAGTCGTTTACGAGATGCTATTGAGCGCAAAGTACCAGTCGGATTTGCTTTACATAAACAGGTCAAGGCAAAAGCTTCAAGCATTATTCCACTTGAAAAAAGCTTAGAGCCGATTATCAAAAAGCATCCTGGTCTTGTCCGGATGCTTCGACAATTTGATGCGACATGGCAAAAACAATTGGGCACTTTAGGTGGCGGCAACCACTTTATCGAGCTCTGTATTGATGAAAATCAAGACGTATGGATCATGCTGCATTCGGGTAGCAGAGGGCTTGGTAACGTTATTGGCACTTATTTTATTGAGTTAGCCAAGAAAGAGGCTCAGCATCGTTTTGGTCATGTACCTGATAAAGATTTGAGTTATTTTGCCGAAGGCTCAAAAAGTTTCGATGATTATGTGCAAGCGGTAGAATGGGCTCAAGAATATGCTTTTGAAAATCGTAAAGAAATGATGCGATTAATATTAGAAGCAATTCGCCCTCTTCTACCCTCTTTTCAAATGACAAAAGAAGCAATTAATTGTCACCATAACTATGTAAGCCGTGAAACACATTTTGGTGAAAATTTATTGATTACCCGAAAAGGCGCAATTCGTGCTGGTTTAGATGAATTAGGCATTATCCCAGGTTCAATGGGGGCAAGATCTTATATCGTCAGAGGTAAAGCAAACCCTGAGTCATTTTGTTCTTGTTCTCATGGTGCAGGTCGTAAGATGAGTCGAAGCAAGGCAAAAAACCTTTTTAACCAGCAAGATCTTATTGAACAAACCCAAGGTATTGAGTGCCGTAAAGACAGTGGCGTTGTCGATGAAATCCCAAGTGCTTATAAGGATATTGATGAAGTCATGGCAAATCAGGCTGACCTCATTGAAGTTGTCCACACACTTAAACAAGTTTTATGTATTAAAGGTTAAAACATGAAAATTAAAGAAATGTCAAAAATCAAAGTCCGTAATCAGGTGGCTCTCTCCCCTTTACTTCACAAAGGCGGGATGCATGAAACGGAAAAGCCTCGTGCTCAACATCGTAGAGATAGACAAGATACTAAACAGCAATTAAGAAAAGGCGATTGGTAAATAATTTAGACCAAAATTGAAAGAAATTATTATTAAGGAGATGTAGAAATGACTAAATATTTTAAAAATCGTAATAAAAAAAGCGACTCTAACGAGTCGCTTTTTTACTGTTCAAAAACTCAAATTATTGAGCTGCTGCTTCTTGACCAGGTTGAACAACTACAGTACGGCTACCAGTGATTGTCGCAAATACACGACGGTTCATAGCACGGCCTTCTTTAGTTTTGTTGTCAGCAATCGGTTGATCCCAAGCGAAACCTTGAGTAGACAAACGAGATGCATCAACGTTGTATTCGTTTACAAGAGCTGATTTAACAGAGTTAGCACGAGCTAAAGATAAACGTTCGTTCAACTTACGTGGACCAGTGTTATCTGTGTGACCTTCGATACGTGCAGTAGCATTAGGGTATTCAGTTAACTTCTCAGCAACTTTAGCGATTTCTGGCTTGTATTGGTCTTTGATATTTGATTTGTTAGTATCAAAGAACACACGAAGTTCCATGTTAAGGTCTTCAGTTAACTCTTGTGGTTGTGGAGCAACTGGAGTTGGTTCAACTGGAGCAACTTCTACTACAGGAGCAGCAGGCTTCAAGTGACCACCAAGAACTACGTTCAAACCAGCAAGAGCTGTATAACGCCAGTATTTTTCATCAAAATCATAAGTACCACGAGCTTCGGTACGAAGTGATAATGCATCATTCAAACGATAGAAAGCACCTAGACCAGCGTTACCAATAGTGTCTTTTTTATCAACACCACCATCGAATTCAGTTTTAGTTTGACCAGCACCTAACAATACGTACGGCTTAAATTTGCTGTCGTAATTCTTAGTAATCAAATCTGAAGTTGCGTAGAAGTTACCCGCAATAGTTTTTTGCTTATATTCAGAACCAGCTACGCCAGTACCTTCAAGATCACCCTTAACTTGGTTATATTCAGCTTCAAAACCCAACCAAGGAGTTAATTCAACACCTAGTGCAGCGCCAACGAACAAATCATCTTGTAATTCCTCATGACTTGTTAATTTATCGTTGTTATGGTCAGTATCCTGCCAAGTATAACCAACTAACAAAGGGGTAACAGTTACGCCCGCATTAGCAGCAGCTAATGGAGCAGCGACAAGCATAGCAAGTGCAATACGACTCAATTTCATGGATATCCTCCAGAGATAACAATTGTTGTTCAAGCTCAGCCTAAATTTATTGGCCCCTGAGATATTTTTACCCCAGTATTATTTTTAAGCTATTCACATTTGAATCATACAAACACTTGATAGACTTTCCAAGTGCTTGATAATTTTAATCAAGTAAATTATTGACAAAATTACTTACAATTTCCGTTGTAATTCGGTAATTTTTTACTCAACTAGAAAATATGAACAACTTCTTTCTTTCGCTTAGGGTGATTTTACCAGTATTCTAGCGTCCTGATAACCTTTATTTAATTTTGTGTTTCCTCATTATAAAAAGCCATATAAATCATTGATAGAACGCATAAAATCAAAATATTTATTTATATATTAAGGAATTTTAATGTTTAAATCTCCTGGTTTCACATTGATGGAACTCACTATAACGCTCGCAATTCTTATGATTATGTTCACTATAGCTCTTCCTTTATACCATCAATTTATGGCTTCGGTAGAATTAAAAAACACCCCTAGACTACTGACAATTCATATACAAAAAGCCAAATACGACGCAATTCTACGACATAAGAGTGTCGTACTTTGCCCAAGTGTTGATTTAACGCTGTGTAATAGTAATTGGGATACAAGCCTTATAAGCTTTGTAGACACAAATCATAATCTACAGAGAGAAAGCGACGAAGAGATATTGACCAATGTTGAACTTAATCATCGTTATGGTTCTTTAAAATTTCAAAAATTTGGAAAAAAACTCAATAGTATCGTATTTCAGGGAGACACTGGACTGCCACGTGAGTCTAACGGCAGTTTTACATATTGTTCTTATGATCAGCTTAAAAACTTTAAATTAGTTCTCAGTAAAATGGGACATATTCGTTTAGAAGACCTTAAAAATTGTTAGAACTCTACAGTCTAATGCAGAAGATATTTCTCTCTGATTTTTACAATATACTGACTAGGTTTTAAACATTTCTTATTTTGAGATTAAGAACAACTGGAGATTAGAACAATGACTGACATCGTAATTGTTAATGGTGCTCGTACTGCTATGGGTGGTTTTCAAGGATCGTTATCGGGACTTACTGCACCTGAACTAGGTGCTGTAACCATTAAAGAAGCAATCGCAAGGGCAGGTTTACAACCTACTGATGTCGAAGAAGTCATTATGGGGTGTGTTCTTCCTGCTGGTTTAAAACAAGGCCCTGCTCGTCAAGCAATGCGTAAAGCTGGCTTACCAGATTCTACAGGTGCTGTAACGATTAATAAGCTTTGTGGCTCTGGCATGAAAGCAGTAATGCAAGCAACCGATATGATTAAAGCAGGCAGTGCTGAAATTGTTGTTGCTGGCGGTATGGAGTCCATGACAAATGCGCCTTATGTTTTACCAAAAGCACGCGCTGGTTATCGTATGGGTCACGGCGAAATTAAGGATCATATGTTTCTTGATGGACTTGAGGATGCTGAAACTGGTCGCTTAATGGGTTCTTTTGCTCAAGATATGGCAAACACACGTGGCTATACACGTGAGCAAATGGATGACTTTGCAATTCGTTCTTTGAAACGTGCTCAAACAGCGATTACTGAAGGCTATTTCAAAGATGAAATTGTTTCGGTTACCGTACCTAGTCGCAAAGGCGATGTTGTTGTTGATCAAGATGAACAACCTTTAAATGCAAAGATCGACAAAATTCCTTCACTTAAACCAGCTTTTGCAAAAGACGGAACAATCACCGCAGCAAACGCGAGTTCTATTTCGGATGGTGCATCTGCATTAGTACTGACATCAAGTGAAGTTGCTGCTCAACGTGGTTTACAGCCGCTTGCGAAAATTATCGCAACAGCATCAAACTCTCAGCATCCTTCAGAATTTACAATCGCTCCTGTTGGTGCTATCGAGAAAGTTCTGAAAAAAGCTGGCTGGAATGCTCAAGACGTTGACCTTTGGGAAATTAACGAAGCTTTTGCCATGGTCACCATGTGCCCAATTGATGATTTCAAACTTGATGCTGAAAAAGTAAATATCAATGGTGGTGCTTGCGCATTAGGTCATCCTGTTGGTTCTACAGGTTCTCGTATCATTCTTACATTGATCCATGCTCTTAAACGTACTGGTGGTAAAAAAGGTATTGCTGCTCTATGTATTGGTGGTGGTGAGGCTACAGCCGTTGCAATTGAACTCATTTAATTAAAAAACAATATTTCAAAATCCCGCTTCGGCGGGATTTTTTTTATGAAAAAACTACAAAAAATGACCCACAAAATCACTTTTACGTTTTAACTTATTCTTCTAAATGAAAACAACAATGGACTATAACAATGCAACTCAATCACTATCTCAACTTTCAAGGTCAAGCAGAGCGAGCTTTTAATTTCTATAAGTCAGTTTTTGGCGGTGAGTTTGGCATGTTGAGCCGCTATGGCGATATGCCACCTACCGAAGGCGTGACTTTATCGGAAGCTGATAAGAATCTAGTTCTTCATGTTTCACTGCCAATTAATGAATATACGGTACTTATGGCTTCAGATACAAATGATCAGTTCTGTGCTCCTAACAGTGTCTTTACCCAAGGTAATAATCACTACATTTCGATTAATCTTGAAAAAGATGAGCAAGAAAAGGCTAAACAACTTTTTGATGCTTTATCTGCAAATGGTCAAATTGAAATGCCTCTAGAAAAAACGTTCTGGGGCGCATTGTACGGCGCTTTTACCGATCAATTTGGCATAAAATGGATGGTTAACTGCCAGCTTGACACTTAATATTTTCAACACTTAACCTCATAGAAGTACTCTGATATTTCTATGAGGTTCTAAATATCAATATTGGAATATTGAGCAATAATCATCAGCCCCACCGTAATGAATCCAATTCCAACCCACCCTGCCACATCAATATTTTGCCCAAGAAAAATCTTTGCTAGAAAAGCTGTCGCTAATACGCCAATCCCAGACCAAAGTACATACAAAATTCCAGCCTGCATATATTTCAAAGCAATGGCAGCACAAGCGAAAGAGATCATATATAGAATAAGAGCAATACTTTGAGCTGTCTTATTAACTAAGCCATTACCTCTGGCAGAATAGAATGTTGAGAGTACATCCGTCGCGATGGCAAATAATAGCCACCAAGCACCGGGATTTATTTTTGAAATTAAACCTAGCATTCTTGTTCTTCAGTTAAGTCATTTAAAAATTATTTATAAAAAAAGCTGAACCTAAGTTCAGCTTTCGTATTTGAAATCTATTTAAGCACCAGTTTGATAACTTGCTTGTGGTACAGCAGTTGAAGCTTGGTACGGGTTGGTAAAGTCTTGCAAACCTGCCGCCGCTTCTTGTACGTCTTTGCCTTCTTTTACGACAAAACTATCAAAACCAGAACGCTTTAAGTAGTTTAAGACATCCTTAAACACATCACCCGTTGCGCGCAATTCACCTTGGAAACCTTGGCGACGTAATAGTGCAGCAAATGAATAACCACGACCATCACCAAAACCTGCAAACTCAATGAAAATTGCATTAAGCTCATTTAATGGGAATGTATGATCTTCAGGTGAATCATTCACAGTAACATACAAAGCTTTTTTACCTTGAATGTTTGCTAATTGGTCTAGTTGAGCTGTTGTTACAACAACATCACCTTGAGGAATAACACCATCTTCAGCAATGATTTGATAAGTATTGTCAGCGATCGTGCCATCTTTATAAAGCACTGGTAGAGCTGTATTAAGCATATGCACGCTCCTTAAATGGTTGAATTCCTACACGGCGATATGTGTCAACAAAACGCTCACCTTCAGTACGTAAATCAAGATAAGTATTTAATATTTCTTCAATTACGTCAGGCACTGCATCTGCTGCAAATGATGGCCCTAAGATATCACCGATTGATGCATCATGGTCCGAATTACCACCTAATGTAATTTGGTAGAATTCAGCACCTTTTTTATCAACACCTAAAATACCGATGTTGCCTACGTGGTGGTGACCACAGGCATTCATACAACCAGAAATATTTAAGTCTAAATGACCAAGGTCATAAACTTTGTCTAAGTCATCAAAACGACGTGTAATTGCTTCAGCAATTGGAATTGATTTCGCATTTGCAAGTGAACAGAAATCACCGCCTGGGCAACTAATAATATCGGTAATAAAACCAATATGTGCACGTGCCATATTTTGTTGTTCAAGCGCTTGCCATACATCGAACAAATCTTTTTGAGGCACATCTGCCAAAGCAATGTTTTGTTCGTGAGTTGTGCGAAGTTCACCGAAAGTGTATTTATCAGCAAGATCTGCAATAAAGTTCATTTCTTCGGTTGTCATATCGCCCGGTGCGATACCTGCACGTTTTAAAGAAATCGTAACAATACGATAACCCTTCACTTTATGTGCATGTGTGTTGATATTGAACCATTGCTTGAATTTTGGATACTCAGCAAATAAAGCAGTGAAGTCTTCATCTGCCAAATCTTGATAGTCAAATGGGATGAACTCTTCATCCAATTTTTTCAAGATTTCAGGCTGAATTTTCAAAGATTCACGTGTATGTTCAAATTCAGCTTCAACTTTCTGAGCAAAAACTTCAGGAGTTAACGCTTTCACTAGAATTTTGATACGCGCTTTATATTTATTATCACGACGACCATGTAAGTTATAAACACGCAGAACGGCTTCTAAGTAAGAAATTAAATCTTCACGTGGTAAAAACTCGCGAATGACGCTACCAATGATTGGGGTACGGCCTAAACCACCACCAGCCATAATTTTGTAGCCGATTTCACCCGCTTCATTACGCACGATATATACACCAATATCGTGGAATGCTGTTGCAGCACGGTCTTTTTCTTCAAGTGCAGAAACGGCAATTTTGAATTTACGTGGCAAGAATGCAAATTCAGGGTGGAACGTACTCCACTGACGAATCAATTCACATGTTGGACGTGGGTCTGCAATTTCACCTGCAACCACACCTGCATATTGGTCAGTCGTTGTATTACGAATACAGTTACCACTGGTTTGAATGGCATGCATTTGTACCGTTGCAAGTTCAGCTAAAATTTCTGGTACATCTTCAAGAGCTGGCCAGTTTAACTGAATGTTCTGACGTGTAGATACGTGTGCATAGCCACGATCATATTCAGTTGAAACTTCAGCAATTTTACGTAATTGTTTTGAACTCATTAAGCCATACGGCACAGCAATACGCAGCATAGGCGCATAGCGTTGCACATATAAACCATTTTGCAAACGTAATGGACGGTATTCATCTTCAGAAAGTTTGCCCGCTAAATAGCGCTCTGTCTGATCGCGGAACTGAGCAACTCGTTGATTAATCAGCTGCTGATCGAAATCGGTATATAAATACATGGCGTATGGCTAGTAGATTCATTATTAAGGCAGATAGCATAGCGAGCTTTTATTCATCAATAAAATGCTTTTTTTGCATATTTAATAACGGTTTTATTGATAAGCTTTAATATAAATCGATATAAAAAAAGCCTGGATAAATCCAGGCCCTTTTTATAGAAGCATTTTATTTGTTATCTGGTAAGGCATAAGCCACTAAATAGTCGCCCATTTTCGTACCAAATGAACCATGACCACCGGCCATAATTACAACATATTGCTTACCATTGATTTCATAAGTCATTGGTGTTGCTTGTCCACCCGCTGGTAAACGCGCTTCCCAAAGTTTCTTACCGTTAGTGACATTAAATGCACGTAAGTAGTTATCTTGAGTTGCACCAACAAACATGACATTACCGGCAGTAGAGATTGAACCACCTAAACCAGGAACACCAATTTTTACAGCTGGTAACTGGAACAAGTTCGGCAAGCTGTCACGAATTGTACCAATACGTTTTTTCCATACCACTTCATGGGTTTTCAAATCTACGCCTGCAACATATCCCCAAGCTGGTTGTTTACAAGGTAAACCAAGTGGAGATAAGAATGCGCTGATTTCTACGCCATAAGGCACGCCGTACATTGGTTGTACGCCCTGCTCAGTTCCCGCACCTTTTGCAGTTTGCGCACGGTTTGGATCAGCAGGAATCAAACGGCTCACAAATGGCAATCCGATTGGGTTCATTACAGCAACCTGACGGTCAGGGTTAACCGACATACCGCCCCACTCAAACACACCTAAGTTACCAGGGAAAACTAAAGTACCGTTTTCAGATGGTGGAGTATAAATACCATCGTAATTTAGGCGTTTGAAAGATACACGACACATGAGCTGATCAAGCATAGTGGCACCCCACATGTCTTTATCAGTCAATTTGTCTTGTGGAGCCAAGTTCAAGTCAGAGAATGGCTGAGTTTTTGAATAATGCTCGCCTTTCGTTTGTGGCCCACGTTTAACTGTTTGCGGAACTGGTTTTTCAGTTACAGGAACAATTGGTTGACCATTACGACGATCAAGAACAAAAGCATTACCTGTTTTCGTCAATACATAGATTGCAGGAACAGTTTGGCCAGCTTTGTTTTTAATATCAGCTAAAGATGGTTGTGATGGCACGTCCATATCCCATAAATCATGATGGGTTGTCTGGAAGTTCCATACTAATTTACCAGTAGAGGCATTAATCGCTAACATTGAGTTTGCATAGCGCTCTTTAAGCTCAGTACGGTCACCACCCCAGATGTCTGGAGTACCTACACCTGTTGGCACATAAACGATATCAAGTTTAGCGTCGTATGCTAAAGGTGCCCAAGCGTTTGGTGAGTTATGAACGAAATTCGTACCTTCACCCGGCATTGCATTTGGATCTGCTGCGCCAGTATCAAATACCCAAAGAAGTTTACCAGTGTTAACGTCGTATCCACGAATCACACCAGATGGCTCTTTATTTGAGTAGTTATCTGTTACCGAACCAGCAATAACGACGGTTGAACCAGTCACGATACCAGGAGATGTTGGGTTGTAACCACCTGGGTAAGCATATGGCATAAACTCTTGTAAGTTCACTTCACCATTTTTACCAAAGTCAGTACATGCTTTACCAGTGTCAGCATTCACTGCCACTAAACGACCATCATTCACTGGAACAAAGACTTTACGCGGACATTGTGTAGAGTCAGATTTCTTGCTTTGAAGACTCGTTGCAAACTCAGTTGTGTTGTTTGCATCGTAATACATCACACCACGACAAGTTAAATGCTGGAACGATTTATCCGTTTTAAGCTTCGGATCAAAACGCCATTTTTCTTTACCTGTAGCAGGATCAATCGAGATTAACTGCTGATGAGCTGTACAGATAAACATGTTATTACCGATTTTAATCGGAGTAACCTGATTGGTTGTTTCGCCAGAGTCATTACCCGTTTTAAGATCGCCAGTACGTAAAGTCCAAGCAACTTTCAAATCTTTTACGTTTTGATCATTGATCTGTTTTAACGGAGAATAACGTACACCTGCCTGAGTACGACCATAAGCAGGCCAATCACTCTCGGCAACACCAGGTACTGCTTGAGCAGTTTCTGGTTGAGGTGTTTTGATTTCACCATTAATTTCTTGCGGATCATTGAAAACAGAGTAAACCATCAACAAGATAGCGATTGCTAACGTTGAAGATAACGCAACTTTACTTGATCCAAGGTTGCTGATTCCACGAGTCACGGCTGGAACCAATAACCATAAACCAAGAATGCCTAAAATATCTAAACGCGGTGCAAGCGCCCAGAAGTCAGTTCCAACTTCCCAGACTCCCCAAATAATGCTACCTAGCATTAAAGCGGCATATACCCATAGGGCCGTGGATGCGCGCTTATAAAGTTGCCATGCAACAATCAGGAGTAATACACCAGCTATAATGTAGTAAATTGAACCGCCTAGTGTAGCGAGCCAAATACCTCCAATTAACAGGAATAACGCTAATAACCCAATAATAATTACGGTAAAAGTCGTTAAACCTGATCTTGAAGTAGGTTGATTCATAAACCACCTCTTATTAATCATCATTTTTATCGGAAAGATAAGCCAAGCTTTTAAATAAAAATCGGCCTATCAATACATCTAAAACAAAACTCAGGCACAAAGAAAAAAACGGAAGGCCAAGTTACGTCAATTAATGATTTAACCCTCGACAATCCGTTTTTCGGAGTAATTACGCTTAGAATGCAGTTGAGAATTTAATACCGCCTACCCAAGTATTATCACCATTTTTTAATGCACCAACATGACGAACATATTGCACATTTGGACGGATAGTCAGCCAGTTCGTCGCATGAATACCGTAGTAAAGCTCGGTATTGTATTCAGTGTCATATTCTTTATTTTGGACATCGTTCCAATCATCGTTGATATGGATACGCGCAACACCTAATGCCAACTCATCTTGAGGACGTTGATTCAGCAAACCTTTATAGACTAAGCCTACATTTTGCATATTATCAATTTTGTTGGTGTCAGAGTCGTGGAAAGTCAGGTTCACAAAACCTGTTAAACCACGATCTGTTTGATCAGCAGGCTGGAATAATTTTTGTTTTGCAGTTACCCAAACACCTTGCTTATGAGAATTTTTGGTTTCATCTACAATTTCTTTGGCATCAGCAGTACTGTAGTAATAACCTAAACGGTATTCACCAGCCATACTTTGAGCACCTAATTTAGGTGACCACACCACTTCGGCAGGAATAATTGCACCGTGAGAACCATCCGTACTTAGGTTAAAACCTTTGCCTCGGTCCAGATTTTCTGGGTTATATTCATATACACCAACTTGCGTATATAAATCGGGTTGCAAGTTATATTTAACACGCATTGCCCATTGGCTAACTGGCCAGTTATACCACTGATCGCCGACCCAGTTCCCTACTTGAGAACCGCAAAGCGCCAAGTTCTGGAAATCACAGTCAAAACTATTAAAGTCTTCACCTTCACCAAAACGACCGACTTTCACGTCTAACTTCTGGTCAAGGAATTTCTTCTTAATCCACAAATCTGTTAAACGCCAAGTTTGCTCACGCCCCCACACTTCTTGTGCCGAGCTTAAGTGCCCTGCTAAAGCTGGTGAGTGTTCAGAAAGCGACTGCCCATCACGATAAGTTAATGTGATTTGAGCTTCGGTATCTTGCCAACCTAAAATTTTATTTAGGTCAAAATGAGTTCCTAGTGCCAGTTGCCCCGTATAAGCACTACCATGCGTAGATGTATTTTTTGAATCTAAAATACCGGCATATTCGCCGGTATATCCAAAAGAAAAATCATAACCTTGTGCTTGTAACGCGGTGCGTTGACCGTTCCAATCACCCAACATCCAAGGACTATTTGGGTCAAATGCAGCAGCAGCTTGTGCGTGCTGTATAAAAAGAGTAATTGATAAAACGGATAAACAGGAAGCCATCAAGGATTTATGTGTTTTCATGTTTACATACCTTTTATGTCTTTGTTTATAAAGGGTACGCTAATTTTATGTAAAGAAATTATTCAAAATGTTAATCAATTGATTAATCTAATAATAATCTTAATACACATTGTATAAGAAATGGCCTCTACTCTTTACCACTGCCCTTCACCAAGTTTTTGACCTATAAAGGAATATCTCATTTTCGATCTTGAAAACTTAATTGGACAAGCCAATTGTGGTTCTGTATCTGCTGTATTATTTTGCAAAGGTACATCCACAATCCATCCACGTTGTTGTGCTAGGGGCGAGTTTAAGGACTCAGTTAGGCTTAAAACAGGTTCTACACACACATCAAGATTTGCGAATATTTCATGCCATTCTTTAAATGTTCTAGTCTTTATTTTTTCTTGAATAGCTTGTTTAACCTCTTGTCGGTCATCGGCATCTAATGAAGCACTTTTTTGTAATAGTAGTGGCAAATCAAGAGCTATTGATAAACCTGACATAAATTGTGGTTCAAGACTCCCAATTGATAGATAGCGCCCATCTTGCGTCATATAATAATCATAGAAAATGCCACCATTAAGCATGCCATGCTCTGGTGCCTGCTCGACCTGTGCAGCAAGTGTGGCTGATGCGGCCATACTATTTAAGCTTGCCACGCAATCTGTCATAGAAATATCAATATATTGCCCCATGCCGCTACGCTCACGCTCAACCACTGCGGCTAAAATAGCAATGACTGCATGAAGTGAACCACCTGCAATATCTGCAACTTGAATGCCAAGCGGTGGCGGGCCACTGTCTTGTCGGCCGCTATACCCAGCAATACCCGCTAAAGCTAAATAGTTAATGTCATGCCCAGCTCTGTCTTTATAGCTTCCAGTCTGTCCATATCCGGTAATTGAACAATAAATTAAACGTGGATTAATTTCTGCAAGCGTTGAGTAGTCTAATCCTAGACGGCGCATCACATCAGGTCGAAACTGCTCGATGACAATATCAAATTCGGAAATCTTAGCTTTAATCAGCTCAATACTCGCTGGATCTTTTAAATCGAGAACAATCGACTGTTTATTTCGATTTAAATAACTATGTGCCGTTGCTTGTCCATTTGCATAAGGCGGCATGATGCGAATTAAATCTGGACGTGATGGAGATTCGATATGGATGACTTCTGCGCCCATATCGGCTAAATACATTGTGGCAAAAGGTCCAGGTAAGAGTGTCGAGAAATCGAGAACTTTAAGTCCATTTAATGCTGTCGTCATCGTTTTTTAACCACTATTATTCATATTTTCTTTTATATTAGTTAAGCAAATATTCTAAAACAATGTCATGTTCAGCCATTTACCTTGATCATTTCGGCAATTTAACATGTAAAAAGTGCTTTTACTCTGTTGTAAATCGCCAATTTATTTTTTTAGACGGTCATTTAGGTCAATTTAAAGTGAACATCAAAGAGACTGAAGGATTCAATATGAGTCGCGATACGATTAGCATCCACTTCGTGAATGCGGCTTTGACAGGCGTAAAACGCCTTGGCATGGATGTCGAGACGTTACTTTCACATGTGGGTATCGAAGCGGAACTATTACGTCAACCTAAAGCTCGAATCTCGCCAGAACAATACACTCGTTTTATAAAAATGTTGTGGATGGTCACACAAGATGAACACGTTGGTTTTGATGTACAGCCACGTCGTTTGGGCACTTTTGCCATTATGTGTCAGTTGATTATTCATGCAAAAACCTTGGGCCAAGCCCTTGAACTCTCATCTCAATTTTACAAATTATTCGGTGATGAATGGTCTGTAAGCCTAGAGCGTGACAAACATGAAGCACGTTTAGTTCCACTCATTCCAAAAACATTAGATCCGGACCATTTCATTACTGAAAGTATGTTAATGATTTGGCATGGTTTGGCATCTTGGCTGATTGAACGTCGCTTACCTTTAGAACGTGTTCATTTTAGCTATCCACGTCCTGCCCATGCAGATGAATATGATGCATTATTTTTTGCGCCGGTCATGCAGTTTGATGCACCGCGTACTGAAATTACCTTTGCAGCCGATTATCTTGACTTACCAATCCGCCAAGATGAAAAAACGCTAGAAGAGTTCTTAAAAGCAGCTCCTGCTCAGCTTTTAGTAAAATTCAAAAACACCAACTCGCTGACTTCTCGTATTCGTGACGTGCTCAAAAGCCAGATTGGTGAAGAAATGCCAACGCTTAATGACGTTGCATCAATGCTGTACTTATCTCCTCAAACCTTACGCCGCCGCTTGGCTGCTGAAGGTAAAAGCTACCAAGGCGTGAAAGATGCCCTACGCCGAGATGCTGCTATTCATTTGTTACTCAATCCTGAATTAACACTTGAAGATGTTGCACAACAAGTTGGCTTTAGTGAAACCAGTACTTTCCATCGCGCATTTAAAAAATGGACAGGTGTGACCCCTGGTTTATACCGTCAGCTACACGGTTACCACTAATTCTTAAATCTCTTTAGTTTCACATTTAGCCCAAGTTCAACTTGGGCTTTTTTGTATCTCTATTGGCAAAAATCATCACCTGACTGGTGCGCTTATCGTCATTGCACTCGCTATTAAAACCAGTACACTCAAAACACAAATAAATTTTAAGCAATAAAAAAGGAACTGTTATGAGCGAGGCTTATATTATTGATGCCATTCGCACACCACGCGGAAAAGGAAAAAAAGACGGCTCTCTTTACGAAGTAAAACCAATTACCTTACTCACCACTTTATTAAATGAATTACAGCAGCGGCATCAACTCGATACGTCTAAAGTCGACGATATTGTTCTGGGCTGTGTAACTCCTATTGGTGATCAAGGTGGTGATATTGCTAAAACAGCAGCGATTGCAGCGGGTTGGAATGATGATGTTGCTGGGGTGCAAATCAATCGTTTTTGTGCTTCAGGTTTAGAAGCAGTCAACATGGCAGCAATGAAAGTTCGCTCAGGCTGGGAAGATTTAGTGGTTGCTGGTGGCGTCGAGTCAATGTCACGTATTCCAATGGGCTCCGATGGCGGGCCGTGGGCGTTAGACCCTGAAACAAACCTTAAATCATCATTTGTTCCACAAGGTGTGGGGGCTGACCTCATTGCAACCTTAGATGGTTATACTCGCGAAGATGTAGACACATTTGCAGTAAACTCTCAGCAAAAAGCTGCAGCAGCTCAGGCCAATGGCTATTTCGATCAATCAGTGATTCCTGTAAAAGATCACTCGGGTGTCGTCATTTTAGAAAAAGATGAATTTATTAAAGGGAATACGACAGTTGAAGGACTGACTAAACTCAACCCAAGTTTTGAAATGATGGGACAAATGGGTTTTGATGCCATCGCCTTACAAAAATATCCTGAAGCACAAAAAATCAATCATGTTCATCATGCAGGTAACTCATCTGGCATTGTCGATGGAGCTGCTGTTGTTTTATTGGCCTCAGAAAAAGCCGTGAAAGAACAAAACTTAAAACCACGCGCTAAAGTTTTGGCGACTGCACTCGTCGGGACAGACCCTACGATCATGCTGACTGGCCCTGCTCCTGCTGCACGTAAAGCCTTAGAAAAAGCTGGCCTTACCATTGATGATATTGACCTGTTTGAAGTCAACGAAGCCTTTGCAGCAGTTGTAATGCGCTTTATCAATGAACTCAATGTTCCACCAGAAAAAGTTAACGTAAATGGCGGTGCGATTGCTTTAGGCCATCCATTAGGTGCAACGGGTGCCATGATTTTAGGCACGCTACTTGATGAGCTTGAACGTCAAAATAAAAAGCGCGGTTTAGCGACGCTCTGTGTTGGTGGTGGTATGGGTATTGCCACCATTATTGAACGCGTATAAAGATTAGGGATATTAAAGATGAGTGCAATCCAATACGAAAAAAATGCCGATAACATTGTCATTTTAACGCTTGATTCAACAGGTCAATCTGCAAACACCATGAATGCCGAGTTTCGAGACTCGCTTGATGAGGCAACCCAAAAACTAAAAGCAGAAACAGCACTTTCAGGCGTTATTTTCCGCTCAGCCAAAAAAACTTTCTTTGCAGGCGGCGACTTAGATGAACTTATTCAGGTTCAACCTGAACATGCCACTGATTTCTTCAACATGGTTGAAAAGTTAAAAGGTCATTTACGTACAATTGAAACGCTAGGTATTCCAGTCGTTGCAGCCTTAAATGGCACAGCGCTTGGTGGCGGTTGGGAAATTGCATTAAGCTGCCATCATCGTATTGCAATCAATGACCCAAAAAGTAAATTCGGCCTACCTGAAGTCACTTTAGGCCTGTTACCAGGTGGCGGTGGTATTGTCCGCATGGTACGCCTACTTGGCTTACAAAACGCATTCCCATTTTTAATGGAAGGTAAGCAGTTTGGTGTCGATAAAGCAAAATCTTTAGGTCTGATACATGACACTGCCGAAAACGAACAAGAGCTTTTAGATAAAGCGATCGCATGGGTAAAAGCCAATCCTAAGTCTCAACAACCTTTTGATGTGAAGGGTTATAAAATTCCGGGCGGCGATCCAAAGACTCCAGCTGTTGCTCAAGTTCTTGCTATTGCCCCAGCCATGTTAAGAGACAAAACCAAAGGTTGTTACCCTGCTCCTGAAGCAATTATGGCGGCAGTAGTTGAAGGCGCTCAGGTCGATGTAGATACCGCTTTACGCATCGAATCTCGTTACTTCACCCAACTCACCACGGGTCAGATCTCTAAAAATATGATCGGTACTTTCTGGCACGGTCTAAATGCAATTAAGTCTGGCGCTAGCCGCCCAGCTAATATTGCAAAATGGCAAGCCACTAAAGTTGGTGTGTTAGGTGCAGGCATGATGGGTGCTGGTATTGCATATTCAACCGCAATTAAAGGCATTCCTGTTGTACTAAAAGATGTATCTGTTGAAAATGCTGAAAAAGGCAAAGCCTATTCACAGAAACTGTTAGATAAACGCGTTTCTCAAGGCCGTATGACCGCAGAAAAACGTGACCAAGTATTATCCCTCATTACAGCAACTGCCTCAGCACAAGACTTACAAGGCTGTGATCTCATTATTGAAGCTGTATTTGAAAACCAAGAGCTCAAAGCCAAAGTTACTCAAGAAGCTGAACAATATTTAACTGAAGGTGGAATCTTTGCATCAAATACCTCCACCCTACCAATCACAGGTTTGGCAACGGCGAGTAAAGATACCCGGAAGTTTATTGGACTACATTTCTTTAGCCCAGTCGACAAAATGCAGTTGGTTGAGATTATTAAAGGTAAAAACACTTCAAGTGACACACTTGCTAAAGCCTACGACTTTGTACAACAAATTGGAAAAACGCCAATTGTTGTCAATGATAGTCGTGGCTTCTTTACCAGTCGTGTGTTTGGTACTTTTATTCAAGAAGGTATGCGCTTACTTGCCGAAGGCGTTCATCCGGCCCGCATTGAAATGGCAGCGCTTAAAGCAGGCATGCCTGTAGGCCCTCTCGCCATTCAAGATGAAGTATCTTTAACCTTAACAGAACATGTTGCCAGTGAAGCACGTAAAGCGCTACAAGCTGAAGGGAAAGATTTGCCTAAGACCTCTGTAGATGAAGTGGTTCATACCATGATTCATGAGTTAAACCGTAAAGGTAAAGCAGCCGGTGCAGGTTTCTATGACTATCCTGAAAGTGGTAAAAAGCACCTGTGGGAAGGTTTAAACCGTTGGCAAAAAGATCACGATATTTCTGAACAAGATATGATCGATCGCATTCTGTTTGTACAGGCCTTAGATACATTACGCTGCTATGAAGAAGGCGTATTAGAGTCGGTTATTGATGCCAATGTTGGCTCTATCTTTGGTATTGGTTACGCTCCTTGGACGGGAGGTGCTATCCAGTTCCTGAATCAATACGGTACTGATAAAGCACAAAAACGAGCTGAAGAATTAGCTGCCAAATATGGTGAACGTTTTACACCTCCAACTTTGCTAAAAACCAAAGCTGAGCAGAAACAAAATATTCAATAATTTAGATCTATTGGATATTTAAAAACTGCATAAACCTTGCCCATATAAATATATTTTATTTATATGGGTTTTTCTTTATGACCTTTAAGATTTCAGCCTCCTGCCTAAATATGCTATAAATAGACTTCATTTTTGTGCTTCTAAAGCACATTCGAGAAATCCTTATGTCCGATAAAAATTCTTCCGAGTCAGCAATTTTAGGTTGGAAATTTGTTCTGATCGTTGGTGTTTTGAGTGCGATTTTCCTTGGCTTTTTCTATTTAGCGATGAGTAATGAACCTGACTATATGCCAGGGGCTCAGCGCAAAGCACAACAAGAGCAAATGCAGCAAAAAGCTGAAAATTCCACAGAGCAACACGCTCAACATAGTGACGACATGCCTGAAATGGATATGAAAGAACATCAGCACTCAACTCAGTAATTAGATATCAAATGACAGATTTTTCCCGTAATGCACTCGTTGTAGAGGGTGGAGGCATGCGTGGTGCCTTTACCAGTGGCGTACTTGATGCTTTTTTACAGCAACAGTTCAATCCTTTCGATCTATACGTTGGAGTATCATCTGGTTCAACCAACGTTGCAAATTACTTAGCAGGCCAACAAGGCCGCACGTTAACGTTTTACACTGATCACTCCCTCCGTCCTGAATTTATCGATTACAAACGCTTTTTTAAAGGCGGAGATTTACTTGATTTAGAATGGATGTGGGAGATTGGCGAGCAAGAGCATCCGCTTGATCAGCAAAGCCTGTTTGCTAAAAATCCTGATTTTTATATGGTATTAACGCATGCCAAAACAGGTCATGCTGAATATCTGCGTGCTGGTAAAGACAACTTGCTAAATGCACTTCGTGCTTCTAGCTCAATTCCAGTTTTAACGCGTCATCCCGTCGATATTATGGGTGAACCATACTTTGATGGCGGTGTTGCAGATGCTTTACCTGTACGCTGGACGGCTCAGCAAAGTGATGTCAAAAAACTGTTAGTTTTACGCACTCGCCCAAAAAATTACTTTAAAGCCAGCAGCAGAGGGGATCAATTCCTCGCGAAATATGCATTTAAACATCATTATGGTTTCGCAAACAGCTTACGTAGCCGTTGTGCCAGATATAATGCTTCAGTAGATTTTGTCCGCGGTTCTAACCCAGACCAGCAAATTTTAGAAGTTTGCCCGCCACCCCTTAAGAATATGGCAGGTCGTTTAAGTACGAATTCGAAAAAGCTTCGCTATAGCTATGAAGTCGGCTTAGAAACAGGTTTACAAGCCATTGAAAGCTGGAATGCAATGAAATAATGCCAAATTGAGATTTCTAAAAAGAAGTCTCAATTTACCTCTAAAGTCATATCAATATGTGGGATACCACAATCTAGATATTCCTCGCCTTGAACTACAAAGCCCAATGCTTCATAAAACGCGGTCACATAAGTTTGAGCTGAAAGCTTTAGATAAGGTAAGTTCTGCTGGCGCGCATAATCAATAATGTGCTGCATTAAAATTTTGCCCACACCTTGCTTACGGTATGACAGTAAAACTGCTACCCGCCCGACACTATGCTGTGGCAACAAGCGTGCTGTAGCAATTGGTCGCTCACAGTCATACACAATAAAATGCAAAACTGTGGCATCCAAATCATCCCATTCATCTTCAGGGGCAATTCCCTGTTCTTGAATAAAAACTTGCTCACGAATGAGCTTGGCATCTTTCTGAAGCTGCTCCCACCCACCCGCTATAATTTTATACATGGGATAACCTGCTTAACACTTACAACCAATATTCTCGATAGGCAACTGGTCTTGTAATAACAATTCTAGAGTTTGTTTTTTAATACCATACATGTCTTTCAAGGCTTGAATTTGAGCCATGATCTTGGCATCAGGCTGAGTAACATCCTTACGCTTTGTTGCCAAAATCATTTTGTTTTTACTGGTATGTTCAAGCGATACAAACTCAAAGACTTTGGTTTCATAGCCATAAGCTTTTAAAAGTAATGCACGTAATGTATCAGTCAACATTTCAGCTTGCTGGCCAGCATGAATACCAAACTGTAGCATGGGTTGTAACACTTCTGGGCTATGTAATTGTGGGCGCAACTCTTTATGGCAACATGGAGCACACATAATCATTGATGCATTTAAACGAATGCCGGTATGAATCGCAAAATCGGTAGCAATGTCACAAGCATGCAAGGCAATCATGACGTCCAGCTTTTCCGGTTGATAGCTACGTACATCACCTTCAAAAAAATCTAGATGATTGAAATCAACTTTATCTGCAACTTTTTGGCAGAATTCAACCAGATTCGGACGTAATTCAACACCGGTAATGAGAGGTGTTTTTTGTTGTTCTTGCAAATAATCATATAAAGCAAAAGTTAAATAGCCTTTACCTGAACCAAAATCGACAATCCGTAACTCTTGCTGAGATGCATCAATCTGTTCATAGGCACTCGCAAAAATTTCAATAAATTTATTTATCTGTTTCCATTTACGGGCCATGCTTGGAATGATTTGGCCTTTTTCATCGGTAATACCAAGCTCTTTTAGAAATGCATTGCCCTGCTGTACATAGCGTTGCTTTTCACGATCATGCGTCTGAACCGTTTGTGTCGCATTTACAGCCTGCTTTTTACCTATATTTAATAGGGCTTTTTTCTTATTTTTTTTAAGTTGGATTTCTTGAGTAGTTGAAAATAAGTTCGCTTGCTTACACTGCACTAAAAGCGCTGCAATCTGTTCCAAGCCTTCTTCAAATGAATAATTTTTAGTCACATCTTGGGTCGTATAGTGATATAAAGCCGAAAGCTGCTTTTGTCCATGTAACTCTACAATACGGAAAGTGATTTTTTCCAGTTGTTCCAACTCTCCTTTATATTGGCTCAAAATCAAACGCTCAAAAGTCTGCTCATCAAGCATTTGTTTGATTTCATAAAAGAATTGCTGTTCTTGCTCAAAGGAGAAAACCGACACGGATATACCTAAAAAATGAAGACTCATATAAAATAGAAGTTTAAAGGGTCTAGGATTAAAAATAAAATAACTTTACGACTGTTTTGTATTTCTATACATTTGTATTTTTAATCAAAAAAATTAAACTCATGAGTAAATCTGTGCTGGAAACTTACGATCCAAAAGAAGAACTACTTAACGCTTACAGCCATGGAGCTGGTGTCGTTATGGCAGTTATTGCTTCTATCTTTTTAATTATGAAGGGATCTTATCTTCCAACTGCTCAATGGGTGGGGTTATGGGTATACTCATTTAGTCTAATTTTAGTTTTCACGAGTTCAACACTCTATCACTTTGCTCAAACACAAAATCTACGTTACTGGTATAAGAAACTAGACCACACTGCTATTTATTATTTAATTGCTGGGACATATACCCCTTTCTTAAGCATCGCTATTCCTACACAAAAAGCCCATATTCTGCTTATTGCTCTCTGGAGCATTGCTGCAATTGGTACACTTTTCAAGTTAGTTTTTATTTATCGTTTTCAAAAAATTTCTTTACTTGCCTATATTGTAATGGGATGGCTTGCCGTTTTTGTAATGGATGATATGCGTACTTATTTGAGTAAAGACGCATTGATTTTCTTGATTATTGGCGGTTTAGCTTATACGGTTGGAGCATTGTTTTACGCGTTAAAAAAGGTAAGATATACCCATGCGATCTGGCACATTTTTGTGCTTTTAGGTGCAGGAGCACACTTTCTTGCGATCTATTGGTACATTGTTTAGTTCATTTTTCACTCTTATTCAGTGATCCTGAAAGAGTCATGGATGATGTTCTTTCACGCTATTCTTTTAGAAAAATATGTCTTTAAAAAGAATAGTAAATTAAAAATAAATTTTAACTGATATAAGGTCTTATATGGAGTCAACCTCTGCGACTGCTGCTCCGGCAGTAGCCACTAATTCAAAAACGCGGGTTTTGTTTGCAAGTTTAGTCGGTACAACCATTGAGTTCTTCGACTTTTATATCTATGCAACCGCCGCAGTACTTATCTTTCCTCACCTGTTTTTCCCTGCTAGTAGTGGCAGTGCCGCAGTCTTACAATCTTTAGCAACCTTCGCCATTGCCTTTATTGCCCGCCCTATCGGTGCAGCATTATTCGGCCATTTAGGAGACCGTATTGGTCGTAAAGCCACGCTAGTTGCAGCTTTGCTCACCATGGGTATTTCAACAGTATGTATTGGTTTACTTCCAACCTATGCACAAATTGGTCTTGCTGCGCCTTTACTATTGGCTCTATGTCGTCTAGGGCAAGGCTTAGGTTTAGGTGGTGAATGGAGTGGTGCTGTATTACTTGCAACAGAGAATGCACCTGAAGGTAAGCGCGCATGGTATGGCATGTTCCCACAACTAGGGGCTCCAATTGGCTTTATTTTGGCAACAGGTTCATTTTTACTATTGGGTGCAGCCATTCCTGAGCAGGCATTCATGCAATGGGGCTGGCGCATTCCCTTTATTGCAAGTGCTGTATTAGTGATTGTTGGCTTATATATCCGTTTAAAGCTCCATGAAACTCCAGCATTCCAAAAAGTTTTGGATAAGCAAAAAGAAGTCAATATTCCATTTAAAGAAGTCTTAACCAAACATACAGGTAAACTTGTACTTGGTACGATTGCAGCAATCTGTACGTTTGTGGTGTTCTATCTTACGACGGTATTTGCCTTAAACTGGGGAACCACTAAACTTGGCTATGCGCGTGGTGAGTTCTTAGAACTTCAACTCTTTGCCACACTGTGCTTCGCTGCATTCATTCCTTTATCAGCTATTTTTGCAGAAAAATTTGGACGTAAAGCCACTTCTATTTGTGTTTGTATTGCTGCTGCGATTTTCGGTTTGTTCTTCTCTAGCATGTTAGAGTCTGGAAATACGTTAATCGTCTTTCTCTTCTTATGTACAGGCTTGTCGATTATGGGCTTGACCTATGGTCCGATTGGTACTGTTCTTTCTGAACTTTTTCCAACTTCAGTTCGTTATACGGGTTCAGCATTAACGTTTAACTTGGCAGGTATTTTTGGTGCATCTTTTGCTCCCCTCATTGCCACTAAACTTGCTGAAACTTATGGTTTATATGCAGTTGGTTATTATCTTACTGCGGCATCACTTCTATCACTCATCGCTTTCTTATTCATTCGTGAAACAAAAAATGATGATGTGAATAATCAGATCTAAAAACTAGAAATTCTTATATAAAAAAGCCGGTTCATGATTGACCGGCTTTTTTTATAGATACAGCTTAATTTATTGATGCTGGAGCTGCTACATTGCTTGCTGCAACGGCGGCTGCTCCTGCTACAGCTGCTTCACCAATTAAAGCCACTTTTGCTTTTTCTTGGCTCTTCGCAGATAAAGCAGGGTTAGTTGCCACAATACGATTAATGTTTGCTGAGTTTGCCGGAGCAATCGCAGTGGTTTGTAAAATAATTGGGCGATTAGCTGTGTTACCTAACGTATAGCGAATACCTGTACGCGGGCTAATCACTGTTGTATTTTCTTGCTTCACTACAGCTTGAGCCGAAGTTGGCCCTTTTGCTGCAAGTACTTTGTCAACCGTTGTCGTTTGAGGGGCTGAAACTGCTTCTGCTGCGAAAACAAAACTAGGTACAGCAAGAACAGTTAAAAATAAAGGTTGTAATACTTTTTTCATTGTCTTTCCAACATACACTCTGGATGAGAAGTAAATAGCATTTAATGCTTAAAACTGCAAACATTATTCACAGGCTTACTACAAACATAAAAAAAGCAGAACAATTGTTCTGCTTTTTTCGTTAAGGCAGATTAGATCTTACCGTGACATTGCTTATATTTTAGTCCAGACCCACATGGGCATGGTGCATTACGGCTTTCTGGAACAGGGAAAGCTTGCTGATCGTTAGACTCGTTCATGCTTTCTTGAGAAAGTGTAACTTCACCAGTTAAACCATCTACGTCATCATGTTCAAAAGAAAGCTTCATCGATTCAGCTTGCTGCTGCTGTTGAGCTTCCATTTCTGCAAGTTCTTCTGGTGTTGGGATATGTACACGAGACAAATCAGTCACAACATCAGTTTTAATAATACCGAGCATATTTACAAACAGGTTGAAAGCTTCTTTCTTGTATTCCTGTTCAGGATTCTTTTGCGCATAGCCTCGTAAGTGAATACCTTGACGCAAGTAATCCATTGCAGCTAAGTGATCTTTCCAATGACGATCAAGAGAGTTTAAAACGAAGTGACGTTCAAGCATTGCTGCTGATTCATCACCCATTTGAGCACGGCGTTGACGATAACGTTCAATCACTTCATCACTGATTCGCTCAACTAAACCTTCTTCATCCAGACGGCGATCTTGATCTAACCATTCCTGAATTGGTAGCTCAATGCCCAAATCAATACGTAAAGCATTTTCTAAACCTTCAACATCCCACTGGTCATGAATTGACTCAGGTGGAATAAAGTTAGCAATCACGCCTTTCATCACTTCATGATGCATTTCTTCGACGTATTCTTTTAAGGTATTTTCAGCTAACACTTCATCACGTTGTGAATAAATGATCTTACGTTGTTCATTATTCACATCATCGTATTTCAATAAGTTTTTACGAATATCAAAGTTACGAGCTTCAACTTTACGCTGAGCGTTCTCAATTGAACGACTCACCATTTTGTGTTCAATCGCTTCATTTTCTTGTAGACCCATCGCGCGCATCATTCCAACTACGCGGTCACCTGCGAAAATACGCATAAGGTCATCTTCAAGAGACAAATAGAAACGAGAAACACCAGGGTCACCCTGACGGCCTGCACGACCACGTAACTGGTTATCAATACGACGTGATTCATGGCGTTCAGAACCAATGATATGCAAACCACCTGATTTCAATACATCTTCGTGGTCTTGTTCCCATTGTGCTTTCAGATGTGCTTCATCTTCAGCAGTAGGGTTTTCAAGTTTGGCAAGTTTGGCTTTCCAGTTACCACCCAAGATAATATCTGTACCACGACCCGCCATGTTGGTTGCAATGGTTACTGCATTCGGGCTACCTGCCTGAGCAATAATGTCAGCTTCACGCTCATGTTGTTTTGCATTCAACACTTCGTGATGAATACCAGCTTGCATTAACTTAGAAGATAAAATTTCACTAGCTTCAATGGTCGCTGTACCAATAAGAATCGGTGCCACACCTTGCTCACGAATACTCGTAATTTCTTGAATAATCGCATCATATTTACCATTACGGTTTAAATAAATTAAATCGTTTTGGTCATTACGTACCATTGGGCGGTGAGTTGGAATAATCACAACATCAAGGCCATAAATTTCTTTCATTTCCGCAGCTTCAGTATCAGCGGTACCTGTCATACCTGAAAGCTTTTTATATAGACGGAAATAGTTCTGGAATGTTGTGGTCGCTAAAGTCTGGTTTTCAGGCTGAATTTCCAAACCTTCTTTTGCTTCAACTGCTTGATGCAAACCTTCTGACCAACGACGGCCCGGCATTGTACGGCCAGTATGTTCGTCAACAATCACGACTTCACCATCATGAATAATATAGTGAACATCGCGTTGGAATAAGAAATGTGCACGAATAGCGGCAGACACATGGTGAACAAGGCTTAGATTCGTTGCTGAATATAAGCTTTCACCTTCAGCCAACAAGCCCATCTGAATAAGTTCTTGCTCAACAGTTTCATAACCAATTTCAGTCATTTCAACTGAACGCTGCTTTTCATCAATCCAGAAATGTCCACCATCTGCAACTTTTTCTTCTTTTTGCGGACGTAATCTAGGGGGAATCGTATTGATTGCAGCATAAAGATGCGAAGAGTCTTCACTTTGACCAGAAATAATTAATGGTGTACGTGCTTCATCAATCAAGATTGAGTCAACTTCATCGATAATGGCATAGTGCAAGCCACGTTGTTTCTTTTCTGCTAAAGAAAACACCATGTTGTCACGTAAGTAGTCAAAACCGAATTCGTTATTGGTACCATAAGTAATATCAGCAAGATAAGCTTCCGCTTTTTCTGACGGGCCTTGCATTGAATAGATCGTACCAATAGATAAACCCAAAAATTCAAATAATGGGCGGTTCAACTCAGCATCACGCTGTGCCAAATAATCGTTCACAGTAATGACATGAACGCCTTCGCCACTTAATGCGTTTAAATAGCACGCCAAAGTACCCATAAGGGTTTTACCTTCACCGGTACGCATTTCGGCAATCTTACCTTCATGTAAGGTAATACCACCAATAAGCTGAACGTCATAGTGACGCATGCCCATTACACGTTTGGCAGCTTCACGACACACTGCAAACGCTTCTGGAAGTAATTTATCTAAACTTTCGCCATTATTATAACGTTGTTTGAATTCTGGAGTTTTTGCAGATAAGTCTGCATCGCTTAAAGCTGATATCGTCGGCTCGAGCGCATTGATTTGCTCAACAATTTTGCGCATGCGTTTGAGTTCGCGCTCATTTTTTGTACCGAAGATACCTCCGATCAGACTTGCCAACATGGATAAACTCTCTAAATCTTGCTTGGTCAAATGAATAAACTTTTTCTCAGTCGTTTATTATGGTGCCAGAAATTTGAAGTACAAGGGTTTTGCACAAAACCCCTAAAAAAAATCTGATAGTTAGACGAATGGTTTTATCATTCATCCAGCCCCCGTAATGCGCCCTGCCCCTAAAAACGTAACATTAACGCTCATCTATTAAGCATAACTTCCGAGAAATCTAATTTAGCAAATTTACCTTAAAGTTACATTGATTAAGCACATAAAATAGTGAGTTTTAGTCATATATATTTACACTTATATAAAAAACTTATAATAAAATATAAAAACAATAATTTTAATCATAAAGATAATGCTGCATATTCATTGGATCGAATAACAAATTATGAGCAATTGAGGAACGATCATGACACTACGATTAGGAGATACAGCCCCCGATTTTCAACAAGAATCGAGTGAAGGCACAATTAATTTTTATGATTTTCTAAGGGATAGTTGGGGAATTTTATTTTCACATCCAGCCGACTATACGCCCGTATGTACAACAGAGTTAGGTTACACAGCAAAATTAAAAGATGAATTTACGAAGCGTAATGTTAAAGCGATTGCTTTGTCAGTAGATGATGTAGAGTCTCATAAGGGCTGGATCAACGATATTAATGAAACACAAAATACGACTGTAAATTTTCCAATCATTGCAGATAAAGACCGCAAAGTCTCTGAGCTATATGATTTCATTCATCCAAATGCCAGTGAAACACTGACAGTACGTTCATTAGTGATTATTGATCCGAATAAAAAAGTTCGCTTAATCATTACCTACCCTGCTTCAACAGGCCGAAATTTTAATGAAGTCTTACGTGTTGTTGACTCATTACAATTAACTGACAAGCATAAAGTAGCGACGCCAGCAAACTGGCAGCAAGGTGAAGATGTCGTTATTGTGCCCTCACTTAAAGATGAAGAAGAAATTAAACAGCGCTTCCCTAAAGGCTATACAGCGGTTAAACCTTATTTACGCTTAACACCACAGCCTGAGCAAGATTAAAGCCTTTAAAAAAGGCTTTAATCTTGCTCAGGCAAGCATTTGAAAAGTTCGCTACAAGACAAACGAGACACGTAGGCAGGCATTCGAAATTTTCCTAATAAAAACTGTCAGCGACACGTACGCAACTAGTTAAAAAGTTCATAACAGGACATGCGAAGCAAGTACCAAATTTTTAGAAAATCTTAATTAAATATCACACCCTAAAAAGTCATCCAACGTGATGGCTTTTTATTTATGTATTGAATACACATGGTTTTTACTGCCCAGATCAGTTATAACTCGAAGCGATTCGGTATAAAAAATAAAAATCATGATCTATAAAATTCATCATTTAAAGTGCGGTAGCATGTGCCCAGTTTGTGCCCCACTCTTTGGACAAAAAGGCTTCAGGGCTGAAGTCGTCTGCCATTGCCTGTTAGTTGAAACCGATCGCGGCCTTGTACTTATTGATACAGGTTTTGGATTGCAAGATTACTTACATATGAAGCAGCGACTAGGTTCATTAGTCCAACGTTTAGGCAAAATTGAGACTAATCTTGAGTTTAGTGCCATCCAGCAAATCCAAAAACTCGGATTTAGTCCTAAGGATGTACAACATATCTTTGTCACTCATCTTGATTTTGATCATGCCGGTGGAATTTCAGATTTTCCCCATGCCACAGTTCATGTTTTAGCGGCAGAATATAACGCGGCCCAACTTCCAAATCTTAAGGGCAAACTTCGCTATAGAACCAATCAATATAAAGACCATCGTTACTGGAACTTTGTTGAATATCAGCAAGGTGAAGCATGGTTTAATCTGGAAAAAGTAAAAGGCTTTCCTCTTTTTCAAGATGAAATTTTAATGGTGCCTTTATTGGGTCACTCAGCTGGTCATTGTGGCATTGCCATAAAGCAACAAAATCAATGGTTATTATTTTGTGGAGATGCGTACTACTCACACCTAGAGTTAAACCCTAAAAATAAATTAAGATCACTTAGTTTGCTGGAAAAAACATTTGCAGAAGATAATGAGCAACGTCTTGTTAATCTCAAACGCTTGCAGCATTTAGCTCAACATGAGCCAACGATTGAAATAATTTGTGCTCATGATCCTTATGAGCTTAACCGGTATCAAACATGAAAAAATTATCACTCATCACACTTGCCATCTGTATAAATTTACAGGGATGTATGCAGCATGAAAGTATTGCCCATGAGCAACGACCAAAAGACTGGGGCACTTTAGTCTCTCAGAGTCATAACTTTTATCAAATTAGTGATACTGTTTTTCGCAGTGAACAACCCGATGCAACGATGGTTCCCGAGTTAAAACGTCATCAAATAAGTACCATTATTAATTTAAGAGCTAGAGCTTCAGATGATTTAGTTTTTAAAAATGAAAATTTTAACCTTGCACATATTCCTATCAATACATGGGCAATTGACCGACAAGATCTATTAGAAGTCATGCAACAAATTAAGATTGCCAAGCAGAATAATCAACGTGTTTTATTGCACTGCTACCATGGCTCAGACCGTACAGGTGCTAGTGTTGCCATGTATCGCATTATTTTTGAAAATTGGGCAATTGATGATGCGGTTAAAGAAATGAAGGAAGGCGGTTATGGCTATCATATTATCTGGAAGAACATTGACGGCCTATTTACACCTGAAAATGTAAAATGGACTCAACAGCAACTGTCGAATTCCAGCAGTTAAAGACTGGATTACTTTTGTATTCAAACACGATTATTAGACAAATAAGTTGGCTCAATCACCAACTTATTTATTGTTTTCATTATTATCAATTACATCGAAAAATATACATTTAAAGATAGATGATCATCAAAAATATGATTTAACTTTATGATTTTCCCAAAGCGGCGTTGCTAAGTAATACCTTCAAAATTTCAGAATCACCACCATCACTGTCTGTCACTAATAAAAAGACTTCGCCATCGGATCTCGACTCGAACCAAGTAATCCCTTCAACCTTGATTGGCAGCGTCTGTCCTTTCGCATCTCGAATCAAATGAGCTGCTAAAGCTTTACCCTCAGGCGAAAACACCAAGATAAAACTTCCCAAGACAGCACCGTCATCATAGGTATTGAGTGTTTGTTCGACCGTAGCTGTAGCAACAATCAAATTTTTATCCGCTAAAAAACAAGCATCTGAAATGCCACTTGCTGAACCATCAAGCTCAGCTAAGCTCAGTTTGAGCGAATGTCTAAGTGCATTTTCTAAGGATTTTCCTGCTTGAATTTTGATTAAATCAAAGACTAAAACCCCATGATGGAGATTTATGTTACCACGTTGAAAGATATAGAGATAACGATAGTCTGAACATATGGCTTCTATATTGAGATCAGCCCCACCTGTTAATTCAACCTGATGCTGCAAAAAATCATAATCAACCGCATCCAAGAAAGTTCTGACCTGATCATTGGCAGGGTTATAGAGTAATGCTCGTTTTCGATTTTCTGTAGAACCCGAGCCCATCACCAAAAGCTGTGATTGTCCGTTCCAACTTATGGAGGTCAAAGCTTCAAAATCAGGCTTCTGTTCTTTGCTTAATGTACTTAGCGGTATTTGCTCTGAAGGATCAAATAATGGAATTTTTTCAAAGACCGTTGCATCGGCCATGTTCTGGGTTCGATTGATTCTTAATAAGTAAGGGAGATTATCACCAACAAAATAAACATCATCCCCCACACAAGCAACTCCAGACAGCGCGCTAATCACTGAATCTTTTGCAAAAACAAATTGTTCTAATATTTTGATTGTTGTATTCATCTTCAAGATCCCCTATTGAATGGAACACTCCTCACAAGAATAAAGCCTTTGAAGTGTTCCTGATTTGATTTAGGGGATGATCAGCCGTTATCGCTGATCAAGCGGCACCCAGTCAATTACCCAAGCTGATTTCATATTTAAGCTTGAATCAGAAGTAATTTTCTTACGGGCCGCATCTGCTGTATCACGGTCTTTGGCTGGTCCAACCATAATACGGATTCCCTTGCTGGTTTGGCTCGTAGTTACCTTGTAGCCTTTAGCTCGTAATTTAGAAACAACTGAATCTGCATTTGCTTGGTTAGCAGCCAATGCAACTTGTACCATCCACTTTTTATCACCATTTTCAAGTAGCTCACGCGCTTTTTCAGCATCAGCTTTTTTATCGGCTTCAGCTTTGCGTTTAGCATCTGATGCTTTCTTATCTGCTTCTGCTTTGTGTTTCGCTTCAGCTGCTTTCTTGTCAGCTTCTGCCTGACGTTTTGCCTCAGTTGCTTTCTTATCTGCTTCTGCCTGACGTTTTGCTTCAGCTGCTTTCTTATCAGCTTCTGCTTGGCGTTTAGCATCTGATGCTTTCTTATCAGCTTCTGCTTGGCGTTTTGCTTCAGCTGCTTTCTTGTCAGCTTCTGCTTGTCGCTTGGCATCAGCCGCTTTTTTATCTGCTTCTGCTTTTGCACTATCTACAGATTTTTTATTCACATCAGTTTGTGGACTTTTTACTTTACCATCGCTGCCGACAACTTCTGGTGGAATATTGTCTGAACTTTCTTGAGCAGCTGTACGACGTGCATTAATCGCAGCATATTCGGCAGCCGCTTTACGAGCAGCATCGGCTTCAGCTTGCTGCTGCATTGCTAAAAACTCAGCTGCACGTGCTTCCTGTTCTGCAACAGCCTTTTCACGCGAACGGCGTTGTTCTTCCAGCAACCGCTTTTCTGTTGCAACATCAACCGCTAGAGGTTGGAGTTGTACCATTTGTCCTTCGGTTGCTTGCTTTGGCTTAGTTTGAGTTTTTGGTGATGTGGATGGTTGAACTTCAACCTGCTTTATTTCTTCATTTCCTTTTAGAAGTAATGCTGCCAATAAAACACCACCACCCAGTAAAACAACACCACCCATCCAGCGTTGTTTGTTATTCATTGACATTCTTCCAAATACTCCCAAATCGCTTCTAAAGTATGAAACGAACCACAGGCCAAAATCAGCTGATTGTTATTTGTTTGCTCAAGCGCTGATTTAAATGCCTCTTTGATATTGCCATATTGTTGTACTGTCTGACCTTGCAAGGCATCATTGAGTTGCTGAATCGATGCAGCACGCGGCACATTCAACTCAGCAATTTTCCAATGTAAAACAGTAGGTTTCAATAATTCGACTACTGATTTTATATCTTTATCTGCCAGCATTGAAAATACTGCGACAACTTCTGTGTACTGTTTATTGTATTCTAAGAAATTTCGCAATTGCTTTAACAAAAATTCAACACCATGTGGATTGTGTCCGGCATCAAAAATTACCGTTTTCCCTTCCACTTGACGCTGTTCAAAACGCCCTGCTAAGCGTACAGCTTGAATACCTTTTTCTAAAGCAGACTGAGAAATTTCAAGTCCGCTATTTAAAATGGCTGCAACCGCCCCCGCAATATTTTCGATGGCTAAACCACCTAAAGGAAGCTTTAAAGTGGTTCCTACTGAAGCAAAGTACCAGTTTTGCCCATCATCGGCGAGTTTATAAAAATAATCACGATTAACGGTATATAAAATTGCTTGTGTGCTTTCTACTTTATCTTGAATTGCTTGAGGTAGAAGTTGTTCGCCAGCAAAGACAACCGGAATGTGTGGACGAATAATACCTGCTTTTTCAAAAGCAATTTTTTCAATGGTATCGCCTAACCAATCGGTATGATCTAGGCCAATATTAGTAATAATCGCAACATTGGGATCAATTACATTAACAACATCTAAGCGCCCGCCCAAACCGACTTCGAGCACCCATACATCGCATTGTTGTTGCTTAAAAATGACAAAAGCAGCCAAAGTGGTTGCTTCAAAAAAAGATAAGCTTAAATCACAATCGCGACGAGCCTGATCGACTTGAACAAAAGCATCAATCAGACTTTGATCATCGACTTCGACTCCACCTAATTTGACTCGTTCATTAAAGCGATAGATATGGGGTGACTGATATAACCCAACTTTATACCCCTGCTCATTTAATATAGCAGCTAGTGTAGTTGTAGTTGAGCCTTTACCATTCGTTCCAGCTACTGTAAAAACTTTAGCAGTAGGCTGAGTTACGCCCAGCTTTTCTGCCACAGGAATTACACGTTCCAGACCAAGATCTATCCCTGTAACGTGAACATGGCTCCAATAATTGAGCCATGTATCTAAAGAGTCTATTGAAAGTGGAGCTTGTTGATTCAAGGTAAGTTCATCAATTTCGATACAAGTCGAGATACAGTATCACGTAAAGCATGACGATGAACAATCTGATCGATTACGCCATGATCAAGCAAATATTCAGCACGCTGGAATGGCTCTTCCAATGTTTCACGTACAGTTTGTTCAATTACACGTTTACCTGCAAAGCCAATCATCGCTTTCGGTTCAGCAATATGAATATCACCTAACATTGCTAAAGAAGCTGTTACACCGCCATACACTGGATGTGTTAACACCACGATATAAGGTAAACCTGCATCTTTTAATCTTTGGATCGCCGCTGAAGTACGTGCCATTTGCATAAGTGACAACATGCCTTCTTGCATGCGTGCGCCACCAGAAGCTGCGAAACAGACTAATGGTTGACGTTTTGCAATAGCAAGTTCGGCAGCCTGAACAAAACGGTCACCCACTACAGTACCCATAGAGCCGCCCATAAAGTCGAACTCAAAAGCACATGCAATCAAATCAACGCCATTTAAATTGCCTTGCATTGCAATTAAAGCTTCTGTTTCACCAGTTTTGCTTTGCGCTTCACGCATACGGTCTGGATATGGTTTGGTGTCGACAAACTTTAACGGGTCTTTCGCGCTAAACTCTTGTCCTAATTCTGTTACTACATTGTCGAAGAACCAGTTCAAACGATCACGAGCTTTCATTCGTAAGTGTTCATCACACTGCGGACAAACATACGCATTGAAAGAGATTGCTGTACGTGTCACTAGAGCATGACATTCAGGGCATTCAATCGTTGGCTCAGTAAATGTTGCTTTGAGAATTTGTTGTTCATTTGCGACTTCAATACCTGGAACCGGACGTTTTGTCCATGGGGTCGCAGGGCTAAGAACTTTCCCTGATTTCACTTCTTGATTCATACTAACTCATCGAGCGCTGCTCGAAGCTCCTTGACTTTATTCACCGTCTGTTCAACAGCGTCATCCGCTGCCAACGTTGCAAAATTTTTAACGAAAGCACTACCTACAATCACAGCATCAGCAACACTACCCATTGCTTTTGCTGAAGCAGCATCACTAATACCAAAACCAACACCAACTGGAATATCAGTGGCTTTTTTGATTTTCTGAATACGTGCAGCAGCTTCTGCCGTATCTAGTGTTGCTGCTCCTGTTACACCCTTGAGTGAAACATAGTAGATAAATCCACTTGCCTGATTTGCCACATGTTGAATGCGTTGGTCTGTAGAAGTTGGCGCGAGTAAGAAGATTTGATCCATGTCATTTTGCTTCAACACAGCACCAAACTCTTTTGACTCTTCCGGCGGTAAATCCACCAGCAATAAGCCATCTACACCACACTGTTTCGCATGAGAAATAAACTTCTCGTAACCAATCACTTCAACCGGATTTAGATAACCCATTAAAACAACAGGTGTATCCTGATCCTGTTCACGGAACTCCTTTACCATATTGAGAGCATCTAATGTGTTAGTCCCTGCTGCAAGCGCACGTTCAGCTGCAAGCGCAATTACCGGACCATCAGCCATTGGATCTGAAAATGGTAAACCAAGCTCAATGACATCTACTCCTGCAGCAACCATTTTATGCAGTAACGGAACTGTTACTTGCGGTTGTGGATCACCCGCCATAACATAAGATACAAGCGCTTTACGTTGTTGGGACTTAAGCTTTTCAAAACGGGTGGCAAGACGTGACATAGGGTTGTGCTTTCCTTGAATTATTTAAAATTGAGGAGTTGTTTGTAGAAATACAAGAACATCGCATTTTAACGCTATTTTTTGTCCATTGAACAGGTCTAACGTTATGGCGATATTCGATTGTATGATTCATACAACCCATGGCGTACATTTATCAATATTTTGAAACTTTTCTCAATGATCAAAGCTTCCTATTTTCGAGCCATTATTAGATCGTCATCTGAATAGAAAACCATCCAAAAATGCCTATTTCACTGCATTTTTATTGGTTAGCTGTAATTGTCTTTTTCTTGTCAGCAAGGTTTGTCCTGTCAAATTTTTATGGGCCCGTGCAAGTGCTGACTGATCCGAATATCCCAACTGTTCAGCAATTAAAGTGAGGCTTGCATTTTGGTTGAGTAATATCTCACAACGTCTCATGCGCTCTGCATCTAAAATTAATTTAAATGAAGTGTTTAATGACTGTAGCTGGCGTTGTAAGCTTCGTACTGAAATATTCAACTCGATGGCAATATCTTCTATTTTAGGCGCTTGCTGTCTTTGCTTAAAATATTCATGCACGATCCAATGTATTTGCTGAGCTAAATCTGTTTGTATTTTACGCTGAGCTAACGCCTCTTCTGCCTGTTTCACTAAAAGTTGCATTAAGGTCGGGTCTGCATGTTGAGGGCGAATACTTAGTCCCTCACTTGCAAAAGTTAATGCATAGTAAGGTTTTCCAAATGATAATTTGCATTGAAAGAAACGCTGATAGTGCACTAACGGACCACGTGCGCTGTGCACAAACTCAACTTGTTGCAAGAGAAAATCATGCAGTGGGGCTATTTGTTTAGCAAGTTGTACCATAGCTGCCAAGGTCAATTCACAAAGTATGATATTACTGTCATCAACCAACGGCCAATACAAACGAATTTTAGAAGCATCTTGCTCAATTTGCATAGGCACGACTTGCTCACCGTCAATCACCAGACGGTGAAACTTCATGATATATTCAAGAACCTCTGCAAAGCTACCACTTCGGGATGCCATATATCCCAATACACCAAAATTGGCAGGTGTAATACAAGTTGCCATTTCCAAAGCTAAATTGGAAACTTGTAATCGAGATTCGGTCAGCTCTAAAAGCTCAAGAAAAAAAGTTAAAGGTGATTGAGCATCGATAGATGCAGATAAAATGTTTTGAACTTGGCGAACTTGAACATCTGTTAGATTTAATGCCTGCCAGTCCATCCCCTTTTCTTTTAAGTAAGTATTCCAAAGGTAAAAATAACCATTTGAAATCGTAAATTCCTGCATGGCGCATCCTTTTTTTACTGCCACCTTGTCGTAAACTGTATAAAAATTGGCAATAACTGTCAAAACAAAGCCGACCAGTCGCGACATACTAGTGAACAAGTTAGATGCGAGAAATAAAAATATGAACGCACATGTTTCTTATCAGGTCGATCCAGTGGTTCGTAAAGATCTAGATTTTCATTTAAACGAAGCACCTCGCTTTTGGTTTAATAATGATCCTTTTTTGACTCGTATGTTCGATGCACTCAGCTTAACCTTTCCAGATGGAGAGCGTTATTTTATTGAATGTGTTCGTATGTTCCGTGACAAAATTGATGATCCAGAACTACAAAGACGAGTTGTGGACTTTATTAAACAAGAAGCTCAACATGGTATTGCTCATGACAAAATGAATCAGATCATGAAAGAGCAAGGCATGCCCGTTGACCAGTTCACAACCACGCTGAAAAGGATTTTCCGTTTTGAACTGACAAAACGCTCACCTCAATACAACATTGCCATGACTGCTGCTGCCGAACATTTAACAGCCTTAATGGCAGAGACGTTTTATAGCAACAAAAAAACATTGGAAAATGCGCATCCGTATGTTCGAGCGCTGTTTGCATGGCATGCCATTGAAGAGATGGAGCATCGTGATGTTGCTTTTGATGTCATGAAACAAGTCGGTGAAGTGCCTGAGTCAACACGTCGCTTTGTATTAGTTGCTACAACAGTATTGATGTTTGGTTTTACACTTTATCGCACCAATGTCATGTTGAAATGTGATGGTTTTAGTTCTAGAGAAAGACTGTTGATGACACTTAAAGGTTTGCCTTGGTTTTTCGGTAAAAATGGCACATTAACAGCCATGAAAAGCCAATATCTAGACTGGTTTAAAAAAGATTTTCATCCAAGTCAGCATCCGGTAATTCGTCAATATCCTGTTTGGATTGAAACACTCGAAAAGACAAATGACCCTATTGCAGCTGGTGAGGCATTCTGGCAAGCAGGTTTATAACCTGCTTGTTACCATTTTGCGTAATGTTGTTCTAGTAAACCGTATTGCTCATTGCAAGTGATGACATCATTCGTCTCATGTTCAATCGTGCCACTAATTTTAGCTTGCCACTGATTGAACTGACTTCCAATCATTCTTAAATTAATATTTTCGTATCTACACCAACCAATGTGGATTTGCAGATTAAGCTTTTGATCTAGAGAACTAATTTTCCAAAGTTCATCATTTACTTTTTCAAATAAAACATCAGTTAATGGAAATAAAACTCCGTTAATCCATAAGCAATTTTCATTACCAAAGCTTTCATTAACACCAGAAGCTAAATTTAAACCAATACGCCGCCCTTGCTCATCCCAAAAATTACATGAAAGCCAGAACCAAGCTGTTTCAGGTCGCAAAAAACCACAAGTATCGTCTAAAGATGCAAAAGTCTTTTCATCAAATTGTACAACTTGGTTTTGTTTATTAATAAACATCCCTTCTACACCCAGCGTCGTCTGCTTTTGAGTATAGGTCCAACCATTAATTCCTGTCGGTGTACACAAACTTAATATATCGGTGCCAGCACAAAAAATCCGAGCACTGAGTTTAATCTCACCATATTTAGTAACTCGAATGTACCGCACACCATTCGCATGCTGAATATCAAATTGATAAGGCGATTTAGAAAAATAGCTTTGATTAAACAATGGCTGTTCATCGAGATAGGTTTTATGCCCTAAAGGCTGAATCGCATTCCATTCAATTACTTGCTGGGTTTCATGATCATAAATATAGAAAAAACCGTGACCGACCCAGCCAATATCCGCAATGGCCAGACCAATACTATAGTGTTTATGTTGAATGCCACAGAATTTAAATTTCTTATACTTTAATTGCTTACGCCAGCCTTTTAAGACCTTACCATAAGGGGTTTTATAAATATAATGTTGTACATGAATGGTTGACGGTACAGATTCAAAACGCCCATAACGAGGCTGTCCATTTTCTTGAATTAAATCCATTTACCCACTTCCATATGAATATTAGATTTCAAATGACCTATACAACGGTCAAATACGTATTTTCCCAAATTGTTGCAGCAAAATCGCCTTTTATTAAATGAATATAGCGCCCTGCCACACAATCTATCGCTAAGCAGTCATCAATATCAATGACTCGATCCGTATGCGCTTTTTGCCACTGTTGATCTATAAATTGTTTACCCAATTGTTTTGCAATAACAGCATTGGGTGCAACAACAAACTCATACCGATGGAGCTCACCGAACTCATGAGCATTATATCCGCCCAGATTAATTAAATATAACTTTAAGTCATCTGGTTTTGGTGCTGCATCAGTAAAATGGATTTGATAATTTTGCTCTTGGGATTTTACTCCTGAAAGCTTAGCCCAAGCATCAATATGTAATCCTTGAGCCTCACCAAACCAAGCCTGTTTAAGTTGAGGATAAACTTCTTCCAAAGTATCTCCTACAGCCATGACAACATCATGAACTTCTGTATTTGCGCGTGCATGACGCCCACCCAACATTACCATAAACAGACTTGGCATTTTTATTCCCGCTTACATCTCAACCATTTCTACGCCATCAATGCGTGCAACAGTCATTAAATCTTTATCACCACGGCCAGAAACAGTCGCAATAATAATCTGATCTTTAGACATAGTCGGTGCAAGCTTAGAGACATAAGCCATGGCATGTGAGCTTTCAAGAGCAGGAATAATCCCTTCAATTTTGGTTAAATCACGGAAGCCTTGTAGAGCCTCTGTATCATTAATCGGCACATACTCAACACGCTTCATATCTTTCAAGAAGCTGTGTTCAGGACCAACACCCGGATAATCTAACCCTGCCGAGATACTATGTGTCTCGATAATCTGACCTTGCTCATCACTCATCAAGTAAGTACGGTTACCATGTAACACACCAACGTGACCCGCATTTAATGGCGCAGAGTGTTTACCAGTTTCAATACCAAAACCAGCAGCTTCAACACCATACATTTTCACATTGGCATCGTTTAAGAATGGGTAGAACAAACCCATTGCATTTGAACCACCGCCCACACAAGCAACCAATGCATCTGGTAAGCGGCCTGCTTGTTCCAAAATCTGTTTACGTGCTTCACGCCCAATAATTGACTGGAAATCACGTACAAGTTGTGGGTATGGGTGAGGACCTGCCACCGTACCAATCACATAGTAAGTACTATCAACATTGGTCACCCAGTCACGCATCGCTTCGTTCATGGCATCTTTAAGTGTTTTAGAGCCACTCTGTACAGGCACAACAGTCGCGCCCAACAAACGCATACGATAAACGTTCATCGCTTGACGCTTAACGTCTTCAGCACCCATATAAACAACACATTCAAGACCCAAACGCGCTGCAATTGTTGCAGTTGCCACACCATGTTGCCCAGCACCAGTTTCAGCAATAATACGTTTTTTACCAGAAAGCTTTGCCAATAACGCCTGACCAATCGTATTGTTTACCTTATGTGAGCCTGTATGGTTCAAGTCTTCACGTTTCAGGTAAATTTGCGCACCACCTAACTCTTTTGACCATCGCTCAGCATAATAAAGTGGACTAGGACGACCTACATAGTAGGCGAGATCGCGGTCGAATTCTGCCAGAAACTGCTCATCATTTTTCATGCGGGAATATAGATTTTCTAAATCTTCTAATGCCGCCATTAGAGTTTCTGACACAAAACGTCCGCCATGGATACCGAAATGCCCTGCAGCATCTGGGTACTGTGTATAGTCAATCACATTGTTTTGCTGATCCACGTTGGACTCCTTGCATAAATCGTTCAATGAGTTGTTGGTCTTTTATACCTTTTGCGGACTCTACGCCTCCGCTCACATCTACTGCAAAAGCACCGGTAGTATGAATAGCGTCAATGACATTGTCAGGGGTTAAACCACCTGCCAAGATTAATGGAATATCAAGTTTTGGAAATTTAGACCAGTCAAACTGATGTCCTGTGCCCCCTTTAAGCTCAGGATGCCACGCATCGAGCAAGACAGCACTGGCTCCAGCCGCCTGATATTTTTGAATTTCAGCAATAACATCAAGGTCAGGCTTAACCTGAATCGCTTTATACCAGCGACGCTTACAATGGCGAGCTATCTCCTGACATTGTTCTGGAGTTTCGTCGCCATGTAGTTGTAATACATCTAGGGGAACACAATCAAGTACTGACTGAATCTCAGTAGCACTTGCATTCACAAACAAACCAACAAGTTGTACATAAGGAGGAATAAATTTAACTAGTTCTTGTGCCTGCCCGAGTGTGACATGTCTTGGACTTGGTGGAAAAAATACAAAACCAATTGCGTCTGCTCCAGCCGTAACTACTGACTGAATATCTTGAGGGCGAGTAATTCCACAGATTTTCGCTCGTGTACGTTTTTGGTTTGAAGGGCTCATGATCTGCCTAAACTACAACCATTTCTTAAAATAAGCGCCATTGTAATGCAATTTTTGTCCCTTGCGTAAAAGTTCTCTGGGAATTGGGCTAAATGACATTGTATGAAATAAATCGCCACTTTATACTGCGTAAAATTGGAAGCAAGTGTAAGCAATTAATGCTTTAGGGAAGCTGGTGAAAGTCCGGCACTGCCCCCGCAACGGTAACAATGTAAAGCATATTTTTTAAGTCGTTCTCGACTTACACCACTGCAATGATGTGGGAAGGTGAATATGTCCATAAATTAAATATGGCGCTGAAGTCCGGAGACCTACTTGTTTCATCTATCTACCCGATCATTCACGTGGGGTGAATGTATGGAGCATGTTATGTCTAAGACTTTTCAACCTACTCGTCTGGTAGGGGCTATCGCTATTGCGATGGGGTTTTCACCTGTTATTTTTGCTGAAGATACAACCAACGCAACTCAACTTGATCCAATTGTAGTGACTGCTTCAAAAACTGCTGAAAAAGCGAGTGAAGTTCCAGCGCGTATTTCAGTGATTGATGAAAAAACAATTGAGCAGAATCCAATTGCAGATTTGCCGTCTTTATTAAGAAAAGAAGCTGGGTTAACTATTCATCAAACAGGTGGTTATGGCCAAACAGCTTCTGTATTTATCCGAGGAGCTAGTGCTGGACACACTCTATTTTTACAAGACGGTATGCGTTCAAATACTGCAACTGTAGCTGGTCAAAATATTCACTTATTTGATACAACCGATATTAAACAAATTGAAATATTACGAGGCCCTGCATCAGTTCAATATGGTACTGATGCTATTGGCGGTGTAATTCAATTAATTTCAAAAACTCCTACACAAAATAAAATCTTTACGACTATCGAAGCTGGTGAGAAAAATACTTATAAATCTATTTTAGGTATAGATTTGGCCCAAGATGGTTATTATGCTCAAATTCGTGGTCAACGTTTTGAAACAGATGGCGATCAAATCATCAGCAATGACAACCGTAAAGCTGGTTTTGATCAAAAAGGATATTCTGCTAAAGTTGGTGTTGATAAAGAGCAATGTGCTTTGTCAGCTGAAATCAAAGAAAATAAAGGTACTGGTGACTTTTTTTCTTATGGCGCAGCGCAAGCCTATGATTTTACTAACCGCTTATATAATGTTAACGCCCGCCTTAATTTAACTAACAATATTATTTGGAATACTCGTCTTTCTCAATTTGAAGACCAATATAATTTAATAAAAGCAGCGTATCCATCAATTGTAAATACAAAGCAACAAGAGGTAGATTCAAATATTAAATGGCAATTTACAACAAGCCAAAATATTTTATTTGGTGTAGAACATAATAAAACAACTGCAGAGAAAGTAGTTGCTTATAGTGGCGATACAGGATTCGATAATTCTAATAAGACGACTGGCTATTATTTACAACATCAATATCAACATGATGGCATTAATACCCAAGCAGGTATTCGTGTAGAAGATAATGACCAATTTGGTACACATACAGTTGGACAACTTGCTGGGCGCCTCCTTGTAACACCAACCACTAGTGTATATGCAAATATTGGTACAGCTTTCCGTGCACCAGTTGTAGGACAAATTATTACAGAACCAGCTTGGTGGGGAGGAAATCCAGATTTAAAACCTGAAGAAAGTGTTTCATATGAACTTGGATTTGATCAAAAACTAAACCACGGCTTCAATGTATATGGTTCGGTTTATCAAACTAAAGTTGATAACTTAATGGTATCTTCTGCCGCAACAAATTTCGTATTTTATAATATTGATAAAGCAACCTTAACTGGTGCTGAGTTAGGTTTAAAGTGGTCACTAGATAATTGGTTTATCAACGCTGAATATGCTTATATTCAACCTAAAAATGATGAAACTGATCAAGATGCGCCAAATCGTCCACGTCAAAACTTCAACATGAATATTGGCTGGGATAATGGTGTATACGGCTTCAACACTGCTTTCGTTGCAAAAGGCAAAGCAAAAGATATACAAGATGTTCCAGGCTATACTACTCTTGATTTTAACGCTTATTGGCAAATGAACCCAAATGTCAAAATCTTTACTAATATTCAAAACTTATATGATACAGACTATAAGACAGCATGGAATAATGAGGTTAGCTCATACTATATTGCCAGCGGCCGCCTTGCATCAGCTGGTGTGACCTTAAGCTACTAAGCAAAACTTTATTATAAAAATATTTTCTTAACTCCAGTTTCGGGGTAATGTTCTGACCGACATTATCCCCTTTTTTATGTTCAGGATATCCATCATGGGACACCGTTTAAGCAAAATCTATACACGCACAGGCGACTCAGGTACAACAGGTTTAGGCGATGGCTCTCGTGTTGCCAAAGATGATTTAAGGGTTGCAGCACTTGGTGATGTCGATGAACTAAATGCCATTATTGGCGTTCTTCGTGCTCAAATCACAGCTAGTCAAGTGACCAACAAAGCGGATTGGGATAAAAGTCTCAGCCTTGTTCAGCATTGGCTTTTTGATTTAGGTGGAGAGGTTTGTATTCCAAACTACAATTTACTTGAGCCTGTTTGTATTGATTTTCTTGAAAAAGAAATTGACCGTATGAATGAAGACTTACCGATGCTGAAAGAGTTTATTCTACCATCAGGCTCTTTAACTTGCAGTTATGCCCATCAGGCACGTGCTGTTTGCCGTCGTGCAGAAAGATCGCTAATGTCAGTACAAACACGCGACCAAAATATTCAAACTACAGCGCTCCAGCTTTTAAACCGTCTGTCTGACTGGTTGTTTGTCGCATCCCGCGCTTTACAACGTGCTGAAGGTGGACAAGAAGTGCTTTGGCAAAAAAATATTAATGAGATTATTTAAAAATAGATTAGATTAAGAATGGTCTCTGCTCTTTTGAAGAGACCATCATTAAAAATAGTTGATAGAAGAAAATTATGCGCATTATTGGTCATCGTGGTGCACGCAAAGAAGCTCCTGAAAACACGCTAGGTGGTTTTCAGCACATAAAAAATCTAGGTATTCGTGGTGTCGAATTTGATATTCGTCAGCTTCAAGATCAAGAATTAGTTGTGACCCATGATGACAATTTCTTACGTACTGCGGGAATAGATCAAATTGTTGAGCAATCCACTTTGGCTCAAGCATTATCATTTGATCATCGTCAAAATTGGCCCAATTGGCCAAACTCTGAACCAACACCTACACTTACAGGCGTTTTGAACTTACTTGATAACTTCGATCATATTGAAGTTGAAGTGAAAGCTGTAAGAGACATGGTTTTAGCAGAAAGACTCGTTCAAAAGCTTGAGACTGAATTACGGGGTTTTGAGAAAGTCGTAACAATCACAAGTTTCGATCTTCAAATTCTAACCGCCTTACGCGACATCAACTCTCAATTTAAACGTGGGTTGTTAGTTGAACTTCCAGTGGGTGCTATCGCAATTGAACTCGCTCATCAATATGGTTGCTGTCATATTGGCTGGCATGATCAACTCGCAACAGATGAAATGATTCAGCTTTCACAACAAGCAAACCTAAATATTAGTGTCTGGACAGTGAATGATGTAGAAAGAGCAAAAAAGCTACGGGATTTAGATATACAGGGGCTAATTACAGATATTCCAACTGCGATGTTACAAGCTCTGTAGATATAAAAAAGGTGGTAAACCACCTTTTATTATTTCTTTTGTGCCTGAATCAATCGCTGACCGCTTTGGTCAAGCAAATAGAGTGTATTGCCTACCAACTGAAATTTTTGAATACGCTGTAAAGAATCAATCAACTCTGCCTCTTGAGCCAACGCACCATCACAACTTGAATGTCCTGCATTGACCTGCATATCAAGTTTCTGTTGACTGAAATCAAAAGTATATCGACCAAAAACGCCATTACAGCCCGTATGACCTGATACTGTTTTGACAGCAGAATTTAAAGAAAGAATTGGCCATTGGCTAAAAAACTTGGCCTTGTGACCATTAATCTGGGTAATTTGCCAATCAATATCTTGAATCCCATCAGGACTTACTCTCTTTTTTACTACAGGAGGTTGTACGCGATGGACTGGTTTTACTTGAGCTTTCTGGCCTTTCTGAATATTTTGTTGTGGGGTACTTTGACATGCAGCTAATACAAGACTGATCGTGATCAAAATAGACTGCAATGATAATTTTCTTGCAATATCAATGTTATTGTTTTTTTTCAATCGTTGTACGTTCATTAAACAACTTCTCCTACTTGAAAAACTCTGTGACATAGTTTAAATCTGTTACCGTTCTTTCAATACATCTGTACAATAATGTTAGTGATTCTCACTAAGCACGTGCTAATATGAAGGATAGAATAGCAATATATCTTGATGATTGGTTTTGCTATGTCGTTTTGTCTTTGTACCTTGTCTGACAAGGTTTCTAGGAGCGCTGCCGGATATGACTTCCGCCCCACTCAAAGCCCCAATTAACTGGACCGCTAGCATTACCTTAATTGGTTTACCAATTCTTGCTGCAATCATAATCCCGATTTATGCGTATTATTATGATTTTAGTGTAAGCGCATGGGTAAGCTTATTTTTTCTTTTAGCTCTAAGTAGTATGGGGATTACTGCTGGTTATCACCGCCTGTGGGCTCACCGAGCTTACGAAGCGTCGTTACCTCTTAAAATTCTTTTAATGATTGGTGGTACATTTGCCGTGCAAAATAGTATTTTGTTCTGGGCATCTGGTCACCGTACACACCATCGACATGTTGATCATGTTGATGAAGATCCATATTCAATTAAACGTGGTTTTTGGTATGCCCATATGGGTTGGATGATCCGCGATCATTCACCATCTGAGCCAGATTTTAAAAATGCACCAGACTTATTGAACGATAAACTGGTCATGTTCCAACATAAATACTATGGTTTACTCGTAGTTGCAGTTCATGTTGGAATTTTAGGCTTAATTGGTTGGGCAACTGGCGATTTGTGGGGTGTAGTCCTCATAGGTGGTCTATTGCGTTTAATCATTAGCCATCAAGTGACTTTCTTCATCAACTCGCTTTGCCACATGTGGGGTAACCGTCCTTATACAGACGAAAACACTGCACGTGATAATTTCTGGTTAGCCATTGCTACTTGGGGCGAGGGTTACCATAACTACCATCACATCTTCCAATACGATTATCGTAATGGTGTGAAATGGTGGCAATATGATCCAACAAAATGGTTGATCTGGTCATGTTCTAAACTTGGTTTAGCTAAAAATTTACGTCGTATTCCAAGCTTTAATATTAAAAAAGCAGAATTAGCGATGAAATTTAAATACGCTGAACAAGACCTTGCTATTTATGGTCACAATGTAAATGCTGATATGACTCAGATGAAACAACGTATTGCTCAGGAATACGAAGCTTTTACCCATACATTAAATGACTGGGCAAAGCTAAAAGAACAAGAACTACAAGCAAAAAAAGCAGCAATGGCTGAAAAGATTCATAGAATGGATCACAAGCTTAAAGTTGATTTTCAATTGCTTGAACACCGTTTAAGTCATCATCGTGAGTGTTTAGAAACTTTAATGCGTAACATTAAAAAGAACACTAATGTAGTATCAGACTAAAATAAGTTCTTATCTAAAATAGCTCTTTCGGGAGCTATTTTTATGCCCGCTTTTTAACTATGGTATAGTGAAATCTGCTTTCTCTATTTTGCCAAGCCCATGCAATTTAATCCGCTCTATCCTTCACTTCCGTCTAAATTATTCCATGTTCAGCACCCATCACCTTTACGTGGTGCAAAAGCAGGTCATTTCAATACTGCTTTGGCTGATGAGCTGCAATGGTCAGAAGACGAAAAAAATGCATGGGTTGAAATCTGTAGCGGACAGCGTACTTTCTCTGAATTTCCTTCTCTTGCTATGGTCTATGCTGGTCACCAATTCGGACAATGGGCGGGACAACTCGGTGATGGGCGTGGCTTACTGATTGCGCAAATACTTAATACAAAGGGTCAAACCATAGATCTACATCTAAAAGGTGCAGGCCCGACACCCTACTCAAGAATGGGAGACGGACGCGCAGTGTTGCGTTCTGTGGTTCGTGAATATTTAGCTGGGCATGCTTTAAATGCTTTAGGAGTCGCTTCTAGTCACGCGGTAGGTTTTACAACCTCCACTCAAGGGGTACAGCGCGAAAAACTAGAGTTAGGCGCGATGTTACTAAGAACATCTGAATGTCATATCCGTTTAGGGCATTTTGAATGGATTAATCAATACGCTCCTGAGTTGCTTTCAGAATTCACTCAAAAATGTATTGAGTGGCATTATCCTGAGTGCCTAGAAACTGAGAACCCTATTTTATCCTTTGCCAAAAAGGTTGTTGAGCGTACTGCAATCATGATTGCTAAATGGCAGTTGGTTGGATTTGCTCATGGTGTGATGAATACAGACAATCTTAACATTACTGGTTCTACACTCGATTTTGGTCCATATGGCTTCATGGAACGCTTCCGTCCGAACTGGATCAATAACCACTCGGATTATCAAGGCCGTTATACTTACCAAAATCAACCAAGTATAGGTCATTGGAATTTATGGACGTGGTTAAACAACTTAATCCCTCTCGCTGAGCCTGAACAAAAGGATCAGTTCAAAGAAGAGTTAGCGCGTTGCTTAGAACAATTTGAACCAACCTTCATGGAACATTACACAACTGGTTTATGTAAAAAAATGGGATTACCTCATTTTCATAAAGACAGCCTTGATTGTAGTTTTACTTTTTTAAAAATCTTACAAACTGAACAACTCGATTACACTCAAAGTTTTATCCGACTTCAAAATAAAGAATATAAAACTTTACGAGATGATTGCCTTGATATTCGACAGTTTGATGAATTTCTTAGCCAATATCAAAGCATTCGTGAACATCAAGATACAGATGAGCTTGATGCGAATATGCAAAAAGCTAATCCAATTTATATATTACGGAATCACATGGCTCAACGTGCTATTGAGGCAGCTGAGCGAGATGATTTTAGCGAAGTAGATCGCTTATTTAAGCTGCTTAATCAGCCATATACAAGACAACCAGAACTTGAACAGCCACAAGATTTAGGTCCTTTACCCAGTGACGTACCAGATGTAGCGGTAAGCTGTTCTTCTTAATATTTTAAAAGACTAAAACTCTCTTAAGCCGCTTTAATGGTAGCTTAGAGAGTTTCTTAAACATTAAAGAATAATATATGAAAATTAGACCTATCATTATTTGTACACTTCTCATGATTCCATTAGGAATCGCTTTTTATAATTATGAAAAATATTTACCGACTTTTACATCATCCCATAAAGCTCTTTCAACCGAAGAGATCTTAGAACTCATTAAGACCAAGCCCATCACCTCAATTGAAGTATTTAAAAATCAACGCGTACTTCTACTCAAAAATAATAATGAGGTGATTCGTCGTTATCCTATTCGTCTAGGCTTTAATCCTAAAGGGCATAAACACTTTGAAAATGACGGTAAAACACCTGAAGGTGTTTATTCTATAGATTGGCGAAACTCACAAAGTGCGTACTATAAATCTTTGCATATCTCCTATCCCGATGCGAAAGATATTGCTTATGCCAAGCAACATAATCAACCAACCGGTGGAGATATCATGATTCATGGATCTGTTCCAAAATCCTTTTTATCTATGCCTTTTAGCTCAATTTATATGCCACACAAGGATTGGACTTTAGGATGTATCGCAGTTAGAAATTCAGATATAGACGAGATTTGGCAATTCGTGCCAAATCATACAAAGATTATAATTTATCCATAAAATCTTTAAAATTATCCACATTTTCTGTGGATAACATTGTGGTTATCCACAGAATAACTTTCGCTAGTGTTTTACTCTTCAGGATATTCGAAGCGGTAACCTACACCGTAAACTGCTTGAATCCACTCATGGCGGTTACCAGTTTCAGCCGCTTCACTAATTTTTCGACGCAAGTTTTTGATATGACTGTCAATCACACGATCGGCAACGTCAAAACTATCTGGATTAATATGATCCAATAATTGTGCTCGTGAATAGACTTGTCCAACATGCTCTAAAAATAGCTCAAGTAAACGAAATTCGGTTGGCGTTAAGCTCAACGATTTTTGTTGATACCAAATTCTTTGCTGTGCTTTATCAATTCGGAAAGAATCATTCTGTTCCGGCTCTGCCTTACGTTCTAAACGGCGTAAAACTGCCTGTACGCGAGCAACCAACTCTTTTGGGCTAAACGGTTTACATACATAATCATCAGCGCCCATATTCAGACCCAAGACGCGGTCGATTTCTTCGGTACGGGCAGTCACCATAATAATCGGTAAATCTGACTGTTCACGAACCTTACGGCAAATGGTCAAACCATCCATTCGTGGAACCATTAAGTCCAGAACCATTAAATTAGGTTTACGTTGCTGGAAACTCGCATAGGCATCTTGACCATCATGAAACATACTTACTTCAAAACCGGCAGCTTCAAGATAATCACGCACCAAATGCGCCAATTCGACTTCATCTTCAACCAACATCACATGTTTCATGAGATATTTTTCCTTTTATATTTAACTCTGCTTTTTAAAAGTGAGTACACAACGTAAACCACCTAATGGTGAATGTTCAAAACTGAGTGTACCACCGAGCGCCTGCGCAATTTTACAAGACAAAGCCAAGCCTAGCCCTGTTCCACCTGTACTACGCGTACGCGAATCATCTACGCGATAGAATCGTTCACCTAAACGAGATAACTGCTCATCATTTAAACCAAATGGGCTGTCATCAACATACAAAGTCCACTCCTGCGGAGTTTGAGCTGTATGAATATGAATTTTGCCACCTGTTTCTGTGTAACGAATACTATTACTAATTAAATTAACAATAATCTGTTTAAACCGATCACGATCTAATAATAGCGGAGAACTTGTTCCTTCAACTTGAATTTCGAGACCAGCTTGCTCAAGTTTCGGTTTAAAGTTCTCAACCTCTTGTAATACAACTTCCCACGGATTTACAGAACTCAAATAACACTTAAGCTGCTGGGCATCTGCCTGCGCCAAGTCTGCAAGGTCTTGTGTTAATTTTTTCAGGCTTGAAACCTGACGCATCATCGCATCAAGATGTTCAGGGGTTGCCTTTCGAATACCGTCTTGCATCGCTTCAATTTGTGCTTGTAATACAGCCAATGGTGTTTTTAATTCATGGGAAGTATCCGCTACCCATTGACGACGTGATTCTTCATGCCGATGTAAAATTTCTGCCAAATGGTTCAATTGGGTAGATAAATCACCTAATTCATCATTTCGCTTAATAACAACTTGATGCTGATAATTTCCTTTAGTTAACTCATTTGTCGCATTTAATAAGCGCTGAATCGGTTTCTTAAAATAAGTCGCCATCAATAGCGCCGCAACTAAACTTGAGAGCAAGGTTAAAGCATAAATTAAGAGTAAATAACGCTTTTGATTACTAAAGAAATTAATACTTAAAGCATCTTCTTTATCTAAAACGGGTTTTAAGCCCAAATATCCCACGACTTGATTGTTTAAGATAATCGGGCGAAATGACATCTGATCTGAAGAAGGCGGTTCACCAACCACAAACTGGTGATTTGCATCATATAAAGATAAACGAGAACTTAAACCCAAACGGTCAGGCAAAGCAATAAAACGCTTCTTACCATTTTGAGTTTCAATATCTTTTAAGCTCCCCTTCTTTGACTTATTTTTATCATCACTTGGGCGAAACTGGTTTGCACTTAAAGGGAAACGTAGCCCTTCAAACGGTTGATATTGAGAAGGTAAATTTTGCTCAAGCGTTTTTAACTCTTCATCGCTAAAAATAGTATTTTTATTTGTTGGCGTAACTTCGGGTGAAATATTGATGAGGGCATGTTCATCGAAAGAGTGCTGTTGTATGGCAATATCATATTGACGACGAAGCCACCACTGCGAGAGGCGATCATAATCATCGGGAGCCGCAGTCCCTTCGATTTGTAAAATTTGTGCCTGAATCGCATTTCCCCAATCATGGTACACCGTATAGACATTGCCAAGATTGGTAATGAGACGGTCGAGCTTTTGCATTTCAACGTCGGCCACATATTTGGCAAAGTTCTTTTGCATTGTCCAGTGCAAAACACTCAAGCTTGCAGTCGCAATAAGCAATGTGGTGAGCAAGACTGTCAAAAACAACCGTAATGCAATGGGAACACGTAGAACGTTCAAAAGCACTCTCTCATTTTTACGCTATATTTGGCATTGTAACCAACAACGAAAAGAAAAACTCTCCATTGTTTCTACATCTTTATTATCTAATCTTTAAGCCATCAGTAAACACAACATTAAAAGGCTTTAAATATGAAAATGACGGCAAAAATTGCATTATTCAGTGCGGCAATTGTAACTATGGGAAGTTTAGCGGCTTGTCAATCAACGACTCAGCCACAAAAACCAGAACGTGGCATGATGCAAGATGGCCCACGTGAAGGCCACCACCGTATGAAACATCGTGAGTTCACACCAGAACAAAAAGCAGCATGGGAACAGCACCGTGCAGAACGTCAAGCTCGCTTTGAACAAATCCAAAAAGCATGTGATGGCAAGGCCAACGGACAAGCAGTAAATATTCAAGTTGGAGATAAGACACTTGAAGGTACTTGTAACCTGCGTTTTGAACCCAAACGCCCTCAACCTCCTGTTAATGCCCCTACTCCTGCATCAGCTCAAGCAAAATAATTCTAAAAATCATGAAACAAAAGGCGCCTATAGGCGCCTTTTGTTTATACATAACTATTTACGATTTTGACTATTTGTATCATATAAACATAACCAAAAGTGTTTACACTCAAAGCACTTAGCTAGTTTAAGCATTTTTTTCTTGACTTTGCAGTCACAAAGTAAAGGTCCTGAGGTGCTTGTGCAGTTATGCAAGTTGTTGCACGATGTAATAGTCCAAGGTGCCTCATGGCACATTCTCATAGATTAAGATTATAACTCTGGTTTCACCAGTATTGAGGAACCCGATATGCCACAATACAAAGCGCCCTTACGTGATATGCAATTCGTTTTGCATGAATTATTAAATGCTGAAGAACACTATGCAAAATTACCTGATTTCCAAGGTAACGTAAGCCGTGAATTGGTTGATCAATATTTAGAAGCTGCGGCAGACTTTTGTGAAAATGAACTTTCTCCTTTAAACCAAGTTGGCGACCGCGAAGGTTGTACTTGGAATGATGGCGTAGTTACCACTCCAACAGGCTTTAAAGAAGCTTATCAAAAATATATTGAACTTGGCTTCCCGTCTTTATCAGCAGAAGAACAATACGGTGGTCAGGCTTTACCTAACTCTCTAGGTATTGCAATTTCTGAAATGGTTGGTACAGCAAACTGGTCTTGGGGTATGTACCCAGGCTTGTCTCACGGAGCTGTACGTACATTAGAACATCATGGTTCTGATGAACAGAAAGATACTTATTTACCAAACCTTGTTTCAGGTGTTTGGACAGGTACGATGTGCTTAACTGAATCTCATGCAGGTTCGGACTTAGGTATTATCCGCTCTAAAGCAGAACCAAATGCTGACGGTAGCTATGCAATTTCTGGCGAGAAAATCTTTATCTCTGCTGGTGAACACGACATGGCTGAAAACATCATCCATATCGTTCTTGCTCGTTTACCAGGTGCACCGAAAGGTACTAAAGGTATCTCATTATTCATCGTTCCTAAATTCCATGTAAATGCAGATGGAACTATTGGCGAGCGTAATGCGGTACGTTGTGGTTCTATCGAACACAAAATGGGTATTCATGGTAATGCGACTTGTGTCATTAACTTTGACCAAGCTAAAGGTTACTTGATTGGACCTGAAAACCGTGGTTTGAACTGTATGTTCACCTTCATGAACACAGCACGTATTGGTACTGCTGTTCAAGGTTTAGCGGCATCTGAATCATCTTTCCAAGGTGCGTTAACTTACGCGAAAGAACGTTTAGCAATGCGTTCACTTTCTGGTCCGAAAGCTCCAGAAAAAGATGCAGATCCGATTATCGTTCACCCTGCTGTACGTAATATGCTTTTAACTCAAAAAGCGTTTGCTGAAGGCGGTCGTGCACTTGTTTACTTACTTGCTCAATACGCTGACATCGTTGAAAAAGGCGAAACAGAAGAAGAGCGTAAGTTTGCTGACAACATCTTGTCTTTATTGACTCCAATTGCAAAAGCATTCTTAACTGAAACTGGTTCTGAGTCTGCTAAGCACGGTGTTCAAGTCTTCGGTGGTCATGGCTTTATTTCTGAGCATGGCATGGAACAAATCGTACGTGATACACGTATTGCTTGCTTGTATGAAGGTACAACCGAAATTCAGGCACTTGATTTGTTAGGTCGTAAAGTATTGCAAACTCAAGGTGCAATGCTGAAAGACTTTACCAAAATGGTTCACAAATTTGTTGAAGCAAACAAAGACAACGCTGCCATGAAAGAATTTGTTGAGCCGCTTGCAGCGCTTAACAAAGAATGGGGCGATCTCACTATGCAAATCGGTATGCGCGCAATGCAAAACCCAGATGAAGTAGGTGCTGCTGCTGTAGACTACCTCTACTTCTCAGGTTATATCACTTTAGCGTACCTATGGGCTCGTATGGCACTTGTTGCACAAGAGAAATTAGCAGAAGGTACTAGCGAAGTTGACTTCTACAATGCAAAAGTAACAACTGCTCGATTCTACTTCAAAAAAATCTTGCCACGTGTTCGCTCACATGTAGATGTTATTGCTGGTGGCCTAGATCCATTAATGTCATTAGATGCTGAACATTTCGCTTTCTAACCATAGTTAGTTGCGATATGCAATGTTAAAAAACGAAAAAGGACTGCTCAGTTTTGACGGTCCTTTTTTTATAAAATCAATGATAAATTTACACTTTAAATTCCATATCCATTTCGTTTAACAGGATATCTAGCACAGGCCAATGTGCACAAAAAAGGTGAACGATTATGCCAATTTACAATGCTCCTTTAGCTGATATGAAATTCATCTTAAATGATGTATTCAAAGCAGAACAATTTTGGCAGTCTAATGAGAAACTTGCTCATGTAGATGCTGCAACTGCTGAAGCAATTTTAGAAGAAATGGCTAAATTTGCTCAGAACGTGACTCATCCATTAAACCGCACCGGTGATGAAGAAGGCGCTCGCTATGAAAACGGCGAGGTGTTCACACCAGCAGGTTTTAAAGATGCATTCCGTCAATATGCAGAAGGTGGTTGGATTGGCTTAGGTGCCGATGAAGAATGGGGCGGTCAAGGCATGCCAAAAATGCTCACTGTCCTTTCTGATGAAATGTTATTTGCAACTAACCCATCATTTATGCTCTACCCGCTTCTTTCTGTGGGTGCAGGCATGGCTTTAAGCAGCTATGCATCTCAAGAACAAAAAGAAACTTACTTACCTAAGATTTACTCAGGCGAATGGTCAGGCACTATGTGTTTGACAGAACCACATGCAGGTACTGACTTAGGTATTATCAAAACTAAAGCTGAACCGAATGAAGATGGTACTTATAACATTACAGGTACTAAAATTTTCATCACTGGTGGTGACAACGACTTAGCAGAAAACATCATTCACTTGGTACTTGCTAAAACTCCAGATGCCCCTGCTGGTTCACGTGGTATCTCGCTCTTTATCGTACCTAAGTACTTTGTGAATGAAGATGGCTCATTAGGTGAACGCAACCTAGTTGGTCCAGGTTCTATCGAACATAAAATGGGGATTAAAGCATCTGCAACTTGTGTGATGAACTTTGATGGAGCAAAAGGTTACCTCGTTGGTAAAGAAAACGAAGGTCTTGCTGCCATGTTCGTTATGATGAACTACGAACGTTTATCTATGGGTATTCAAGGTTTAGGTGCATCTGAGTTTGCATATCAAAATGCAGCACAATATGCGACTGACCGCTTACAAGGCCGTAGTGCATTAGGTGTTCAATCACCAAACAAACCAGCAGATAGCATTTTGGTACATGGTGACGTGCGTCGTATGTTGTTAAACGTACGCGCAAACAATGAAGCATCACGTGCATTTGCAGTCTATGTAGGTCAACAGCTCGATATCACTAAGTTCTCAACTGATGCCGAAGCAGTGAAAAAAGCCAATAATCGCGTTGCGCTTTTAACGCCGATTGCTAAAGCTTACCTGACCGATACAGCATTCCAAGCAACTCTAGATGCTCAGATGGTGTTCGGTGGGCATGGCTATATCCGTGAATGGGGTATGGAACAATGCATTCGTGATCTTCGTATTGCTCAAATTTACGAAGGAACAAACGGCGTTCAATCTCAAGATTTAATTGGTCGTAAAACCATTAAATGCGGCGGCGCGTTTATTGCTGAATACATCACTGAAATTCGTGACTTTGCAAATGACTTAGACACAGATTTGAACTTTATTAAAGATACAACTTTAGATGCTGCAACTGAAATTGAAGCTATTACTCAGTTTATTATCGAACAAGCTGCTGAAAATGTAGACTTCCCGAACTCTGCTGCTGTTGATTACTTACATGCAGTTGGTTTACTCAGCTTCTCTTATATGTTTGCGAAGATTGCAGCTGCTGCTAAAGATAAATCTGGTGATTTCTACCAAAACAAACTTGCTTTAGCTCAATACTTTGCTGAACGTATCTTGCCAGATATTGATGCGCGTATTGCTAAAATCAAAGCAGGTTCTGACTTAATTATGGGCTTTAGTGAAGATTACTTTACGAACCAAGCTTAATTAAGTTCTTTATAAAAAACGCCTGAAAAATCAGGCGTTTTTTATTTTGTATCTACTATTTCAATTAGCATGAAATTTGTTTAATTTCTAAACATTACGAAGCAAACAAAAGATTTTACTATGCCTGATCCCAAAAAGTATGAGCGTATTCTGGACCGATTTGGTCATTATGCCGTTGAAGCTTTTCATTATTTAGCCCTGTTTATTATTGGCTGTATGGTGGCGTGGTCCGCAGCCAATACTGTTTTTGAAATTTTGACAGTCAAAAAGTATGCTTCAATTGATGATATTTTATTATTATTTATATACTTAGAGCTTGGAGCAATGGTTGGGATTTACTTTAAAACCAATCATATGCCTGTACGCTTTCTTATTTATGTTGCGATTACAGCATTAACCCGCTTACTCATTTCAGATATCCAACATGACCATAAAGCGGATATGGACCAAGTCATTATTACAGGCTCAATTCTTATTTTAGCCCTTTCTATCTTAGTCGTTCGTTTTGCATCTTGGAATTATCCTTCAGTGATGAAAGAAAAACATGCAAAAACCCCCACAACTTTAAAGCCTCCTCAACCTCAAGATGATGAATTAGCATAAAAAATGGCCTCAATGTTGAGGCCATTTATATATTTTATATTTCAAAATTAACGAACACGATAAATTTGATGTTTTGAGTCTACAAGTAAATATTGGTTAGGCGTTTTAACCCAACGGTATCCACGTGGCGGCTCATACAAACGATGCGATCTCCAATCCGAAACATAATAACGACTATTACGGTATTCCGCAGGAATACGATCACCGCGTTTAAATGCTACATATCGACCATAGTGCTTACCACGATCGGCATTTGACCAGTTTGGAGCCCGATGATCATTACGATAATCGTGGCGACGGTCATCACGATCACGATGTTCATATCGGTCATGGTCTCTACCATGATTATTATCCCAGCGATGATTTGTATCGGCCATCGCGGTAGCTGATATACCTAACATTAACGTCGAAAGTACAAGAACGATTGGCTTTTTCATGCCCTATTTCCTTTTAATCTTGATATGAAGCTAGATTAGAAGACAGTCAAGGAGAAACCATGAATAAAACAGATAACATTGCTAAGGTTTGTAATGACTATAAAGAAAATATGAAGAATCTGTATCTATGCTAACATTAGCTTTTTTCTAGCTAGGTCAATTGCTGTGTCTGAAATCAGTTTTGAACGTCTTCATCAGTTTTTCTGCAAAGTTCCAAGTGTGCAAGAAGCACGTATCATGGCGAATGGAGCAGATGGCGAACACGCTTGGTGGTTTAAGTTCAGTATTGATGTAGAACACCCACTTGCATGGCAAACAGTTCAAGAGTTAGGGCATGTTTTAAACTACCTATCAACAAACGAACGCCTACCGACCTTATTCTTTCCTGTTTCTCCACCTCCGTATATGAACGGTGAAGCAAAAGATTTTTTATCATGGATTATTCAGTGTAATCATCCGGAGTTTTCTCCAGATGTGGTCTGTGACTGGCTTGAGGCACGTTTACCAAATCCTGTAGATGATGAGTCACAGTGGAAAATTAAGACTGATTTGAGTGAATTGGAAAAGTTAGATGATAAGACTTTGGATCAATTGATTCCGCCAGCACCTTAAAAATCATCTTATTTAATTTTATCGCTCTTGTGGCACAGCCTTTACTTACAGTGATGTTCTAATTTCTTTTGTATAGGCTATTGCCTCACTTTTGAAAGGTCAAAAGTGACAAAAACCTTTGTTTCACTGATGTGGCTTCCCTGCCACACAGTGAAACGGCGACATCCATGTCGCCAATCACCTTGCCATTTTCTGGAAAATCCCAAGGGTGGTCATTAGAAAGTCGACAATCCAGACCATTCCATAAAACGATAAATCCAATACTTCACTTTAGACTCATCTGCATACTTCGCATAGTCCACGCTCATCTGTCTGCCTTGCAGGTTTAACCACGATGTATTGAAGTAATTTTGAGCATCTTTAAAGACTTGATCTTGAACTTTACCAATCACCAGCATGTCAGTTTCAAGGTTATAATTTTTTAAATTACGGGCTGTAAAATTGGCCGACCCTACAATCAACTCAGCTTGCTGAGCGTTATATTTTAATATCATTTTGCTATGGTTCTGCTCGCCATGCGTATCACACCAACGGATTGGAATGCCTGCCGCATGTAATTCGGAGGCAACCTGACGGTTTGGAATACCATTCTTTTGCCTACCAAATGCATCTTTATTTGGATCAAGCAAAACTCGGACAATAACACCTCGTTCTTTAGCACTTTTTAGAGCCTGAATAATCTTGCGTTCAGATAAATAGAACATACTTAAATCAAGGTGCTCTTTAGGCTTAGCTGAGTTAATCAATTTTAATACAGATTGATAAATCGCCCCTTCAGTTAAGACTTGGACTTGAGGTTTGGTTACGTCTTTTTCAAAATCACCTAAAATGAGCGAGGGTGCACTACTTCCCGACATTCGTGCAACCGCTGCTTCAGTTTGTAGAACATCAGCTGCTGTGGCTCCCGTTACAACCAATGCAACATTTGAGTGTCTAGAACTACCATCATGTGGGTTTGCAGAAGTTACAAGTGATTTCCAGCCAGCATCGGTATCAACTACCACCGTTTTACGGTGATTCGCCTTAAAGTTAAATAAGTTTAAATAGCTACGCAGTGTAATTTTTTCATCACCGAACGGATTTGGTAACCAGCCTTTTTCAGGATTATTTCCAACATTCTGGCAGCAGATGTACCATAAGCCGGACCAGAATGGGTTAGACGCACGTAATGGGCCTAAATTGGTTTCAATCACATCAACACCCGCTTGGCGTAACTGACGGTAATTTTCAGGTTTTAAGCCCCCATAGACCGAGTTAATCGGGTCAGTAATCATTACAATCTGAATTTGGCGATTTTGTCTTTTTTTACTTACCAATGCATCAGTTAACTCTTGCATGAGTTGTCTTTGCTTTATTTTTGAATCGCCAACTTCTGAATTAAACAAGAACATATCCACCACAATCGTAGTTTTGGCCTCATCAATCATTTTCAAGGTTTCATCAAAGATGTGCTGATCAACCTGTTGTTGCCCTTTTGCATCAAGGTAGGTTTTATCTGCTAAAAATTTGACATCGGCATGTCTAAGCTTGCCACTAAAGTTAATCCCTTGTGGCAATGGTTTTACTGTGTGGTAAATTGCCGATGCAATATATGCAATGGCAACAACGCAAAGTAATATCGCCATATAACGACGCCCTGACCAATTTATTTTTTGATGAATTCGTTGAAAAATACGCATAAAAAAGACCTAACTTGATAGCTTCAAGTTAGGTCTTTTAGATTGATTTTTCAAGTTTAGTTTCGTGTTAAAGCCTTAAAAACTAAAATCAACACCTACTGTAAAATTGCGTCCAACTTGTGGAATATTTGATAAGAATGATGCATGTTGATAAACCGTGTCGTCTAACAAGTTATTCGCTTTCATATAGACACGATAATCTGTTTTTGCACCATATTGCCCAGAATATGCCACACCAAGATTGAGCATGTTATAGCCTTCAGTTTCGGTCTCGTATGCCGCGATTTTGTCTTGGTTAAAGACATGATAATACTCAGCAGAACCACTAAAACCATCACCAAAATCTGCGTCGACTTTAGTACCTAAACGTCCAGCTGGAATACGTGGTGCATTTCCTTCAGCATCAATTTTACCGCGTACATAGTCACCAAAAGCACTGATCTTGTACATTGGGGTAATTTGATAACCAATTTCACCCTCTGCACCATAGAAACGTGCTTTATCTTGAGTGTATTGAACTAAACGGAAGTCTTTATAACGGTCAAGGGTTTGTGCATAGATGTAATCATCAAACCAGTTATGGTAAACATGAAGATGATAGTCGAGTTTGTCATTATCAAAATGTAAACCTAACTCAACATTATTCGATTTTTCCTTACTGAGCTGATCGTTCCCTAACTCATAAGTATTTGTCGCAAAGTGCCCACCATTTGCATATAACTCTTGAGCTAGAGGTAAACGTTCTTGATGTGAAGCTACAAAAGAAAGTTTATAGTTTGGCGCAAACTCCCAGTTCGCAGCACCTGCGTAAGAAAATGCCGAACCATCAAAATCTTGTTTTGAGTTGTCGTCTACATCAATTTCTTGCTGATCTGCACGTGCAGAAAGCTCAAAATGTACGTCTTTCCATTGTTTATGTTCTAAGGCAAATACGCTCCACTTTTTGGTAGTGGTCGGAGCCATAAAAGCTTCTTCGCCAGTCAAATCTAATTTTTGCTGGCCTAACTGCGCGCCAATGACCCCTTCCCAATCAGCAATAGGGTTATGTACTAACTCAATACGGCCGTCATAGCCTTTGTTTTGGAATCGGGTAGCAATCGCGCCTTCTTCAATTTCATCATGCTGATAGTCGGTATAGCTTGCTTGTGCGCGTAACTTTTGGAAGCCTGCAAACGGATCATTTAATTCAGTTTTAAAATCATAACGCTCAGATTTTAAGTCAATCCAAGGGCCGCCATGTTCGTGATCATGAGCTTCTTCACCATCTTCATGCTCATGGTCTCCACAATGCAAGCTCAGATCATGAATATGGCAGGTTTCATATTCATGACTATGCCCAGGCAAACCATATTGGTCTCGACGGTTGCTATAAGAAATGCCTGTATAACCACGGTCATAAATCCAAGACAATCCAACGTTAACTGAATCACCCTGAGCAAAAGTATTGTCTACACGACGCTCTTTTTCACCTTCATGAATATAATTTGGCGCAATGTAGTTATTCGCATCACGTGTTAACCCCTCAACACGTAAAGCCACTTGACTACCCAAGCCAACAGTTACACCAGCACTCGCCAGTTTTTCATCACTTCCAGTGTTGTAACGTAAGCCAACTTGTCCTTCATAACCATTTTCAGGCATTTGCGTAGGGATCTTGTTATCAATAACGTTAACTAAACCGCCGACAGTTCCAGCACCAAACAGTAAAGTAGAAGGGCCTCGAATCACTTCAACTTGCTTTGCAAGCACAGGATCTACGGTTACGGCATGATCAGGAGATAAAGTCGAGACATCAATATTCTCTGATGAATTTTGAAGCACTTTAACGCGTGGACCATCTTGCCCCCGAATGACTGGGCGACTCGAACCAGCCCCAAACTGATTAGCGTAAATTCCTACTTCACTACTCAGCGCATCCCCAATGGTGGCGGCACCTTGCGATAAATGCTTTTGATCAACAACAGTATCTGCAACTGCAAAATCTTGTGAAGTTTGCTCAAGTGGATGAGCCTTAATTCGAATGGTTTCTAACTTTTCAACATTTTCACTTTCTGCTGCAAACGAAGGAACGGATATGACAGCTAAAATGGATAAGGTCAAAATATTTTTATAAAACTGCATTGGATGTGTCCCGAATCACGATATGTTTTATTTTTGTTATACTATAACATTTCATTTGTTTTGCAATAAAAAACATTTTTAATTAGACGATTCGTTAGACTGGTCGTTTGAATGATGTGAGTAATTTTTGATTTCTAATGCCTTTTACCATCTCTCATGCCGTTATAGCTCCTCCTCTTTCCAAGCTTAGCCAAAATACTTTACCGATTGCTGCTTTAGCCATTGGGAGTATGACACCCGATCTTTACCGCTTATTTACAGTTCAATCCAGCATGCTGACGCACCAATGGAAAGGCCTGATCTATCCCAACCTTGCATTAGGCCTCGTCTTTTGTGCAGTTTGGTATTTCCTTTATCGTCCAGTGGTGTACCGTTTTTTTGGTGTGCAACATGATCTTGCGCTCAATTCTTTAAAACGTATTTCTATATTTTTTATTGGAATCATATTTGCACTCATCATCGGCATAGCGACTCATCTGATTTGGGATGGTTTAACGCATGCAGACTTTCGGACCTTTGTATTTAAAGATGTATTAGCGACAACAGTTCATCTTTTTGGACATCCATATCCATTACATCGTCTTTTACAACTTGGCTCCTCTGCTCTTGCTTTGCCTTTTCTCGCTTGGATGTGCCTTCACTATTACCAGCGTTATAAACAGCATTGGAAAGTAAGTAGAAAAATTAAAATTTTTGCATGGTCTTTATTTATTCTATCTACGCTCTTGGGTTTATTTTCTTTTTGGGATTATGCTCGCTACATTCCTCATGAGGTTTGGCACGCCGACACCTATTATTTTACAGGCCGTTCGATTAATGAGTTTATGCAGGGCTGGTTAAGCACCTTTAGCTTAGGATGCTTATTATTCTTGTTTTTAGATCGGCAACAAAGAATGGGATGAATCAGGAAACTTGCTGCCAAATTGCTCATTTTCAGGTTAATTTCTGCGGTTTTTTGATCTACTTCTTGTGACAAACCATGCAACAAGGCATAATCGAAAACTTATTTTTTTGACGGTGCGCGGTTTACGCATCCGTCTTTTCAGCCAATATAGTTTGGATAATCTTCATTATGATGCGAACTCATTACTGTGGCTCTTTAACTGAAGCCCAAATCGACCAAACCGTTACACTATGCGGTTGGGTACATCGTCGCCGTGACCATGGTGGTGTTATTTTCCTTGATATGCGTGACCGTGATGGTCTCGTTCAAGTGGTTATTGACCCAGATACTCCAGAAGCATTTGCAACTGCAGATAAAGCACGTTCTGAATATGTATTAAAAATTACAGGTCGTGTTCGTCGCCGTTATGAAGGTACTGAAAATGCCAACATGGTGAGTGGTCAAATTGAAGTTTTAGGTAAAGACATCGAAGTTCTTGCTGCTTCAGAAACACCTCCATTCCCGTTAAATGATGAAAATACCAATATTTCTGAAGAAATTCGTTTGAAATATCGTTTCTTAGATATTCGTCGTCCTGAAATGTTGGATCGTTTACGCTTCCGTTCTAAATTGACTAATCTTATTCGTAATTATTTCGAAGACAATGGTTTCTTAGACGTTGAAACACCTATTTTGACACGTGCAACACCTGAAGGTGCGCGTGACTACTTAGTACCAAGTCGTGTACAAAATGGCAGTTTCTATGCACTTCCACAATCACCACAATTATTCAAACAATTGTTGATGGTGGGTGGTATCGATCGTTACTACCAAATCGCGAAATGTTTCCGTGACGAAGACTTACGTGCTGATCGTCAACCAGAATTTACTCAAATCGACGTTGAAACATCGTTCATGAGTGACGATGACATTATGGACTTAATGGAAGTCCTTACTGTGAAGATGTTCGATGAACTTCTTGGCGTTAAATTCGATAAATTCCAACGTATGACTTACGCAGATGCAATGCGTGACTATGCATCAGACAAACCTGATATGCGTATTCCGTTGAAACTCGTTGACGTTGCAGACTTAATGCAAGAAGTAGAGTTCAAAGTATTTGCGGGTCCTGCAAAAGATCCTAAAGGTCGTATTGTTGCCTTACGTGTTCCAGGTGCAGCGTCATTGCCACGTAGTGCAATCGATGAATACACCAAATTCGTTGGTATCTATGGTGCAAAAGGTTTGGCTTATATCAAAGTTAATGAACTCGCTAAAGGAATTGAAGGTCTTCAATCTCCAATCGTGAAATTCATTGAGCCGATCGTACTTGAACTGTTGGCACGTGTTGGTGCGCAAGATGGCGATATCGTATTCTTCGGTGCAGATAAAGCTAAAGTTGTAAATGATGCAATGGGTGCTCTTCGTGTGAAGATTGGCCATGATTTGAATCTTTCAACTTGTGAGTGGGCTCCACTTTGGGTTGTTGACTTCCCAATGTTTGAAGAAACTGACGATGGCAAATGGACTTCTGTTCACCATCCATTCACGCTACCAAAATCAAGCGTAGAAGAGGTGAAGAGCAATCCAGGTGAAGCACTTTCTGTTGCTTACGACATGGTATTGAACGGTACTGAAGTTGGTGGTGGTTCACTTCGTATTTATACATTAGAAATGCAAAAAGCGATTTTTGAAGCGCTTGGTATTTCTGATGAAGAAGCAGAAGAGAAATTCAGCTTCTTATTAAATGCGCTTCGTTACGGTGCTCCTCCTCACGGTGGTTTGGCATTTGGTCTTGACCGTTTAGTGATGTTAATGACTGGCGCGACTTCTATTCGTGACGTTATTGCATTCCCTAAAACTAAGACTGCTGAATGTCCACTTACTCAAGCACCTGCTCCTGTTGAAGCAAATCAGCTTCGTGACTTGGGCATCCGCTTACGTGAAAAGCCAAAAGCTGAAGAATCTAAATAATTTTTTAGATTTTCAAATTAAAAAACCCTGCTTATGCAGGGTTTTTTATTAATTAATTTTCAAATTTTAATGAGATATTTCTTTTTCAAAACTTGAGAGCGTTTTAAATTTTTGATCAAAAATTTGAATGATTTCTGTTTTAAGCTTTTCAAAATCGACCACGTGTTCATCATCATTTAGGCAAATCTGGGGAAGCCTTTCATTCTTAATAACATTATTAATTTCAGGAAGATTTTGTAGCCTTAAGTTAAAGTTTTGACCACGTTCAAATATATTTACAGGATAAAAGCGACCTGAGCACAATTGCCATAATCGGAAGAGATATTGGTTAACATCTAAAGGCTGTCTAAACCGATGACTTGATACTTCTTTTAAGTAAGCCTCTTCAGTTTTCCACACTTCTTCAAAAACTGACTTCAAAAATGGTTGAGGCAAATGAGTACTATAAAAGCTTGAAAATTTTCGATTATATAAACTTAAAAAATTCCCCAAATTACTGCTCATAGAATAGCGATAATTAAAAAGAGCATAAGGATTTTTATGAAATAATTTTCGCGTATCAAAATGTTTATTAATAATTGCAACATCAGTCAAAGCAACTGCGCCTAAAAAGTTCTCTTCACCTACCACCATAAGTGGCTGTAAACGCACACCATCACAGGGTAAACCCTTTCTAAAAAAGAAATCAGGCTCTAACGGCCTATTGATAAAGGTATCATCATTAAAATAGACAAAATGTTCTGCCAACCCCTCAATTTTATGAATATTGATTTCAATGGCATGTGAGTTAAATGTCGGTAAGCAGTTTGGTTCTATAATTTGATCGTGTGTGACCAAATTTAACTTAGGATGATTTTTGACTAAAAATTCAGGGAAATGCCCACAAGTCACCAGATGGATCTTTCTGACCCACGGACAAAATTTCTCAACAGATCTAAACCAGTAATGAAGATTACTCCAGTCGCGATAGCGACATTGATCAACGAGTTCAACTACCTTTGTTTTAGTTTCTTTGGATTTATAATATATGTATTGTTGCTGCCAGTTCGTATCGGTTGAATCCACCCAAATCATTACAAAATCAACAGGCTGCATTAAACATATGTCCAAATAAGTACAGAAATTTACTAGAAAATTTCAGATAAAAAATGGACCTCAAAGTTTATTAATGTTAATAAAAATTCACAATTTATTCATAATTTTAGTTTTTCTACACAATTTTACTCAATTAAGGCTCTATTGAGATGAGAGTGGGCAAATGGCATAATACCTCCACTTTTTCTCCCTTGGTGATTCATTATGGCAATGCGCCCTGATGTACGTCGACATGCTTTAATCGTAATTGTATTCTCTCTTGCGCAATGGTTTTTCATGCGCTATATCCTTGCAAATGAATTATTTAACATCAATACAAATCAACGTATTCTTTATTTCTGCGTAAGTAGCTTAGCAGGTGCATTGCTTATTTTTGTTGCGCTGATTTATATGGTTTTAAAAGGAAATACGGATAAATAAAAAATTCTTTTTATTTATCATTTGAGGTTGTTATGGGTTTACGCAAATCTACAAGAAAAATTTTTTTCCTTTTAAGGTTTCATCTTAAATTCTATATAGATAAGCGTATCAAAAATCTTGAACCTAACAACCTAGCAAATCTAATTACCCTTCATCCTCAATCTGAAGGTAAAATTAATATTCCAAAAATCATATGGATATACTGGGACTCTAAAAAACCAGAACTTGTAGAACGTTGTTTAGAACGTATTAAAAGTTTGAATCATGAATATACTGTTCACATTTTAGATAATAACAATATAAATGATTTTTGTGAAATTGACTTTTCTCAATTTGAAGGTCTCACTCCTCAATTAAAATCTGATCTACTACGCTTATATTTATTATATAAACATGGTGGTATATGGGTTGATGCAAGTGTAATTCTATATAGTAATTTAGACTGGATTATTGATCTATGTAATAACAATAAAACCAAGGCATTTGGTTATTATAGCAATGCCAATACTACTGTAAAACAGTACCCAGTAATTGAAAGTTGGCTTCTAGCTTCTGAGAAAGATAATCCTTTTTTTAAAGAATGGTTAATTGAACTAACCTATGCCATTAAATTAGGGGTTAAAAACTATATTGAGGAAATTAGAAAAACATGTCCAAACTATAATGAATATTTTCAAAATATTTGTCGACTCGAATATCTAGTTATTTATGTAGCTTGCCAAAAAGTTTTAAGAAAAATGGATATGAGTATTTCACTAGTTAATTGTGATGAAAATGCTTTTATCTATCATGGTTTTAATAAAAAATCTCACATCCATTTTATTGAATCATTAGTACTGAACTATAGACCATCAAATATGCCTTATCTTATAAAGTTAATTGGTTCAGATAGAAATTTATTAGCACCATATATTAAATCAAACAAAGTTAAGAAAAATTCACTTCTTGATTTTTAAAATCTATTAATATCTATACTTAGTTATTTCTTTTTTAAATTTGTTATTTAAAAAAAGAAATAGTGCAAAAATAAATATATTAAAAACTACAATTATTTGAATATATTGAGTAGAACCACCCCAAAATGCAATAAAGAAACTTATTAGTGATACGATAAAAATCAGACTAACACTTCTACTATACCGTTTAGAAATTTTTATGGCTTCATTATTCTTTTCAACCATATTCCAGATTGAACCAAGTTGATCATTGTATAAATCCTTATGGTTATCAAATATTCGATTCAAAGCGATATCTTTTGAAATTTTTTGACAATCGATTTGATCAGTTAAACTAGACTGATCTGATCTTTTTCTATAAAAATATAAATATTCCGGAATAACAAAATATTTTTCGTTATTTTTCAATAAAGATATATATAAGTTCCAATCTTCACATACTTTAAGTTTTTCATCATAGCCTCCTACTCTTTTAAAGTCAGCAGTCCGCATTAGAGCAATACATGGAAAAATAGCATTATGAAAAATGAACTCTTTTAAACTTACTATTTTATGGCTAATCTTATTATTTGAGCGTTCAAACTCTTGAACATTTGTACACACTAATGCTAAATCAGGACGCGTTTGCAATATATTTAAGCATTTTTCAATATAGCTAGATGCAATTTTGTCATCAGAGTCAACAAACATCAAATAATCACCAGAGGCATTATTTGCTCCCCAGTTTCTAGCACTCGACACTCCCCCATTTTCTTTTTTAAAATATTTATATTTATCTTTACCTAAATAATCAGATATATTTTCACACAACTCAGCACTATCGTTTGATCCATCATCTACAATTATGCACTCAAAATTTTTATAAGTTTGTCCATCTATTGATTTAATAGTATCAAGAATAGTATTTGAGGCATTATAAGCCGGCACAATAATACTAACTAAAGCTGTCATATAAAATATCTCTAAACTTAAAAATATAATTAAAAAATTTAAAAGTATCGCTTATATGATAATTTCGCCAAATTTTTTCTTAAACCATGACCATATTTACTTTTTTCTAAATCTTCAGATTTTGCTCTTTCACTTTCTAACCGGCTTAATATTGGATCTTTTTCTCCAATTTCAATTACTGGATGATCGACAATAAATGACATTAAGATATGAACAGTTGAATCAAAATCAAATAAATAACTCCAATCATCTGCTTTTCTTATTTTATGATGATATTTAAGTAATGTCTCAGCCATTTTTCTATCAACAACGTATGCAAAAGCATAGCAAGCACGATGAAAAAAATCTGGAACCACTTCTAATACTTTTTTATTTAAAAAATTATAGTCTTTAAATTCACCTCTTGTTTTTAGGCATTCCTTCATTTGAATACCGCCTAAACTAAATAGTAAATTCGATGGTAAAGCTACTTTTTCTAATTCTTCTTTTAACTTATCAATCGTTAAATCATCAGGCAATATTGCATCATCTTCAAAAATCAATGCATATTCATCTTCCGATTCAAGAAAAAGCTCTAAAGCTTTTAAATGAGATAAGGTACAGCCTAGCTCACTTGGTGTTAAAGGTTGGGAACGACCTTTTACAGCCATTTCAAAATATTGTTTTACGGATAAATCTACCCCCTTTACGCCTACTTTTGTGTAGTCAACCTTACTCGTCTTGAAAAAATTTTGGCCGAGGAACTTACTTAAACGAGGTGATTTTTCATCTTCGATAGTTACAACATAAATCTTCATTAAGCTATTCCCCTTTTAAACAGCGAGTATCATATCTAATGTAAAATAGAGTTAATATATCTTTTTTATTTTCTTGTATTGTCATGATTCGTTCAATTCAAAAAAAATGGTACAAATACCAACAAGCAAAAAAAGCAAAATCTTTTGACTCTCATTGGTATATGCGTTTCGGCTGGTTAGAACAACCCTTTACAACACTTGAGCAATTACATTCTCTTTTTGAGATCCATTCCCCTAAAAAGTTTACATTTGCAGATAGCTTTTATGCTTATGAAAATGGCCGTCATTTTATTTTTTTTGAAGAAGTCGATGATCAGCATCCTGTCGGCTTTCTTTCTGTTTTAGAAGTCTTTAAGGATGGCACCTACACACCGCCTGAGAAAATCTTAAAACTCGATTACCACCTCTCATATCCTTGCGTATTTAAAGTAGAAGACACTTGGTACATGATTCCTGAGACTTCGGCTAATAAAACTATTGAGCTTTGGAAATGTACTGAGTTTCCACTGAAATGGGAAAAGCATTCGAATCTAATCGAGAATATCGAAGCAGTCGACAGTACACCTTTTTATCATGAAGGTTTATGGTATCTTTTTACTTCAACGCGTCGTGATTGCAAGAAGTTTGGTGACCGTTTAGATCTATTCTTTACCGAAGATATTTTGAATCCTCAATGGCAAGAGCACCCAATGAATCCAGTGTGCCGAGGCAGTCAGCAATTCCGTATGGCAGGCAAACCTTTTATTTATAAAGGACAACTGGTTCGACCAAGCCAAGATTCTTTAAAACGTTATGGCGGCAATATCGAATTAAAAGCGATTACTCAGCTTAGCCCAACAGCCTATGAAGAAAAATTACTAGAAGTGGTTTTACCTGACTGGAATCAGGCAGATGACGGTTGCCATACCATTAATGTCGAAGATAACTTCGTGGTACTTGATGCCATCCGCCTTACGCCAAAAAATAATTAAGTTTTTAACAGCTGCTTATAAATATTAAGCGTCTGCTCAGCCATGGCTGGCACAGTCAGTTCAGCCTTGGCTTTTTCATACAGAGGGCTAAAGTCATTTTGTGCATCCGGCTTAAGTGCAGCTTGAATTGCGCTTGCTAAGCCTTCTGCATCTCCAATTTCCGCCAGATATTGTTCTGGCAGCCACTCGATCACACCATTCACTTTAGTTGAAGCCATAGCTTTATCGGCCTGTAAAGCTTCTACCATTACGAGCGGAAAACCTTCACGGTCAGAAGATAAAACTACAACATCTGCCAACTGAACCAAATCTCGAGCATCAGTTCTAAACCCAAGAAAAGCGACCCGATTTTGCATGTTTAATTCACTGACTTGTTTCTCTAAACTTGCTCTAAGTGAACCATCGCCTACAATCCATAAATTGGCATCGATATGTTGCAACGACTCAATCAATAAACTGATATTTTTTACTGGTTCTAGACGTCCAATACACATGACAACTTTTTTGCTAGGGTCTAGCTCAGCAAAATCTTTTTGAATCGATTGAAGTAATTTTTCTTTATTTTCAGCTGTAAGAGCAGGTTGAGGATACACTCCATTATAAACTACGTGTGCTTTCGACTCAGGAATCCCTTGTGTGAGTGCTTGGCTCACCGCAATAACGGCATCACCTGCTAAATAGGCAGATTTATTCTTTTTAGTACCATGTACCGTCGTTACAAATTTGGGGCCAGCTAAAAAAGGCTTAATCCGAGCAATCAGCTCAGCCGCCTTTCCTGCTTGTGCATGAACAATAGCAGGCTGAATTTTTTGGATCAGATTTTTAAGTTGCCAAAGTAAAAAAATATTCCAGCGGCTACGTGCAAAATCAACAGCATGAAAATGTACCTGCTGGCTAAACTTGTCTACATAGCAAGGATGTGCAATCACATGTACTTCATGGTTCAAAGCAAGCTCATTAACCAAATTAAAAGTATGCTGCTCTAAACCTCCAATTCCGCCGCTCGTTGCCAATACCTGAACAATTTTCATAGGTTGCCTACTTATTTTTTATCTTTATTCATGGTCTGTTCAAATAGTTTGGCTTCTTTTAGAAAAGCGTAAAACGCGTTAATCATACTATTTACGAAACCACGCCAACCATTTAAGAAACTACGGCGAATAAAATAAGACTTCAGAAAAGTCACTGGCATCACCAAAACCAATTTTGCAACGCTTGGAGACTTTCCTTTTTGGAATTTCTCTAGTGCTTTGAGGTTGGAATACTGGTTATTTTTTTCGACTTTCACGAAAATGCTCGACTCGCCATAATGATAAATATCATGTTGAGCTCGCTGTGATTCACCGTTCACAATCACATTTTCATGGACTTTATTAGCAAGGTCGTAATGCCCTTTAGACTTGCGAAAAAAACGCACTTTTGCATGCTTTTTAGTATGTTTGCTGTTGGGAACACCTAAGAATACATCATTAATCGGTGTGATTAATGCATCAAGTTGGTTCTGTTGAATAGTCTCAACAATTTCTTGTTTTAACTCGTTAGATAAGACTTCATCGCCATCTAAATTGAGTACCCAATCATTTCTGCATTTTGCTAAAGCCAAACTTTTTTGCCCAGCATAGCCTTGCCAATCTTGATGAGAAATTTGCGTATTTTCAAAGCACTGTGCAATTTCATAAGTATTATCAGTACTGCCAGAGTCTAAAATAATGACTTCATCAAACTCACTGACACTTTGTAAAGTTCGCTCTAACCAAGCACCACAATTTAAAGTAACAATATAGACACTACATGGAATTTTATTCATAACTTATAACGTCCTTTAGCAAGGGCGATACGCATCTGTAAAGCATTCATGGCACCATGCGTGCTGACACGTGGAATATTAAATTGATTAACTGCTTCGTAAGCTTCGATTTTTTTACGAGTCGATACAGCGTTTTTAAAGCCAATCTCTTGAGCCATTTTTTGGTGCTTTTCGTTAAATCGACCAAATGGATAGGCAAAGCTCGGGCACTTCCCAACTAATGCTTCAACGTCACGTTTAGACTGAAGCATCTCATCATAAGCAGTTTGATCATCAAGCTTAAGTAAATTCACATGATGTTGTGTATGCGCACCAAATTCTATGAAACCAGAATTTGCCATTTCATGAATTTGCTCATGAGTTAGCTTTTCGATGCCTTCAATTTGCGTTGCCAAATAAATGGTTGCCTTTGCATTATATTTTTTAAGTAATGGATAGGCATATAGATAATTATCCATAAAGCCATCATCAAAACTTAAAGCAACAACGTTCTTTTGACCTCGATATTGTTCAAGCTCAGAGACAAAGCAAAAAGTAGCTTTTTTACGCGTCAACAACTGTAAGAGTTGTTCAAACTTTTCAGGAGGCATATTCATGCCAGAGGCCGCATCTTTAGGGGTCACCTGATGCAGCATGACAATACGTGGTAGTTTGCTCGAACGAAACGGAAGCCAGAAAGTATAATTACCCAGCACATATAACAGTGCAGCAAGTGCTAGTAGGCCTACCGCAACGTACAAAAACCACATCATGCATAAACCTCATGTGACCATTCATAATTTTCTGAAAGAGGCTGCTTAAATGTCACTTCAACCATAAATTGGGTGATGCGCTTAGCATTGAAAGATTTGCGTGTTTTCTCCCATCCCTCTTTCGCTATTTTTTTAGCTTGCTCTGGATTCTGATCAAAGAATTGTATCTTTTTGGCCAAGTCGAACTGATCATCAAAGTAAACCACTTCCTGCTCAGTGTAGAGTTTTTCAAAGCCAGGAATTCTTGGGCTAAAGGTGAGTAAACCATTACCGGTCAGTTGTACAATACGGTCAGAACTATACAAGGTTACATCATTACGGCGTGAGTAATTGAGTCCCATTTTTGTCTCAGACAGAACTTTATAATAACCTTTACCGTAAACACCCGGCTGTTCAAAGCAACCATAATATTGATAGTTCACATGGCCTTGTTTCAATGCATCTGCCAAATCTTTTAAGAACTTCTCACGCTCAGGTTCTTTATAAACCACGCCACAGAAAATAAAAGTCTTGTCTGTGTTAGCGTTTGAAAATTGTTGTAGCGTTTCTACATTACGGTGACCAACATTTGGCAAATAGGCGACGCTTAAATGCGGCTGCTTTAATTTTTGTAGATATTCGCCACCTGTTGTGCAGAAAATAGCGTCCAAATAAGGTGAAAATGCTTTTACGAAATCGAGTTTGCTTTCGAGATAAAGCGGGTCAACATACCAAAATGCAATTTTAGTATTTGGATAAGATTCTTTAATCTGTCTAAGGACATCCGGACTCATTAAATCACTATGTCCGATAAGTACCAGATCAGGTTCAATATTATTAACGACCTTTAGTACTTCTTTATTGGCCCAATTGGCACCCAGTTTTTTTGTTTTAAAAATGGTTCCCATACGAGCCATGTCACGAAAACTAAAGTCATAAACGAAATGGCCATTTTCAATTAATCCGGCAGAAATTTTACGGTCTGTGCAGTAAAAATGGGCGCCTTGTTTATTAAAGCCAAAATTCGCAATATGCAATATTTTCATTTATTTACTCAAAATAAAAAATTTAATTTTTCGCTAAAAGATATGTTGCCACACGGTCTGCTTCTTTAAAAGCATAAGGTTGTGGTAACTGTACAACACAAGTCTGCTGTGAAATTAACTTTGATTCTAACATTTGATCAACTGAGTAGGTAATGCGGTCGTCTTTCAAACGGTCCATCGCCATTACCCCTACTCGACAACCCGCAGTAAGCGCCTCAAAAATCATAGATACGCTGTCTTCTGTCACCCAAACAGCTTCTGCTTTTTGCATTTCTTCAAAAATCCAGCCTTGAGGTGTTTGCTCAACCGGAAATATTTGCAAATGCTCGGCAAAGCATTGCTGTCTTAAAATATCGATAAATCCTGCTGGCGTTCGGCGTGAAGTCGTCAGAATAATTTCAGAGTCTGAATTATTCTCAACAATTTTTTGAACACTGCTTAATACTTTATCTTGGTTCCATTGATGTCGTTTAGATGAGCCACCTAAGGCTATTAAAATTCTGGCTGTTTGATGGCGGTTTTCATTACGAATTGGATTGAGTGCACCACGCGTGACAATCACATGGCTATCGGCATGAATACCGTCATGTTCTGGAATAACAGCATAATCAAAGCAAACCACAGGTAAGTTAGGCTTCATCAAAATAATAGTTTTAGCTTTTCTAAAAATTTTACCGAGTAACCAGACCCGAAAATGAGTGTGACTGCCCACTCCAAATATAAAATCGGGGGCTTGTTGAAATAAGGAGTTTTTTGAAGAGAAAAGTACCTGAATTAAAGAAATAATAGGTAAATCAGAAATGAGGATCTCTTCAAAAGTTGTATCTGCCTGTTGTCTTTGCATCGCCTGAAACAAGCCTAATGCTTGTGAGCGATGTCCTGCCTTACCATCAGAGACATAGACAATATGCATAAAAGCTCCATAAGCCAAAAATAAAAAGGCGAAACCAAAGTTCGCCTTTTTATGTTAACGGATTAACTTATTTTACGTAAGTTAACCAGTGTTCATATTTCGGATTTCTACCTTGAACTGCATCAAAGTAAGTCTTTTGAATTTCAGTAGTAATTGGGCCACGGCCACCTGAACCAATTGGACGGTCATCGTATTCACGAATTGGTGTTACTTCCGCAGCAGTACCAGTAAAGAATGCTTCATCTGCAATGTAGAATTCATCACGTGTAATACGACGCTCAACAACTTGATAACCAAGATCTCTAGCAATCGTCATTACTGTTTGACGTGTAATGCCATCAAGCGCACCACCAGCGATATCTGGAGTGTGTAAAACGCCATCTTTAATTAAGAATACGTTTTCACCAGAACCTTGGCACACATAACCTTGTGGGTCCATTAACATTGCTTCGTCGTAACCAGAATGTGCAACTTCTTGGTGAGCAAGAATTGACAACGTGTAGTTACCAGATGCTTTTGCTTTACACATCGTCACGTTTGGATGATGGTGAGTAAATGATGAAGTTTTAACTCGAATACCATTCACCATTGCTTCATCACCAAGGTATGCGCCCCACGCCCATGCTGCAACTGCGGCATGAATCGTGTTATTTGTTGCTGCAATACCAAGTTTTTCTGAACCGATCCAGATTAATGGACGTAAATAGCAAGAAGCTAATTTATTTTCACGAACTACATCGATTTGTGCTTGTTCAAGCGTGGCTTGATCATACGGTACTTTCATTTGATAAATTTTTGCTGAATTTAACAAACGTTTTGTGTGGTCTTGCAGACGGAAAATGGCAGTACCTTTAGGCGTTTCATAAGCACGAACACCCTCAAATACGCCCATACTGTAGTGTAATGTATGGGTTAAAACGTGAATCTTTGCATCACGCCAATCAATTAATTTTCCATCTTGCCAAATAAAACCATCACGATCAGCCAAATTCATGGAACACTCCAAATTGTTATAAAATCATTCACTATCCAACTCAACCGAGGCGGTTGGGTCTATTAATCTTTGCCATAAATTGCAAACGACCGCACGGGTACTACGCCAGTCCGCTGCGCTTACTTGCATAGATTGATTTGCAAGGGCTAAACGGTGGCTTTCGGCACGTTCACTAAGATAGGCTCGAATTAATGCTGTGGCATCTTCACTGGATAAGCAGTCTGCTTTAGCAGCATCTTCTAATATTCTTACATTATCAGAATAATGGGCGAGATCGGGTTTCGTCCCGCTCCATGCAAGTACAGCATACTGTGCCATAAATTCGATATCGACGATACCACCTGCGTCCTGTTTTAAATGAAAAATACCATGTTTTTTTTGTTCAGAAGACGAACCTAGGTGGTCTTTCATTTTCTGACGCATTTTCAACACTTCTTCACGAACATAAGCCTCATCTCTAGATTGAGTCAATATCTCGCGGCGAAATATTTCAAATTTCCGGCAAAGCACCTCATCACCAGCAATAGAGCGCGCACGAACGAGTGCCTGATGCTCCCAAAGCCATGCACTTTTCAACTGATAGTGTTCGTAGGCCTTAAGACTTGTCACCAATAAACCCGCCTCACCTGAAGGTCTTAATCGCGTATCAATTTCATAGACACGGCCATCAAGGGTTTGAGTGGTCATGAGTGACATAAATTTTTGAGCAACACGCATCGCAAACTCAAAGCCACTAATTGACTTCGTTCCATCCGTATCTGCTTGCTCATCTAAATAGTGAATAAAGACAAGATCTAAATCGGAGCCATAACCCAGCTCAATTCCACCTACCTTGCCATAACCAATGACAGCAAAGGCTTTGTAGTCGAGAGAACAACGTTTTCCCTCGACATCACAAGGATAACCATGACGTTTTGCTACGGTCTGATAAGCCAAATTAAGGGTTGCGTTTACACTCACTTCAGCAATATCGGTTAACGCATCGGATACTTTCATTAGTGGACTTTCAGCTAACACATCGCTTGCAGCGACAGTGAGCACATTGCTCTTTTTAAACAGGCGAAGTGCTCGCATTTGGTCTTCAACCTGATCAATTTCAATGCGAAGTAACTGCTGACGCAATGAGTCTTCTAAGTCCTTGCGTTTTGGCAACTCGAAATCCATCGATAAAAATTCATCAAGCAGTACTGGATATTGTGTTAGCTCTTCACAAATCCATGGACTTACGGTCGCCATTTTAACCAAGCGTTGCAATGCGCCTTTACTTTCAATCAGCATGACTAAGTACACGGTTCGGCGCATGACTGATTCAATCAGCGGCATTAAGCGCAAAAGTGCAGTTTGAGGTTGTTCTGACTGTAAAATCACTTCAATTAAATGAGGCCAGAATGTTTTTAAACGCTGGACAGCATTTGAAGGTAATTTTTTGAGTGCGTGACCGTGCCAGAATTCATGAATCAGATTTTTCGCATTGTCATCCAACACCTCATCTAACTGCTGCTCTAACTGTCCAAAGTTTTCAGTTGCGGCATTTGAACTTGTATCTTCAATGAGCTGCTTAAATTGAACTTTTACTTTCTGGCGTTTCTCGTTTAAAACATCAATAAATTCATTCCAGCTTGCAAAACCCAAGGTATCTATAATGCGTTGTCTTAGGTCAATTTCTTCTGGCAATAGCTGAGTTTGCTGATCGTTGAGAGCTTGAATCGCATGTTCAACACGGCGTAAAAACAGGTAGGAATCTTCAAGTTCTAAAACGGCTTGTCTTTCTAACAAACCTGCTTCGCCAATGTGCTCAAGGCTAACTAAACACTGGCGGTCTTGCAGCTCACGTTTAGAGCCGCCGTAAATCAGCTGGAATACCTGAACAATAAACTCAATTTCGCGAATACCACCCGCCCCAAGTTTAATATCATCCTCGATATGACGGCGTAGAACTTCTCGCTCAATCATCGCTTTCATATCACGCATAGCAGCAAAGGCGGTGTAATCGACATAACGACGGAAAACAAAAGGACGTGTCATTTCTAACAAGTCTTGCCCTTCTTTATCTCCAGTTACAACACGTGCCTTGATCCATGCATAGCGCTCCCATTCACGACCATGCTGACTTAAATATTTTTCCAAAGCTGCATGACTAATCGCCAATGCCGAGCCATCCCCCCAAGGACGCAAGCGCATGTCTACTCGAAACACAAAACCTTCTGCGGTAATGTGCTCAAGCAAATAAATGAGTTTTTGTCCCCATAAAATACAGAACTGCTGTACATCAATGCATTTACGACCATTGGTTTCGCCTTGTTCATCAAAGGCAAAAATTAGATCAATATCGCTCGAGAGATTAAGCTCTTGTGCACCAAGCTTACCCATGGCAACTACAATCAAATCTTGAACTTTGCCAGAGTAACCCACAGGTTCACCGTGTTTCGCTACGAGTGCCACACGTGCAAAAGCCTTTGCCGCACAAATGCTGGCATCAGCAAAATCAGAAAGTTCACGAGTAAGTGTGACAACATCGGTAAGCTGATTGGCATCTTGCCAGATCCAGCGAAACATTAAACGACCACGCAAAATACGAAGTGCGCGCATCCAAGATGTTTCGTCACCAATTCCATCTAATGTGGTTTGTACAAATTGGTAAATTTGATCAGTTGAGAGCGGTGCAGTAAATTGATCTATTTGGTAATCTTGTACTAAAACAGCCTGATGCAGGCCTAAAACTTGTTCCGCATACTGACTAGCACGCAATGTTTTTTGTAACTGCTCCGCATTCATATAAAAAGCTCTTTTCCTCGTACTCTCTTTTTAGTTATAGCAGTTCGAGTAGTGGTAGGAAAAGGGATTAGACTAATTTTGCTTCCGATGATGATTGATATTCGATATGAGGATCATGAGTGTCTTGAGCCGAAGGTAATAAAACTTTAAATGTGGTTCCAACACCCTCTTTGGAACTGACATTAATTTTCCCCTGATTAATCTCGACAAAACGTTTACATAAGCTCAGACCTAAACCCGCGCCTTTTTCACCTGCGGTACCTTTAAAGCTGGCAGTAATACGTGGATGGAACAAATTCGCCATTTGTTGCTTGGTCATACCGAGACCAGTGTCTCGAACTGTTATTTCAATATTTTCGCCAGTTTGTTTGGCTTCAATAAAAACTTTGCCCGAACCATCAACATCTGTAAATTTCAGCGCGTTTGACACCAAGTTTTGAATTACTGACGTCATCATATTGATATCCGCATAGATTTTTAAATCTTCTGGTACAGCATTCACCAATTCAATATTTTTCTTTAAAGCTAAGGTATATAAAACATCAAAAACGATATTACTGACTTGTCTAAGGTTAAAGTTAATCGGGTGATAAACAAAACGCCCACCCTCAGCCATCGCCCATGTCAGTAGGCTTTCGAGCAAGTTATAGGTCGATTGCGAAGTGTCGTATAAATAATCTGCAATGTTTTGAATGCTCGACTCATCTAAAGTTTCACGCTCTTTGGCAAGTACTTCTGAAAAACCTAGCAGACCATGAAATGGTGCTCGGAGATCATGTGAAATGATTGAAAAGAATTTTGTTTTACTTGAGTTAATCGCTACCTGTTGCTCATAGAGCTCGTTTAATTCTTCATAGTTAAATTTCAACTCGACTTGCTGCATAAAGGTAGAACAGTAATCGAGCAGCAATTGAATATCGTCATCTTCAAATGTTGCAGCATCATCATCAAAAAAGACAGCAAAGCCCATAGACGTTTTATCAGGGTGTAGAAGATGCACGGCCAACGCCCTACTACACTCAATATTTAATTCTTTTAAATAGTTGGTTAAATTTTGATAGGAAGGATGTAAGTGATTAATCACCTGTTGTTTAGCAAAGCACTGTTTTAAATGTTTTGAAGGTTTAAACGAAATGGCGGTCATACCATCTGGGCAACGATGCCAAAAGTAAGGTTCTTGATTAAAAGTCAATAAGGCTTTTTTACACTTCAAAAGACGAAGACTAAACCGGAAAAATTGCTCGATATAGTTCTGCTCGGCATTTAATCCAAGCAAAAGCGATATTCTACAAGCACTTAACTGCTCAATCTGGTTTAGTTCTAAATGTTGGAATGTCATTGCCCGCCTCACAGATTTTGTCGTTTTTGGTCGGAACCGCTCTTAAAAGAAATGTACTTATAATCATTATGATCTACTACAAACTTTAACACAGTACATTAAAAGAGCAACTTTCTTTTCAAAATAGAAATGTGAAGTTTCAATTAAAGGTTTTTAGATACACAAAGTGGGTATGTTTGAGGAAAATACAACAAATGTTTGAAGGTAAAGAGTTGTAAGATGTTAGAAATGCGAGTTCAGAATACTAGTAAAAGATGGTCAAAAAGTATTATTTGAATAAAATTTAGAAAGTCCGAATGAATACGCTTGATATATCGCTGATACATATAGTGAAACGAAAGTCTTACACGATTTCTTTTATAAAAAGGCATAACGAGCCTTCAGATGAAAATACTGCTTTAGAAGCGGTTGTCTACCATATTTTTTCTAAACGAGCGCCCCACCTCGCCCACCAATGTGGGTGGTAAATTTATAGTAGCTTAGGATATAGGATACTATGGCCAAGTCAATCAATAGCGGTATATGGTTTATTGATGCTAATATAAAAAAAGCTAATTCTTCTTTCCCAATATTTAGGTTAATAGATGCTATCAGGTGTTCAAATTGAGAATTATAAATCTATCAAGAAAAAGATTGAATTTGGTCTAGGTCAATTTAATGTTTTGATAGGTGAAAATGGCGCAGGGAAAAGTAATTTTCTTGAAGTTTTAGCTACTTGTTCAGCAATTCTAGCAAATAAATTTAGTAATGAATTTATGTTATCTAGAGGAATTCGTGTAGTCGAATCTGAAGATATTTTTTCTTATTTTAATAATATTCCATCTGAAAATATAAATATTACAACAGCTTATGAAAATGGATATGGTTGTGTTTTTAATTTGAGCTTCAATAAAAATGAACCTTTTTCGCCTATTGAATCTGAGATTCTATTGATGCACAGAAACTTAAATATTGAAGAAGATCTAGCATTAGTTGACATCAAAGACTTCGATGAAGACTTTATGAAAGAAAAATTTGATAAATTAGCTATAGAGACATTTGGCTCTCATAAAGAGTTTTATCAAAAATTAAGTACATTAAAAAAAATATTTGAAACTGGTGTTAAAAAGGATGAAATTTCAAATGAAGATTTAAAAAAATTAACAAATATAATTACGTACATGGATACTGTAGGATCAATCCAACGTCAAGTAGTGAATCAATATTATTCTAAAGATCATTCTTCTAATGAGTATAATTTTATTATTTACTCTCCAGAACTTTCTTCATTGCGTAATTTTAATAGTGAATCACAAATTGAACCTTTAGGTGTCAATGGAGAAGGTTTACTTAAGCTCCTTCAAGTAATGCAGACTCATGAACCAGAAAATTTTGAAAAAGTTTGTAAAACTCTTGAAATATTTCAATGGGTTGAAAAAATAACAATTGAGAAAAACTCTCATAGTTCAGATCAAAGAATTAAAATCATTGATCGATTTATGGGCAAAGAAATTGACCATCGTAGTGCTAATGAAGGTTTTTTATTTGTACTATTTTATGCAACATTATTTAGTTCAAAATACACTCCAAAAAGTTTTGCTGTAGATAATATTGATGCTTCATTAAACCCCAAACTATGCCGTGTCTTAATTAAAGAGTTAATTAAATTAGCGAAAGAAAATGGTAAACAAGCATTTGTTACTACCCATAATCCTGCAATTTTAGATGGTTTAGATTTACATGATAATAAACAACGATTATTTGTCGTTGAACGAGATGATGAGGGATCAACCAACCTTAGACGTGTTGGCGTAAATGACTTACCTAAACCTAAGCGTAATGGTGAAACTATTAAATTATCAGAAGCATTTATGCGTGGTCATTTGGGCGGTTTACCTACTAATTTCTAAGAGATGTATAACGAAATGAAATTTGGACTTATTTGTGAAGGGGTCACAGACTTTCATGTCTTAAAACATATCATCCAAGCATATTTCGCGGATGCAGAGTTCAGAGCAATTCAACCTAATTTAGATGAAACTCATAAGAAAACAGAAAATGGTACGTTTGGTGGCTGGGAGTTAGTTGCTGAATATTTAAAATCAGATCATTTTGAAGATACTATCGTAAGTACAGATTATGTTGTTGTTCAAATTGATACTGATGTCTGTGAGCATGCAAATTTTGGAGTCTCACCAATTAACCTTGCCGATTCAGATCATCAAGCCTTTTATGAGAATATTAGACTTAAAATGATTGAATGGATGGATAATTTTGAGCCAGATACTTATGATTATTATAAAGATAAAATTATTTTTGCTATCTCAGTACATAGTTTAGAGTGTTGGTTACTGGCGTATCATGGAACAAAAAATTGTAAAATTACAGGATGCGCTTCTGAATTATCTGCTGTTATGCGAAGACAAAGTAAATCTTTGAATACTGTTACTAAAAAAGTTCAGGAATATATTGAACATAGTAAAGATTTTAAAAAACAAAAAAATCATCCACCAGTAATCGCTAAATCAGATAGCTTTAAAATATTTGTAGATCAGTTGACGACAATTTCTGTTTAATAGAAAGAGAGTTTAAAACTCTCTTTCTATTTTAAGATTATGGCTTATCTTGAATATAATCTTTCATATTTAATTCTGGTCGCGTTTCACCTGTTATAACTCGCTGTAATAAAGCGGAATTTGGAGTTTTTTGAGCGTTTTCAACTGTTTTTGAACCAGAATTACGTTGATTAGAATTCTTTTCTAAATAATCAACGCATCCTCCAGCTAGTTTCAATTGGTCTTCACTTAAATCATTTCTTGTAAACCTAATTTGTACCATTGATAAACATAAGCTTCCTAACTCATCTGTATGAATCATATCGTTCGCTAAATCATAAATATTCTTGGCGACAGCACTGATATCTTTAGCTGTAGGGGTAGTTGTGGGGATTGTGATTACACTCGCTGTACTACTCATTCCCTGATTTTTTAAGGTTTCTAAAGTAGTTTCAAATTTTGCAATTTGGTCTGTGTTAGCTTTAATTTCAGTTTTTATACTTTTTTTCTCTTCTTCAGTTTTTCCTGTTTCACTAGCGGTTAATTGATCATTTTCATCTTTCAGTTTTTCCTTTTGTGTTTCTAAATTTTGTATTATCCCTCCCTCGCCTACAGCACCTTGCGAAATCAAAGCAATTGTTGGAACACGATTGACCCCACTAAGTTGTTCTATAGTAAATAATACAACTAGATTTTTTTGATACCGTCTCAAAAGTGATTCATATTGAACTTCATTAATTGCTCCTGACATATAGGCTTCACAAATACGATATCCATAATCCCTTAATGCTTGGATTGATGCAGTACGCATTCCCACAAATGATGCACTTTCCTGCATTGCAGCGGATAATTCACCATATGCCTTACCTTCAGACCCACCTTTTGCTGCCATTTCGGCGGCATATGCAGACATGGCATCTGGACTTGGTTCTGCACAAACAATTGGGTGCCTTATTGTTCTTGTAATTTTTTTATCTCCTGTACCCTCCTCAATCTTTTCTTCCGTCGAAGATATGAATATACCTCTTTGTTTAACATCAATTAATTGGCTCTTCTCATCGCTTATTTTAAACTTATGCCTGACACTATTCATATTAGCTATACATCCACTTAAAGTTAACGATGTAATAGCAATCACAATTACGTTTCCTAGAGTTTTCATATTACCCCCTCACCTTATGCTTTTATTCCATTAAATTTTTTTCTGAATCTTATTTATGACTTGAGGTTCCTTATTGACTTAAGTAACCCTTAAATTATTATTCTCTTAATCTTTTATTTGAACTAATTTTTTATAGTCATTAAAAAAAATGGGGTTAATCAATTAAATTTATTAATGCAAATAAACTTGAAACTGAATCTAATTATTAAATAATATTTACATATACTGTTATCAAATCCCTATTTTAAATAGCATTCCTTTGCTATTTCGATTATTTATTTAGATTCTGGATTTACTTCTCCAAATGATTTGAATCCTAATATTCTATCCCCTACCCATTCGTTTACGCTATTTGCAATACGATTCTGCTTTGGAACAATTTCGTTATACCAATATGCTTCTCTTGCATCTTTAATTGAACCAAAGCTTTTAGAAAATTAAAAACTAGCCCAACAAAAAACCCCTAAGCCGTTAGCTTAGGGGTTTTTGTAGAATCTTACGATTCTGAATATGGTCCCGAGGGTCGGACTCGAACCGACACGTCATCTCTGACAGCGGATTTTGAGTCCGCCGCGTCTACCAATTTCACCACCTCGGGAGAGGAAGTATGTTTGTGTTGCGTATATTAGCGCGTTTGTAAAACTTGTCAAACCCTAAGTGAATATTATCGTTCACTTTTAGATCACTTAAACATTTTTCATGATTTAAGCCAGAAGCACAGCCATAAAAAAGCGAAAAAGTTTATACTAGGCGCAATTTTTGCGGTGTTTTTTCTCAAATATGCAACTGTCTGACTTTTCCTTTGAATTACCTGATGAACTTATTGCCCGTTACCCTCTTGAATCACGTAGTGCTTCACGGTTGTTGCACTTAGACTCAAAGGGTCAATATCACGATCACATGTTCACAGACATTATTGATCTGTTCGAAGACGGTGATCTGCTAGTGCTCAATGACACCAAAGTCATGAAAGCACGACTTAAAGGAAAACGTTCTACAGGCGGTGCTATTGAGATTTTGGTTGAGCGCATGCTGAACCACACCACAGCGTATTGTCATATTAAATCGAGCAACTCACCTAAAGCAGGTGCTGAACTTTTTGTTGGTGCAGATAATATTCCTGTGATTGTCCGTGGCCGTCACGAAAATTTATTTGTGGTTGAGTTTTCACAGCCAATCTTGCCTGTCCTTGAGCAATATGGTCAGTTACCTATTCCGCCTTACTTTAACCGTGAAGCAGAAGAAATTGACACCGAACGTTATCAAACGGTTTTCCATAATCCTGAAAAAATTGCCAGTGTTGCCGCACCCACTGCAAGCTTACATTTTGATGAAGAATTATTAGCAAAGTTAGAACAAAAAAATGTTCAAAAAACTTTTGTGACTTTACACGTTGGCGCCGGCACATTTATGCCTGTTCGTACTGATGACATTACCAACCACATCATGCACAGTGAGTGGTGTGATGTTCCTCAAGAAACCATTGATTTAATTTTGGCGACTAAAGCACGTGGCAATAAAGTGATTGCCGTAGGTACAACTGCAACACGTGCTTTAGAAAGTGCAGCTCAAGCTCATGGCGGTAAAATCGCAGCTTGGACTGGCGACACGCAAATCTTTATCTATCCGGGCTATCAGTTCTGCATCGTAGACCGCTTAATTACCAACTTCCATTTACCAGAATCTACCCTGCTCATGTTGGTATCAGCGCTATCAAATCGAGACAACATTTTGGCTGCCTATGAACATGCAGTTAAAAGCCGCTATCGTTTCTTTAGCTATGGCGATGCAATGCTGATTGATAAGGTAGAAGTTTAAAAAAATTAAGGTTGGGTTAAACCACACTGGTGAATTAAAAGGTTTAACCCAGCCCAGATATTTACAATAAAAAATCATGAATTTAACCCAGTGTGTTGCAGAAATTTATAAATAAAACTCAAGCATCAATTTTTTGAAGACAAATTCTTAATTTAAAAGCATTTAGTATTTATCTCTTTCAATTTAAAAGATAATCTTAGATAGCACTTTTCTATCATAATCAACTCATTACCTCCATGCCAATCGATACCGTACAAGAAGCTCTTCATATAAGACGTAAAAAAAATACACAGGTTTTTCGCAATATTGCTCGACTTTGGGATGCTGGACAAAAATCTCATTCAGCCCAAGATCTTTTAAATGCTTTACATCCTTGGCGTGAAGATCACAACCTTCGCTTTTTTAATGTGCTCCCCTACTTACTCGCAATTTGCAGCATCACAATATTGGCCTTTGGCTATTTTCTTCATCCGTATATTCAATATATTTGGAGCTTTTTAGGCGCCTTTTTAACGGGGTTTTTAGCGTATTTACTCTATCAATCTCAAGAACCCTTAACACAAGTCATTCGTTATCTAGAACAGCGCATGGTGATATTGCGTTATGGTTTACAATTTCAGCAGTTGCCAGCTTATCTTCCTATTCATGCGCAGCCAGTTTTAGTTCTGAGCAAATTAAAACAGTATTTTCCACTGTTTAACCGAGGGACTGAATCTAATGAAATTACCCAATATGCTTCTGTCACATGGAACGATGGCGTAACCGATCATCAAGTCTTGCTATTTCAATATCATTACGTTAATGAAATACCAATTATTCAAGATCAAAGTAGCGATAAAAAAATTATAAAAGAAATTCATAAAGACCTATGGGGCGCTTTTATATTTGAAATGCCTGCCCTAGGTATTGCTGTCAGCAATCAGCGTTCTCGTTTTTTTACTCCCTACAGCAGTAAATGGCAAAGTAGTGATATTTTGATTAACCAAGAACTTAATATTTTTGGGGTTAATCAACATCAGTTAGCCAAAGAGGTCAGCCCGAGCTTAACTTTAAAATTACATGATTTTTTTCAGCACTTTACAGGTGATTTAATTTATCATCACGAAGAACAAATTTTGTGTTATCTGGGTGAGCAAAATCTTTTTCAGACCACCAGTAAGCAAAGTGAAATTCATGATGTTTCAGCATTGCGTGGGCACTTACGTACCATGACCATGCCGCAATATGAAAAATTTCAGCAATTAATGTTGAACTTAATTAAATAAATCTCTCGTATTACTTAATTGTCGACTCATAAAAATGAGAAGTTAAAAAGTAAACTGAGGGAATAACAATAAGGAACTGACCATGACTGGTTTATTTATTTTCCTGGGGATTTTTGTTGTACTGATTGTCTGGGGCATTCACATCCGTAATACCATCGTACGTTATTTTAATGCGACCAAACGTGCTTGGTCTGAGGTTGCCAATTTCGAACGTCAAAAAGTCAAAACTTTAGAGGCGCTTGAGACAACACTTAATCAATATACTCATTTTGAAAAATCGACATTAGAAAAAGTCACTGAATTACGTCAGCAAATTCTTAATTTAAATGTGAATAACACTGATATTTCTCAGCTCCAACAAATCGAGAAAATGAGCAAAGAACTGATTCGTAGCTTAAATGTCGTTGTTGAAAATTATCCTGAGCTTAAAGCCGATTCACTTTATAGCAAAATGATGGATGACATTCAGGAACAAAATGAAAATGTGGGTGCGGCTATTACCATTTTTAACCGTAATGTCGAGCTGTTCAACAATCAGATTGAAGTATTCCCTAACAATCTCATCAATACATTAACTTTATCTAAGAAAGCGATTCGTCCTTTTAAGGATAATCTTGTTAATGAAAATTTTGACTATAAACCTAATTTTTAATAGGAAAAAAACAGTCTGTAACTTAGCGAAAATTTTATCTATTTTATAGCCAGCTACATTTAGTAGTAGAACTACATCGCAGAATCAAGGAAAATAGCTCTCTTTTTAGCAGCGAACTGTTTCTTCGCCTCTGCTCGTGTTCAGGATTTTTAGATGAAGTTTGAAAAATTAGGTCAGTCGGGGCGCGCCCGTCGTGGTCGTTTAACTTTAGAGCATGGTGTTGTTGAAACACCTGTTTTTATGCCAGTGGGGACTTACGGCACAGTCAAAGGTATGTTACCGCGTGATATCGAAGATATTCAGGCACAAATTATTTTAGGAAATACATTCCATTTATATTTGCGTCCGGGTCTCGAAGTTATTAAAGAACACGGCGGTCTACATAACTTTATTAAATGGGATAAGCCAATTTTGACTGACTCTGGCGGTTTCCAGGTTTTTAGTCTTGGCGCAATGCGCAAAATCAAAGAGGAAGGTGTTACTTTCCGCTCACCGATTGATGGTTCAAAAGTATTTTTATCTCCTGAAATTTCTATGGAAATTCAGCAAGTTTTGAACTCTGACATCGTCATGATTTTTGATGAATGTACACCTTATCCTGCAACTCATGAAGAAGCACAAAAATCATTGCAGCTTTCTTTACGCTGGGCAAAACGTTGTAAAACCCATCATCATGATGAGCTCAAAAATAAGAATGCATTATTTGGCATTATTCAAGGTGGTATGTATGAAGACTTACGTGATGAGTCTTTAAATGGTCTTCTTGAAATCGGATTTGATGGTTATGCGATTGGCGGTTTATCTGTAGGTGAACCTAAAGATGAGATGATCAAAGTTTTAGATTATCTACCAAGCAAAATGCCACAAGATAAACCGCGTTACTTGATGGGCGTTGGTAAACCGGAAGATATCGTTGAAGCGGTGCGCCGCGGTGTCGATATGTTCGACTGTGTAATGCCAACCCGTAATGCGCGAAACGGTCATTATTTTGTCACTGATGGTCTGGTACGTATTCGTAATAGTAAATATCGCCATGACCAGAGCCCGCTCGATCCACATTGCGATTGCTACACTTGTAAGAACTTTACCCGTGCTTATCTATTCCATCTTGAAAAATGTGGAGAGATGTTAGCGTCTATGCTCGGTACTATTCATAACTTACGTTATTACCAACGTTTAACTGAAGGTATGCGTGATGCATTAGAGAATGGCACATTTGATGAATTTGTTCAGGACTTTTATGCCCGTCGTGGTTTAGAAGTTCCACCATGTCCGGTTGATGAATAAGCCCGATTTGCGCTCAACCTCAAGACAAGGTAAATTGCAAAACGAATTAGGATTATGTCAGGTATCTGACTCATATTTTTAACTTTAGGAAATCAAAATGAGCTTTTTAATTTCTGCTGCACATGCAGCACCGGCAGCTGGCCCAACTACAGGTATTTTGCCAAACATCTTGATGATTGTCGTATTCGTTGCAATCTTTTATTTCTTAATTTGGCGCCCTCAAGCAAAACGTGCTAAAGAGCACCGTTCTTTAATCGAGAGCTTAGGTGTAGGTAGTGAAGTTGTGTTCGCTGGTGGTTTAATGGGCAAAGTGACCAAAATTGAAGGTGACTATGCAGTTGTTGAACTTAGCCGTGGTGTAGAAGTAAAAATTCAGCGTGCCAGCGTAATTTCAGTATTACCTGAAGGCACTCTAAATAACCTTTAATCATAAAACAGTCGTGCTTTAGCACGGCTTTTTCATTTAAGAAGAAAGCGAATGCGTTACCCTGCATGGAAATATTTACTGATTCTGGTTGTTCTGGTAATCAGTACATTATACGCACTGCCTAGTCTATATCCGGATGAGCCCGCCGTTCAAATTTCCGGTGCCAAAGCTGGCACCCAAATTGATCAAAGTGTGGTGCAAAAAGCAGAGCAAATTTTAAAAACAGCAAATATTGCAAGTCACGATAATACTTTTACAAATAATGCTGCCCTATTGCGTGTCAGCTCTTCTGAAGCGCAGTTGAAAGCAAAAGAAGTATTACGCCGTGACTTAGGTGATCAATATGTTGTTGCCCTAAACCTTGCACCAACCACACCGGAATGGTTGCAAAAGATTGGGGCTAAACCAATGAAACTTGGTTTGGACTTACGTGGTGGTGTCCACTTCTTGCTTGAAGTAGATATGGACAAAGCCGTTGCCCAACGTATGGAAACCTCTGCCACCGATTTGCGTCGTCAGTTCCGTGAAAACAAGATCAAATTTAATAGTCTTGCATTAACCAATAATGTGATCACTGTTCAATTTGCTGACAATGCTGACCGTGATGCAGCAATGGATTTTTTACGTCGTAATGGGAATGAATATACCCAACAGGCATTAGCAAGCTCTACAGGTTCTACTTTAAAGCTTTCTTATACTGATGTACGTCGCCAAGAAATTCAGTCATATGCGGTGAATCAAAACTTAACAACATTACGTAATCGTATTAACGAACTTGGTGTTGCAGAAGCATTGGTACAAAGTCAGGGTAGCAACCGTATTGTCGTTGAATTACCGGGTGTTCAGGATACAGCTGAAGCGAAACGTGTTTTAGGCCGTACTGCAAACCTCGAATTCCGTTTGGTTTCTGACGCAAATGATCAATATATTGACCCATATACAGGTAAATATAATGGTCAACCTTTACCTCCGGGCACAGAAGTTTTTGCTTATGAGTCTTTAGATAGCGGTCGTCAACTTTTGTTGCAACGTAACCGTATCTTGACGGGTGAGCGTGTTCAAAATGCAAGTTCTGGCTTTAGCCAAGACTCTGGTGGTGCCGAAGTAAATATTACTCTCGACAGTGCTGGCGGTAAGCTTATGTCCGATGCAACTCGTAATGCTGTTGGTAAACGCATGGCGGTATTGTTCATCGAAAATAAGCAAAAAATTACTTATGTCACAGATCCTAAAACTGGTGCACAAACAGAAGTTCGTACTCCATACACTGAATCTGTGGTCATCAATGCTGCAACAGTTCAGGCCGTTTTAGGTTCAACTTTCCGTATTACCGGTTTAAGTTCTCCTCAAGAAGCATCAGAACTTGCATTAATGCTACGTGCAGGTGCTTTGGCTGCGCCAATGTATTTTGTTGAAGAACGTGTAGTTGGTCCGAGCCTTGGTCAAGAAAACATTGATAAGGGCGTATTATCAACTCAAATCGGCTTCTTGCTTGTTGCAATCTGGATGGTGGTTTTCTTCCGTCTATTCGGTTTAATCGCTAACTTTGCACTCGTTGTTAACTTGGCAATGATTTTAACGGTTATGTCATGGATTGGGGCTTCCCTCACCTTACCAGGTATTGCGGGTATCGTTATTACCATTGGTATGGCCGTCGATGCGAACGTATTGATATGTGAGCGTATTCGAGAAGAAATGCTCTGGGGTGCATCGCCCAAACAGGCCATTGTGGCCGGTTATGATCGAGCCTACAACACCATTTTTGACTCGAACTTAACGACGTTCCTCGTTGCATTCATTTTGTTTGCAATTGGTACAGGCCCGATCAAAGGTTTCGCCGTAACATTAATGATTGGTATTGTGTGTTCGATGTTTACTGCAATTACAGTGACTCGCGCAATTGTACAAATCATTTATGGTAAACGCCGTAATTTGAAAAAGTTGAGCATTTAAGGAGATCGATGATGACTAAAGTGACTCAACAAGATTCAAAACAATATGGACGTCCGGATGATGCAAAAATCATCCCGTTCATGAAGATTGCCAAACCTGCGGCAATCTTCTCGATCCTTATTACGTTAGCGAGTATTTTCTTTATTGTAACTAAGGGTCTTAACCTTGGTTTGGACTTTACCGGTGGTGTTTCAGCTGAGCTTAACTATGCTCAACCAGCAAATCAGTCTGAAGTTATTCAGGCACTCGACAAAGCTGGCTTTAAAGATGCTGTAGTACAAACACTTGGTAGTAATAAAGACTTACTTGTGCGCATGCCTGTACAAGAAGTTAAGGTTGAAGACCTTAATAACGCGATTACTAAGGCTGTACAGTTGCCAAACAATGCCGCAGAAGTTCATAAAGTGGACTCTGTAGGTGGTCAAGTTGGTAACGAGCTTTATGTTCGCTCTGCTGGTGCGGTTGCACTTGCACTTATCTTAATGTTGATTTACGTGACGATCCGTTTCGAGTTCAAACTCGCAATGGGTGCCGTGATGTCTTTATTCCACGACATCATCATTATTATTGGTGCTTTTGCATTATTCCAGTGGCCATTTGACCTTACGGTTTTAGCTGCGGTACTTGCTGTCATTGGCTTCTCGCTTAACGATAACATTGTAGTGTCAGACCGTATCCGTGAAAATTTCCGTAAAATTCGCGGAGCGACTCCTCGTGAAATCATCGATATTGCTTTAACCGAAACTTTACGTCGTACCATTCATACATCAATGACCTTATTGCTTGTCGTTTTAGCAATGATGTTCTTAGGTGGTGATGGTCTACACTGGTTCGCTGTTGCAATGTTTGTTGGTGTCTTTGTAGGTACTTACTCTTCAATTTATATCGGTACAGCTTTTGCCTTATGGCGTGGACTTAACCGTCAGGACTTCATCGTTCAGGTTAAACCTGAATTTGAGGATGAAATTCCTTAAGTTTTATAAAGTAAGACATATAAAAAAAACCGCGATTAATTCGCGGTTTTTTTATTTAAAACATATTATTTACGGCGCAATGCATCCGAAATTGCTTCAACCAACTGTTGCGAAATTTCTTGTTTAGATGCTTTCTCTAACTCACGCTTTTTCAAGTGATAGTTTTCAGCAAAGAAAACCGTCATGGCATTTTCATCAGAAGCAAAACCAATATCTGCACGTGACACATCGTTGCATGCAATCATATCTAGTTTTTTAGCGACCAGTTTCCCTGCCGCATATTCTTCAACATTTTGTGTTTCGGCTGCAAAGCCCACCATAAATGGACGTTTTTCCTGACCCGCAATGGTTGCAACAATATCCGGATTTTTCACAAGGGAAACATTCAACTCATCCCCTGCCTTCTTAATTTTATGCTCCGCAACTTCTGCTACGCGATAGTCTGCGACTGCGGCAGTTGCAATGAAGATATCACAGCCTGTTTCTAACGAGTTCATGCTGATATCTAACATTTGTCTTGCAGAGGCAACATTTACTCTTTTTACACCATTCGGTGTATCTAAACTTACAGGTCCAGCAATTAGCGTCACTTGTGCGCCAGCCGCGTAACAAGCAGCAGCTAAAGCAAAGCCCATTTTACCAGTACTGTGGTTCGAGATATAACGAACAGGGTCAATCGCTTCACGTGTCGGCCCAGCAGTAATAACTACTCGCTTTCCAGCCAACAACCCAAATTTTTCAGCGATTGCACGCTGAGCCTGATGGAAATAGCCAGCGACTTGCCTTGCAATTTCTTCTGGCTCTGGCATACGGCCTAAACCGACATCACCACACGCTTGCTCACCCGCATCCGGCATAATCACATGCACGCCATCTTCGACTAAGGTTTGTAAATTTCGTTGCGTTGCTTTGGCCGCCCACATTTGCTGGTTCATGGCAGGTGCAACCCACACAGGAGATTTTGTTGCCAAAAACACTGTACTGAGCAAGTCATCTGCTAAACCATGCGCAAATTTTGCCAAAGTATCGCAGCTTGCAGGCGCAACCAGTAATAAATCAGCCCAACGTGCTAATTCAATATGTCCCATCCCAGCTTCAGCCGCAGGATCTAAAAGTTCAGTATGAACGGGATTACCAGAAAGAGCCTGAAACGTTAGTGGGGTAATAAATGCCTGAGCACCATGTGTCATGACCACACGCACGTCAAAGCCATAATCTTTAAGGCGACGGACTAAAATGGCACTTTTATAGGCAGCAATTCCGCCAGTAACAGCTAAAACAATGTTTTTATGAGGAATAACACTTAGATCAAAGCTCACGAACAGGATACCTTACTGTTGCAGTGGCGCTCACAATAGCATTAAATACGCGCAGACCCAAGATTGATTGGGCAAACAAAATAAAATTTTAAGCGAATTATGCTGGGGAATATGAATACTTCTATTAAAAATTGGCCCGAACAAGAACGGCCAAGAGAACGGTTATTACAAAAAGGTCCGCAAAGTCTATCAGATGCAGAGCTACTCGCGATTTTTCTTCGCTCAGGTTCACGACAACATTCAGCAGTCGAATTATCACGGTTACTCATTCAGCACTTTGGTAGCCTAAATGCAGTATTTGATTCATCGTTAAGTGAGTTAACTCAATTTAATGGAATTGGAGCAACAAAATATTCACAATTATTGGCAGTTAAAGAGCTCGGGCGGCGTTATCTCGATCATCACTTTCAGAAAAATAATATCAGCCTTCACACGTCTGATTTAGTCTTGGATTATTTGCGCTACGAATTAAAAGGCGAAAAACAAGAAGTCTTTGCAGTGCTCTGTCTAGATCCAGAATTAAGAAAGCTCCATTTTAAAAAGCTATTTTTTGGGTCAGTTCAACATTGTGCGGTTTCAGTCAATCAAACCCTACGCTACGCCCTACAACAACATGCTTGCCAGCTCGTTATTGCACACAATCATCCCTTTGGTTCAGCGCAGCCTTCTGCTGAAGATATTACCTTAACTCAGCAACTGGAACATGCCTGTCAGCTTGTCGAAATACGCCTCTTGGATCATTTTATTATCTCACCAGAAGGAAGCTTTTCATTTGCTGAACAACAACTGCTCAACCCAACAATAATATCAGTTCAATGATATTGACAAAGGGGCACTAAGCCTAGAAGATCAAAGCAAAAATAGTGACGTTAAAAATAAAATGATTGTTCGTGAGCAGCCTAGTATTTTCAAAGTATTATTCTCTTGGCGAGGGACAATTTTACCCAAGATTTTACCCTCTCTAGGGGTCGTTATGCTGATTTCGGCAATCATTGGGGGCGTAGAATATATCAATCTTTATCGCTTTCCAGAGATTCCTTTGGTTGGCTTTACCCTTATTGGCGTCGTACTTTCTATTTTCTTAGGATTTAAAAATACTGCATGTTATGACCGTTGGTGGGAAGCCCGAAAATTATGGGGCGTTTTAATTGCAACTTCACGCCATTTTGACCGTGACTGCAGAATCTTGACTCAAGCCCGCCGTGAACGTGTTATTCAGCATGTGATTGTTTTTGCTAACGTGTTACGAGATCGTTTACGTCGTCAGACCGCGAACCCAACTGAGCTAATACAAACCAGTGGTATGAGCCAGCAAGCACTCACCCAGCTCTATCAGCAAAATAATGCCCCTCAGTACACACTTAGCCTCATTCACTGGGAATTATTGCAAGCGCTTAAAGAAGGTGAAATCTCAGACATCATCTATGCACAGATGAATAAAAATGTTGCAGATTTAAGTGTCGTGCAAACTGGCTGTGACCGAATCGCCAATACGCCTATTCCATTTGCCTATTCAGTTTTGCTCAATCGCACTGTCTATTTTTTCTGTTTTATGTTGCCATTTAGTCTTGGTTCATTGCTTGGATTAGCAACACCTTTATTGGTGGGAATTTTGGCATATACATTCTTAGGACTTGATGCACTCAGCTCGGAAATTGAAGAGCCTTTCGGTACTCAAAGTAATGATTTACCTTTAGATGCCATGGTACGTAGTATCGAAATTGAACTTTTAGGGACTTTGGGGAAACCTACCCCACCACCAATTCAAGCTCAAGATAATAACTTGTTGTAATGTCTTAGAGAAAACGTTCCCAAACACCTTGCTGATTAGCCGTTGGTTTAGGTGTATTTCCCAGCTTAATCCATGGCATATTTTCACCATGAAAATCACTGCCAATCGATACAGCTAATTGATATTGCTCAATCATCCGATCAATCATCTGGCGAGTAGATAAAGTTTCCATCGGTGGAGGTAACTCAATTGCATCTCCACCTGAAGTTGCGAACAATTCAATTAAATATCGAACGTTAGTTGCAGATAAATCATAACGAGTTGGATGTGCTAAAACTGCCAACCCTTTACTTTCGTGAATCATGTCAATTGTTTCTTTTAACCCTAATCCTTCAAACTTTACAAAAGCACGTCTTCCCTCTTTTAAGAAACGATCAAATGCTTGTTGAGGCCGGGTTACAACTTTTTTCTCGACGAGTGTTTTAGCAATGTGTGTTCTGGTGATGCGGTCTGCCTGATCTTCTACTTTGGCAAGAACATCCTCATAAATCTGAAAACCAATACATTTTTCTAATAAATCGCAAATTACTTTAGCTCTTTGCGCTCGTACTCTTTTTTGTTGTTCTAATGCTTCTAAAATTGGTGCTTCATTTTGCATGTTTAAAGCAACAATATGTACGCCATAACTCTTCTTCGTCGTTGGACGTGACCACTGACTTGAAATCTCGGTACCAGAAATGATTTTTAAATCATGACCTTGTGCAGCAACTCTAGCTCGCTGCAACCCATCCATTGTATCGTGGTCAGTTAAAGCCAAAGTATGCAAATTCACATCTATAGCAGCTTGCACCAGTAATTCCGGAGACAAAGTTCCATCAGAAATATTGCTATGTGTATGTAAATCTATGCCTTGCATCTTTTATACTATGCCATTCACCAAACCTGATCAGATACTCTAACATGAAAGCACTTCTGGACTTTGTTCCATTAATTATTTTCTTCTATTTATATAAAACAGTTGATCCAACCGATACACAGCATCCTTTACTTAAACTGATCGGGTCTGCTGGTGGTGCAGATAATAATAATATTCTTGTAGCAACTACTGGCTTAATTATTTCAATGCTTGTGGTATATGGTGCCCTATTTGTTTTCCAAAAATTCCGTCTAGATAAACAACAGTGGTTTGTATTGTTTATGACTGTCATTTTTGGTGGCATCACCCTCATGTTAAGTGATGATTTCTATATTCGTCTGAAAGCTGCAATTTTGAATTTGGTTTTTGCAGGTGCATTCTTAGTTTCACCTTGGTTTGGTAAAGATCGTAAGCCACTCATACGACGTCTATTTGACCCTATTTTAGACTTAAGTGAAAAAGGTTGGAAAAATCTAAATTTTGCTTGGGCAGTCATGTTTGTGGTGATGTCTTGTTTACATATTTTCTTCGCGTTTTTATTTCACGGCGGAAAATATTGGGGTGAATTCACTGCATTTGGTGACATGATTGTCATGTTTTCATTTATCATTATTCAGTTCATTATTTTACGTAAACATTTTAAGTCACCTGAAGCTTAAAATGATTCCTGATTGATTACAGAGATACGATTACATGCCCTTTTTTGTTCTAAGCTGTACCGATAACGAAGGAACTTTAGAAAAACGCTTGGCCGTACGCCCTCAGCATATCGAACGTTTGCAAAAACTTGATGATGAAGGCCGCCTTGTTACAGCGGGAGCTATGCCAAAAGACCCGAATGATCCTCAAGCAGGTTTTTATGGCAGCACCATGATTGTTGAATTCGACAGTCGCGAAGCATTAGACGAATGGTTAAAAGAAGAACCATTTCTCAAAGAAGGCATTTATGCTCATATTGATGTAAAACCGTTTAATAAAGCATTTCCAAAAGGGTAATCATATGCACCCTGCAATCAAAAGCTTTCTCGGCTTGTGTTTGATCTGTTCAACTGCTAATGCAGTTGAACCTGCTGCCACACCAGCAACGACTCCTCCAAGTGCGCCTTCAACTCAGGCTGCGAATAAGGCAGTTCCAACAGCTGCTACAACGGCGTCGACCGCAACAAAACCACTCACGGCTGAGCAACTTGTAAAGAATAAACAACAGCAAGATGCGAAAATCAAAGCTTTAGTTCAAGATCAAGCATCTCGTTTAAAACAGTTAGAACATGCCAATCTTGAAGCACTCGCCCAGAACCAAGAGTTACAGTTAAAAAATGATAGCCTCTCTGTTCAGGTCCAAGTCTTACAAAGCGAACGTAGTGCGCAAATGTTTTTATATGGCGCGGTTACCTTAGCTGGTGGCGTATTACTAGGTTTCTTTATCTCTAGTTATATTCATACAAAACGTCGACGCCAGTGGTAAATCCAAGCGATCTATTAAACTAAATGAACGTATCAAACCGTATACAAACAGCAGAACTGGACTGGGAATTAATCGATGGTATCGAGGTTCCCATTTCCAAACAATTTGGTGATGTCTATTTCTCTAAAGATAATGGCCTACTTGAAACACGGCATGTTTTTCTAAATGGTAACGACTTATCAGAACGATTAGCCAATCTAAAAGATTTTGAATATTTCAGTGTAGGAGAAACCGGTTTTGGTACTGGTTTAAACATTCTTGCACTCTGGCAACTTTGGCAACAAGTCCGTCCTGATAATCAAAGCCATTTACATGCCATTAGCGTTGAAAAATTTCCATTAAGTAAAGCTGACCTCATTCGCGCTTTAAATGTCTGGGATGAGCTTAAACCACTTGCAGACCAGTTAATTGAACAATATCCGCTACCTATTGCCGGATGTCATCGTTTAAGTTTCCCTGAAGAGCGTTTTAGCATCGACTTATGGCTAGGAGATGCACAAGATATTTTCCCAAGCATGGCTAAAACTAAAGCAGTAAATGCTTGGTTTTTAGATGGCTTTGCGCCCTCTTGCAATCCAGACATGTGGGAACAAAATGTTTTAAACCATATTGTTCGTCTTTCTGACTATGGCAGTACTTTTTCCTCTTTTAGTGTCGCGGGTGTTTTAAAACGTGGGCTAAAAGCGCATGGTATTAATATTTCTCGTCCACGTGGTTTTCGGCATAAACGTGAAATGCTCAAAGCAATCTGGAATCCACCTCAATCTGATGATGAGTCCTCCCCATTAGACCTAGTTCACTCACTGGGTAAGGGACAACAGCATATTGCGATTATTGGGGCCGGTATAGCAGGTTTAACTACAGCGTGGGCATTTGCAGCACGTGGACATCAAGTCACCCTATATGAGCGAACAGAGGCATTATCTGGCGCTTCTGGAAATCCTTTAGCCCTACTTAATCCAAAGCTATGCCCAATTGAGCAAAGTCATGAACATCTGATGACCTTAAGTTGGCAACATGCCTTGAATTTTTATAAAAATTTTCAAGCATTTCGTCCACTTCAAATACAACAAATCGCCTTGAAAAATGCAGATGAACTTCTCGATCTTATAAATCAATATCCAGCTCAGGTTGTTACCGACTCCACGAACTCACTTGAAACTGCATATTCAAGTGTTTTACTTACCGAAGCAGGCTCGGTTTCACCACATCAACTACGTGATGAAATTTTGCAACATCCTTTGATCGATTTAAAAATTCTCAATATTACAGAGCTTGTATCTTGTGAAAATAAAGTTCAATTGAAGACTGGCAATGAAGTTATTGCAGAGGCAGACCATGTTGTTGTGTGCTGTGCGCGTCAAAGCGCGACTTTTTTTGAAAGCTATCCGCAGTTAAAACCAATACGTGGGCAAGTAAGCTGGGTTGACAATACTTTTGCTCCCTTGCCTTTACAGGAAGCTTATAGCTATGGCGGCTACTGTATGCAACTTAATGCTTCACAGATGATTTTAGGTGCGTCTTTCTACCCAAATCGTGAGGATCAAGAAGTAGTGCCAGAAGACCATGTGCATAACTTTGAATTAATCCACAGCGTATTCCCTGAATATGCACAACAATTGCCTTCTACGACTACTTGGCAAGGCCGAGCATCTATCCGCGCACAAAGCTTAGATTATTTTCCTCTCGTTGGAAAAATGCAGGAGAATAGCCGAATTGCTACTTTTGCTGGTCTTGGTTCTAAGGGCTTCTTATTTGCTCCGCTATGCAGTGAGATCTTAGTTGCCCAAATGCTAGAAGAAGCTTGTCCAGTACCGGACCGCTTATTACAAAAATTGAATCCGCAACGATTCCAAAAAAAAGTAAAACCTAAAAAGCCTTATTTCAAACCACAATAGTTCAATTCCATAAAAAAGCACCCGAAGGTGCTTTTTTTTATGCGCCCTGCTCTAGAGGCAAGCCGGCATCACGAGCTGCACGTGTCCCCCCCATCAGCACGACATATTCACGCGAGGCATCGAATCCTTCTAGTGTCTCAGCTGCACGAGGAGCTTTGCTACCACCACCACATAAAATATAAATCGGCTGACCCGCAGAGACCTGGTTCAAAATATCAGCATTCAAATCATTAATCGGGCGATTTACCGCACCTTTAACATGCCCTTCTGCATAAGCATTTGTATCACGGACATCCCAGATAACAGCATTTTCTGGGAATTCAAATGTTGTAATTTCTTGTTTACGGATCATTGTGCACTCCTTTGATGTAAACAACACTTGGCAAATGAAGAAAACCCTCTTAGCATCTCAAATATTCTTTCCCTTTGTAAAGGTCTAAACTATGCCTTCTTTCGATATTGTCTCTGAATTAGAGATTTTTGAAGTTAATCATGCCGTACAGAACACACAAAAAGAGATTGCAACACGTTTTGACTTTCGTGGTCATGATGTTTCAGTCGAAATAAACGAAAAAAATAAAGAAATTAAAATCAGTACCGAAAGTGATTTCCAGTGTGAACAAGTTTACAACATGTTAGAAAATCATTTTTACAAACGTAAAATTGATGTACAAGCTCTAGACCCGCAAAAAGCTGCTGCTTCAGGCAAAAATTTTGTACAAGTAATTAAACTTAAAGACGGTCTTGACTCAGATACTGCAAAAAAAATTAATAAAGCCATTAAAGAAAGTGGCGTTAAAGTGCAATCTTCTATCCAAGGCGACAAAATTCGTGTAACGGATAAAAAGCGCGACACTTTACAACAAGTGATGAATTTTTTACGTGAACAACAATTTGGTGTGCCATTACAGTTTAATAACTTTAAAGATTAATCTCTTGTCGTGACATTTAAAGCTAAGGTAATTCCATGTCTCAATCCAATCGTCTATCAAAACTGGTAAAAGCGACTTCAAAATTCCCTAAAGGTATTCGGAGTACACTTTGGAGCAAGGCGTTTGGTCGTATCGTGCCAATGGTGGGTACAGCAAATATTCGCTATCTGGAAGTAGATTCAAACCACGTTACTGTCCGTTTAGAAAACCAAAAAAATATGCAGAATCATATTAAAGGAGTCCATGCTGCGGCGATGGCTCTTTTAGCAGAAACTGCAACTGGTTTCCTAACAGGTTTACACATTCCTGATAACCGCATTTTATTAATCAAATCATTGCATGTAGATTATTTAAAAGTGGTTGAAGGCGGTTTGACTGCTACAGCGACGTTATCTGCTGAACAGCAAAAGTTTATTGCAGATAATGAGAAAGGTGAACTTGTGATTCCGGTCACTGTTATTGATGATGCAGGCAATGAACCAATCCATTGCCAAATGCTGTGGGCATGGTTACCTAAACGTAAGAAATAAAGATATAAAAAAGCCCAAATTTAAATTTGGGCTTTTTTATTATTCACAAGATGCTAAAAACTTGTGTCTCGCTTCTTCAGGAATCTGACGCTTATTACCTTTCACATCAACTGCTACAAAGGTAAAAACTCCTTCGGTAATGCGTATTGGCTCACGAGAGTCATCATGACTATCCCAAACTTCAATTTGCATCTGAATAGAAGTATTTCCAACTTTTAAGATTTTGGTATAGCAGCTAATGACAAAGCCAACCTTTACCGGAACCAAAAAGGTCATTTGATTAATGGAAATCGTAGCACAGCGACCACGACTGAAACGTTCTGCGTGAATTGCTCCAGCCAAGTCCATTTGTGACACAATCCATCCACCAAAGACATCACCACTCCAGTTTGTATCGGCTGGCATGGCAATCGTTTGTAAGGATAAAACCCCTTCTGGTTTGGTATAAGCTTCTGACACCTTAGCTCCCGAAATTCGTTTGAAGTTGTTGATCAAGCCACTGCTGCAATTCAGGCGCACGTAATGCGCCGCTAATACGCGCAACCTCTGTCGTTTTATTCATTAAGACAAGTGTCGGAATACTTCTCACATGAAAAGCTTGGCTCAAGCGAGGAGATTCTTCGGTATTAATCTTGGCAAAAATAACGCCTGGATTCTGTTTTGCGACCTGCGCAAAATGTGGCGCCATCATTTTACAAGGTCCGCACCATTCTGCCCATAAGTCTATGAAAATAGGTAGATCACTATTCGTGATGTAGTTACTAAAATTTTGCTCATTTAACTCAATAGGTGCAAGCGGTAGTAATGGCTGATGACATTGCCCACAGCTTGGTTGCTCAGGAAGTTTTTCTTCAGGAACTCGGTTTTTTGCACCGCACGATGCACATACAATAATCATTTACACCACTCCTATATGCTGATGTAAAAATTCTAATTGGGTTATCACTGCTTTTTCAAACCATGAACCGTGATAGATATCAAAATGTTTCATATCCCACTCATGATAACTCACAAAAGGCGCAATATTTGTCGCAGCTTCGCGACTTGATTCAATAGGAATAAGGGAATCTTTTTGGGCTGCAATAAATAAAACCGGAATATTAATCTGGCGTACAACTTGAATTGGACGGTATCTCATCAAATTAAAAAAGACACGGGCTGGGACTTCCCCACTCCAATAATAGTCAGGATTTACAATCGATAAATATCCATAATAACTATCAGCTGTAGGCATAAAACATAAATTATGTTGATCGACGACAGGCAATCTTTTGGGATTAAGTCCCATTTTTGATCCCATATAGTCCTGACTCGATAACTTCAATGCTTGAGGATAACGTTGCAAAGGATAAAGTTTGGCAGTTTCAGCCCCATCGACATAAGGAATTTGTACTAAAATTGCCTGAATATTTTTTAATTCAGACGCCAGACTTAGCGCATATCCCCCACTTAATGAAGTCCCCCACAACACGATCCTTCGATTATCCACAAGCTTGCAGGTAGAAGCATATTGAATTACTGTCTTCCAATCTTCTAACTGTGAGTTGATGGAGACCATTTCTCTTGGCTTACCAGTGCTCCCCCCCCAATAGCGATAATCAAACAGAATAACAGCGTAACCTGCTTGAGCGAACCGCTGAGCATATTGGATTAATTTAAATTGACGCAACGCAGCAAAACCATGAGCCATAATAATTACGGCAGATTTTTTATTTGTTTTTGGAATATAAAAATCAGCTGCGATCGTCTCCTGACCACATGGAACATATAAAGGCTCAACCGTATAAGCGTGCATATGTGCTCCGTTGAAATAGAATATGAATAACCAATTTTAAAATAGCTTGATGATCATTTTTAAAATTTATAACTTAGCTATAAGGCATAACTTTCTCAGTCAGAACAACACACGAGTGTCTTGTATCTCGGGTTAAGCTTAATGCTATGATACAGCATAAGAGGTTTTGTTAAATTTTGGAGTGACGAAATGTCAGAGAATGTTGGTTTCGCAGGTCAAATTGGTCCAGAGCATGTTGGCCAAGTTGTAGAAAAAGGATTTAAATCGATTATTAATAATCGACCAGATATGGAAGGCGGCCCAGAACAACCTACAAGTGCTCAAATTGAAGAAGCAGCACGTCAAGTAGGTCTAGACTACGTTTATCAACCTGTTGTAGCTGGACAGATTACAGAACTCGATGTACGTACTTTCGCAAATCATTACAATGAGTTGCCAAAACCTGTACTTATGTTCTGCCGTACAGGAAACCGTTCAAACAATCTATATCAATTAGCAAAACAAATGGATTTGCTAGACGATTAATTTTAAGAAATTAATATTTTATAAAACCCTATTTCTTCTTTAAAGTAGGGTTTTTTGATAACTTATTTTGCATATCTCTGCACGAACTCAACAGAACTAAAAATAATATTGATCTAAAGTGTTTAAATCTTTTTGAATCATTTATTAATTTTTATGAATAAATTTATATTTGCTCTTTTAACCTGTTTAATTCTTACAGCATGCTCATCAATGCAAGTAAAGCCTACAGTTGGAGTAACTATGGGTACACGAATTTAATCGGATAGCTTCCCCACAAATATAATGAGCAACCTCATGAAATATATGTTATTTTATAAATCTAAAAAATTATTTTAAATAACTTATCATTTTAATTGGGGATAATGATGAAACTTACTCATGGGGTATGTGGGGTTACTTTGGCTGCTTTTTTGACAGCTTGTGGTGGGGGTGGCAGTGATGGCTACTATAACCAAAATTCAAACTCTGGTTCTACGACAACACCAACCACACCATCAACAGATCAAGAGTTAGCGACTTCTGTTTTAAATAGCGTAAAGCAAGAAGGGAAATATTTATTTGGTGCATATGATCTTAATGATGAAAAATTATCAAAAGGTTATATTGATCACGCATTAGATACCTTCGCACAAGGTCCACTCAAGTTAACATTAGATATTCGAAAAGTAGATCTTACCAAGTACTCCGACCACTATCGTGATAAATGCTTTATTAAGAGTACTACAGACTACCGCGCCTGCTATGTATTTAAAGGTGAAGAAATTAAAACCTTGCTCTCTGATTATAATGATTGGGACTTTGATATTACAGCAGATGATTTAAAGAATATTAAACTGGCAAGCGATAACATATCTCCAAATTTAGAGGATTATCAATCAAATACCAGAATTTATATTTTTGAAAACGAAAATAATGATAAGAACTTCCAGGATGTAACAATTACTGGAGCCTTTGCGTATCCATTCCAACAGTCATGGGGACTTGAACAAACCAAGCAAAAAAGATTTGTGTTAATTAATTCAACAACAAGTGATTATAAAATCACTACAACTACTCTTGTTCGAGATCCGGAAACAGGCCAACCCACTGAAAAAGAAGTTACTACTGGTGCAATGAGTGTATATAAAGATAATACTTCAACAGATGGTGATCTCTATGTAGTTCAGGGTGGTTCTGGTTTCAACGTACTTATCAATGATAACTCTAATGTTCCTTTTGCAGAACCAATCTCATTTGTCGTGAACTCAACAGCAGGAAACACAAATAATGCGACATATAAGGTGAGTCAATCTGGTAATCAAATCCTAAGCTTACCTAATATTAGTAGCCTTGAAGGAAGTCGCGTTGAGAACGAAGCTCCAACGACTAATACACAAAAATTTAATGGCAGTATTTATCTAGAAGGAAAAGATATATTTACCTTTAAACAAAGTATGAACGGAACCACTTTGAACTTTAAACATTTAATTAATGGCATAAGTATTGAAGGTCAGTCTATTAATCAGAATGGAACTGTTTCCACCACTTTAAAAACACCTTTTATGCAAAAACTTACATTTTAAAGCTAAATAATTAGAACCAAACCCTCTGTTCAAGAGGGTTTTTCTATATATTCTAAATATCTATTAAAATAGCTTAATGAAAAATGTTCGATATTATTATCATTGGCGCAGGTACAGCAGGCATCAGCGCCTACAAAGAAGCAGTTAAACACACTAATAATCTTTTAATTATAAACGATGGGCCATGGGATACGACATGCGCTCGTGTAGGCTGTATGCCGAGTAAAATCCTCATCTCTACAGCAAACCGTATGTTTGACATTCAAAATGCTCAAGAGGTTGCTTTGGATGTATCTGCAAAAATTAATACTACTCAGGTTATGCAGCACGTACAAACATTGCGTGATCGTTTTACACAAGCAACTTTAAAAGATGTAGAACAATGGCCTGCTGAACATAAAATTTCTGGTAAAGCACATTTTATTAATGCACAGACTGTAGAAGTTAACGGGAAACAGTACCAATCAAAAAGTTTTATTCTGGCAGTTGGTTCAACTCCTAATTATGATCAAACATGGAAGCAAGAACTTGGTAATCGACTTATAACAACAGATCAAATATTCGAATTAAAAACACTACCTAAATCTATTGCAGTCATTGGTAGTGGTGTGATTGCCCTTGAGATCGCGCAAGCCTTGCATCGTTTGAGCGTAGAAACCACTATATTTGCTCGCAGTAAACGAATTGGAATACTGACTAGCTCGAAACTTCAACAACTTGCGCAAAAAGAGCTAGGGAAAGAATTAAAAATTCTATTCGAGACTTTACCAAGTGAAGTTAAGTGTAATTCTGAGGGTGTCATATTAAATTATAAACTCGAAGAAAAAGAGAAAACTCTCAAAGTTGAATATGTTCTAGTTGCAACAGGCCGTTCAAGTTTGCTTGATACTTTAAAACTAGAAAATATTGATAGTTCTTTTAAAGATATTAAATCATTACCTATAAATGCAAAAACCAAGCAATTAGAGACCTATCCAATTTTTATTGTCGGTGATGCTTATACCTCAACACCATTACAACATGAAGCAGCACATGAGGGGAAAAAAGTTGTTCATAACTGTTTGAACTATCCACAAGTCAATCCAGTTAAGACTCTTACTCCATTAGGAATTGTATTTAGTGATCCAGAAATGGCGATTGTTGGACAAAGCTATAAACAACTAAAAGACACTGGTATAGACTTTATTACAGGTGAAGCTTCTTATGAACGACAAGGCAGAGCTATCGTTCTTGGAAAAAATAAAGGTGCCATTGAGGTTTATATAGATAAAGAAAGTCAAAAGCTTCTGGGTGCTGAGTTATTTACAGAAGCAACAGAACATATGGCTCACCTATTAAGCTGGATAATAGGCGAAGGTTTAACCTTAAATGACATTTTAGAGAAACCCTTTTATCATCCAACTCTAGAAGAAGGTCTTCGAACTGCTTTAAAACATGCACGTAGACAGTTATAAATGTGATTTTATTGATAAGATTTCCCTCATATATAAAAAAGGACTCTATAAGAGTTCTTTTTTATTGCCGCCTATTTCTAAATTCTTTGTTTTCGTCATTTAATTTAGACATAAAAAAACACCCTCAACTGTTAAGTTGAGGGTGTTTCGAATAATGAGCTGGCGATGACTTACTCTCACATGGGAAACCCCACACTACCATCAGCGCTAAGAGGTTTCACTTCTGAGTTCGGGAAGGGATCAGGTGGTTCACTCTTGCTATGGTCGCCAGCACAA
>Ga0207709_10000067_pt1 | contig 189188 bp, 173 predicted proteins | sample KBSM34metaG_FD_184397 | JGI IMG/M metagenome (GOLD analysis project Ga0207709, IMG submission 184397) | Miscanthus rhizosphere microbial communities from Kellogg Biological Station, Michigan, USA - KBS M3-4 metaG (SPAdes) (version 2) | ecosystem: Host-associated > Plants > Roots > Rhizosphere... | reverse complement strand
TTTTTTACCCACGCGTTGCCTAGGGTCCCTTTCCCATGTTCAAGAAACTGCGTGGCATGTTTTCCAGCGATCTTTCCATTGACCTGGGCACTGCCAACACCCTTATTTACGTGCGCGAGCGCGGTATCGTCCTGAATGAGCCATCGGTTGTGGCCATTCGGACACACGGTAACCAGAAAAGTGTCGTTGCTGTCGGCACCGAGGCCAAGCGCATGCTCGGCCGTACGCCGGGCAACATTGCTGCCATTCGTCCGATGAAGGACGGTGTGATCGCCGACTTCAGCGTCTGCGAAAAGATGCTGCAATACTTTATCAACAAGGTTCACGAAAACAGCTTTCTGCAGCCCAGCCCTCGTGTGCTGATCTGCGTTCCATGCAAGTCCACCCAGGTTGAGCGTCGCGCCATCCGTGAATCGGCCCTTGGCGCCGGTGCCCGTGAAGTATTCCTGATCGAAGAGCCGATGGCTGCTGCGATCGGTGCCGGCCTGCCGGTTGAAGAAGCGCGCGGTTCGATGGTCGTGGATATCGGTGGCGGTACCACCGAAATCGCACTGATCTCCCTGAACGGTGTGGTCTATGCCGAATCCGTCCGCGTTGGCGGCGACCGCTTCGACGAAGCGATCATCACCTACGTGCGCCGCAACTACGGCAGCCTGATCGGCGAATCCACCGCCGAGCGCATCAAGCAGGAAATCGGCACGGCCTACCCGGGCGGCGAAGTGCGCGAAGTCGACGTTCGCGGTCGCAACCTGGCCGAAGGCGTTCCACGCGCATTCACCCTGAACTCCAACGAAGTGCTGGAAGCTCTGCAAGAGTCCCTGGCCACCATCGTTCAGGCCGTGAAAAGCGCCCTGGAACAATCGCCGCCGGAACTGGCTTCCGATATCGCCGAGCGTGGCCTGGTGCTGACCGGTGGTGGCGCACTGCTGCGTGACCTCGACAAGCTGCTGGCCCAGGAAACCGGTCTGCCGGTGATCGTTGCCGAAGATCCGCTGACCTGTGTTGCCCGCGGCGGTGGCCGTGCACTGGAAATGATGGACAAGCACACCATGGACCTGCTCTCCAGCGAATAAGTCGCCGGGTGCAATACGTGGGTGAGCGCACAGGCAGCACTTTGCAGTGCTGCCTGTTGGCGTTTATCTTCTGTCAGTCTTCATCCAGGCCGGTTTGATGCCGTATGAATAAACAGAACATTTGCCTGGGAGGAGCGGCTTATTAAACCGCTTTTCGCCAAGGGCCCCTCACTGGGCGTGCGCCTGTTGGTGCTGGCCGTGCTGTCGGTCGCACTGATGGTGGTCGATGCCCGTTTCAGCCTGCTCAAGCCTGCCCGCAGCCAGATGTCGCTGGTGCTGATGGACGCTTACTGGATCACAGATCTGCCCGGCAGGCTGTGGGAAGGTGTCGCCAGTCAGTTCGGCAGCCGCACCGAGCTTGTCGCCGAAAACGAAAAACTCAAGACCGAGAACCTGCTGTTGCAGGGGCGCATGCAAAAGCTTGCCGCCCTCACCGAGCAGAACGTTCGTCTGCGCGAGTTGCTCAATTCCTCCGCGCTGGTCAACGAGAAGGTCGAAGTGGCCGAGCTGATCGGCATGGACCCGAACCCCTTCACCCATCGCATCATCATCAATAAAGGTGAGCGCGACGGCGTGGTGCTCGGTCAGCCGGTGCTCGATGCACGTGGCCTGATGGGGCAGGTGGTCGAACTGATGCCGTACACCTCCCGTGTATTGCTGCTGACCGACTCGACCCACAGTATTCCTGTGCAGGTGAACCGTAACGGTCTGCGGGCGATTGCCAGCGGCACCGGTAACCCTGAACGTCTGGAACTGCGCCATGTGGCCGATACCGCCGATGTCAAGGAAGGCGATCTGCTGGTCAGCTCCGGCCTGGGTCAGCGCTTCCCGGCCGGTTACCCGGTGGCGACGGTCAAGGAAGTGATCCACGATTCCGGCCAGCCATTTGCCATTGTCCGCGCCGTACCGACAGCCGCCTTGAACCGCAGCCGCTACTTGCTGCTGGTGTTCAGTGACAACCGTACGGCTGAAGAGCGTGCCAACGATGCGGCGCAGGCTCAGGAAAATCTTGATGCATTTGGTGGTGGGCCGGTTGTTCCGGCGACCGTGCCGAAAACGGTGAATACCCAGACTGCGACGCCTGCAGCAACGACGGCCACACCTGCCGCAGCACCCGCCAGCGCCACGCCAGCCAAACCTGCTGCAGGCAAGCCGCCAGCGACGCCGGCCAAACCGCCCGCAGCGGCCAGCAAGCCACCGGCCGCTCAGCCTGCCAGCGCTCGGCCGGCCGCCAAACCGCCGGTCACTGCACCGGCCACCACCGGGGGACGAGAATAATGGTCGGTGTCAAAGCCTCCCGAAACGGCTGGATCGTCTGGCTGACCTTTCTGATCGGCATGCTGCTCAGTGTGTCGCCGTTGCCGCAGTTCATGGAAATCCTCCGCCCGCTGTGGCTGGCGTTGCTCCTCGCATTCTGGGCGCTGTACATGCCGCAGATGATCGGCATGGTGACGGCTTTCTGCCTGGGGCTGGCCGAGGACGTGCTTTATGGCACGTTGCTGGGGCAGAACGCCTTGATCCTGACCTTGATCACATTCCTGGTGCTCTCGTTGCAACAGCGCCTGCGGATGTTCCCGATGTGGCAGCAGAGCCTGGTGATCCTGGTGATCTTCGGCCTCGCTCAACTTGTACAGCTCTGGCTCAGCGCCTTGACTGGCAATCGTCAGCCGACCCTGGCGCTGGTCCTGCCGGCGCTGGTCAGTGCCTTGCTCTGGCCTTGGGTCAGCTTCGCTTTGCGCGGATTGCGCCGACGCTACAAAATCAACTGATTCGGTCAGGCATGGGCCCGTACCGGTGCCATGAGGCAGGGCACTCAACAGGGAGATGTTTGGATGAAGCCGCTTTATCTCGCCTCAGGATCGCCGCGTCGGCGTGAGTTGCTCACGCAGATCGGCGTCCCGTTTACCGCCATCAGCGCGGATATCGATGAGACTCCTCTTGCCAATGAATCCCCCTCGGCCTATGTCGAGCGCCTCGCGCGTGGCAAGGCCGAGGCCGGGCGGCGCTCTGTCGTCTGCGACACGCCATTTTGTGTGTTGGGCGCCGACACTGCAGTGGTGCTGGACGGCAAAATTCTTGGCAAACCGGTGGACGAAGCCGACGCATGCGCCATGCTGATGATGTTGTCCGGCAAGGAACACGAAGTGCTCACCGCCATCTCCGTGCTCGACGGGGACCGTTGCGAGTCTCAAGTGGTGCGCAGCCTGGTACGGTTCCGGGCGATCAGCCGTGAAGAAGCCGCGGCCTACTGGGCCAGTGGCGAACCTCGGGACAAGGCCGGCGGTTACGGCATTCAGGGGCTCGGCGCGGTGTTCGTTGCCGGTCTCAACGGCAGTTATTCGGCCGTGGTCGGTTTGCCGGTGTGCGAAAGCGCAGAACTGCTCGGTCATTTCGGCATACCCTGTTGGCAAAAACCGAGTGCGCAGTAACCGTCGAACAGATCAAGATGCGGCCATCATTGTGAACATGCCTGAACGAGACCCTGCCATGAGTGAAGAGATTCTGATCAACATCACGCCGATGGAATCGCGCGTGGCGGTGGTCGAAAACGGTGTGCTGCAAGAAGTGCATGTCGAGCGCACGCAAAAACGCGGGATCGTCGGCAACATCTATAAAGGCAAGGTCGTGCGGGTACTGCCGGGCATGCAGGCGGCATTTGTCGACATCGGCCTGGATCGTGCGGCATTCATTCACGCCTCGGAAATCTCCCTGCGTGAAGGCCCGGCAGTGGAAAGCATCAGCGCGCTGGTGCATGAGGGCCAAAGCCTGGTGGTGCAGGTGACCAAGGACCCGATCGGCTCCAAAGGGGCGCGTCTGACCACTCAGCTGTCGATTCCTTCGCGCTATCTGGTGTACATGCCGCGCACGGCCCACGTTGGCATTTCCCTGAAGATCGAAGACGAAGCCGAACGCGAGCGCTTGAAGCAGGTGGTCAGCGATTGTGTGGCCAAGGAAGGGATCAAGGAGGCGGGCGGCTTCATCCTGCGTACCGCCGCCGAAGGTGCCGGGGCCGATGAGATCCTGATGGACATCCGCTACCTGCGACGCCTGTGGGATCAGATCAACGAGCAGATCAAGACCGTCGGCGCACCGAGTGTGATCTACGAAGACCTCGGCCTGGCCCTGCGCACCCTGCGGGATCTGGTCAGCCCGAAGATCGAGAAGATCCGCATCGACTCCCGGGAAACCTTTCAGAAAACCACGCAGTTCGTCGCCGAACTGATGCCGGAAATCGCCGATCGTCTGGAACACTATCCGGGCGAGCGGCCGATCTTCGACCTGTATGGCGTCGAAGACGAAATCCAGAAGGCCCTTGAGCGCAAGGTGCCGCTGAAGTCCGGCGGTTATCTGGTGGTGGATCCGGCAGAAGCCATGACCACCATCGACGTGAACACCGGGGCGTTCGTCGGACATCGCAACCTCGAAGAAACCATCTTCAAGACCAACCTCGAAGCCGCCACCGCGATTGCCCGGCAGATGCGCCTGCGCAATCTGGGCGGGATCATCATCATCGACTTCATCGACATGGAAGATGAAGAACACCAGCGCCAGGTTCTGCGAACCTTGGAAAAACAGCTGGAGCGCGATCACGCCAAGACCAACATCATCGGCATCACCGAGCTCGGTCTGGTGCAGATGACCCGCAAGCGCACCCGTGAAAGCCTTGAACAGGTACTGTGTGAGCCTTGCAGCAGTTGCCAGGGCCGGGGCAAGCTGAAAACCCCGGAAACCATCTGTTACGAGATCTTCCGCGAGATCCTGCGCGAAGCCCGGGCCTATCAGGCCGAGGGCTACCGCGTGCTGGCGAACCAGAAAGTCGTCGACCGTTTGCTCGATGAAGAATCCGGCAACGTTGCCGAGCTTGAAGGGTTTATCGGCCGCACCATACGCTTCCAGGTGGAAACCATGTATTCCCAGGAACAATATGACGTGGTGCTGCTCTGATCCCCTGCGTCACCTTTTTCCTGAAACGGCTGGCCTCAGCTTTTTGCAGCATTTTTGCCATGGGAGCCAACTGACATGGAACGTCTGACACGCATTCTGGCCGCACTGACCCGCTGGGGTCTGGGCCTGTGCGCGTTGATTCTGGTGTTGATGGCGTTGTACGTCAGCCTCGGCCGGGAACTCGCACCGCTCGTGGCCGAATATCGCGCCGACATCGAAGACAAGGCCAGCGCCGCTCTGGGTATGCCGTTGCAGATCGGAGAGCTTGAAGGCAACTGGAGCGGATTTGCACCGATCCTGTTGGCTCACGATGTCATGGTCGGCGACGGCGCCAATGCCTTGCGCCTGGATCGGGTGCGCGCGGTGCCGGATCTGTGGGCCAGTCTGCTGGCCCGTGAAGTGCGCATCGCTCATCTTGAACTCAACGGCCTGAAGATCAGCCTCAAGGAAGGCGAGGATGGTCATTGGGCGCTGGAAGGCCTGCCGGTGCAGCAGGATCAGCCGATGGATCCCGAGCAACTGTTCAATCGCATGCAAATGGTCCAGCAACTGTCGGTGCTCGACAGTCAGGTGACCTTGCTGCCGCTGGACCAGGCGCCGCTGACGCTCACTTATGTCGGACTCAATCTCAAGACAGGTGCCAATCGGCAACGCCTCGACGCTCGGCTGACATTGCCCGACGGACACCCCGTGGCGCTGAGCCTGCGCACGCGGATTCATCCGAGTCAGTGGCAGAACAGCGAAGTGGAAGGTTATGTCAGCCTGCCGCAGAGCGACTGGTCGAAATGGCTGCCCGAGCGCATAACCCAGCAATGGAATTTCTCCGAGATCAAGGCCGGTGGCGAGCTGTGGGTCGACTGGCGCGAGGGGGCGTTGCAGAGCGCTGCGATCCGTCTCAATGCGCCGCAATTGACCGGTGCCTACGCTGAGCGCAAGCCGATCCAGATCCACAATCTGGCGCTCAACGGCTACTTCCAGCGCGGTCCCGAGGGGGCCACTGTCACGCTTGATTCGCTGGCGATGAATGTCGGTGAAACCCGCTGGGAATCCCATGTCCAGATCAAACAGACCGCCGCCACCGACAACACCGAAGAACTCTGGCATCTGCAGGCCGACCGCCTCGACCTGACCCCGATCACACCTTTGCTCAATGCCCTGGGCCCTTTGCCCCAAGGCTTTGCCACCGTGGTCGAGCGCCTGAAAGTGACCGGTGGTCTGCGTAACGTGCTGTTGGATTTCCGTCCGAATGCCACCGACGACAGCAAATTCAGCTTCGCCGCCAACCTCGATCAGGTCGGCTTCGACGCCTACCACGGCGCGCCGGCGGCACGGAATGTCAGCGGCAGCCTTACCGGCAATCTCGGCGGCGGCGAGCTGCGCATGGACAGCAAGGATTTCGTCCTGCACCTCGATCCGATTTTCGCCAAGCCGTGGCAATACATTCAGGCCAACGCCCGGTTGACCTGGAAGCTCGACCAAGAAGGTTTCACCCTGATCGCGCCGTACCTGAAGGTGCTCGGCGAAGAGGGCAAGATTGCCGGCGATTTCCTGATCCGTCTGCATTTCGATCATACCCAGGAAGACTACATGGACCTGCGGGTCGGTCTGGTGGACGGTGATGGTCGTTACACCGCCAAGTACCTGCCCGAAGTCTTGAGCCCGGCCCTCGACGAGTGGCTGCGCACGGCGATTCTCAAAGGCTCGGTGGATCAGGGGTTCTTCCAGTACCAGGGCTCGCTGAACAAGGGGGCCGCAGACGCGGACCGCAGCATCAGCCTGTTTTTCAAGGTGCACGACGCCGAGCTGGCGTTCCAGCCAGGCTGGCCGCACGTGAGCAAGGTCAGCGGCGACGTGTTCATCGAAGACAGCGGGGTACGGATCGTCGCCAGCGAAGGCCAGTTGCTCGACACCCGGGTCAACGATGTCTTCGTCAACATCCCCCATGTGCCGAGCGGCGAGCACAGCCACCTGTTCCTCGATGGCGGGTTCGCCGGAGGCCTGGGCGACGGCCTGAAGATTCTTCAGGAAGCGCCGATCGGCACTGCCGACACTTTCGCTGGCTGGGAAGGCGATGGCGATCTGCAAGGCAAGCTCAAACTGGATGTACCCTTGGCCAAGGGCGATCAGCCGAAAATTCTTGTGGACTTCAAAACGGCCAATGCGCGATTGAAACTGGCCGAGCCGAAGCTGGAGCTGAGCCAGCTCAAGGGCGATTTCCGTTTTGACAGCACCAAGGGCCTGAGCGGCCAGAACATCAGTGCCCGGGCCTTCGACAAACCGGTCACCGCACAGATTTTCGCCGATGGCGGCCCCGGCAAGCTCAAGACTCGCGTGGCGGCGTCGGGGCAGGTCGAGGTCAAGAAACTCACGGACTGGCTGAGTGTGACTCAGCCGTTGCCGGTATCCGGGACGATTCCTTATCAGTTGCAAGTGAATCTGGACGGTGCCGACAGTCAATTGATGGTCAGTTCCAATCTGAAAGGGGTGGCGGTGGACCTGCCCGCTCCGTTCGGCCTGAACGCCAGCACCGGGCGTGACACGGTGTTCCGCATGACGCTGCAAGGGCAGGAGCGGCGCTACTGGGTCAACTACGATCAATTGGCCAACTTCACCTTTGCGGCGCCACCGAACAGTTTCGCCGATGGTCGAGGCGAGTTGTTTCTGGGTGTCGGCGAGGCGGTACTGCCTGGCAACAAAGGCTTGCGGGTGCGCGGCGTGTTATCCGAGCTGGATGTCAAACCCTGGCAGGATCTGTTGGAAAAATACGCCGGACAGGATCCCGGCGGCAGTGCCAAGCAATTGCTCAGCAGTGCGGACTTCAAGGTCGGCAAGCTCACGGCGTTCGGCACAACACTGGATCAGGCGGCGGTGCAATTGAACCGCAAGCCCGATGCCTGGGCCCTGGCGCTCGACAGTCAGCAAGCCAAAGGCACGGCGAGCTTGCCCGATGCCAAGGGCGCGCCGATTGCCGTCAATCTGCAATACGTGCGACTGCCGGCGCCGGATCCATCGGTCCAGGCCGACGAAAATTCACCGGACCCGTTAGTCTCGGTCGATCCAACCAAAATCCCGGCGCTGGACATCACCGTCAATCAGCTGTTTCTGGGGCCGGATCTGGTCGGTGGCTGGTCACTGAAAGTGCGACCGACCGCCAAAGGCATTGCCTTGAACAATCTCGATCTGGGCCTCAAAGGCATCCTGTTGCAGGGCAACGGCGGCTGGGAAGGGACGCCCGGTGCCACGACCAGTTGGTACAAGGGCCGGATCGGCGGCAAGAACCTCGCCGATGTGCTCAAGGGCTGGGGCTTTGCGCCAAGCGTGACCAGCGAAGAATTCCACATGGACGTCGACGGACGTTGGCCGGGTTCGCCGGCATGGCTGGCCACCAAGCGTTTCTCCGGCTCGCTCGATGCGTCGCTGAACAAGGGACAGTTCGTCGAAGTCGAGGGCGGTGCCCAGGCGTTGCGAGTGTTCGGTCTGCTCAATTTCAACTCCATCGGTCGCCGGTTGCGTCTGGACTTTTCCGACCTGTTCGGCAAAGGCTTGAGCTATGACCGGGTCAAGGGATTGCTGGTAGCGAACAATGGCGTTTACGTGACGCAGGAGCCGATCAAGCTCACCGGGCCGTCGAGCAATCTGGAACTCAATGGCACGCTGGATCTGGTCGGCGATCAGGTCGACGCCAAATTGTTGGTGACCTTGCCGGTGACCAACAACCTGCCGATCGCCGCGCTGATCGTCGGTGCACCGGCGGTCGGTGGGGCGCTGTTCCTGATCGACAAGCTGATCGGTGACCGCGTGGCGCGGTTCGCCAGCGTCAAATACACCGTCAAAGGCCCGTGGAAAGAGCCGAAAATCACCTTCGACAAGCCTTTTTGAACAGCCAGCCCCTGAACCGATGGAGTAGCATGGCCGCATACCTCTTGCGGAGTGCGCCATGTCTTTAGCGGTGATTCAAATGGTCAGCCAGATCGATGTGCTGGCCAATCTGCGCGATGCCCGACGTTTGCTCGAACAAGCGGCCAATGCTGGCGCGAAGCTGGCGGTACTGCCGGAAAACTTCGCCGCCATGGGCCGTCGCGACATCGCCGATATCGGCCGCGCCGAAGCCCTCGGTGAAGGCCCGATCCTGCCGTGGTTGAAACAGACCGCCCGCGACCTCAAGTTATGGATAGTGGCCGGCACCTTGCCGTTGCCGCCCGTGGGGCAGCCCGAAGCCAAGTCTCATGCCTGCTCGTTGTTGGTAGACGATCAGGGCGAATTTGTTGCCCGCTATGACAAGTTGCACCTGTTCGATGTGGACGTGGCGGACAATCGCGGCCGTTACCGCGAATCCGATGACTATGCTTACGGCAGTGGTGTGGTCTTGGCGGATACCCCGGTCGGCCGGCTCGGCCTGACGGTGTGTTACGACCTGCGTTTCCCGGAGTTGTACAGTGAGCTGCGGGCTGCCGGGGCTGAGCTGATTACCGCGCCGTCGGCTTTCACCGCTGTGACAGGGGCGGCGCACTGGGATGTGTTGATCCGCGCACGGGCCATTGAAACCCAGTGCTATGTGCTGGCGGCCGCTCAAGGCGGGACACATCCAGGGCCGCGGGAAACCTTTGGCCACGGGGCGATTGTCGATCCGTGGGGGCGCGTGCTGGCGCAGCAGGAACAAGGCGAAGCCGTGTTGCTGGCCGAGCGTGACAGTGACGAACAGGCGTCCATCCGGGCGCGCATGCCGGTGACGAATCATCGGCGGTTTTTTTCGCAGGGCGCCCAGCGACCTGCTTCAGAACACGAATTTAAGGCGTAAAACCTATGAGCGAGTTGTTGTCCTCAGTCAGTGATCACCTGTTGGCGCCCGGCGGCGTGACGATCGAGAGCCTGCAAGGCGTGCTCGGTGATCTGGCGGGTCCAGGCATCGATGCGGCCGACCTGTATTTCCAGGGGCAGATTTCCGAGTCCTGGTCGCTGGAAGACGGCATCGTCAAGGAAGGCAGTTTCAACCTCGACCAGGGTGTCGGCGTGCGGGCCCAGTCCGGGGAGAAAACCGGTTTTGCCTACAGCAACGCGATCACCCTCGAAGCGCTCGGCGCGGCGGCCCGTGCGGCCCGTTCGATTTCTCGCGCCGGGCAGAACGGAACGGTGCAGGCGTTCAGCACCCAGGACGTCGCCCAGTTGTATGCGCCGGACAACCCGTTGGAAGTGCTGAGCCGCGCTGAAAAAGTTGAACTGCTCAAGCGCATCGACGTGGCGACTCGCGCCCTCGACCCGCGTATCCAGCAAGTCAGCGTGAGCATGGCCGGGGTCTGGGAGCGGATTCTGGTGGCTTCGACCGATGGCGGTCTGGCTGCCGACGTGCGGCCGCTGGTGCGTTTCAACGTCAGCGTGATCGTCGAGCAGAATGGCCGTCGCGAGCGCGGCGGACACGGCGGTGGCGGGCGTACCGACTACCGTTATTTCCTCGCCGAAGACCGCGCCATGGGCTATGCCCGTGAAGCGTTGCGCCAGGCGCTGGTGAATCTGGAAGCGATTCCGGCACCGGCCGGCACCTTGCCGGTGGTTCTGGGGTCGGGCTGGTCCGGTGTGCTGCTGCACGAAGCGGTCGGCCATGGTCTGGAAGGCGATTTCAACCGCAAGGGCAGTTCGGCCTACAGCGGTCGCATGGGCGAAATGGTTGCATCCAAACTTTGCACCATCGTCGATGACGGCACGTTGGCCGGTCGTCGTGGTTCCCTGAGCGTCGACGACGAAGGTACCCCGACCGAGTGCACTACGCTGATCGAAAACGGCGTGCTCAAGGGCTACATGCAGGACAAGCTCAATGCGCGCCTGATGGGCGTAGCCCGCACGGGCAACGGTCGCCGCGAGTCCTACGCGCACCTGCCGATGCCGCGGATGACCAACACCTACATGCTCGGCGGCCAGAGCGATCCGGCGGAAATCATCGCGTCGGTGAAGAAAGGCATCTACTGCGCCAACCTTGGTGGCGGTCAGGTCGACATCACCAGCGGCAAGTTCGTGTTTTCCACCAGCGAGGCTTACCTGATCGAGGACGGCAAGATCACCGCGCCGGTCAAAGGCGCGACGTTGATCGGCAATGGTCCGGAAGCGATGAGCCGGGTGTCGATGGTCGGTAACGATCTGGCACTGGACAGCGGTGTGGGCACATGCGGCAAGGACGGGCAGTCGGTGCCGGTGGGTGTCGGTCAGCCGACCCTGAAAATCGATGCGATCACCGTGGGTGGCACGGGCGCATAAGAAGGGATGGAGCTTCGGGTGGCGCGCAGTGCGGCCACCCGGTGGCGAATATCAGCGCAGACCGCGTTGAGTCTCGTCCAGCTCACGGATGTACTTGAAGATCTTGCGGCTCGAGGCAGGAGGTTTGTTTTGCGCAACCTCGTGCTGGGCCTGACGGATCAGGGAACGCAGTTGCTGGCGGTCGGCGTCCGGGTAATCGACGACGAATTTCTCCAGCACGGCATCGTCACCGGCGATCAGGCGGTCACGCCAGCGTTCGAGGTTGTGGAAACGCTCGTTGTACTGACGGGTCGAGGCATCGAGTTGATCGAGCAAGGTGAGAATGGCGTCAGTGTCCTGATCGCGCATCAGTTTGCCGATGAACTGCAAGTGCCGTTTACGCGCGATGTTCGCGGTGTGCTTGGGCGCATCGGCCAGGGCCCGGCGCAAAGCGTCGGTCAATGGCAGTTTCGCCTGCAAGTCGGGCTTGAGCGTTGTAAGGCGCTCGCCAAGGTCAACCAGAGCATGCAGCTCGCGTTTGACCTGGGATTTGCTTTTTTCTCCCGTATCGAGGGAGTCGTCGTAAGAATCAACCATGGTGGCAGTCCGCAAAGAAACGCCGCCATGATAACCAGTCGGGGGCCGCTTGTCCGGCCCGGTCGCTCGAAGGCCCCAGCCGAAAGCAGAATTTGAGTGGAGATGAGCATGAGTGCAGTTGAAAGCGTCGGCCCACAGGCATTGCCGGCACTGCAGGAACAGGTCGAGCAGATCATCGCCGAAGCCAGGCGTCAGGGCGCCAGTGCCTGCGAAGTGGCGGTGTCGCTGGAGCAGGGGCTGTCAACCTCCGTGCGTCAACGTGAGGTAGAAACGGTCGAGTTCAACCGCGATCAGGGCTTTGGCATCACGTTGTACGTCGGCCAGCGCAAGGGTTCTGCCAGCACGTCTGCCACCGGGCCGGATGCGATTCGCGAGACTGTCGCCGCGGCGCTGGCGATTGCCAGGCACACCTCGGAAGATGAAGCCTCGGGGCTGGCGGATGCCGCCCTGATGGCCCGGGATATTCAGGATTTCGACCTGTTCCACCAATGGGACATCACTCCGGAGCAGGCCATCGAAAAGGCGTTGCTCTGTGAAGCGGCGGCGTTCGACGCCGATGCCCGCATCAAGAACGCCGATGGCACTACGTTGAGCACTCATCAGGGCTGCCGCGTGTATGGCAACAGCCACGGTTTCATCGGCGGGTATGCTTCGACGCGACACAGCCTGAGCTGCGTGATGATCGCCGAGGCCGATGGCCAGATGCAGCGCGATTACTGGTATGACGTGAACCGCCAGGGCAGTTTGCTGGCGGATCCGGTGAGCATTGGTCAGCGTGCGGCACAGCGAGCGGCGAGCCGTCTGGGCGCGCGTCCGGTACCGACCTGCGAAGTGCCTGTACTGTTTTCGGCGGAGTTGGCGGGTGGGTTGTTCGGCAGCTTCCTGTCGGCCATTTCCGGCGGCAGTCTGTACCGCAAATCGTCGTTCCTCGAAGGCACCCTGGGCCAGAAGCTGTTCCCGGAATGGCTGACCATCGACGAACGCCCGCACCTGATGCGTGCCATGGGCAGTGCTTCCTACGATGGTGACGGTCTGGCGACCTATGCCAAACCGTTCGTCGAGAAAGGCGAGCTGGTGTCGTACATCCTCGGCACCTATTCCGGTCGTAAACTCGGTATGCCGAGCACCGCCAACGCGGGCGGCGTACACAACCTGTTCGTCACTCATGGTGATGAAGACCAGGCTGCCTTGCTGCGGCGTATGGGGCGTGGCCTGTTGGTCACCGAGTTGATGGGCCATGGTTTGAACATGGTGACCGGTGATTACTCGCGCGGTGCGGCGGGTTTCTGGGTCGACAACGGTGAGATCCAGTTCGCGGTGCAGGAAGTGACCATCGCCGGCAACATGCGCGACATGTTCAAGCAGATCGTCGCAGTCGGTAATGATCTGGAGCTGCGCAGCAACATTCGCACCGGTTCGGTGTTGATCGAGAAGATGACTGTCGCGGGCAGCTAAGTTTCCGACAGGCAAACAAAAGGCGCGCCACCCAATCCGGTGGCGCGCCTTTTTTGTGTCTGCAATTTTTTCCGGATGGACAAGGCCGCTTAAAACCTACTCTTGTTTTGGTTCTCATTATCATCTAATAATAAATCTCATTATCGGATGAGCCCAGGATCATGAGTTCTGCCTTGCACGAGCAGCCGTACCTCGAAAGCTGGCGCTGGATGAGTCGCCAGATCCGTTGCGCCATGGACCCGGACGAACCGCGCCTGATCGAGCACTACCTGGCCGAAGGCCGGTATCTGGCCTGCTGCACGGCGACCTCGCCCTGGACTGTCGCTGAAACCTCTTTCCGCCTGCTGCTCGACACGGCCACCGACATCGCTCTGCCGTGGCACTGGCGCAGTCTCTGTCTCGATCAGGCCTGGCGCCCATTGCGTGAAATGGAGCGCCTGACGCTGTGCAAATGCCGGCTCAAACGCTGGCAAAGCTACGCCTGGCAGCTCGCCACTTGCGAGTTGCAACCCTCGATTCCTCTTATTGAACTGGTGCAAGGATTTTCAGATGACCAAGACACGTATTGAGCGTGACAGCATGGGCGAACTGCAGGTGCCGGTGGACGCTCTCTACGGCGCGCAGACCCAGCGTGCAGTGGATAATTTCCCGATCAGCGGCAAACCGATGCCGACCCAGTTCATCCGCGCCCTGATTCTGGCGAAAGCGGCCGCCGCCCGCGCCAACGTCGAACTCAACCAGCTCAGCGCCGCGCAAGGCAAAGCCATTAGCGACGCAGCCCAGGGTCTGCTCGAAGGCGACTTCATGCAGCATTTCCCGGTGGATATCTTCCAGACCGGTTCCGGCACCAGCTCCAACATGAACGCCAACGAAGTGATCGCCACCCTGGCCAGTCGCCTGCTCGACGAGCCAATCAATCCTAACGATCACGTCAACTGCGGGCAGAGCAGCAACGACATCATCCCGACCACCATCCACGTCAGCGCCGCACTGGCGCTGCACGAGCAGTTGCTGCCGGCCCTGCTGCATCTGGTACAAGTCATCGAGCTCAAGGCCGAACAGGTGCATCACCACGTCAAGACCGGCCGTACTCACTTGATGGACGCCATGCCGGTGCGCATGAGCCAGGTGCTCAACGGTTGGGCGCAGCAGCTCAAGGCCAATATCAGTCACCTGCAGGATTTGCTGCCAAGCCTGCAATCCCTGGCTCAGGGCGGCACGGCGGTCGGCACCGGAATCAACGCGCATCCGGAATTCGCTGCGCGTTTCAGCCGCCAATTGAGCCAACTGACCAACGTGCAATTCACCCCGGGCAAGGACCTGTTCGCGCTGATCGGCTCGCAGGACACAGCCGTGGCCGTGTCGGGTCAGCTCAAGGCCACCGCGGTATCGCTGATGAAAATCGCCAACGACCTGCGCTGGATGAACTCCGGCCCGCTCGCCGGCCTTGGCGAAATCGAACTGGAAGGCTTGCAGCCGGGCTCGTCGATCATGCCGGGCAAGGTCAATCCGGTGATTCCGGAAGCCACTGCGATGGTGGCGGCGCAAGTCATCGGCAACGATTCGGTGATCACCATCGCCGGTCAGTCAGGCAACTTTGAACTGAACGTGATGCTGCCGATCATCGCTCAGAACCTGTTGAGCAGCATCGAATTGCTGGCCAACTCCAGCCGTCTGTTGGCCGACAAGGCCATCGCCAGTTTCAAGGTCAACGAGTCGCGTCTCAAGGAAGCGCTGTCGCGCAACCCGATTCTGGTCACGGCGCTCAACCCGATCATCGGTTACCAGAAAGCCGCCGAAATCGCCAAGCAGGCCTACAAACAGGGCCGTCCGGTGATTGACGTTGCGCTGGAACACACCGACCTGTCGCGCAGCCAGCTGGAAGAGTTGCTCAATCCCGAGAAACTCACCGCCGGCGGCGTGTAAGCACCGCAATCGCTTTGGAGGTTCACCATGGAGCACTGGAAACGCACGATCGAACGGGCCAATCGCTGCTTCATGCTGGGCGAACTGATCGACGCCCGCGAGGCCTATCTGCAAGCGCTGGCCCTGGCCCAGGTGCTGTTCGAGCGCTGGGGCGATGCCGACGAAGCGGTAGCGGCCTGCGTTATTTCCCATCACAACCTGGCCGACCTGCATCTGCGCCTGAACCAGCCGGAGGAGAGCGCCGAATACCTGTGCGCAATCCACCAGCGCCTGTTGCAGACCATGCAGGATGAGCGTCTGCGCCCGGCGCTGCGTGAAGCGGCGCTGCGCCAGAGCAGCAAGACCTATGTCGAGCTGCTCAACTTCATCAGCGAACACGGCGAATACCCGCGCACCCAGCGTCTGCTGCACCCGGATACCGGCAATGCACGCCGCGTGCCTGCTCAATATCACCATGGAGTCCACTGATATGGCTTTTACCCTGCCAGCACTGCCTTATGCCTACGACGCACTGGAACCGCACATCGATGCGCAGACCATGGAGATTCATTACACCAAGCATCACCAGACCTACATCAACAACCTGAACGCCGCAGTCGAGGGCACTGAATACGCCGAGTGGCCGGTGGAAAAGCTGGTGGCCAGCGTTCAGCAACTGCCGGAAACGTTGCGTGCGGCGGTCATCAACCAGGGCGGGGGTCATGCCAACCATTCGCTGTTCTGGGAAGTGATGGTGCCCAACGGTGGGGGCAAGCCGAACGGAGCGCTGGCCAGGGCGATCGATGAGCAACTGGGTGGTCTCGACAGCTTCAAGGAAGCCTTCACCAAAGCTGCGCTGACCCGCTTCGGCAGCGGCTGGGCGTGGCTCAGTGTCACTGCGGACAAGAAGCTGGTGGTGGAAAGCAGCGGTAACCAGGACAGCCCGCTGATGAGCGGCAACACGCCGATTCTCGGACTAGACGTGTGGGAACACGCCTATTACCTGCGTTATCAGAACCGCCGCCCGGAATACATCAGCGCGTTCTACAACGTGATCAATTGGCCTGAAGTCGCTGCGCGTTATCAGGCTGCGCTGGTTTAGGTCGTCTATAAAACACTCCAGGGCTGACTATGGGCACTGAAACACTGGCGATCGGAAGTGGGCGTATGTTCCGTTACGCATTCGGGTCGCTGCTGCTGTTGGCGGGCATGACCTTGCTGGTGGCTCACGGACTCGAATGGCTGAACCTGGAGCCGAAACTGTCCCGGGCATTGCAGGGCGGTGCGATCTGCGCTCTTGGTACGGCACTCGGGGCGGTTCCGGTGCTGGTGATCCGCAACATGCCTCAGGTGTTAGGCGATACGCTGTTGGGGTTTGGCGCTGGCGTGATGCTGGCGGCGACCGCGTTTTCGCTGATCGTGCCGGGGATTGCCGCCGCAGAAGGCCTGGGGCTGAGCCCTTGGGGCGCCAGTGGTCTGATCTGTTTCGGCATCATGCTCGGTGCTTTCGGCCTGTATCTGGTGGACCGCAAGTTGTCCGGCGCGTCACCGGAGATGCTGATCGGCAGTGTCGAGCATCCGGTGATTCCCCCACGGATCTGGCTGTTCGTGTTTGCCATCATTGCCCATAACATTCCGGAAGGCATGGCCGTCGGCGTCAGCGCTGGCGGCGGCATGCAGGACGCTGACAGCCTGGCGATGGGTATCGCCTTGCAGGACGTGCCGGAAGGGCTGGTGATTGCGCTGGTGCTGGCCGGGGCAGGGATGTCGCGGGTCAATGCGTTTCTGATCGGGGCGGCCTCAGGTCTGGTCGAACCGGTGTTCGCCCTGCTGTGTGCGTGGCTGGTCAGCCTGGCGGAATTGTTGTTGCCCCTGGGATTGGCGCTGGCGGCCGGGGCAATGTTGCTGGTGGTGACCCACGAAGTGATCCCGGAGTCGCGACGCAATGGTCACGACAAGCTGGCGAGTCTGGGATTGCTGATGGGGTTCTGTCTGATGATGGTGATGGATACGGCGTTGGGATAAGTATGGCGAGAGAGAACGCTCTCGCCACAATGGACTTTCAGCCGCCTTCGTCGAAGTAGTTGTTGATCAGGGCGACGAGTGCATCCATGGCTTCCTGTTCCTGATGACCCTCGGTACTCAGGTAGATTTTGGTGCCCTTGCCGGCCGCGAGCATCATCATCGCCATGATGCTTTTGCCATCAACCGTGGTTTCGGGGGTGCGACCTACTCTGATCGTGCAGTCGGGATACTGACCCGCCACGCCCACGAACTTTGCCGACGCCCGGGCATGCAGTCCCAGTTTGTTGATGATTTCGATTTCCAGAGCAGGCATCGCGGTGTGAATCCTTTAGCTGAGGTCGCGGTGGCGGACCTGGACGTTTTTCAGGGTTTTCTGCAGGGCCTGACCCAGACGTTCGGTCAGGTAGACGGAGCGGTGATGCCCGCCGGTGCAGCCAATGGCAATGGTCACGTAGGCACGATTGCTCGCAGCGAAGCGCGGCAGCCATTTGAACAGATAGGCGTAGATGTCCTGAAACATCTCTTCGACTTCCGGCTGCGCCGCCAGGTACTCGGCCACCGGCTCATCGAGCCCGGACTGTGCGCGCAGCTCGGGTTTCCAGTACGGGTTGGGCAGGCAGCGTACATCGAACACCAGATCCGCATCCACCGGCATGCCGCGTTTGAAACCGAACGACTCCACCAGAAATGCCGTTCCCGGCTCAGGCTGGTTCAGCAGCCGCAGCTTGATGGTGTCGCGCAACTGATACAGGTTCAGATTGGTGGTATTGACCTTCAGGTCGGCCAGATCGGCGATGGGGCCCAGCAGGGCGGTTTCATCGTCGATTGCCTCGGCCAGCGAACGGTTGGCGCTGCTCAGCGGGTGACGGCGACGGGTTTCCGAGAAACGCTTGAGCAGGGTTTCTTCGTCGGCGTCCAGGTACAGGACGTCGCACTGGATGTGTCGACTGCGAACTTCTTCAAGCAACTCCGGGAAGCGCGAGAGGTGGCTTGGCAGGTTGCGTGCATCGATCGATACCGCGACCAGTGGTTGAGACAGTTCAGTATGAATCAGCGCGCGCTCCGCCAACTCTGGCAACAGGCCGGCCGGCAGATTGTCGATGCAGTAGTAACCGTTGTCCTCAAGGACATCCAGTGCGGTGCTTTTGCCCGAGCCGGAACGGCCACTGACGATGATCAAGCGCATGTTTAGTGCCCGTTTTGCTCGTCCAGGACAACCTGATACAAGGCTTCGTTAGTCGTGGCGCGACGCAGTTTCTCGCGCACTTCCTTGCGGTCGAGCATGCTGGCGATCTGGCGCAGCAGCTCCAGGTGCGCATCGGTGGCAGCTTCCGGGACCAGCAACACGAACAGCAGGTCGACCGGTGCGCCATCGATGGCATCGAAATCTATTGGGGCTTCCAGGTGCATCAGGGCACTGATGGGCGATTCACAGCCCTTGAGGCGACAGTGGGGAATGGCGATACCGTTGCCAAAACCCGTCGAACCGAGTTTTTCACGGGCAATCAGCGCCTCGAAGACATCTTGCATCTCCAGATCCGGTACTTCCCGGGCGATCAGGTTGGCAATTTGTTCGAGGGCTTTCTTTTTACTGCCGCCCGGCACGTTCACCAGGGAACGGCCGGGGGTCAGGATGCTTTCAAGTCGGATCATGGGGGTGGGGGTTATCGACCGGTAGCGCCCTGGAGCAGGCTCTGGGTCTTTTCCTTATGCTTTTTGAGTTGTTTATCAAGCTTGTCGGTCAGCGCGTCGATCGCTGCGTACATATCGGTATGTTCCGCGTTTGCGACGACCTCGTTGCCGGGAATATGCAGCGTGGCTTCGATTTTCTGCTTCAGCTTTTCGACGCACATCGTGACTTGCACGTTGGTGATCTTGTCGAAATGTCCCTCAAGCCTCTTGAGCTTTTGCTCAACGTACTCACGGAGAGGTTGGGTAACTTCCAGTTGGTGTCCACTGATGTTGACTTGCATACAGCTTCTCCTTCGTTGCCAGTGCATAAAGCGGCAGGCCGAAGAGCCTGCCACTGGAACGCTGTAACGTGGCTTACATCAACCGCTTGCGTTCGCTCGAAGGCGCGATTCCCAGGGATTCGCGGTACTTGGCGACGGTGCGGCGAGCCACCTGAATGCCTTGTGCCTCCAGTAAACCAGCGATCTTGCTGTCACTCAACGGCTTTTTCTGATTTTCCGCGGCGACCAGTTTCTTGATGATCGCGCGGATCGCCGTGGACGAGCATTCGCCGCCTTCGGAGGTGCTGACATGGCTGGAGAAAAAGTATTTCAGTTCATATATGCCCCGCGGGGTATGCATGAATTTTTGCGTGGTCACCCGGGAAATCGTCGACTCGTGCATACCCACCGCTTCAGCGATGTCGTGCAGCACCAGTGGCTTCATGGCTTCGTCGCCGTACTCCAGGAATCCGCGCTGATGTTCGACGATCTGAGTGGCTACCTTCATCAGGGTTTCGTTGCGACTCTGCAGACTCTTGATGAACCAGCGGGCTTCCTGCAACTGATTGCGCATGAAGGTATTGTCGGCGCTGGTGTCGGCGCGGCGCACGAAACCGGCGTATTGGGCGTTGACCCGCAGGCGTGGCACGGATTCCTGGTTCAGCTCGACGAGCCAGCGCTCGTTGTCCTTGCGCACGATCACGTCGGGTACCACGTATTCGGCTTCGGTGGACTCGATTTGCGAGCCGGGGCGCGGGTTGAGGCTCTGGACCAGTTCGATGACCTGGCGCAGTTCATCTTCCTTGAGCTTCATGCGCCGCATCAACTGGCTGTAGTCGCGGCTGCCGAGCAGGTCGATGTAATCGGTGACCAGACGCTTGGCTTCCGCCAGCCAGGGGGTCTTGGTCGATAGCTGGCGCAATTGCAGCAGCAGGCATTCACTCAGGTTGCGGGCGCCGATGCCGGCGGGTTCAAACTGCTGGATGCGGTGCAGGACGGCTTCGATCTCGTCCAGCTCGATGTCGAGTTCCGGATCAAATGCGTCGAGGATTTCTTCGAGGGTTTCGTCGAGGTAGCCCTGATTATTGATGCAGTCGATCAGGGTGACAGCGATCAGGCGGTCGGTGTCGGACATCGGCGCCAGGTTCAGTTGCCACAGCAAGTGGCTTTGCAGGCTTTCACCGGCAGAGGTGCGGGTGGTGAAATCCCACTCGTCGTCATCGCTGCTGGGCAGGCTGCTGGCGCTGGTCTGGTAGACATCTTCCCAGGCGGTGTCCACAGGGAGTTCGTTGGGGATGCGCTCGTTCCATTCGCCGTCCTCGAGATTGTCGACCGTCGGCGCGGTTTCCTGATAGGAAGGTTCCTGGATCTCGGTGTTGGGTTTCTGTTCGGCGTTGTCGGCCAGCGGGTCGGAATTGTCGAAGTCGTCGCCGTCTTCCTGGCGTTCGAGCATCGGGTTGGATTCCAGCGCCTCCTGGATTTCCTGTTGCAGATCCAGGGTCGACAATTGGAGCAGGCGGATGGCCTGTTGCAGCTGCGGTGTCATCGTCAGCTGCTGGCCCATTCTCAAGACTAGCGATGGTTTCATGGCAGGGGCTTAACACCTTATTCGCCGGCGCTATGCGCCATCCACTACAGGGCGCCGGAGCGCCAAACTTAAGCAAATTATATGCCTGAAACTGTCGTGTTTGCCTAGAGCGCTGTAACAATAAAAGCCTATAAAAATGCGCTTCAACGTTACAGCACCCGGACGGCCGCTCGAATACCGTCGCGCTTACAGGCGGAACTCGTGACCCAGGTACACTTCCTTCACCAGATCGTTGGCGAGGATGGTCGCGGAGTCGCCTTCGGCAATCAGTTGGCCGTCGTTGACGATGTAGGCTGTTTCGCAAATATCCAGCGTCTCGCGGACGTTGTGGTCGGTGATCAGCACACCGATGCCCTTGGCCTTGAGGTGGTGGATGATCTGCTTGATGTCGCCCACGGAGATCGGGTCGACACCGGCGAATGGTTCGTCGAGCAGAATGAACTTCGGTGCCGTAGCCAGTGCGCGAGCGATCTCCACGCGGCGGCGCTCACCACCGGACAGGCTCATGCCGAGGTTGTCGCGAATGTGGCTGATGTGGAATTCCTGCAGCAGGCTTTCCAGCTCCTTGCGACGACCGGCCTTGTCGAGCTCCTGACGGGTCTCGAGGATGGCCATGATGTTGTCGGCGACCGACAGTTTGCGAAAGATCGACGCTTCCTGCGGCAGATAACCGATACCGGCTTTTGCGCGACCGTGCATGGGCTGGTGACTGACGTCCAGGTCGTCGATCAGTACGCGACCCTGATCGGCCTGAACCAGGCCGACGATCATGTAGAAGCACGTGGTCTTGCCGGCGCCGTTCGGGCCGAGCAGACCGACGATCTGACCGCTGTCAATCGACAGGCTGACGTCGCGCACGACCTGGCGGCTTTTATAGGCCTTGGCCAGGTGCTGAGCTTTCAGAGTTGCCATTACTGGGTTTTCTCGTCGGTTTTCTTCTTCGGCTGGATCACCATGTCGATGCGCGGACGCGCTTCGGTGATCTTGCTGCCAGTGGCTCGACCGGCGCTGGCCAGTTTTTTCACCGTGTCATAGACGATTTTCTCGCCCTGAGTGGTGTTGTTGTCCTTGTCGACGACTTTTGCCTTGTCGATCAGCACGACGCGGTTCTGCGCAGCGTGGTACTGAATCGTCACGCCCCAGCCCTGGACGGGTTTGGCATCACCGGCAGTCTGCAGCTGCTCGAAGTAGGCGAGGTTGCCCACCGAAGTCACGACGTCGATGTCACCGTTAGGCGCACGGGTCATGGTCACGGTGTTGCCTTTGACGATCATCGAACCCTGGGTGATGATCACATCGCCCTTATAGGTCGCGATGCCATTCTTGTCATCGAGCTGAGCGTCGTCAGCCTGGATGCGGATCGGTTGCTGACTATCGTTCGGCAGAGCCCAGGCGCTCACGCTTCCCAGTGCTGCGCCCAGACTGAGCAAAATAGGGAGGGTTTTAACGAGCCTCATACTGTCCTCTTACGTTCGATAGCAGGTGTATCCTGCTTTCCTTCAAATACGCTTTCATTCCCACGCCGGTCGATACACCGCCAGCGCCGTCGATTCTAACGGGTTGCTGGGTCTGCGCATATTGCTGCTGAGGGAACACCGTCATTCGGGTGCTGGTGATCAGGGTGTCGCGGTTCTTTTCGTCGGTACGCTTGATCCGGACCGAGTCGATCAGTTCGACTTCGGTGCCTCCGGAGTTCACTTCGCCGCGCTCGCTGGTCACGTGCCACGGGAAGTCGGTGCCGCGGTACATGTTCAGGTCGGGCTGTGTGACCAGTGTAATGTCGGTCGCCTTGACGTGCTCGGCCTTCTCGGACGTCATTTCGTACTGCACCTTGCCATCTTCCAGATACTGCAAGGTGTGGGTGTTGGTCGCGTACCAGTCGATCGGGCTTTCTGCTGCGGAGACAGGAGGCTTGTCGAGGAAGCGTTCCGGGCTGATGTTCCAGTAGCCGACTGCGCCGAAAATCGCAGCGATGCAACCGAACAGCAGTATGTTGCGAAATTTTTTGCTAAACATGGTTTGACTCACAGGTACGCGTTGTTGGCGGCATCGAGGCTGCCCTGGGCGCGCAGGATCAGTTCGCAGAATTCGCGGGCGGCACCTTCGCCGCCGCGGGCCTGAGTGACGCCGTGAGCGTGGTCGCGCACAAAGGCCGCGGCGTTGGCTACAGCCATGCCGAGTCCCACTCGACGGATCACCGGCAGGTCGGGCAAGTCGTCGCCGAGGTAAGCCACTTGTTCATAGCTTAGGCCCAGTTGCTCCAGAAGACCGTCGAGAACCACCAGTTTGTCTTCACGACCCTGAAACAGGTGCGCGATACCCAGGTTCTTTGCCCGACGCTCGACCACCGGAGTCTTGCGACCGCTGATAATGGCGGTCTGTACGCCGGCGTTCATCAACATCTTGATGCCCTGGCCATCGAGGGTATTGAACGTCTTGAATTCGCTACCGTCTTCAAGGAAGTACAAGCGCCCGTCGGTGAGAACACCGTCGACGTCGAAAACCGCCAGTTTGATGGCTTTGCCGCGTTGCAGCAGATCGTTGCTCATTTACATCACTCCTGCGCGCAGCAGGTCGGAGAGGTTGAAGGCGCCGATCGGGCGATCGTCCTCGTCCACGACGACAAGTGCGTTGATTCGATGGTCTTCCATGATTTTAAGGGCTTCGGCAGCGAGCATTTCGGCGCGGGCGGTCTTGCCATGTACGGTCATCACCTGGTCGATGGTCGCGCTGTGTACATCAATGCTGCGATCCAGCGTGCGGCGCAGGTCGCCGTCGGTGAAGATCCCGGCAAGCCTGCCGTCGGCTTCGAGAATGACGGTCATGCCCAGACCCTTGCGGGTCATTTCCATCAGGGCGTCCTTGAGCAGGGTGCCGCGCTGTACCTGCGGCAGCTCTTGACCTGCGTGCATGACGTTTTCCACTTTCAGCAGCAGGCGACGGCCGAGTGCGCCACCCGGGTGGGAAAAGGCGAAATCTTCGGCGGTGAAGCCGCGGGCTTCCAGCAACGCGACGGCCAGGGCATCGCCCATGACCAGGGCGGCAGTGGTCGAGGAGGTCGGCGCCAGGTTCAGCGGGCAGGCTTCGTGCTCGACGTGAACGTTGAGATTGACCTCTGCGGCTTTGGCCAGTGGCGATTGCGGGTTGCCGGTCACGCTGATCAGCTGGATGCCCAGGCGCTTGATCAGCGGCAGCAGGGTAACAATCTCGTTGGTGGAGCCGGAGTTCGACAGGGCCAGGATCACGTCATCACGGGTGATCATGCCCATGTCGCCGTGACTGGCTTCGGCCGGGTGCACGAAAAATGCCGGGGTGCCGGTGCTGGCCAGGGTCGCGGCAATCTTGTTGCCGATGTGCCCGGATTTGCCCATGCCGACCACGACTACACGGCCCTTGCTGGCCAGAATCATCTCGCAAGCGCGTACGAAATCGGCGTCGATATGGGGCAACAAGCCTTGTACGGCTTCCACTTCGAGGCGGATGGTGCGTTGTGCCGATTGAATCAGGTCGCTGGTTTGGCTCATGTCAGAAATCGTATAGCCCGATGAAAAGGCGGCGATTATAGCGGTTATGTTGAAAAGCCTCACGCAAGTTCGTCGTGCTTTGTCATTCCTTGTTAACAAAAGCCTTCAGTTAAACGCTTGCGGCCTGTCATATCGCTGAACGTGGCCGGGGAGAGGCCTTGGGCGCTTGCCCTTTGCAGTGATATAGTTCGCCGCCAGTTCGGCCTGCCCGGGATGTAAGGGCTTTCTCCAGAAAGCCAGGCGTCCGAGTGAGAGGCTGCATCGCAAGGAGTTTAGATGAGTGCCGATAACGCCTACGCGGTCGAGCTGAAGGGAGTCTCCTTCAAGCGCGGTGCGCGGAGCATTTTCAATAACGTCGATATCCGCATCCCGCGCGGCAAGGTCACCGGAATCATGGGGCCTTCCGGGTGTGGCAAGACTACGCTGCTGCGCCTGATGGGGGCCCAGTTGCGTCCATCGAAGGGCGAGGTCTGGGTCAATGGCCAGAACCTGCCTGCGCTGTCGCGCAGCGATCTGTTCGACGCGCGCAAGCACATGGGCGTGCTGTTTCAGAGCGGCGCCCTGTTCACTGATCTCGACGTGTTCGAGAACGTCGCCTTTCCCCTGCGCGTTCATACCGAGTTGCCGGAAGAAATGATCCGCGACATCGTCCTGCTGAAATTGCAGGCCGTGGGTCTGCGGGGGGCCATCGAGCTGATGCCCGATGAGCTGTCCGGCGGCATGAAGCGTCGCGTGGCTCTGGCCCGGGCGATTGCACTTGATCCGCAGATTCTCATGTACGACGAACCGTTCGTCGGCCAGGACCCGATCGCCATGGGCGTTCTGGTGCGCCTGATCCGCCTGCTCAACGATGCATTGGGGATCACCAGTATCGTGGTTTCCCACGATCTCGCCGAAACCGCGAGCATTGCCGATTACATTTATGTCGTGGGCGATGGTCAGGTGCTGGGGCAGGGCACGCCGGATGAGCTGATGAACTCGGACGAGCCGCGAATCCGTCAATTCATGACCGGTGATCCCGACGGTCCGGTGCCATATCATTTTCCAGCGACGGATTACCGCGCAGATCTTCTGGGGAAGCGCCGCTGATGCGCAGAATTACATTAATGGAGCGTGTGCGTCGGTTTGGCCAGGCGGGGATCGACACCGTCGCGGTATTCGGGCGTTCGACCCTGTTCCTGTTTCATGCCTTGCTCGGTCGAGGCGGCATCGGTGGCAGCTTTGGCCTGCTGGTCAAGCAACTGCATTCGGTCGGTGTGATGTCGCTGGTGATCATTGTGGTCTCCGGGATTTTCATCGGCATGGTGCTGGCGCTGCAGGGGTTCAACATCCTGTCGAGCTATGGCTCGGAGCAGGCGGTGGGGCAGATGGTTGCCTTGACCCTGCTGCGTGAGCTGGGACCGGTGGTGACGGCGCTGCTGTTCGCCGGTCGTGCCGGTTCGGCACTGACGGCGGAAATCGGCAACATGAAGTCCACCGAGCAGTTGTCCAGCCTGGAAATGATCGGTGTCGATCCACTCAAGTACATCATTGCTCCGCGCCTGTGGGCCGGTTTCATTTCCCTGCCGGTGCTGGCGATGATCTTCAGCGTGGTCGGCATCTGGGGCGGTTCCTGGGTCGCGGTCGACTGGCTGGGCGTCTATGAAGGCTCCTACTGGGCGAACATGCAGAACAGCGTGAACTTCTCCAGCGATGTGCTCAATGGCGTGATCAAAAGTATCGTATTCGCCTTTGTCGTGACCTGGATCGCCGTATTCCAAGGCTACGACTGTGAACCCACTTCCGAGGGAATCAGTCGTGCCACCACCAAGACCGTAGTGTTTGCCTCACTGGCAGTGCTGGGCCTGGACTTTATTCTGACCGCTTTGATGTTTGGAGATTTCTGATGCAAAACCGCACCCTGGAAATCGGTGTCGGCCTGTTCCTGCTGGCAGGGATCCTGGCCTTGTTGCTGCTTGCCCTGCGGGTCAGTGGCCTGTCTCCGACTTCGACCACCGATACCTACAAGCTATATGCCTACTTCGACAATATCGCCGGTTTGACGGTCAGAGCCAAAGTGACCATGGCCGGTGTGACCATCGGCAAGGTCACGGCGATCGATCTGGACCGCGACAGCTTCACCGGCCGCGTTACCCTGTTGGTGGACAAGAAGGTCGACAACCTGCCGACCGACTCCACAGCGTCTATCCTGACCGCTGGCCTGTTGGGCGAGAAGTACATCGGTATCAGCGTGGGCGGGGAAGACACCCGGCTCAAGGATGGTGGAACCATTCACGACACCCAGTCGTCACTGGTACTGGAAGACCTGATCGGTAAATTCCTGCTCAATACCGTTAGCAAAGACGCCAAATGAGGAGCTTTTGAATGATCTCTACCTTGCGACGTGGCCTGTTGGTGTTGCTCGCGACACTGCCATTGCTGGCGAACGCTGCGCCCGGGCAGTCGGCGCACGATCTGGTTCAGGACACTACCAACCGGATGCTCGCCGATCTTTCGGCCAATAAAGAGAAGTACAAGCAGGATCCGCAGGATTTCTACACCGCGCTGAACAACATCGTGGGTCCGGTGGTGGATGCCGAAGGCATTTCCAAAAGCATCATGACGGTCAAGTACTCGCGCAAGGCCACGCCGGCGCAGATGCAGACCTTCCAGGAAAACTTCAAGCGTGGCCTGTTCCAGTTCTATGGCAACGCCTTGCTGGAATACAACAACCAGGGCATCACCGTCGATGCGCCGAAGGATGAGTCGGGCGATCGCACCAGCGTCGGCATGACCGTCAAGGGCAACAACGGCGCGATCTATCCGGTTCAGTACACGCTGGAGAAGATCAACGGCGAGTGGAAGCTGCGCAACGTGATCATCAACGGCATCAACATCGGCAAGCTGTTCCGTGACCAGTTCGCCGACGCGATGCAGCGCAACGGCAACGACCTGGACAAGACCATCAACGGCTGGGCCGGCGAAGTGGCCAAGGCCAAGCAGACCGCCGAGAAACAAGAGAAGCCAGCCCAATGACCGAGTCGGCCGTTCGTCTGGACGAAGCCAGTGTGCTGCAGCTCACTGGCGTGCTGGATTACCGCACCGGGCCCGGTCTTCGGGAGCAGGGGCGGGCGCTGATCAAGTCGTGCAATGCTCCGGCATTGGTCATCGACTGCTCGGCGGTGGAGAAGTCCAGCAGTGTCGGTCTGTCGTTGCTGCTGTGCTTCATTCGCGACGCGAAAGCTGCCGGCAAGGCCGTCAGCATCCGCGAGATGCCGGAAGACATGCGCGAAATCGCTCAGGTCAGCGAGCTGACCGAGCTGTTGGCGCAACCCTGAACCCGCATCTACAGGGAAGCCCCCCGTCAGAGTCCTGCGCAGCGGGGTTCGCAGGCGCGGGGCTTTTTTGTATGATGTCCGACCCGTGCGCACAGGGCGCCGATTGAGGTTGAGCATGCAGGCCGTAGAAGTGAAGAGCTTCCTTGAAGGAAAGCTGCCAGGAACGCTGGTGGAAGTTGAAGGCGAAGGCTGCAACTTTCAGCTGAACGTGATTAGTGATGAACTGGCGGCGTTGAGCCCGGTCAAGCGTCAGCAAAGCATCTATGCCCATTTGAACCCATGGATCGCCGATGGCAGCATCCACGCGGTCACTATGAAATTTTTCAGCAGCGCGGCCTGGGCCGAGCGCACCTGAGCCCTAGGGCGTCGAGATTCTTATGGATAAATTGATTATTACCGGTGGCGCTCGTCTTGATGGCGAGATCCGCATCTCCGGGGCGAAGAACTCCGCCCTGCCGATCCTGGCCGCCACTCTGCTGTGCGATGGCCCGGTGACTGTTGGCAACCTGCCGCACCTGCACGACATCACCACCATGATCGAGCTGTTCGGTCGCATGGGCATCGAGCCTGTGATCGACGAAAAGCTCAGCGTCGAAATCGACCCACGCACCATCAAGACCCTGATCGCCCCGTACGAGCTGGTGAAAACCATGCGTGCCTCGATCCTGGTGCTGGGCCCGATGGTCGCGCGCTTCGGTGAAGCCGAAGTCGCCCTGCCTGGCGGTTGCGCCATCGGCTCGCGTCCGGTCGACCTGCACATCCGCGGCCTGGAGGCCATGGGTGCGATCATTGACGTCGAAGGCGGCTACATCAAGGCCAAGGCGCCTGAAGGTGGCCTGCGCGGTGCGCACTTCTTCTTCGATACCGTCAGCGTGACCGGTACCGAAAACATCATGATGGCCGCTGCTCTGGCCAAGGGTCGCAGCGTGCTGCAAAACGCCGCCCGCGAACCTGAAGTGGTCGACCTGGCGAACTTCCTGAACGCCATGGGTGCCAAGGTATCCGGCGCCGGCACCGACACCATCACCATCGATGGCGTTGAGCGTCTGGGTTCGGCCTTCTATAAGGTCATGCCTGACCGTATCGAAACCGGCACCTACCTGGTGGCCGCCGCGGTCACCGGCGGTCGTGTGAAGGTCAAGGACACCGATCCGACCATCCTCGAAGCCGTTCTGGAAAAGCTCCGTGAAGCCGGTGCAGAAATCACTACCGGTGAAGACTGGATCGAGCTGAACATGCACGGCAAGCGCCCGAAAGCGGTCAACGTGCGCACCGCCCCGTACCCGGCGTTCCCCACCGACATGCAGGCGCAGTTCATCTCGCTCAACGCCATTGCCGAAGGCACAGGTGCCGTGATCGAGACGATCTTCGAAAACCGTTTCATGCACGTGTACGAACTGCACCGCATGGGCGCCAAGATCCAGGTCGAAGGCAACACGGCCATCGTGACCGGCACTGAAATCCTCAAGGGCGCGCCAGTGATGGCAACCGACCTGCGGGCTTCTGCCAGTCTGGTAATCTCGGCCCTGATGGCCGAAGGCGATACCCTGATCGACCGCATCTACCACATCGACCGTGGTTACGAGTGCATCGAGGAAAAACTGCAGATGCTGGGCGCCAAGATCCGTCGCGTTCCGGGCTAGTCGCTGCATCGGGACACAGGGACGTGTCCGTTGAATTCGTTTTGATCGGGGGTGGTGACGCCTTCGAAGTATGTTCGGCGCCGATTGCGACCGGGCATGAGTACCTTGATAAGGACTGACGTTTCCCATGTTGACCATCGCACTGTCCAAGGGCCGCATCCTTGACGACACCCTGCCGCTTCTCGCCGAAGCGGGCATCGTGCCGACCGAGAATCCGGACAAGAGCCGCAAGCTGATCATCCCCACGACCCAGGAAGACGTACGCCTGTTGATCGTGCGTGCCACCGACGTGCCGACTTATGTCGAGCATGGCGCGGCCGACCTCGGCGTTGCCGGTAAAGATGTGTTGATGGAATACAGCGGTCAGGGCCTGTACGAGCCGCTGGATCTGCAGATCGCCCAGTGCAAGCTGATGACCGCCGGCAAGGTCGGCGCGGTCGAGCCCAAGGGTCGCCTGCGCGTGGCCACCAAGTTCGTCAACGTTGCCAAGCGTTACTACGCCGAGCAGGGTCGTCAGGTCGACATCATCAAGCTCTATGGCTCGATGGAACTGGCGCCGCTGATCGGTCTGGCCGACAAGATCATCGACGTGGTCGACACCGGCAACACCCTGCGTGCCAATGGCCTGGAACCTCAGGAACTGATCGCCACGATCAGCTCGCGTCTGGTGGTCAATAAAGCTTCGATGAAAATGCAACACGCCCGTATCCAGGCGTTGATCGACACCCTGCGCAAGGCAGTGGAGTCTCGACACCGCGGCTGATGTACCTGCGCGACCTTGAGTCGCGCCCGTCTATCCGCCTCATAGCCAGAATCTCAGGTGCCCAAGCGGAAACGACTGCTAAGTTAGGGCGCCTGAGTTTTTGCCATTCCTATGAGGCTCTCGCTATGACCGCACCGACTGCAATTCGCCGACTCAACGCTGCTGACCCGGATTTCGCGCATCATCTGGATCATCTGCTGAGCTGGGAAAGTGTGTCTGACGACTCGGTCAATCAGCGGGTGCTGGACATCATCAAGGCTGTGCGCGAGCGCGGTGACGAGGCGCTGGTCGAGTTCACCCAGAAATTCGACGGCCTCGAAGTCGCCTCCATGGCAGACCTGATCCTGCCGCGCGAGCGTCTGGAACTGGCCCTGACCCGCATCACCGTGCCGCAACGCGAAGCGCTGGAAAAAGCCGCCGCCCGGGTGCGCAGCTACCACGAAAAACAGAAGCAGGATTCCTGGAGCTACACCGAAGCCGACGGCACGGTGCTGGGCCAGAAAGTCACGCCGCTGGATCGCGCCGGCCTTTACGTGCCGGGCGGCAAGGCGTCGTACCCGTCGTCGGTACTGATGAACGCGATTCCGGCCAAGGTTGCCGGCGTGACCGAAGTGGTGATGGTGGTGCCGACCCCGCGTGGCGAGGTCAACGAACTGGTGCTGGCGGCGGCGTGCATCGCCGGCGTCGACCGGGTGTTCACCATCGGTGGCGCCCAGGCCGTTGCCGCGTTGGCTTATGGCACCGAAAGCGTGCCGCAAGTGGACAAGGTCGTCGGCCCGGGCAATATCTATGTCGCCACGGCCAAGCGTCACGTGTTCGGTCAGGTCGGCATCGATATGATCGCCGGCCCGTCGGAAATCCTCGTGGTGTGCGACGGCCAGACCGATCCGGACTGGATCGCCATGGACCTGTTCTCCCAGGCCGAGCACGACGAAGACGCCCAGGCGATCCTGGTCAGCCCGGACGCCGGGTTCCTCGACAAGGTCGCCGCGAGCATCGACAAGCTGCTGCCGACCATGGATCGCGCCACCATCATTGAAACCTCGATCAATGGTCGCGGTGCCTTGATCCACGTGCGTGACATGGCCCAGGCCATCGAAGTCGCCAACCGCATTGCCCCGGAACACCTGGAGCTGTCGGTCGCCGACCCGCAGGCCTGGCTGCCGCAGATCCGCCACGCCGGCGCGATCTTCATGGGCCGCCACACTTCCGAAGCACTGGGCGACTACTGCGCCGGCCCGAACCACGTATTGCCGACCTCCGGCACCGCGCGTTTCTCTTCGCCGTTGGGTGTGTATGACTTCCAGAAACGCTCGTCGATCATCTTCTGCTCCGAGGCCGGTGCTTCGGAACTTGGCAAGACCGCATCGATCCTGGCCCGTGGCGAATCGCTGAGCGCCCACGCTCGCAGCGCCGAGTACCGCATCAAAGACGAAGTGAAGGGGAACTGAACATGAGTAAATTCTGGAGCCCGTTCGTCAAGGATCTGGTGCCTTATGTACCGGGCGAGCAGCCGAAGCTGACCCGTCTGGTCAAACTCAACACCAACGAAAACCCGTACGGCCCGTCGCCAAAAGCCCTGGCGGCGATGCAGGCCGAACTCAACGACAACCTGCGTCTGTACCCGGATCCGAACAGCGACCTGCTGAAAAACGCCGTCGCCAACTACTACGGTGTGCAGAGCAATCAGGTGTTCCTCGGCAACGGTTCGGACGAAGTGCTGGCGCACATCTTCCACGGCCTGCTGCAACACGATCGGCCGGTGCTGTTCCCGGACATCAGCTACAGCTTCTATCCGGTTTACTGCGGTCTCTACGGCATCAAATTCGACGCGGTGCCGCTGGACGCGCAGTTCCGGATCAATCCGGCGGACTACGCCAAGCCGAACGGCGGGATCATCTTCCCCAACCCGAACGCACCGACCGGTTGCCTGTTGGCGCTGGAAGCGGTCGAGCAGATTCTCAAGGCCAGCCCGGATTCGGTGGTGGTGGTCGATGAGGCCTACATCGACTTCGGCGGTGAAACCGCGATCAGCCTGGTGGACCGTTATCCGAACCTGCTGGTGACCCAGACCCTGTCCAAATCCCGTTCGCTGGCGGGCCTGCGGGTGGGGCTGGCGGTCGGCCATCCGGACCTGATCGAGGCGCTGGAGCGGATCAAGAACAGCTTCAACTCCTACCCGATCGATCGCATGGCGAATGTCGGCGCGGCGGCGGCGTTCGAAGATCGCGAATACTTCGACAAGACCTGCGCATTGGTCATCGAGAGTCGTGAGTGGGTGGTTGCGCAGTTGCAGGCCAAGGGCTTTGAAGTGCTGCCGTCAGCGGCGAACTTCATCTTCGCCCGTCATCCGCAGCATGATGCGGCAGGGCTGGCGGCGAAACTGCGTGAGCAGGGCGTGATCGTGCGCCACTTCAAACAGGAACGGATTGCCCAGTTCCTGCGGATCTCGATCGGTACGCCGGAACAGAATCAGGCGTTGATCGACGGTCTCGGCGATTTGTGATTGTTGAATAAGCACAGTTCCCGCTTTGTCGGCGGGGCCTGTGCGGTTCAGCGGTCATGGCTCTGTTCTTGAACAGACTTATTTGAAACGTTTTTGGGCTTTGAATGTAATTTTTGCAACATCGCCGCTCTCGAAAATCATTTCAATGGTTGCGTCAATACTTCTGTAACCAGTTGAGAATGTTCCGGTGGTCGAGCCGGTTCTAGGATAGTGCAGTTTATTGTCGTACTTTAAAGCCCAGCCAAAGTGATGGTCTGTAACGCCGCATTCGTAAAACTGTTGAAAGATATATTTTGTGTTAGCAAGCAGGCTAATGACAAAGACATCATTGTCTGTCCCACCCCCGGGTGAGCCGTCAGCCGGTTTTATGTAGCTTGCGGTTATCAAGCCGTTATTGAAGAAAACAATTATCGACGTAAGCCTTTTACCCTGCCATTCGATATTGGCCTCTCCAATGTCGAAGCTTGGTTCATCCTTGCTGTCTGGCAGGTTTTTGAAATCGTACTGTTGTTGAGTTGTCATGATTCTTCCTTTCAAAAACGAAGTTTGATGGGATCAAACTCAACGCTCTGTGGCTGAGTTGCGGAAGCTCAACATTAATAGACAGACGAACTGAGCTCACCTGTCATATCTGACAGGTGAGTTAGATTCATTGGTTTGGAGAGTTATCGCGAACACAAGTAAATGGGCATTCAGACATGTTGCATGTCTGGGGGAGGGAGCGGGGCGACCGCCTCCGCTCTTACAGTCAGTTGTGGCGACGCTTACTCTTCTTTTTCCTGAACCGGCGCCGGCGGCGGACGCAGACCGATCTCGGCGGTCAGCTTCAACTCCTTGCCGTTGCGCATCACCTGAATCGTGACCTTGTCAGTCGGCTTGATCCGCGCCACCTGGTTCATGGATTTGCGGCCATCACCGGCCGGTTCGCCGTCGATGCTGAGGATCACGTCACCCAGTTGCAGGCCGGCCTTCTGTGCCGGGCCGTCGCGGAAAATCCCCGCCACCACGATCCCCGGACGCCCGGACAGACCAAACGACTCCGCCAACTCCTGAGTCAGCGGTTGTACTTCGATGCCCAGCCAGCCGCGAATGACCTGACCGTGCTCGATGATCGACTTCATCACTTCCATCGCCAGCTTCACCGGGATCGCGAAGCCGATGCCTTGCGAGCCGCCGGACTTGGAGAAGATCGCGGTGTTGATGCCGGTGAGATTGCCGTTGGCGTCGACCAGCGCGCCGCCGGAGTTGCCCGGGTTGATCGCCGCGTCGGTCTGGATGAAGTCTTCATAGTTGTTCAGGCCCAACTGGTTGCGGCCGGTAGCGCTGATGATGCCCATGGTCACGGTCTGGCCGACGCCGAACGGGTTGCCGATGGCCAGTGCGACGTCGCCGATGCGGATGTTGTCAGAGCGCCCGACGGTGATCGCCGGTAGGTTTTTCAGGTCGATCTTCAGCACCGCCAGGTCGGTTTCCGGGTCGCTGCCGATCACGCGGGCCAGGGTTTCACGGCCATCCTTGAGTGCCACGACGATCTGGTCGGCACCGGTGGTGACGTGGTTGTTGGTCAGGATGTAGCCTTCGGGGCTCATGATCACGCCGGAACCGAGGCTCGACTCCATGCGTTTCTGCTTCGGCGAGTTGTCCCCGAAGAAGCGGCGGAACTGCGGGTCCTCGAACAGCGGATGGCTCGGTTTGTTGATGACTTTGGTGGTGTAGAGATTGACCACCGATGGCGCGGCGATGACCACCGCGTCGGCATAGGACACTGGCCCCTGCTGTGTGCTGGTGGTCTGCGGGGCCTGTTGCAGGTTGACGTCGAGGCTCGGAAGCCCGACCCACTGCGGGTAACGCTGAATTATCAACAGAGCGATAAGCACACCGGCCAACAGCGGCCAGCCGAAAAAACGCAGCGCCTTGAGCATTAAGCACGTCCTGGAAAAGTTGCAGGCGGGGTCAGACCGCCCATAATGTCGCGCATTATACGAGGCCGCGCGCGCCTCTGAACGGGATTTTCAGGAGTCTTTCATGGCCGTTGCCCTCAGCACCCTGGTCGAAGAAGCCGACCGCTACCTCGGCAGTGCAAAAATTGCCGATTATTGCCCCAACGGCCTGCAGGTCGAGGGCCGTCCGCAGGTGATGCGCATCGTCAGCGGCGTCACCGCCAGCCAGGCATTGCTCGATGCCGCCGTCGAAGCCGAGGCGGATCTGGTGCTGGTGCATCACGGCTATTTCTGGAAGGGCGAGAACCCGTGCATCACCGGCATGAAGCAGCGGCGCCTGAAGACCCTGCTCAAACACGACATCAGTCTGCTGGCCTATCACCTGCCGCTGGATCTGCACCCGGACGTCGGCAACAACGTGCAACTTGCCCGCCAGCTCGACATCACCGTCGAGGGGCCGCTGGATCCGGACAATCTGAAGATCGTCGGCCTGGTCGGTTCGCTGGACGAGCCGGTGACCGCCCGGGATTTCGCCCGCCGGGTACAGGAGCGCATGGGCCGTGAACCCCTTCTGGTCGAAGGCAGCGCGATGATACGTCGGGTCGGCTGGTGCACCGGCGGCGGGCAGGGCTACATCGACAACGCCATCGCGGCCGGCGTCGATCTGTTTCTCAGTGGTGAAGCTTCCGAGCAGACTTTCCACAGTGCCCGGGAAAACGGCATCAGCTTCATTGCCGCCGGCCACCATGCCACGGAGCGTTACGGCGTGCAGGCGCTGGGCGATTATCTGGCGAAGCGATTCGCGCTCGAACATATCTTCATCGACTGCCCCAACCCGATCTGAGTCGGCCCGGGTTCCTTGGGGGAGCGGCCAAACGCACGAGCATATTCATATGCTCTTTCGTTCTAGTTCGCGCCCTGATTAGAAGAGGGACGCTGTGCTAGGATTCCCCGCTCGAACACGGCCCGCTGGCCGTTCATAAGAAAGCTTTCGTGAGTAGCCATGGTCGACAAACTGACGCATCTGAAACAGCTGGAGGCGGAAAGCATCCACATCATCCGCGAGGTGGCCGCCGAGTTTGACAACCCGGTGATGCTGTACTCCATCGGTAAAGACTCCGCCGTGATGCTGCATCTGGCACGCAAGGCGTTCTTCCCGGGCAAACTGCCGTTTCCGGTGATGCACGTCGACACCCGCTGGAAATTCCAGGAGATGTACAAGTTCCGCGACAAGATGGTCGAAGAGCTGGGCCTGGACCTGATCACCCACGTCAACCCGGATGGCGTTGCGCAGGGCATCAACCCGTTCACCCACGGCAGCGCCAAACACACCGACATCATGAAGACCGAGGGCCTTAAGCAGGCACTCGACAAGTATGGTTTCGACGCCGCGTTCGGCGGTGCCCGTCGCGATGAAGAGAAGTCCCGCGCCAAGGAGCGCGTCTACTCGTTCCGCGACAGCAAGCACCGCTGGGATCCGAAGAACCAGCGTCCGGAGCTGTGGAACGTCTACAACGGCAAGGTCAACAAGGGCGAATCCATCCGCGTGTTCCCGCTGTCGAACTGGACCGAGCTGGACATCTGGCAGTACATCTACCTCGAAGGCATCCCGATCGTACCGCTGTACTTCGCCGCCGAACGCGAAGTGATCGAGAAGAACGGCACGCTGATCATGATCGACGACGAGCGCATCCTCGAGCACCTGTCCGACGAGGACAAGGCACGCATCGTCAAAAAGAAAGTGCGTTTCCGTACCCTTGGCTGCTACCCGTTGACGGGCGCGGTGGAGTCCGAGGCCGAAAGCCTGACGGACATCATTCAGGAAATGCTCCTGACGCGAACTTCCGAGCGCCAGGGCCGTGTCATCGACCACGATGGCGCAGGCTCGATGGAAGACAAGAAACGTCAAGGCTATTTCTAAGGGGCTGTCATGTCGCACGCATCTGATTTGATCAGCGAGGACATCCTCGCCTACCTGGGCCAGCACGAACGTAAAGAGCTGCTGCGCTTTTTGACCTGCGGTAACGTCGACGACGGCAAGAGCACCCTGATCGGGCGCCTGCTGCACGACTCGAAGATGATCTACGAAGATCACCTCGAAGCGATTACCCGTGACTCGAAGAAAGTCGGCACCACCGGCGACGACATCGACCTGGCGTTGCTGGTCGACGGCCTGCAGGCCGAGCGTGAGCAGGGCATCACTATTGATGTCGCCTACCGCTATTTCTCCACCGCCAAGCGCAAATTCATCATCGCCGACACCCCAGGCCATGAGCAGTACACCCGCAACATGGCCACCGGTGCGTCCACCTGTGACCTGGCGATCATTCTGGTAGACGCCCGCTACGGCGTGCAGACCCAGACCCGTCGCCACAGCTTCATCGCCTCGTTGCTGGGCATCAAGCACATCGTTGTCGCCATCAACAAGATGGACCTCAAAGGCTTCGACCAGGGCGTGTTCGAGTCGATCAAGGCCGACTACCTGAAGTTCGCCGAAGGCTTGAAGATGAAGCCGACCAGCATGCACTTCGTGCCGATGTCCGCTCTCAAAGGCGACAACGTGGTGAACAAGTCCGAGCGCTCGCCGTGGTACACCGGCCAGTCGCTGATGGAAATCCTCGAGACCGTGGAAGTGGCGGGCGACCGCAACTTCACCGATCTGCGTTTCCCGGTGCAGTACGTCAACCGCCCGAACCTGAACTTCCGTGGTTTCGCCGGCACCCTGGCCAGCGGCATCGTGCACAAGGGTGACGAAGTCGTGGTCTTGCCGTCGGGCAAGAGCAGCCGCGTGAAATCCATCGTTACCTTCGAAGGTGAGCTGGAGCATGCAGGCCCGGGTCAGGCCGTGACACTGACCATGGAAGACGAAATCGACATCTCCCGTGGCGACCTGCTGGTGCATGCCGACAACGTGCCACCGGTCACTGACAGCTTCGAAGCGATGCTGGTGTGGATGGCTGAAGAGCCGATGCTGCCGGGCAAGAAGTACGACATCAAACGTGCCACCAGTTACGTGCCGGGCTCCATCGCCAGCATCGTCAACAAGGTCGACGTCAACACCCTCGAAGAAGGCCCGGCGAGTGCGTTGCAGCTCAACGAAATCGGCAAGGTCAAGATCGCGCTCGACGCACCGATCGCCCTCGACGGTTACGACAGCAACCGCACCACTGGCGCGTTCATCGTCATCGACCGTTTGACCAACGGCACCGTCGGCGCCGGCATGATCGTCGCCCAGCCGGTGACCCATGGCGCTGCCACGCACCACGGCAAACTGGCCCATGTAGCCACCGAAGAACGCGCCCAGCGTTTCGGCCAGCAACCGGCCACCGTGCTGTTCAGCGGTCTGTCGGGCGCGGGCAAGAGCACGTTGGCCTATGCGGTCGAGCGCAAACTGTTCGACATGGGCCGTGCAGTGTTCGTGCTGGATGGTCAAAATCTGCGTCATGACCTGAACAAAGGCTTGCCACAGGATCGCGCAGGTCGCACCGAGAACTGGAGCCGTGCGGCGCACGTTGCCCGTCAGTTCAACGAAGCCGGTCTGCTGACGCTGGCAGCATTCGTGGCGCCGAGTGCGGAAGGTCGCGAGAAGGCCAGGGATCTGATCGGCAAGGAACGTCTGCTGACGGTCTACGTCCAGGCTTCGCCGGCCGTGTGTGCCGAACGTGATCCGCAGGGGCTGTATGCTGCCGGTGGCGACAACATCCCGGGCGAATCCTTCCCGTATGACGTGCCGCTGGATGCTGATCTGGTGATCGACACCCAATCGTTGTCGCTGGATGAAAGCGTCAAGCAAGTGCTGGATCTGCTGCGCAAGCGTGGCGCGATCTAAGCGTCAACTGCAAAAAGAAACCCGCAGACAAGCGATTGTCTGCGGGTTTTTTTATTGTTCGTTCCCACGCTCTGCGTGGAAATGATCAGTTAGCGGCGATCCGGATATTCGCGGTGCATCTGTGCAAGCAGCGCATCCTTGTCTTGCCACAGCTGATTGATCCAGCCCTGGAATTGCAGGCGGTATTCGCCGTCCTGGTCGTAGTTTTTGCCGATGAACTGTGGCGGGATATTCAATTCTTCAAAATGCACAACCACGTCCCGCACGTTGCCGCACAGAAGATCCCAGAAACCTGGACGTCCACCCGGATAGTGGATGGTCACGTTGACGATCGACTCCAGTTGTTCACCCATGGCATCGAGCACGAACGCAATGCCGCCTGCCTTGGGTTTGAGCAGGTATTTGAACGGTGATTGCTGCTGCGCGTGCTTGCCTTCGGTGAAGCGTGTGCCTTCGACAAAGTTGAAGATGCCTACCGGGTTGTCGCGGAATTTCGCACAGGTCTTGCGGGTGGTTTCCAGGTCTTTGCCTTTCTTTTCCGGGTGTTTTTCCAGATAGGCTTTTGAATAGCGTTTCATGAACGGAAAGCCCAGCGTCCACCACGCCAGACCGATCACCGGCACCCAGATCAGTTCCTGCTTGAGAAAGAACTTCAGCGGCTGGATGCGCCGGTTGAGCACGTATTGCAACACCAGAATGTCGACCCAGCTTTGATGGTTACTGGTGATCAGGTACGAGTGCTGGTAGTCCAGGCCTTGCAGGCCGCTGAGGTGCCAGCGGGTGCGGCGCACCAGGTTCATCCAGCCTTTGTTGTTGCTGATCCAGGCTTCGTGGGTGTGGCTCATCAGCCAGCGCGAAGCGCGGCGTGCGAGGTCGAACGGCAGCACTTTGATCAGCGCCACAAGAAACAGGAACGAGCACAGCAGGATCGTGTTCAGCGCCAACAGCAGCGCGGCGATCACGCCGCGCAGGGGGGCAGGGAGAAAAGCCAGCATCGGGTCAGATATCCAGAGGTCGGTTGGCAGCCTGAATCGCGGTCAGGGCAATGGTGTAGACGATGTCGTCGACCTGCGCGCCGCGCGGCAGATCGTTCACCGGTTTGCGCAGGCCTTGCAGCATCGGGCCGAGGCTGACGCAATCGGCGCTGCGTTGCACGGCTTTGTGGGTGGTGTTGCCGGTGTTCAGGTCGGGGAATACGAACACCGTGGCGCGACCGGCCACCTGGCTGTTCGGTGCCAGTTGCCGGGCCACGGTTTCGTTGGCGGCGGCGTCGTACTGCAACGGCCCGTCGATCAGCAGCGAGTGCTGTTGTTCGTGGGCGAGCAGGGTGGCTTCGCGGACTTTCTCGACTTCCTCGCCGGTGGCCGATTCGCCGCTGGAATAGCTGATCATTGCCACACGCGGGGTGATGCCGAACGCGGCGGCCGAGTCGGCGCTTTGCAGGGCGATCTCGGCCAGTTCGCTGGCGCTCGGGTGCGGGTTCATCACGCAGTCGCCGTAGACCAGCACTTCCTCCGGGAAGAGCATGAAGAACACCGACGACACCAGCGTGCAGCCCGGTGCGGTCTTGATCAGTTGCAGGGCCGGGCGAATGGTGTTGGCAGTGGTGTTGATGACGCCGGAAACCAGCCCGTCGACTTCATCGAGCGCCAGCATCATGGTGCCGATCACCACCGTGTCTTCCAGTTGCTGCTCGGCCATCGGCGCGTTGAGGCTTTTGCTCTTGCGCAGGGCGACCATCGGTTCGACGTAGCGCTCGCGGATCAGATCCGGATCGAGAATCTCCAGCCCCGGCGGCAGCGTGATGCCCTGGGCACGTGCGACAGCTTCGACGTCCGCCGGTTTGGCCAGCAGCACGCAACGGGCAATGCCGCGTTCCTGACAGATCGCCGCCGCCTGCACGGTGAACGGCTCACTGCCTTCGGGCAGGACGATGCGTTTGTTGGCGGCCTGCGCGCGTTGAATCAATTGATAGCGGAACACGGCTGGCGACAGGCGCATTTCCCGCGGCGTACCGCAGCGCTGATGCAGCCAGTTGGCATCCAGATGACTGGCGACGAAATCGGTGATGATTTCCGCCCGCTCGCGGTCATCGACGGGAATTTCCTTGTTCAGACCGTTGAGCAGGTTGGCGGTGTCGTAGGAGCCGGTGCTCACCGACAACACCGGCAAACCGGCCTGCAATGCGCCACGGCACAGGTCCATGATGCGCGGATCCGGCAGGGTGTCGCTGGTCAGCAGCAGGCCGGCCAGCGGTACGCCGTTGATGGCCGCGAGGCTGACGGCGAGGATGATGTCGTCGCGATCACCGGGGGTCACCACCAGCACGCCGGGCTTGAGCAGGTCCACGGTGTTGCGCATCGTGCGTGCGCAAATGATGGTCCTGGTCATGCGCCGGGTTTCGTAGTCGCCGGCGTTGAGCACCTGGGCGCCCATCAGGTCGGCGACGTCGCGGGTGCGCGGGGCGTTGAGTTCGGGCTGGAACGGAATGCAGCCGAGCAGACGGAAATCACCGCTGCGCAGCAACGGCGAATGTTCTTTCAGACGCGCGGCGAAGGCGTCCATGCTTTCGTCGGTCTTGACCTTGTTGAGGATCACGCCGAGGACTTTCGGGTCTTTCGGCCCGCCGAACAGTTGCGCCTGCAACTCGACGCGGCCGGACAGTTCGGTGAGCACTTCGTTTTCCGGCGCCGAGACCAGAATCACTTCGGCGTCCAGGCTCTTGGCCAGGTGCAGGTTGACCCGCGCGGCATAGCTGGCGCTGCGGGTCGGCACCATACCTTCGACGACCAATACGTCCTTGCCGACGGCAGCCTGTTGGTAGAGAGCGATGATTTCTTCGAGCAACTCGTCGAGTTGTCCGTCGCCAAGCATCCGCTCGACATGGGCCAGGCCCAGTGGCTGCGGCGGTTTCAGGCCATGGGTGCGGGCCACCAGTTCGGTGGAGCGCTCAGGGCCGGTGTCGCCTGGATGGGGCTGGGCAATCGGTTTGAAGAAGCCGACTTTCAGCCCGGCCCGTTCCAGCGTACGCACCAGCCCGAGGCTGATGGAGGTCAGACCCACACCAAAATCGGTGGGCGCGATAAAAAAAGTTTGCATGCGGATTCTCTAAGGGTGCATGGCAAGGGCGTGGGCCTATGGCTGGCCTTCCACCGGTTTTTCAGGCGTCAAGGTTAGCGCTAACCGAGCCTTGAGCGCACCAACCGCAAGCAAAGGGTTGGCCTATTTTTTCAATACGTTGCGTTGCGTCCAGCACCCATGCCCGCGACTGCCAGGGTGGCTGGTGGCGCAGATGCTGGGTATGGCCGCAGGAGAGCTCGGCCACCCAGTGACCGTCCTCGTCCTGATGGAAGCCTGTAATCGTCGAGTCCCGTTTGTCAGGGTTGTGGTCGCTTTCGAGCGATTGCTTCGCTAAACTTGGCCTTTCTATATTCTTATGCAAAAGGTCTCGCCCCATGCTGATCGCCGCCAATAAGGCTGTCTCCATCGACTATACCCTGACCAACGACGCTGGTGAGGTCATCGACAGCTCCGCCGGCGGCGCTCCGCTGGTTTACCTGCATGGCGCAGGCAACATCATCCCGGGCCTTGAAAAAGCCCTGGAAGGCAAGGAAGTCGGCAACGATCTGGAAGTTTCCGTCGAGCCGGAAGATGCCTACGGCGAGTACTCGGCCGAACTGGTCAGCACCCTGAGCCGCAGCATGTTCGAAGGTGTGGACGAGCTGGAAGTCGGCATGCAGTTCCACGCGTCGGCGCCGGACGGTCAGATGCAGATCGTTACCATCCGTGATCTGGACGGCGACGACGTCACCGTCGACGGCAACCACCCGCTGGCCGGTCAGCGCCTGAACTTCAAAGTGAAGGTCGTTGCCATCCGTGACGCCAGCCAGGAAGAAGTCGCTCATGGTCACGTCCATGGCGAAGGTGGCCATCACCACTGATTTTCTGCGCTAAGCTCAGAGAACTGGAGAGGCGCCCGAGGGCGCCTTTTTAGTCCGCGGCTGTCCTTGGTGGTCTCGCCAAGTGGCTGTTTCGAGTAGAACACGGGAATCTGGAGTTCGTCATGAGTGCTTTTCACGACCTTAAGTTGACAGCCCTGGATGGTCAGGAGCTACCGCTGGCACCCTTCAAGGGCCAAGTCGTGCTGGTGGTCAACGTCGCCTCCAAATGCGGCTTGACCCCACAGTACGCGGCGCTGGAAAACCTCTATCAGCAATACAAGGGCAAAGGTTTCAGTGTGCTGGGCCTGCCGTGCAACCAGTTTGCCGGTCAGGAACCGGGCAGCGAGCAGGAGATTCAGGAATTCTGCAGCCTCAACTATGGCGTGAGTTTTCCGTTGTCGAAAAAGCTCGAAGTCAACGGTCACGACCGTCATCAGCTCTACCGCCTGCTGGCGGGCGAGGGCGCGGAGTTTCCCGGTGACATCACCTGGAATTTCGAGAAATTCCTGCTCGGCAAGGACGGTCGGGTACTGGCCCGATTCTCGCCGCGCACGGCGCCGGATGATCCTTCGGTGATTACGGCGATTGAAAAAGCCCTGAGCTGAAACACAAAAATCGCAGCCCTCGAGCTGCGATTTTTTTCGCCTGCCTTTTGACCCTTAATCATTCAGATCAATAGTGCTATCGAACGGTTGGAACTCCGCATATTATCGCCGTCATATGAATCGCATGCCCGTCGATCAATTTTTCGTGGAGCCTCCCATGCCCGTGCAAGCCCTGTTCAAACCGTTCCAGCTCGGTGCCCTCGAACTGCCGACCCGCGTGGTCATGGCGCCGATGACCCGTTCGTTCTCTCCGGGCGGCGTACCCAATTCCAAAGTGATCGAGTACTACCGTCGTCGCGCGGCAGCGGGCGTCGGCCTGATCATCACCGAGGGCACCACCGTTGGCCATCAGGCCTCCAATGGTTACCCGAATGTGCCGCAGTTTTTCGGTGAAGCGGCACTGGCCGGCTGGAAGAAAGTCGTCGACGCGGTGCATGCCGAGGGCGGCAAGATCGTCCCGCAACTGTGGCACGTCGGCAGCGTTCGCCGCATCGGCACCGAGCCGGATGCCAGTGTGCCGGGTTATGGCCCGACCGAGAAACTCAAGGACGGTCAGGTCGTGGTGCACGGCATGACGAAGCAGGATATTCAGGACGTGATCGCAGCCTTCGCCCAGGCTGCCAAAGATGCCAAGAGCATCGGCATGGACGGCGTGGAAATCCACGGCGCCCACGGTTACCTGATCGACCAGTTCTTCTGGGAAGGCAGCAACCAGCGCACCGACGAATACGGTGGCAGCCTGGCCAACCGTTCGCGTTTCGCCATCGAGCTGATTCAGGCTGTGCGTGCGGCGGTGGGCGAAGGTTTCCCGATCATCTTCCGCTTCTCGCAGTGGAAACAGCAGGACTACACCGCACGTCTGGTGCAGACCCCGGAGGCGTTGGGCGAGTTTCTCCAGCCATTGTCCGACGCCGGCGTGGATATTTTTCACTGCTCGACGCGCCGTTTCTGGGAGCCGGAATTCGATGGTTCCGAACTGAACCTGGCCGGCTGGACCCGCAAACTGACCGGTAAACCGACCATCACCGTTGGCAGCGTCGGCCTCGATGGCGAGTTCCTGCAGTTCATGGTCAACACCGACAAGGTGGCACAACCGGCCAGTCTGGAAAAACTGCTGGAGCGTCTGAACAACGATGAGTTCGATCTGGTGGCAGTGGGGCGTGCGCTGCTGGTGGATCCGGACTGGGCGCAGAAAGTGCGCGAAGGCCGCGAGCAGGACATTCTGCCGTTCAGCCGTGAGGCGTTGATGACGCTGGTTTGATCGCAGTGGGGGGCTTGTCGCGCAGGTCGCGGCAAGCTCCCTGCAGATGGTTTTCAAACTGCTCGATGATCGCCGCCCAGCCTTGGCGACTGGCATGCTGGCGGGCGTTCAATCTGACGCAGCGCAAGGTTTCATCCTCTTCAAGCAGCCACTGCGCTGCATCGCAAAACGCTTCCTCATCCCCCGGCATTGCCAGCACGCCGTTGTAGCCATGGCGGATATGTTGTGCCGCCGCTGCCTGATCGTAGGCCACCACGCCAAGACCTGAAGCCAGTGCCTCCAGCACGACGTTGCCGAAGGTCTCGGTCATGCTCGGAAACAGGAACAGATCACCGGACGCATAGTGCGCCGCCAGCGCTTCGCCGCGTTGCGAGCCGCAGAAAATCGCGTTGGGCAATTCCTTTTCCAGGGCTGCGCGCTGCGGTCCGTCACCGACGATGACCAGTTTCAGATTACGTTGCGGGTACGCGCCGGCGAGTTTGTCGAAGCAACGTTTGAGCAGGGCAAGATTTTTTTCGGGGGCAAGGCGTCCGACATGAATCACCGCAATGTCCTGCTCGTTCAGTCCCCATTGCTCGCGCAAGGCGTTCAGCCGTTTGGTCGGGTGAAACAACTGGCTGTCGACCCCTCGGGACAGCAGTGCCAGACGATCGAAATGCCGCCGCTCCAGCTCCAGGCGCTGGCTGACGCTCGGTACCAGGGTCAGGGCCGAACGATTGTGAAACCAGCGCAGATAGTGGGTCAGCAAACGCGTCAGCAAGCCGAGGCCGTACTGGTTGGTGTACTGCTGAAAATTGGTGTGGAAGCCGCTGACCACGGCAATACCCAGGCGACGTGCGGCTCGCAGTGCAGACAACCCGAGGGGGCCTTCGGTGGCGATGTACAGCACATCCGGGCGTTGGCGAGTCCAGCGTCGCAGCAACTTGTGCATCGACGACTGACCCCACTGCAACCCCGGATAGCCCGGCAACGGCCAGCCCCGGCACAACAGCAGCGCATCGTCTTCACTGCGCTGCGGATCGTCGCCTTGACGCGGCCGCACCAGTTCCACCCGATGCCCGCGTGCGCGCAATCCGTCGCACAAGCGGCCAAGGGTATTGGCCACCCCGTTGATTTCCGGTGGGAAGGTTTCGCTGATCAGGGTGATATGTAGAGCTGTCGTCATGGCCTCAGTGTCGGCTGAGGCCATGTCGCGCTTGTGACGTTAGGATGATGGATTTGTGACGCAGCCTCAGCGTTGCGTCACCAGATTTTCGGCCCCGCGTTCGCGCACCCAGAACAACGTCGCTCCGGCCACGGCGGCAGGCATCATCAGGATGTTGACCACCGGAATCAGCAGCGCCAGGTAGACGATCCCGCCGAAGCTCATGCTCTGCCAGCGCTTCTGGCGCAGCCAGGCGAGCATCTCGTTCCAGCCCAGCTTGTGGTTGTCGGCCGGGTAGTCGATGTACTGGATCGCCATCATCCATACGCCGAACAGCAGCCACAGCGGCGCGGCGATAATGTTCACCATCGGGATGAACGACAGGATGAACAGGCCGATCGCCCGGGGCAGGAAGTAACCGAGCTTGCGCATTTCCCGGGCCAGGGTGCGCGGGATCATGGCGATCAGTTCGCCCCAGCTGAAGGCCGGGAAGTCGTCGGTGCCGCGCACCACCACTTCAACCTTTTCCGCGAGGAAGCCGTTGAACGGCGCCGCGATGACGTTGGCCAGCAGGGTGAAGGTGAAGAACACCATCAACGCCACCAGCACCACGAACAGCGGCCACAGGATGTAACTGAGAAAACTCAGCCAGTCGGGGAGCGATGGCATCAGGGAGTCGACCCACAGGCTGAACTGGTGTCCGGCGAAATAGATCAATCCGACGAACAGCACCAGGTTGATGGCCAGCGGCAGCAGCACGAACAGGCGCAGGCCCGGGCTCAAGACCAGTTTGAGGCCTTCGCGCAGGTATTGCGGGCCGGACAGAACAGGGGCGGGCATAAGGTGCTCCGAGCAAGGGAAAACGCGCCGACCTTACCGACTTTGCAGAACCTGTGAAAGCGCGGCAGCGGGATCGACATTCACTGTAACAAAGACGTCCATCTCGTCAGTGTGTCGGCATAGAGACCACCTATGAGCTGGATTGTTAAACCGTATTTCCTTAATCTTGCCCCCCTCGATACGCTGCACCCAACTTTTTACAGGACTGTCGAGCTCACGCCTTCCCCAAGGTTATCCACAGTCCTTTTTTATTCTCGCCGGCAGTCCGGCGTCCGCGCCTGATGTATCGGCCGGTCAACAGGAGACAGGTTCATGTCTGAAGTCCGTCATTCGCGAGTGATCATTCTCGGTTCCGGCCCTGCCGGTTACAGCGCTGCTGTCTACGCTGCCCGTGCCAACCTCAAGCCGCTGCTGATCACCGGCATGCAGGCCGGCGGTCAACTGACCACCACCACCGAAGTCGACAACTGGCCGGGCGACGTCCACGGTCTGACCGGTCCGGTGCTGATGGAGCGCATGCGCGAGCACGCCGAGCGTTTTGAAACCGAGATCGTCTTCGATCACATCAACGCCGTGGACTTCGCTTCCAAGCCATACAGCCTGACCGGCGACAGCGGCACCTACACCTGCGACGCCCTGATCATCGCCACGGGCGCCAGCGCTCGTTACCTGGGCCTGCCGTCGGAAGAAGCGTTCATGGGCAAAGGTGTTTCGGCCTGCGCGACCTGCGACGGTTTCTTCTATCGCAACAAGCCGGTGGCCGTGGTCGGTGGCGGCAACACCGCTGTCGAAGAAGCGCTGTACCTGGCCAACATCGCCAGCAAGGTCACCCTGATCCACCGTCGCGAAACCTTCCGCGCCGAGAAGATCCTGATCGACAAGCTCAACGCCCGTGTGGCCGAAGGCAAGATCGAGCTGAAACTGAACGCGACCCTGGACGAAGTGCTGGGCGACAACATGGGCGTGACCGGTGCCCGTCTGAAGAACAACGACGGCAGCTTCGACGAAATCAAGGTCGACGGCGTGTTCATCGCGATCGGCCACACCCCGAACACCTCGCTGTTCGAAGGTCAGCTGGAGCTGAAGGATGGCTACCTCGTCGTTCAGGGCGGCCGTGAAGGCAACGCCACCGCGACCAGCGTCGAAGGCATCTTCGCTGCCGGTGACGTGGCCGACCACGTTTACCGTCAGGCCATCACCTCGGCCGGCGCCGGCTGCATGGCGGCACTGGACACCGAGCGTTACCTGGACGGTTTGCAGAACGCTTCGTTCTAAGAACGCAGGCATGAAAAAACCGGCCAATTGGCCGGTTTTTTGTGCCCGATTTTCAGAAACCACACAGTTCCAGTGTGGGAGCGGGCTTGCTCGCGAATGCGTCGTGTCAGGCAGTATTTTGGGTGACTGACACACCGCTTTCGTCGGATCGCCGCCCGGAGCAAGCCCGCTCCCACAGGGGACTGTGATTGGCTTTGGAATCAGCGGCGGGTCAGCGGCTGCGCGGTGAATTTCACGCCTGCCAGACCGTGGGCGATCAAGGCGCGGATATTGCCGTGATCGCTGCCTTCAGGGGTTGCCACGACCGAGCGGTAGTGTTCGCCGAACGCCAGCAGCGCTTCTTCATCGCTCAGGCCTTCCAGCAGCGCCAGACCCAGGGTCTTGCACGAACCTTCGTTCTGCCCGGCCGCGTTTTCCACGCCACCGTTGTTGAACGCCTGAGGCTGGTAGTCGTAACCGGCGGCGATGAAGGACAAGGTGTCGGCAAAAACGTGTTCGCCGCTCTTGAGGCTGGTGCGCAGGGTGTTCAGATCACTCATTAGGTTTTCCTTTGGCGAACGCCGCTTGTTGTTCGGCGCTGGCTTCTTGCTGATATTGGGCTTTCCACTCGGCGTACGGCATGCCGTAAACCACTTCGCGAGCTTCGTCGAGGCTGACCTCGATCTGGCGCTCGTCGGCGGCAGCCTTGTACCACTTGGACAGGCAGTTGCGACAGAACCCGGAAAGGTTCATCAGGTCGATGTTCTGCACGTCCTTGCGGCGGTCCAGGTGGGCGACCAGCCGGCGGAAGGCGGCGGCTTCGAGTTCGAGGCGTTGTTGCTCGGTCATGATGGGCTCTGTGCAGTCAAATCGTGGCGCGGATGATAAAAGTCTGACGCCCGGAGCGCCAGACGCACTCAGCGGCTGGCGGCGAGGGTGATCGACACCGACTCGGCAAAACGCAACGCGTGAGGCTTGTCGACCTCGACCTCGGCGTAGAGCACCGATTCATTGGCCATTACCAGATCCAGCAGCTCCTGGGTCAGGCGTTCGAGCAGCGCGAAGCGATTGCCCTCCACATGGGCGATGATCGCCTTGGTGATGGTGCGGTAGTTCAGCGCGTGGTCGATGTCGTTGTCACGCACCGCTTCCTGCGCGGCGTACAGGATGGTCAGATTGATCAGCACATCCTGCTTGTTGAGGATTTCGTCCTCGTTGATCCCGATAAAGGTGCGCAGGCGCAGATCCTTGACCCGGATGCGCGCCATTCCCGGTTGAAGTTGTGGCATTTACTTGCTCCGTCCAATCAATTGCAGGAACTCCTGGCGGGTGTTGCTCGACTCGCGGAAGGCGCCGAGCATGACCGAGGTGTTCATGGTCGAATTCTGTTTCTCGACACCGCGCATCATCATGCACATGTGCCGGGCTTCGATCACCACCGCGACACCGGCGGCGTCGGTGACTTGCTGGACCGCCTCGGCGATCTGCCGGGTGAGGTTTTCCTGGATCTGCAGGCGACGGGCGAACATGTCCACCAGACGCGCGATCTTCGACAGTCCCAGTACCTTGCCTGTCGGAATATAAGCCACATGGGCCTTGCCGATGAAGGGCAGCAGGTGATGTTCGCACAACGAGTACAACTCGATGTCGGCGACGATGATCATCTCATCGCTGTCGGAAGCGAACAGTGCACCATTGACGATCTCGTCGACACTTTGCCCATAGCCGTGACACAGATACTGCATGGCCTTGGCCGCGCGCACCGGTGTGTCGAGCAAGCCTTCGCGGTCGGGATCTTCACCGAGGCCGATCAGGATCTCGCGGTAGTTTTCGGGCAGTGAACGGCTCATGGAGCATCCTCGCGGGGGCGTATTACTTGACGTGTCGCCCGCCGTTGACGGTCAGGGTGGTGCCGGTCACGTAGGGGTTGTCGAGCAGGTAGCGCAGGCTCTGATAGATCACTTCGCTGCCGGGCTCGATGCCCAGCGCGGACTTGGCCAGCGCCTTGGCGCGGTACGCTGCGTCATCATCGGGATTGAACAATAGCAGGGCCGGGGCAATGCCGTTGACCTTGATTGATGGGGCGTAGCGCGCAGCGAAGGATAGCGTGAGGCTGTCGAGCCCGGCCTTGCTGGCGCAGTAACCGATGTGTCTGCTGCTGCCCTTGCGCGTGACGTCGTCGCTGATGTGGATGATGTCGGCGGGGCTCGAACGTTGCAGCAGATTGGCGCAATGCAGATTGATCAGGTACGGCGCCAGCATGTGGATGTTGAACATGCGGGTGAAGGCTTCGGCTTCACCGTCCTCGTTTTCCGCCAGCCATTCGGAGGCGTTGTGGACGATGGCCCGCAGGCTGTCGGTGTGGGTTTTCAGTTCGGCGATAAACGCCAGGATGGAGGCTTCACTGGAAAAGTCCGCGAACAAGGCGATGGCGCCCAGATCCCTCAGCATCTTCACGCCCGGACGTTCGTTGCGGTAAGTGAAGATGACGCGGTGGCCGTCCTCCAGCAAACGCTGCGCACAATGCAGCCCGACGCGCTGGCCGGCGCCAGTGATAAGAATGGGAGCGGCGGAAGTGGTCATGAACGGCTCGCGTCGAAGTCTGAGCAAAAACTATAACAGCGACGCGAGCGATGGTTTCAGCGATTTTGCGTGGATGCCGCGCCAGGCAGTGGACGGGCCGGGGCGCTGTTGAGCCAGCCGGCCAGCAGACGCGTCGACAGCGGGATGAAGAAGTAGACCATCAGGGGTGTCAGGCACAGCGTGCTGGCGAACACGCGAGGCAGCAGGCTCATTTCACCGAGCAGCGGGCCCAGTACGAAGTTGAACAGCAGCGACACCGGGAAGAACGCCAGCCAGATCGCCACGGCCTGTTTCCAGCGCGGTGGACGGACACCTGCTGCGCCGAACCAGCCTTCGATGCCGCTGACCCGATGTTCCTTCGGATGGGCGAACAGATCACTGCCACGGGACAGCCACGCGGTGCGCGATGCAGAATGCTCCCAGGCATGCAGAGTCTGTTCGTCGACAAAGCGGAAAATGATCTGGAATTCATTATCGCCGGGAGGTGGAGCCAGGACGCCGGACCCGAGATAGCCGGGAAAATCGGTGGCCAGTTGTTCGCCTTCGCGCAGCCAGGCGATCAGGTCCTGATAGCGGCCATCGGCGACGCGACGTGCAACCATCAGCGTGACGGGGGAAGTAGACATTGTGTATCTCCGTATTGCATTTGCGTCGCTCCGGGTAGGAACTTCGCCTGACGCAGCGCCGGGGTAGAGGGCTGCGCTTTTCGACAAGCAAGGATTATTCCTGATTATCGTGACAAAACCAGAGACTTTCGTCCCATTTCGTCGGTTGAACCGGGGAGGGGCATCCGGGGTAGAATGGGATCCAACTTCGCCAGCAAGGAAGTCTCCGCCCCAATGCCTGTCATTACAGACGTTCGTCCTGCTTCGCCGTTATCTGTTGCGCTGGAGCGCGAAGAACTTTTCCCGATACGTGAAGTGGCGCGTCTGACCGGGGTCAACCCTGTCACGTTGCGCGCATGGGAACGGCGCTATGGTTTGATCCAGCCAACACGCACCGAAAGTGGGCATCGGTTGTATTCGATGACCGATATCGAGCGTGTTCGCAGCATCGTCGACTGGATTGATCGTGGTGTGGCGGTGAGCAAGGTCGGCAAGATCCTGGCCAAGACCGAACCGATGAAAGTGCTGTCCCATCTCATCCCCGATGACCTGGTACAGGCGGACTACGTTCAGTGGCAGGAGCAGGTTCGGCAGGCAATCAGCTCATTCGACGATCAGTTGCTCGACCAGGTCTACGGCCAGATTTTCTCCTCCTATGCCTTGCCCGTGGTATTTCAGGACATCCTGATGCCGCTGTGGCTGCAAATGCTTCAGCGTCAGGACGCATTCGGGCAGACCAGTGAGTGGCTGTTCTTCGATGGTTTTCTGAGAGCGAAGGTGCTGCAGCGCATCGTTGTACTGCGCGGCTCGCAACCGCGCAAAGTGATCGTCAGCGCGCTGGCCGGTCAGTGTCGTGAGCTTGAATTGCTGGTGGCGGCGCTGTTTCTCAGCGGCAATGACGCAGGTGTTCGAGTGCTCACCACCGGCCAGCCGTTCGATGAGCTGACGCTGGTGTGCGAAAAGACCAGGCCCGAGGCGCTGGTGCTGTTTTCCAATCACGCGCCGACCGCAGAGCTGCCACGACGTCTGAATCGTCTGGCCTTGAGTCTTGATTGTCAGTTGATGCTGGCGGGCGATGCCGCCGATCTGGCGCAGGACAGCCTGGCCGGATCATCGGTGGGCTGTCTGGGCAATGAAGGATCGACCATGCGTCAGCGCATGAATCAGTTCCTCGCAGGCACGCTGGATACCTGAGACTCAGGCGTGCAGGGCAGGGTGGGTAAGACGATGCTGTTGCAGGATGAACTGGCGCAGACGTTCGGTTTCGTCGGCATCACTCTGGCTCAAATCGTAGGCGAAGAAACCGCTTTCGGTTTCCCGTTCGAAAGTGCCGCGCAGGGAAATCCGCTCATAGCCTGAAGGGCTGAACCACAGGGCAAAATGCCGGGGCGGTTTGGTCTTGTTGCGCACTTCCAGCAACACGCCTTTGTGCGAAACCTCGTGAACCCACAACATGCCCGGTTGCCCTTTGGCATTCTCCAGGGCTACCGGTTCTTCCAGGGTCAGACGCCACGGGCGCACCATCGGCCCGTCTTCATAGATGCTCGGTACGCCCAGACGCAGATGCAGCGCGTGGAATTCGTCTTCCACCAGATGCAACGGAAAAGTCATCTGCTGGTTTTCGAAACTGGCCTGGATGGTGATCTGTTCGTGGGCCGCCAGTCGCGTGAGCAGGTCACGGATCTGCGAACCACCATTGACCAACAGGCTCGACGTCGCATCCCGCACATTGAGTTGCGGGTTGTGTTGCATGGTCTGGATGAAATCCAGCTCATCCTGGGTCAGGAGGGCGTCGCGTTGCATGGCTAGCTCGAAATAAATAATTACAAAGTCATTGGTGATTGTAGTTACTGACACTTAGTTCGCAGTTTTGTTTGCGCCGTTCGTCGCTTTCAGGGCGGCAAGCTCGGCTTCGAGTGCCGTGACCTGGGCCTCCAGCTGTGCAACCCGCTGCTGCGCCTTTACCTGAACGGTGACATCCTTCTGCACGCCAACAAAGTATGTCTGTCCGTCATCAGCGTTTTTTACCGTCGACAGCGACAGTTCGTTCCAGAACGGCGTGCCGTCCTTGCGATAGTTACGGATGATTTCCCGACACGAACCGTTGCTGTGCAAAGCTTCGCGAATCAGCGACAGATTTTCCTGGTCCCGGTCTCCGGCCTGCAGAAAACGGCAATCCTGATAGAGAATTTCTTCGCTGGTGTAGCCCGTCAGGCGCTCGAAAGCCGGGTTCACGTAAATCAGGATGTTGTCTTCCTTGCCTTCTCGCTCGGCCACCACAATTCCGTCGTTCGACGCATTGATCACCATTTGCAGGAGGCTGGCATTGATCATCTTTGAATCCCGTCAAGGTTGTCGGTGTCAGGCATTCTAGAAGATCAATCGGCGCTGTCTACTGGCCATCAATGCGTATCGAGAGCCAATCGCAACATTGCAGCGGCGGCTGTTACTATCGCCGCTCTTTTTTTCAGTTTCAGGATCAGATTGATGAAAGTCGCCATCCTCTCCGGCTCGGTGTACGGCACGGCCGAAGAAGTCGCTCGCCACGCGCAAAGCCTGCTGAAAGCCGCCGGTTTTGAAACCTTCTACAACTCGCGCGCCAGCCTCGCCGATCTCCAGGCCTTTGGCCCTGACGCCTTGCTCGCCGTGACTTCGACTACGGGCATGGGCGAGTTGCCGGACAACCTGCAACCCCTGTACTCGACCCTCCGTGATCAGTTGCCCGCTGCCTGGCGTGGTCTGCCTGGCGCTGTGATCGCCTTGGGTGACGCCAGTTATGGCGACACCTTTTGCGGCGGCGGTGAGCAGATGCGTGAATTGTTCGGCGAACTGGGCGTACGGGAAGTGCAGGACATGTTGCGCATCGACGCCAGTGAAAGCGTCACTCCGGAAACCGACGCCGAGCCTTGGCTGGAACAGTTGATCGCCATCCTCAAGGGCTGATCCCACGCTCGTGCAACAGTGCGAGCCAGGCCTGAGCAGCCTTCGACAGATAGGCGCCCCGGCGCCAGATGAAGGCGATGTCCCAGCGCAGGTAGTCCGGCGCGTTCAAGGTCAGGCGCACCACGCCTGGCCGCACCAGACCGCGGGCCACCACGCGGGGCAGCAGCACCACGCCTTGCCCGGCGGCAACCAGTGCCGCGAGAAAATCCGCCTGACCGCTGCGGCCACCTTCTTTCGGAGTGAAGCCCATCTGCTGGCACGCCTGAAGCAAACGATCGTTGAGCACGAAACTGCGCTGATATAAAAGGAACGGCGTCTCGGCCAACTCCTCCAGACCGATTTCGCCTTTTGCCGCCAGCGGGTGATCCACCGGAAGCAGCGCATCCAGCGGTTCATCACAGAACGGCTGAAAGTCGAACTGCGGATCTTTCGGCAGCAGGCTGCCACCCAACTCCAGCTCCCCACTGAGCACCGCCTGTTCGATATTACGGCTGCCGCCTTCAAGCAACTGCACGCTGATGTTCGGGTAGCGCCGTCGGTACTCGGCGAACAGCCCGGCAAACAACGCATCGCTGCCCAGCAAGGGCAAACCCAGGCGCAACTCGCCACGCGCCAGATGGCTGAGATCGTCCAGTTCCGTGAGCAATTCATCACGCAGGCGCAGCATGCCTTCGGCCCGTTGCAGCACCACACTGCCGGCGGCGGTCAGGCGTATCTGCGAGCCCAGGCGATCGAGCAGCGGCGTGCCGAGGCTCTGTTCGAGCTGGGCGATCTGCTTGCTCACGGCGGACTGACTGATGTGCAAAGTTTTCGCGGCTTGGGTGAAACCGCCCTGATGCATGACTTCGACGAAGCTTTTGAGCTGTTTGAATTCCATGGCCTGATTCCTGATTGGAATGGCTTTGAGTCTAACAATTCGCTTCGGAGATGGCAGTCGGGTTCGTAAAATAGGCACCTGACAAGGAGCCCACCTATGAAAGCCACGACCCTCAAATATCTCTCTCGCCTGCTGGCCGAACTGGCCATGCTACTGGGGCTCTATCTGCTCGGCTGCCAGTTGGCCGCATGGCTGGCATGGCCGATCCCCGGCGGCGTGATCGGCATGGCGTTGCTGCTGTTGGCTTTTGCGTTCGGCTGGATCAAGCCGGCGGCGCTGCAAATGGGCGCAGGACTGTTGATGGCCGAGATGCTGCTGTTCTTCATTCCGGCGCTGATGAGCCTGCTGGATTACGGCGCCTTGCTGCGTGATGACGGCTGGCGGATTCTGCTGGTGATCGCGGCGAGCACGCTGATGGTGATGCTGGTGACGGCGTTCACCGTTGAACTGGCCGTGCGCCTGAGGCGGTCCCATGAAGCTTGAACTGATGCCGATGTTCTGGCTGGCGTTCACCTTGCTGGCCTACCTGCTCAGTCGCTGGCTGTATCGCCGTACCGGGCGTTACGTGCTGTCGCCGCTGATTCTGGTCCCCGCCTTGCTGTTGGCGCTCGCAGTGCCGATGCACACGGCTTATGCCGAGTACTCCAGCAACACCCACTGGCTGATGCTGGTACTCGGCCCGGTCACCGTCGCGTTTGCAGTGCCGATCTGGCAACAGCGACGGTTGCTGGTCCGGCACTGGTCGGCGTTGCTGCTGGGCATGCTGGCCGGCAGTGTTGCATCGATTGCCACCTCGTTCGGTCTGGCCAGAGCTTTGGCGCTGGACAGCTCGGTGACGCTGTCGCTGGTGCCGCGCTCGATCACCACGCCGTTTGCCATGCCGCTGGCGCAGGACCTGGGTGGCGTACCCGAGCTGACAGCGGTGTTCGTGATGGTCACCGGGGTGTTCGGCGCGATGCTGGGCGGGGTGCTGCTCAAATGGCTGCCGCTGCGCAGCGCCCTGGCACGTGGCGCGTTGTTTGGTGTCGGCGCCCATGGCGCGGGCGTCAGTCGCGCCCATGAAGTGGGTGGCGAAGAAGGCTCGGTTGCAGGGCTGGTCATGGTGCTCACCGGACTGCTCAATCTGTTCGCCGCCCCATTGTTGGCGTCGTTGCTTTGACATGGATCCAAGCGGTTTGCGCCGCTGACTCGCACAGTCATCAAGCTGGCTGCCAATGCAACTACGCGAAACCCCGGGGCTGACTAGACTGCTGACACCTGCCGAAAAAAACAAAAACAGAGGTGCATACAGTGAGCGTAGCCCCCGTCTCTTCTTCCTTGAGTGTCAAAGACCAGGTCAGTGCCGCGGAGTGGCAGACCCGGGTCGATCTGGCCGCCTGCTATCGACTGGTCGCCCTGCATGGCTGGGACGATCTGATCTTCACCCACATTTCGGCCAAGGTGCCCGGCACCGAAGATTTCCTGATCAACCCGTTCGGAATGATGTTCCATGAGATCACGGCCTCGAGCCTGGTGAAGGTCGACCAGGCCGGCAACAAACTCATGGACAGCCCTTACGAAATCAATCCCGCCGGCTACACCATCCACAGCGCCGTGCACGAAGTGCGGCACGACGTAGCCTGCGTGCTGCACACCCACACCGCCTCCGGCGTTGCGGTGTCGGCGCAGAAGCAGGGCGTGTTGCCGATCAGTCAGCAATCGTTGTTCGTGCTCTCGAGCCTGGCCTTTCATGCGTATGAAGGTGTGGCCCTGAATCATGAAGAGAAAGCGCGGTTGCAGGCCGATCTTGGTGACTGCAATTTTCTGATGTTGCACAACCACGGTCTGCTGACCTGTGGCGGCACCATCGCCGACACGTTCCTGATGATGTTCACCTTTCAGCGCGCCTGCGACATCCAGGTCATGGCGCAGACCGGCGGTGCCGAACTGATCGCCATCGAACCGCAGATACTGGCAGGCGCCAAGGCGATGATCGCCGGCGTCACCAAAAGTGCTCAAGGCATGGGTGGCGCGCTGGCCTGGCCGGCGCTGCTGCGCAAACTCGATAAACAAGACCCGGGGTATAGACTCTAATGCCTCTCGCCGAGATCCCTCTGAGTGTCTGGCGCAAACGCGGCCAGACGTTTGTCTTCCATGGTCAGCCGATCCGCTACTGGACGGCCGGGCAGGGCGAACCCCTGCTGTTGATCCATGGCTTTCCGACGGCCAGTTGGGACTGGCACTACCTTTGGCAGCCGTTGGCCCAGCGCTTTCGGGTAATCGCCTGCGACATGCTCGGCTTCGGCGACTCGGCCAAACCGCTGAACCACACCTACAGCCTGCTGGAGCAGGCCGATCTGCAACAGGCCTTGCTGGCGCATCTGCAGGTCGAACAACCGGTGCACATTCTGGCCCACGATTACGGCGACAGCGTTGCCCAGGAGCTGCTGGCCCGGCATTACGAAGAGAAGATCGACGTCGCCAGTTGCGTGTTCCTCAATGGTGGGCTGTTCCCGGAAACCCATCGGCCACTGCTGGCGCAAAAACTGTTGCTCAGCCCGTTGGGCTGGATGATCGGCCGCGCGTTTACCCGCGATGCGCTGGTGAAAAGCTTCCGGCAGATCTTCGGTCCGGACACCCGGCCCAGTGAAAGTGAAATGGATGATTTCTGGAGCCTGATCGAGTGCAACCGCGGGCCGCGAATCATGCACAAGCTGATCACCTACATTCCCGAACGCAGGGTGCAGCGTGATCGCTGGGTCGCGGCAATGCAGCGCGGCGAGGTGCCGTTGCGGGTGATCGATGGCGAGGTCGATCCGATCTCCGGCGCGCACATGGTCGAGCGTTATCGCGAGTTGATACCCGACGCGGACAGCGTGCTGTTGCCCGGCATCGGTCATTACCCGCAAAGTGAAGCGCCGGTGCAGGTGCTCAAGCACTACCTCGAATTTCGCGATCACTTCGTGTTGCCGCCGCGCAAGGTGGCGTGCTCTTGAGTGAGTGCCGCAGGCGCCTGGCGCCTCGGCACGTTTTCATCATCCCCCAGCCTTATCGCGCACCATTCAGCCCCAGCCGTGTTCGTTGTGACCGAGCGCGTCGTGCCTGACACTCGGGGACACTGTCCCTCAGGCCTGCTGGAGTTGCCCCGATGAATGAGTCTGTGCGTTTCGAAGATAAAGTCGTGATCGTCACCGGAGCCGGTGGTGGCCTGGGGCGCGCTCATGCCTTGCTGTTCGCCAAGCAGGGCGCCAGGGTGCTGGTCAACGACCTTGGCGGCTCGACCCAGGGCGAAGGCGCCAACGCTTCGGCCGCCGACCGCGTGGTGGCGGAAATTCGCGAGGCCGGCGGCATTGCCGAAGCCAACCATGACTCGGTGACCGACGGCGACAAACTGGTGCAGAACGCTCTCGATGTGTTCGGCCGCGTCGATGTGGTGGTCAACAACGCCGGGATCCTGCGCGACAAGACCTTCCACAAAATGGAAGACGCCGACTGGGATCTGGTCTATCGCGTCCACGTCGAAGGCGCCTACAAGGTGACGCGCGCCGCATGGCCGCACCTGCGTGAGCAAAACTACGGGCGAGTGATCTTCACCGCATCGACCTCGGGCATCTACGGTAACTTCGGCCAGTCCAACTACGGCATGGCCAAACTGGGTCTATACGGCCTGACCCGCACCCTGGCCATCGAAGGTCGCAAGAACAACATCCTGGTCAACGCCATCGCTCCCACCGGCGGCACGCGCATGACCGAAGGCCTGATCCCGCCGCAAGTGTTCGAGCAACTCAAACCGGAACTGGTCAGCCCGCTGGTGGTGTATCTGGCCAGCGAACAATGCCAGGAAACCTCGGGCCTGTTCGAAGTCGGTGGCGGCTGGATGGGCAAGGTGCGCTGGGAGCGCAGTCTGGGCGCCGGGTTCGATCCGCGCGTGGGGTTTTCACCGGAAGATGTCGCGGCGCACTGGCAGCAGATTTGTGATTTCGAAGGGGCGGCGCATCCGAAGGACAATATCGAAGCGCTGAAAGAAATGATGGCGAATCTGCAGAAACATTCGCTCTGACGCCTTTGAGTCGTCTGGCAGGACTCGTCCGAGTCCTGCCGTTCCCGCCGAATATCCCCGCCTTGGCGTTCCTGCAAAAAACACCGCCCATAAAAAAGGCCGCTGCAAACGCAGCGGCCAAGGTAAGACGTTGGATCAAGGAGCTACAAATCAACGTCAGTGAACACCTGGGCGATGGAGCGAAAAACGCTTCAATCCATCAGAAATCGGTTGCCGACGACTCGGTCGTGGACTTCGTGCTTCGCGGCGCCGTGCCGTTAAAGCCCGCTCAGAATAAGCGTCCGGGGCCCAAGGAAAAATAGCGATTCCGGACATGCACTGTTACCGGGCATGTAACAGTGTGCGGGTGCAGTGGCGCCATCATGCGTTCCATTGATCGCAGGTCATCCAGCCGGCTCATGGGCGGCGCAAAGCCTTGCTGCAGGCGGTGATTCATCCTTTCGAGCGACAGCGCGAATACCTCCTTGGTGCGCTTATCGTCCCCGTGTGGCGGCAGTAGGGTGGGGCCTCCTGTCACTCACCGGGGAAGACGCATGACAAAAACAACAATGCGCGCCATCTTCAAACCGCAGGCACTGGCGGCTGCGGTCGCCTTGGGCTGTTGCGCCCAGGCCCATGCGGTCGATTTCAACATCGGCGAAATCGAAGGCACGTTCGACTCATCACTCTCGGTCGGCGCGAGCTGGGGCATGCGTGATGCGGACAAGTCGCTGGTCGGCACGGTCAATGGCGGTACGGGCCAGTCTTCGACCGGTGATGACGGGCGCTTGAACTTCAAGAAGGGCGAGACCTTTTCCAAGATCTTCAAAGGCATTCACGACCTTGAACTCAAGTACGGTGACACCGGTGTGTTCGTGCGCGGCAAATACTGGTACGACTTCGAACTCAAGGACGAAGACCGCGAGTTCAAACCCATCAGCGACAAGGGCCGCAAGGAGGGCGCCAAGTCTTCCGGCGGGCAGATTCTCGATGCGTTCGTCTATCACAACTACTCCATCGCCGATCTGCCGGGCACCGTGCGCGCCGGCAAGCAGGTGGTGAGCTGGGGCGAAAGTACCTTCATCGGCAACTCGATCAACAGCATCAACCCGATCGACGTCTCGGCATTTCGCCGGCCCGGCGCGGAGATCAAGGAAGGCCTGATTCCGGTGAACATGCTGTTCGGCTCGCAAAGCCTGACGGACAAACTCTCGGTCGAGGGCTTCTATCAACTGGAATGGGACCAGACCGTTCTCGACAACTGCGGCACCTTCTTCGGTGTCGACGTGGCGGCGGACGGTTGCAACAACGGTTACACCGTCGGCAGTCCCGCGATTGCACCGCTGGCGCCGTTGGCCGCTGCCTTCGGGCAACCCATCCAGGTCACTCGCGAAGGCGTGGTCGTGCCCCGTGGCGGTGACCGAGATGCGCGGGATTCCGGGCAATGGGGTACGGCGTTGCGCTGGCTCGGCGACGATACCGAATATGGCCTGTACTTCATCAATTACCACAGCCGTACGCCCACGGTCGGCACCACCACAGCCGGGTTGTCGACCCTGGCGGCATTACCGGGGATGGTCAGTACCGCCAATCGCCTTGCACCCGGCAGCGGGTCCGGGCTGGCGCAAAGCGTGATGCTCGGGCGCGGTCAGTACTACCTCGAATACCCGGAAGACATCCGTCTGTATGGCGCGAGTTTCGCCACCACACTGCCCACCGGCACCGCATGGACCGGCGAGCTCAGCTACCGGCCCAATGCTCCGGTGCAGGTCAACACAAACGACCTGACCCTGGCCTTGCTCAATCCGATCGCCGGCGGCGCGGCGTCGCCGCTGACCACGTCGCCAGGCGCCGACAACAAAGGCTATCGGCGCAAGGAAGTGACGCAACTGCAGAGCACCCTCACGCACTTCTTCGATCAGGTGCTGGGCGCCGAACGCCTGACCGTGGTCGGCGAGGCTGCGGTGGTGCGGGTCGGCGGACTGGAGTCGCGCAGCAAGCTGCGTTACGGCCGCGACTCGGTGTACGGCCAGTACGGTTTCGGTGGTGACACCGGCGGCTTCGTTACTTCGACTTCGTGGGGCTATCGCGCCCGCGCCATCCTCGACTACGCCAACGTGATCGGCGGGATCAACCTCAAGCCCAACCTGTCCTGGTCCCACGACGTCTCCGGTTACGGGCCCAACGGTTTGTTCAACGAAGGCGCCAAGGCCATCAGCGTCGGCGTCGATGCCGACTACCGCAACACCTACACCGCCAGCCTCAGTTACACCGATTTTTTTGGCGGCGATTACAACGTCCTCACTGACCGTGACTTCGTGGCCCTGAGCTTCGGCGTGAACTTCTGATCTGCCCGAGAAGGATGAAATCCATGCGCAAGATGATTCTGCAATGCGGTGTCCTGGCCCTGAGCCTGCTGGCTGCCAACGTGATTGCGGCGGTGTCGCCGCAAGAGGCCGACAAGCTCGGCACCAGCCTGACGCCACTCGGCGCCGAGAAGGCCGGTAACGCCGATGGCTCGATTCCGGCCTGGACCGGCGGCATTCCGAAGAATGCCGGGGCGGTGGACAGCAAGGGCTTTCTGGCTGACCCGTTCGCCAATGAAAAACCGCTGTTCACCATCACCGCCGCCAACGTCGATCAGTACAAGGACAAGCTGTCCGAGGGACAGGTGGCGATGTTCAAACGCTATCCGCAAACCTACAAAATTCCGGTCTACCCAACACACCGCACCGTCGCCGTTCCACCGGAAATCTACGAATCGGCCAAGCGCAGCGCGTTGAACGTGACCACGATCAATGACGGCAACGGCCTGGCCAATTTCACCGGCAATCGCTACTACGCCTTCCCGATTCCGAAGAACGGCGTCGAGGTGTTGTGGAACCACATCACGCGTTATCACGGTGGCAATCTGCGACGGATCATCACTCAGGTGACACCGCAGACCAATGGCAGCTACACGCCGATCCGCTTCGAGGAAGAGATCGCCGTGCCGCAGTTGATGAAGGACCTGGACCCGCAGCAGGCGGCCAACGTACTGACCTTCTTCAAACAGTCGGTGACCGCCCCCGCACGCCTGGCCGGCAACGTGCTGCTGGTGCACGAAACCCTCGACCAGGTGAAGGAACCGCGTCTGGCGTGGATTTACAACGCCGGCCAGCGTCGGGTTCGCCGTGCGCCTCAAGTGGCGTATGACGGACCTGGCACCGCCGCCGATGGCCTGCGGACTTCGGATAACTTCGACATGTTCTCCGGCGCACCGGACCGTTATGACTGGAAGCTGATCGGCAAAAAGGAAATGTACATTCCGTACAACAGCTACAAGCTCGATTCGCCGAAGCTCAAGTACGACGACATCGTCAAGGCCGGGCACATCAATCAGGATCTGACCCGTTATGAATTGCACCGGGTCTGGGAGGTGATCGGCACGGTCAAGCCGAGCGAACGGCACATCTACGCCAAGCGCCACATGTACCTCGACGAGGACAGCTGGCAAGTGGCGCTGGCCGATCACTACGACGGTCGCGGGCAGCTGTGGCGGGTCGCCGAAGGGCATGCCCAGTACTACTACGATCACCAGACTCAGGCCTACACGCTGGAAGCGCTCTACGACATCATCGCCGGTCGCTACATCGCCCTCGGAATGAAAAACGAGGAGAAGCACAGCTTCGAATTCGGCTTCGAAGCCAAGGTCGCCGATTTCACGCCTTCAGCCCTGCGTGCCGAGGGCGTGCGCTAGGGTTTTCGATGCACCGGCAAGACAAAAGGCGACCGTGCGGTCGCCTTTTTTATGGGTCGCAATCAACGTACTGAATACTCGTCAACAAGCGTCGGGGAGAGGGCTAGGGTGAGCGTACAACGATAAAAAGGCGCAGCCGATGACCGCCATGACCCCCTGTCTGGATCGACCGGATTTTTTCCCGAGACTGTCTCCCCATCATTTGCCGCGTCCGCGCCTTTGCGAGGTGTTGCTCGAGTCAATGGCCCGGGTCCGATTGATCTGCGCGCCTCCCGGCAGTGGCAAGACTGCGCTGCTCACCGAATGCCTGCTGCAGGCACCGGTCAATTGCACGGTCTGCTGGCTACCGATGGCAGGTGCCTCTCTGAACGTCGGTGAGTTCTGCGAGCGGCTCGGGCGCGCGATCGGGCTGGCGGTCGCGGATGAAGCGTCGCTGCTTCATGAGGTGGCACGGCGGTCCTCTGCCACATGGGTGTTTATCGACGATTACTGCCGCAATCCGCAGCCGGCGCTGGACGCATTGCTCGACCGGCTGCTGGCGGTCAGCAGTCCTGCCCTGACGTGGTGGATCGGTACGCGGCGCCGTCCACCCTGCAACTGGCCGCGCCTGCTGCTTGATGACGCACTGTACGAATGTGAAGGCGCAACGCTGGCGTTGACCCAGAGCGAGATCGCCCAAGTGTTGCATCACTTGCCGCCAGCCCAGGCCGACAGCGTGGCTGCTCGTATTCATCAGCGCAGCGCAGGCTGGTGCGCCGGAGTGCGGATGCTGATGATGCAAAAATGCGACTGGTCGCAAAAGACCTGGCCGCAGCAGCGCATGGACACTTTGCTGGACTACCTGCAACACGAACTGTTCAGCAGCCTGAGTCCGGAACTGGCCGAAGCCTGGCGGGTGCTGGCGCATTTGCCGCGCTTCAATGCCAGCCTGTGCGATCACCTGTTCGGTGCCGGGGACGGGGCGCAATGGATGCGCAGTCTGCAAACCCTCGGGTGTTTCATCGAACCCTGGCATCAATCTCCGGACTGGTTGCAGGTATGTGCTCCACTGTCGCGCTTGATGCGTGATGAGCCCTGGCCGGCCGGACGCTCCTGGCATCGCCGGGCCTGTCAGTGGTTTGCCGCCGGACAGCATTGGAAATGCGCCTTTGAGCAGGCGTTGCTGGCCGAGGAGTACGAGGTCGCGGTGAGCCTGTTGCAACACTTCAGTTTCGAGCATCTGTTCGAGGAGCAGACCGTCGTGCTGTTACTGCGTCTCTATGAACAACGTGGCGAGGAGCTGTTGCTCAGTTCGGCACAGCTGGTCGGGTTGATCACGGCAGCGCTGTTGTTCGCCGGACGATTTGCGCAGGCGGCGGATTGCATCGGGCAACTGTCGCGTTTTTTGCCGCCACCGTCGGCTGGCCAGCAACGGCAATTGATCGCGCGCTGGCAGGCTCAGCAAGGCTGGCTGTTGCATCTTCAAGGGCGGATGGAGGAGGCGCATGATCACTTTGAACAAGCCTTGAGCGATCTGTCGCCGAAGGCCTGGACTGCGCGTCTGCTGTGCCTCTCGGGACGTACACAGCAGGCGTTGCTGTGCGGTGAGCTGGAGTTGGCGCATTCGATCAATCGTGAAGCGCTGTGTCTGGCCCGGGCAGAGGGCTCATTGCTGTTCGAGGCGTTGCTGGAACTTGATCACGCCCAATTGCTGGAACAGCGAGGGGCGTCGGCCCGCGCCGAAGCATTGCTGGCCAATCTTTGCGAAATGCTCGCTTCGTCCGTCGAGCGACCGACGCCGCTGCTGGGGCGTATCGCCCTGCGCCGGGGGCAACTGGCACTGAGCATGGGGCAACAGGGGCGGGCGGCCGAGCTCTTTCAACTAGGGCTCGACGACTGCCTGCGAAGCTTTGACAAGCGCGTGCTTTACGGCTTTATCGGACAGGCGCAACTGGCCGCCAATCAGGGGGATTACGCTCAAGCTTTCATGCGACTGCGGGACGCCGAACGATTGATGCAACAGCGACAGATTCCGGACACGGTTTATCGCGGTGTCTTGTTGCAGGTCAGCAGCCAATTCTGGTTGCAACAAGGGCGACCCGAACTGGCTCACGAGGCGTTGAGCCGGGTGCTCAGACATTATCGTGGCCCACGTGCTCGGCAGGCACCGCCGGCGACGCTGGAGCTGATTCCACGTATCGAATGTCTGCTGGTTCTGGCCGAGACCCGATTGGATCAAATGCAAGCGCCTCTGATTCGGCTGGGTGCCTTGCTGGCGTCGGCTCAGGCTCGCGGGCTGACCAGACTGGAGGCCGAGTTGCTGTTGACGCTGACCGAAGTGGCGCTGGTCCTCGGCGAGCCGGCCCAGGCCAGAAAGTTCTTCGAACAGGGCTGCCAGATCATCAAGCGTTGCAACCTGCAGCAAATGTTGGCCGAGCTATACGCCCGGTGCACGGAGATTCCCTTGTGCTGGCGCGTTGTTGAAACAGCGGTACATGTGGAAGAACAAAGTACACCGCTCAATCCCCTCAGTCAGCGAGAACTTAAAGTTCTGGAGTTGATTGCGTCCGGCGATTCCAATCAGCAAATTGCCGAGAAGTTGTTCATTTCATTGCATACGGTTAAAACTCATGTTCGACGCATACATGGGAAGTTGGGGGTTGAACGCCGAACTCAGGCGGTGGCCAGGGCAAAGTTGCTGAATTTGTGTTGAGTGATTAAGGCTGGGTGTTGCTGTTCAGATATATTGAAATAACCAGTGTCTTCCGCTTTTAAATCAAATGAGTAATTGTTGGTCCTGTAAAGGAAGTGGCATGAAGCCGTTTCCGCGTTGACGAACCTACAGGATGTGTCCAATGGGTATGATGTTTAAAACTTTAATGGCCGGTGCTGTTCTGAAAAGTGCGGATGGTCAGGTAGCGCTGGAAAATGTGCAGCGTGCGGGGGATGAGTTGAGAGCGATGCTGGAGCGTTCTCCATCCTTGAGGGATGTTTTACGGAAAAAGCTCTCGGAGCGATTCGAGCGACGGGGAAAGTCTATTGATGTAGAGGGGCTTTATATCAATGTCGGTGATGCCCCGCATGAAGTCGAGAACAGGCCGTCCGGTTCGATATTTGATGTTTTTTTTGATTGTCTGGGGCGCGGTACTTATACCTCTTATGTACAGGGTCTTGATTTTGTCTATTTGCGTCCGGGTACAACAGATGCGCGCTTGAAAGTCGACAATATCAAAATTTCAGATGTCGAGGATGTTTTGATTCAGGCGTTGCAGGAGGTGGCAACTGATCAGGCGAGTGCACTTCGTCAATACTGGAACAGCCCGGCCCGCAGCGAATCCGGGGAATCGACAACTCAAAAGGCATTGTTGGAAGTTGCCTTTGCCGAAGCATTGCAGGCCGAGTTGGCTTTGACGGAAGTGGCGGGTTCGCTTAAAAGCTTCCAGGCTCTGCGCGCCAGCGAGTTGCTGAAGGCGAAGTTATCCGGGGGCTACAAAATCAGTCTCCGTCAGGCGTCTGGCATTGAGCGGGATATGGTATCCGCTTTTGTCATGCCCTATTCGAACAACACAACTTCCGAAATCAAGTTATCCGGCGATGCTTACGGCTGGTTCCTTTACACGCCGGCCAACGGTTTTGAATATTTCTCCAGCAGTGCCGACCTGCATGCAGCAATGTGCAGCCGACTGGCTGTTGCTCCCGATGCAATCAGGTATCCGGCATTGTCGGTCAGCGTGTTCTCGCACTGTGTGGGCAGCCGGCTCAAGGATCAGGAGGCACAATTTGCTGCGCGAATCAGATCCGGTGAGCCACGCGAAGAGGGATTTGTCCGCGAACTGGACAATATTCATCAGGTTTTTGCGATGCACTCTGACCTGTACCAGCGGATCAGGGCGCTGCGCATATTGGTCAAGCGCCTGGAGTGGCCAGACTGGTTAAAATCGGCCGGTGAGTCGATACGCAATACTTACGAATTCCTTGAGGCTTCGAAAGAGGGGTATGAGTTCGAATATGCCCAGGTATCCGATCGGCTGTTTTCGCTGCACGACTTTGTCGTGGAGCGTTTCGGTCTGTGGTGTGACAGCGCTTTGGGAATGCGGCTTGACCCGGATGCAATCAAGGTCCATAGCCTGTACCAGATAGAAGTCGGCGGACGTACGATCAAGCAGGAAGATATTCGCACGCTGACCGAGTTCATCGTGATCGGCCTGCATGATGCAGACAATCGCGCGACCCTGCGTATCGAAGGTGCCCCGGCGGACAGTGGGTTGACCGTTGCCAAACTGGAGGGTTGGCTGGCCAACCGGGATCTGCGTGTGGAATTCAGCAGATCCTTGCCTTCCAGTACTCCGCAGGAGTTTCGCGAGGCTTATTTCAACTATCTGCATAGTCAGGCGGAGTTTGCACTGTTCGTTGCTCAACATTCTGCACGTTTCAATGCAGCAGATGTTGCGCTGATCAAACGCACCCTGGAAGGTGATCCCTCCGTGGAAATACGGGGAGTGAAACTGAAATACCGGCCATCGGTATTGCAAAACGTACTGTTGTTCACGCCGCGCACAGCAGCAACTCGTTATGCGCTGATGAAGATGCCCGACGGCCAGTTCGACTATGTGAAATTCGCCGACATCTACCAGTTCAATCGTTGGATGGAGTCCATGCTGTCCGATAATCGTGCTTATGCCGAATCGTTGATCCCGCCTGACGAACTGGCCACTGTCGGTGTATTGAGGGGGGGAGGCGCTACCCCGTTACACTACATGTATGAATTGGATTCGGTGCCGGGACTCATGGCGTTGAATGCCGGTGAGCCATTGTTCAGTCATAGTGAAGTGGCTTACGCGGGTGAGGTCGCCCGTGTCCGAGCGTTGGCGTCGGTTACCTACTCCTTTGTCGGGTCACAGGCGCGGCAAAGATACGCCCGCCTCAGTACTGAACTCAAAGCATTGTCGATGGTGGACTCCCGGGAGAACGGCTATCCGACTTTCGAGCAGTTTTCCCGTGATCTGGTCAAGCAGCGGATTGAAGAATTGTTGTTGACTCGGGGCCAGAAGGTTCAGGTCGATCCCGACAAAATCATGATTCAGACCGACGATTTCCATCTGGATCTGACCACTGTGCTGATTGAAGGCCGTTACTTTGAAGTGCCGGCGACGCCGGGCCGGTCGATCGATGACAATCCGAAGTTCTACGTGACGGGTGGGCATCCGTCGATTGAAAAACTGGATATCAGGGATCTTTCCAGTTGGTCGAAAACCTTGCGTCCCGGGGACCACTACACCCGGTTTTTACGAAACGATTACCTGGATCGCAAACACCCGGGCTACGAGTTCAAGCGGGCGGTGCATGCCACGAAAATCCGCTGTGAGATGCACTACGACGCCTGTCATCAGTATTTCTCCGGGCAACTTTCTACGGAAGTTTTCAAAGGGATTCAACGCCTGGTCGACAACCTGAGCCAGACTGCAGGCAATGACGCTTCTCCGTTTGCATCGAATACAAACGAAGGGATCTACAAGCTCCGCTTGCAAAGCCGTCGAATAGTCGAAGGTGTCTATATTTTCCGGATTTCCATTTATGGAAAATTCTATGACTATCTTTACACGCCGAACGCGCCTGACGATGTGGCTTTCCGTCCGGTCGAGGAATTTGTCGGTTCCATTCGTTTCCGCTACGGGCCGTTCCGGGATTACTACATCGCGCGGGTGAAGATTGAAGAACAAAAGGTTGTGAATGATTACTTCGACAATCTGGTTGCCACGGTCAACACCGTCGCTCCTCCTCAACCGGAAGGCCCTCTGCGGATGCTGGGCTTTGCTACGCTTCATGACGACAGGATCTATCGCGTTCTGAGCGACATCGATGCACGGACCACAAGCCTGAATGAGGTGATAGCCGGTCTGGTGTATGACAATGTGATTTTTGCCGCCAACATCATCAGTCTGGTGATTCCTCCGATCGGCGTCGCCGTCACCGCCGTGGAGGTATTCAAGAGCCTTTACGACGGTGCCAGAGCGTATGATCTGGGTAATTACTCGGCCGCCCTTGATCATGGAAAATCCGCGCTGATCGGACTGGTGAGTCTTGGAAAAGCAGCAGCAGCCGGCAAGCCGGTCAAGGTCACGCCTGCTCAAAAGACCTTGTTTGACCTGGGCAAGGATGCCAGGACTGTGGTGGGCTGGATGTCCAAGGCCACGGGGCAGACGCTGGGAGAAAAGCGTCTGGTCGAAATCATCGAGCAATTGATGAAGGATAATCAGAGTCGCAGCAGTCAGACCACAGTGCACTGATAAAGCGATCGAGCCTCAAGCGTTCAGGCTTGGGGCTCATGGCCCATTCGCCAACTCACGGCCCGTGTCGCCGCCAGCAACCGCTGCGCCGCTGGGCCGTTTTCGTCGGCGTGAAACAGCGACGTCGGGCCGACGATGGTCAATACCGCAGCGACCTGCCCGAGGGCGTTGAACACCGGTGCCGACAATGCGTCGACGCCGGGCATCAGCAAGCCGTGGACATGATGCAGACCGCGTTCGCGGATCTGTTCGCACAACGCCGCATAGGCTTTTTCGTCCGCCAGCGGATGGCCGCCGCTGGCAATTTCCTGTTCGCGCAATTCATCGGTTTCCCGATGCGGCAAGTACGCGCCGAAAACCAGTCCGGTGGAGGAGCTGAGCAGCGGCAACACCGAGCCCAGTTGCGTCACCACCGTCACCGCGCGCACCGCCGGTTCGATGTGCACCACGGTCGCGCCCTGATTGCCCCACACCGCCAAGAAACAGGTTTCGTTGAGTTCGTCGCGCAACTCGGCCAGCGGCAGGGCGGCGACTTTCAGCACGTCCATACTGTTGAGTGCGGCCAGGCCCACGCGCAGCGCTTCACGGCCGAGGCCATAGTGGTTGGTGGCGGTGTTCTGTTCGGCGAAACCGCTGGCGATCAACGCCTGCAGATAACGGTGAACCTTGCTCGCCGGCATCTGCACATGTTCGGCCAGACGCGACAGCGAAGTGGACGGCGACAACTCGGCCAGGGCCTTGAGGATGTCGGTGCCGACTTCGGCGGAGCGGACTTTCTGTTTGCCGTTGCTGTCGCTGGTTTTTTCCATGGTGCTGCCGTGTCCCGGAACGAATGGGCGTCTTTATAGCTTGACGCTGGATAGCGAGCAAATTACGTTATGCGTAATTGAATTACGATAAAAATAACCCCGGCGTGCCAAGACCTCTGATCCAGAGCGTCCGGCCATGCCGACTCCCTGTTCAGGAGGCTCCATGAACCTCGATTCAGCCCTGGCTTACCAGTCCGGTTTCGGCAACGAATTCAGCTCCGAAGCGTTGCCCGGCGCACTGCCTGTCGGCCAGAACTCCCCGCAGAAAGCCCCTTACGGTCTATACACCGAACTGTTCTCCGGCACCGCGTTCACCATGACCCGCAGCGAAGCGCGGCGTACGTGGATGTACCGGATCCAGCCGTCGGCCAATCACCCGGCATTCGTCAAGCTGGAGCGGCAACTGGCGGGCGGCCCGTTGGGTGAAGTGACCCCCAATCGCCTGCGCTGGAACCCGTTGGACATTCCGGCCGAACCGACCGATTTCATCGACGGTCTGGTGAGCATGGCCGCCAACTCCGGCGCCGACAAACCCGCTGGCATCAGCATCTATCACTACTGCGCCAACCGTTCGATGGAGCGGGTATTTTTCAACGCCGACGGCGAGCTGCTGCTGGTGCCGCAACTGGGTTCCCTGCGCATCGCCACCGAACTGGGTGTGCTGGAAGTGGCGCCGCTGGAAATCGCCGTGCTGCCACGGGGGTTGAAATTCCGCGTCGAACTGCTTGATCCGCAAGCGCGCGGCTACGTCGCCGAGAACCATGGCGCACCGTTGCGCCTGCCGGATCTGGGACCGATCGGCAGCAACGGCCTGGCCAATCCGCGGGATTTCCTGACCCCGGTCGCCGCCTACGAAAACCTGCAGCAACCGACCACCCTGGTGCAGAAATTCCTCGGCCAGTTGTGGGGCACCGAACTCAATCACTCGCCGCTGAACGTGGTCGCCTGGCATGGCAACAACGTGCCGTACAAATATGACCTGCGCCGCTTCAACACCATCGGCACCGTCAGTTTCGATCACCCGGACCCGTCGATCTTCACCGTGCTGACCTCGCCGACCAGCGTCCACGGTCTGGCCAACCTCGACTTCGTGATCTTCCCGCCGCGCTGGATGGTGGCCGAGAACACCTTCCGTCCGCCGTGGTTCCATCGCAACCTGATGAACGAATTCATGGGCCTGATCCAGGGCGAATACGACGCCAAAGCGGAAGGTTTCGTGCCTGGCGGCGCGTCCCTGCACAGCTGCATGAGCGCCCATGGTCCGGACGGTGAGACCTGCACCAGAGCCATCAACGCGGAGCTGAAACCAGCGAAGATCGACAACACCATGGCCTTCATGTTCGAGACCAGCCAGGTGCTGCGCCCAAGCCGTTTCGCCCTCGACTGCCCGCAACTGCAATCCACTTACGACGCCTGCTGGGCCACGCTGCCCGCCACGTTCGACCCGACCCGGAGATAACCCATGACTCAGAATTCCATCACCCGCAGTTGGGTCGCTTCGGCCAACGGCCACACCGATTTCCCGCTGCAGAACCTGCCGCTGGGCGTATTCAGCCTCAACGGCTCGGCGCCGCGCGCGGGCGTGGCGATTGGCGAACACATCTTCGATCTGCAAGTGGCGCTGGAGGCCGGGCTGTTCGACGGCGTCGCGCGCAGTGCCGTCGAAGCCATGCGCGGCGGCCAGTTGAACGCCTTCTTCGAGCTCGGCCGCGACGCCCGCGTTGCCCTGCGCGAGCGCCTGCTGGAACTGTTCAGCGAAGGCAGCACCCACCGCGGCAACATCGAGGCCCAGGGCGCGAAACTGCTGCCGCTGGCCACCGATTGCCAGCTGCACCTGCCGGCGCGCATCAGCGACTACACCGACTTCTACGTCGGCATCGAACACGCGCAGAACGTCGGCAAACTGTTCCGCCCGGACAACCCGCTGCTGCCGAACTACAAACACGTGCCGATCGGTTACCACGGTCGCGCCTCCACCGTGCGCGCCTCGGGTACCGACGTACGCCGTCCGAAAGGCCAGACCCTGCCGGCCGGTGCGACCGAGCCGACCTTCGGTCCGTGCGCTCGACTGGACTATGAATTGGAACTGGGGATCTGGATCGGTCAGGGCAACGAGATGGGCGAGCCGATCGCCATTGGTGACGCCGCTGAACACATCGCCGGTTTCTGCCTGCTCAACGACTGGTCGGCCCGTGATATCCAGGCCTGGGAATACCAGCCGCTCGGCCCGTTCCTGTCCAAGAGTTTCATCACCAGTGTTTCGCCGTGGGTGGTGACCGCCGAAGCGCTGGCGCCATTCCGTACCGCGCAACCGGCGCGTCCGCAAGGTGATCCGCAGCCGTTGCCGTACCTGCTCGACAAGCGCGATCAGGATGGCGGAGCCTTCGACATCGAGCTGGAGGTGCTGCTGCTCACCGAGAAAATGCGCGAGCAGAACCTGCCGGCCCATCGCCTGACCTTGAGCAACACCCGCTACATGTACTGGACTGTCGCGCAAATGGTCGCGCACCACAGCGTCAACGGCTGCCAGTTGCAAGCCGGTGACCTGTTCGGTTCGGGCACCTTGTCCGGGCCGGAAAACGGTCAGTTCGGCAGCCTGCTGGAAATCACCGAGGGCGGCAAAAAGCCGATCGAACTGGCGTCCGGTGAAGTGCGCAAATTCCTTGAAGACGGCGACGAAATCATCCTGCGCGCCCGCTGCGCCCGCGAGGGTTTTGCCTCGATCGGCTTCGGCGAATGCCGGGGCACTGTGCTGGCGGCACGCTGACGGGAGCGGCTCATGGACCTCTACACCTACTACCGTTCCACCTCGTCGTACCGGGTGCGGATCGCGCTGGCACTCAAGGGCCTCGACTATCAGGCGTTGCCGGTCAATCTGATCGCACCGCCCGGTGGCGAACATCGGCAACCCGCGTATCTGGCGATCAATCCCCAGGGCCGGGTGCCGGCGCTGCGCACCGATGACGGAAGATTGCTGATTCAGTCGCCGGCGATCATCGAGTATCTGGAAGAACGTTATCCACAGGTGCCGCTGCTGCCCGAAGACCTCGTCGCTCGCGCCCAGGTGCGCGGTGTGGCAGCGGTGATCGGCTGCGATGTGCACCCGCTGCACAACGTCAGCGTGCTCAATCGCCTGCGCGGTTTGGGCCATGACGAGGCGCAGGTGAACGAGTGGATCGGCCACTGGATCAGTCAGGGGCTGGCGACGGTGGAGCAGTTGATCGGTGACAGCGGCTTCTGTTTCGGTGAGTGGCCGTGCGTGGCGGACGTGTACCTGATTCCACAGCTGTACGCGGCCGAACGGTTCAACGTTTCGCTGGAGTCGTATCCACGGATTCGTCGGGTGGCCGCGTTGGCCGCTGAACATCCGGCGTTCATTGCGGCGCATCCGGCGAATCAGCCGGACACGCCGAAGTAGCACTTGATGGCTCCCGTGCAGCGCACGGGAGCCATTGCGGTTACCCGAAAAAAATCATAAAAACAAAACAGGTACCTTGCGATGCACAACCAGATTGCCAGCTTTCGGGCGGCACTCGACGCCCGTCTTGTGTCCCGCTTTCAGTGGTTGCTCCTGATCCTGCTCGCCTTGCTGCTGGTCACCGACGGCTATGACGCCCAGGTGCTCGGTTACGTGGTGCCGGCGCTGGCGCAGGACTGGGGCCTGGAAAAATCCGCGTTCGGTCCGGTCTTCAGCGCCAACCTGCTGGGGCTGACCCTCGGTTCGCTGGCCGTGACGCCACTGGCCGACCGCTTCGGCGTGCGGCGGATTCTGCTCGCCTGTGTGCTGATCTACGCCAGCCTCACCGTGCTGATGGTGTTCGCCGATTCCCTGAACACCCTGATGATCGCGCGCTTCATCTGCGGCATCGGCATGGGTGGTGCGATGCCCAGCGCCATGGCGTTGATGTCGGAATATTCACCGCCGCGCTTGCGTACGCTGATGGTGACGCTGGCGGCCTGCGGCTTCTCTTTCGGCGGTGCGGCGGGTGGTTTTGTCGCGGCGGGTTTTATCGACCGATTCGGCTGGCAAGCGGTGTTCCTCGCCGGCGGTGTTACACCGCTGCTGTTGTTCCCGTTTCTCTGGTGGATGCTGCCGGAATCCTTGCCGCGACTGCTGCGGGATGCGCCGCCCTATGCGCGCCTGCGCAAGGTCACCGCGCGGATGCTGCCGGGCTGGCAACCCCCTGCAGCATCGGTCGAGCAGAACGAACGCGAGCAGGGCAGCAAGTTGACTGTGGTGGAGTTGTTCCGCAATGGTTACGCACGCCCGACCTTGCTGATCTGGTCGACGTTTTTCGTCAGCCTGATCCTGCTGTATTTCATGATCAGCTGGCTGCCGTCGCTGCTGCTGGAAAGTGGCCTGAAGCTCAATGAAGCGAATCTGGTGACGTCGATGTTCCTGTTCGCCGGCACGCTGGGCGCGATCTGCATGGCGTGGTTCGCCGACCGGCTGAAGAGCAAGGTGCGCCTGCTGTCCGCTGTGCTGGCCGGCGCGGCGGTGTGCACGATCCTGCTGGGCCTGAATCACGACAACCCGCGCTATCTGGTGGCCTGTGTGTTTGCGGCGGGGTTCTGCATCATCGGCGGGCAACTGACGCTCAATGCCTTCGCCAGCAACTTCTATCCGGCACACGTGCGCGCTACTGGCACCGGTTGGGCCTTGGGAGTAGGGCGCTTCGGGTCGATTCTCGGACCATTGTTCGGCAGTCTGTTGCTGGCGATGCACATTCCGGTGCAGCAGATTTTCTTCTTCTGCGCGATCCCGGCGGTGATTGCGGCGTTGTTGATCATTCAGGTGCGTTCGCCTTCAGCGGCGTCAGTCAGTGCACCACCGAATTGGGCGGCAGATGCCCCAGCCGTTCCGTCAGGCGAAGTCGCTGAATCGGGTCGTCACTGAGCAATAGCGCGTGCTCCAGATCGAAGCGCTCGGCGTTCGGGCAGTCGAGGCGCTGATACAGACTGGCCCGGGCCAGATAGTCGGCGGCACTGGCATTGCCCAGTTCGAGCACGCGCTCGGCATCGATCAGCGCCGCGATGAAGTCATCGTGGGTGACGTGCAGCTGGCGCAGATTGCGCGACAGGCGCTGCAGCATCTGCAGCGGTGTGGCGGTCAGCAGGTGGTCGGCATTGAGTTGCATCTGGTGGCCGTATTGGCGATGCAGCAGTTCGCGGCAATCGTTCGGATACAGGCGCCGTCCACCGCACGGATCGAGCAAGTGATCGGCGCCGGGAACCTTCAGCAGGAAATGCCCGGGGAAGTTCACACCCACCAGCGGAATCTCCAGGCCTCGGGCCAGCTCAAGAGCAATCAGCGCCAGAGCCAGCGGTTGGCCGCGTCGAGTGTGCAACACCTTGTTGACCATCGCAGCCTGCGGGCGCAGCGGCACAAAATCGTCCTGCGCGAATCCCAGTTCTACCATGCGTCGCAGCAACGGTTGCGCCAGCTCGCTGACCGGCAACAGCGGCAAGCCGTAGCTGACCCGTTGTTGCAGCTCGATGAAGTCCTGCAACAGTGCTTGGGGCTCGACATGTTTATCGTGTTCGGCGGCCATCCACAACGCTGCCTCCAGCAGCGCAGGCGGTGAACGGTGCAGACAGTCGAAAAAACGTTGGCGCGGACTCATCAAAATCTCCGGAGAATGCCTCGTTTTAGCCCCGTCTCTGTCATTCGTCCAGTATCGCGCCGCTCTGCCATCGGGTTATGCCGCAACGCATTGGTCGCTGTCGGGCCTTATTCCCGTGCGCTTCAGCAATTTTTGGGCGCAAGCCTATACTGGCGACTACCAGAAGTGATTCGGGAGCCTGCCGATGTTCGCTCTCATGCAAAGCACTCGCCTGGAATCGCTGCACCTTAGCGTTGATCCGGTGTCCGGATTGAAGGCGGTCATTGCCATCCATAACAGTCGCCTGGGGCCAGCCCTGGGCGGGTGTCGTTATCTTGCCTACCCGAACGACGAATCCGCGGTCGAGGACGCCGTACGCCTGGCCCAGGGTATGAGCTACAAGGCTGCGTTGGCCGGTCTGGCCCAGGGCGGCGGTGTCGCCGTAATCGTGCGGCCGCCCCATGTGGAAAACCGCGCCGCCCTGTTCGAAGCCTTCGGCCGTTGCATCGATCAGCTCGACGGGCGCTACATCACCGCCATCGACAGCGGCACCTCGGTGGCGGACATGGATTGCATCGCCCAGCAGACCCAGCATGTCACCAGCACCACATCCGCTGGCGACCCGGCGCCCCATGCGGCAATGGGGGTGTTCACCGGAATACGCGCCACCGCCATGGCGCGGCTGGGCAGCGACAACCTCGAAGGCTTGCGCGTGGCGATTCAGGGGCTGGGCAATGTGGGTTATGCCCTCGCTGAACAGTTGCACGCCGCCGGTGCCGAACTGCTGGTCAGCGACATTGATCACGGCAAAGTGCAACTGGCGATGGAACAGCTCAACGCCCACCCGATCGCCAACGACGCCTTACTCAGTACGCCGTGCGACATCCTCGCACCGTGCGGTCTGGGCGGTGTGCTCAACAGCCACACTGTCACACAGTTGCGCTGTTCGGCGGTGGCGGGATCGGCCAACAATCAGCTGACGCATCTGGACGTCGCCGATCAACTGGAGCGGCGCGGCATTCTGTATGCGCCGGATTACGTGATCAATGCCGGTGGGCTGATCTACGTTTCCCTCAAGCACCGGGGCGAAGAGCTGACCACGATCACCGCCCACCTGTCGAAGATCAGTTCGCGGCTGACCGAAGTGTTTGCCCACGCCCAGGCGGAAAAGCGCTCGCCAGCGAGGGTAGCGGATGAACTGGCGGAGAAGGTGTTGTACCGCTGAGGTTTGTCCGGACATGAAAAAGCCCCTGAGTCTTTCAACTCAGGGGCCATTCAATTCAGAGGCTTCAATTCAGATGCCGATTACTTCGCAGCCTTCGCCGTCTTGGCGGGTTTGGCTGGCGCTTCTACCGGTTCAGCCACGTCTGCCGGCTCGGTTGCCACAACCGGTGCAGCCGGTGCGTTGATCAGTTCCGACAGGGCATCGGGCTGGCTCTTGAACGCCCGGGCAAATACATCGCGGTTCTTCGCCATGAAGATCCCGACTTCTTCCACTTGCTGCTCGCTCAACGAAGGAACGGCTTTTTCCAGCACTTCGGCCAACAGTTCGGCCAGTTCGAGCATTTTGTCATGACGGTCAGCTTCGGCTTTATCCATGAACAAGCGCTCCAGATCTCGGCTGCTGCGGTATACCACTTCGACGGCCATTCACCACCTCACATGCCTTCACATTAAGTTGTCTTTGCGACTACTGTATCTATATACAGCGAAAAGGATAAGCGAATCCCTGCGCTTTGGGTAGTGGCTTTTTAATGTAGACCGGATTCGGAGTTTGTCAGCCCGGTGCCTGCGTGCAGGTGCGACCAAACGCCACGGCGCGGGTTTCGCGGGGGCTCGCCATGATGGCGTGGCCTCTTTTCTGCATGCATCTGCGTACGTGCGCAATAACTGTCACGTCCAGCACGCAACATCCGCTCGAACCGGGCTAAGGAATCTTCATCGTGAAAATCAACTGGGCCGAGAAACTGCGGCAAAACGTGCATCAACTGGCCGAGTCCCTGGGCAATCTGTTCGTCGAGACCTTCCATTATCTGGCGCTGTTCGCCATCGGTGCGGTGACCGCGTGGGCGGCGGTGATGGAATTTCTCGGGATGCTCGAGGAAGGGCACATCAAGATCGATGACATTCTGTTGCTGTTCATCTATCTGGAACTGGGGGCGATGGTCGGGATTTACTTCAAGACCAACCACATGCCGGTGCGGTTCCTGATCTACGTGGCGATCACCGCATTGACGCGCCTGCTGATCTCCAACGTCTCGCACCACAACCCGCCGGACATGGGCATCATCTACCTGTGCGGCGGGATTCTGTTGCTGGCGTTCTCGATTCTGGTGGTGCGTTACGCCTCGTCGCAATTCCCTTCGGTGAAAATCGAGAAGCCGCAACGCAAGCTCGGTGCGGGCTCCGGTGAACACCCCGAGATCGAGAAAGGCGAGCTCTAAAGACCGATCGATGACGGGTGCCGGGCCTTGATCTGGCGCGGTGGCGGGGTGATTCCGTCGCCGCGGGTCATGGCTTCAAGGATCGCCATGGCGCTGTGGCCCTGTTCGATGGCGATGCCGAACTGAATGCTTTGCACCAGGCGCTTGAGGCGCTTGGGGTCGTTGCGTTGTTCGGCGCTGATCATCCGTTTGGCGACGATCCGGCCGCCATTGGAGAGGGTCAGCATGATGCTGCCGTCGAGGCCCTGAATGCTCAGGTTGATCTGATAGTCCGGCGCGAAGGCATCGGTAATGATCTGAAAAGGATTGTCCATGATGCGTCACCGCCTGATTGAACGTGCAGTTGTTGACCGGCCTTGATCGGGTTGGTTCGCCAAAACTGACCATCGGCCCTTCCGTGGTCCTGTCTCCTTCAGCGATGTAGCAAGGGACATGCCGGGAATATTGTCGAACAATGAAACCGGCCAAAAAGAAGGCGAGCCCATGGCTCGCCTTCTTGGTTTGCGGCCCGTTTCAGGGCAGAACCGAGTAGATGATCGCTGACAGTGCAATCAGGCCGATCAGCACCACGAACACGTTGGACGCCTGGCCCGAATACTGGCGCAAGGCCGGCACGCGGCGGATCGCGTACATCGGCATCAGGAACAGCAGACAGGCAATCACCGGCCCGCCGAGGGTTTCGATCATGCCGAGAATGCTCGGATTGAAGGTCGCCACGGCCCAGCAGCTGAGGATCATGAACAGTGCGGTCGCACGGTTCAGCCAGCTCGCCGACATCACCCGGCCACGGCTGCGCAGGCTTTTGACGATCATGCCCTGGAAGCCTTCGCTGGCGCCGATGTAGTGGCCGAGGAAGGATTTGGTGATTGCCACCAGCGCAATCAATGGCGCGGCGTAAGCGATGACCGGGGTCTGGAAGTGGTTGGCCAGATACGACAGGATCGAAATGTTCTGTGCCTTGGCCGCTGCCAGATCCGCCGGCGACAGCGCCAGCACGCAGCTGAAGCAGAAGAACATCACGGTTACCACCATCATGCCGTGAGCCATGGCGAGGATGCCGCTGCTCTTGCGTTCGGCCTGATCGCCGTAGCGTTGTTTTTGCTCGACGGCGAAGGCGGAGATGATCGGCGAATGGTTGAACGAGAACACCATCACCGGGATGGCCAGCCACAGGGTCTTGAGGAACACCGACATCGGCATGGCTTCCTGGGCGCTGGCGAAGAATGCGCCGTTCCAGTTCGGAATCAGGCTGATGCCGAGCAACAGCAACGCGGCGACGAACGGATACACCAGCACGCTCATGGCTTTGACGATCACGCTCTGACCGCAACGGACGATGGTCATCAGACCGAGGATCAGCACCAGAGACAGCACCGCGCGCGGTGGTGGGGCGATGTGCAGCTGATGTTCGAGGAAGCTGCTCAGGGTGTTGGTCAGCGCCACGCTGTACACCAGCAGGATCGGGAAGATCGCGAAGAAATACAGCAGCGTGATCAGTTTGCCGGCACCGATGCCGAAGTGTTCTTCCACCACTTCGGTGATGTCACCGGAACGGCCCGACAGCACGAAGCGGGTCAGGCCCCGGTGCGCGAAGAAGGTCATCGGGAACGCCAGCAACGCCAGGATCAGCAACGGCCAGAAGCCGCCGACACCGGCGTTGATCGGCAGGAACAAGGTGCCGGCACCGATGGCCGTGCCGTACAGGCCGAGCATCCAGGTGGTGTCGAATTTGCTCCAGCCCTTGTGGGCGGTTTCGTTATTGCGTGTGCGGTCTACAGCGGGATTTTCGGCAGCAGGTGTGCGTACATCGGTCATCGTTTTTGCCTCGTTATTATTATTGCTCGGGCTCACGTGTTACGGGCGGTCGGGGAGCGCTCCTCAGCACTCCACCCAGCTCACGGCCAGGCCGCCCCGTGAAGTCTCTTTGTATTTGTCATGCATGTCGGCGCCGGTATCGCGCATGGTGCGGATCACCCGGTCGAGGGAGATGAAATGTTTGCCGTCGCCGCGCAGGGCCATTTGTGTGGCGTTGATCGCCTTCACCGCCGCGATGGCGTTGCGCTCGATGCACGGCACCTGCACCAATCCGCCGACGGGATCGCAGGTCAGGCCGAGGTTGTGTTCCAGACCGATTTCGGCGGCGTTTTCCAGCTGCTCCGGTGTGGCGCCGAGCACATCGGCCAGACCCGCAGCGGCCATCGCACAAGCGGAACCGACTTCGCCCTGACAGCCGACTTCGGCGCCGGAGATCGAAGCGTTTTTCTTGCACAGGATGCCCACCGCTGCCGCGCCCAGAAAGAACGCGACCACGTCATTGTCCGACGCATCCGGATTGAATTTCATGTAGTAGTGCAGGACGGCCGGAATGATCCCGGCGGCACCGTTGGTCGGTGCAGTGACCATGCGCCCGCCGGCGGCGTTTTCTTCATTGACGGCAAGGGCGAACAGGTTGACCCACTCCATTGCCGACAGGGTTGAACTGATGACGTTCGGCTTTCCGATTTCCAACAGGCTGCGGTGCAGTTTCGCTGCGCGACGCGGAACATTCAGACCGCCGGGCAGGACGCCTTCGTGACGCAGGCCTTGCTCGACGCATTCGCGCATCACTGACCAGATGTGCAGCAGGCCCTGACGGATCTCGACGTCGCTGCGCCAGGCCCGTTCGTTGGCCATCATCAATTCGGAAACCCGCAGGTTGTGCTGCTTGCACAGCGCCAGCAGTTCGACGGCGCTGGAGAATTCGTAGGGCAACTCGACGTCGCTGGCCGGCGCTACACCGGATTCGGCTTCGGCCGCTTCGATGATGAAACCGCCGCCGACGGAGTAGTACGTTTGCTCGAACAGTTGGCCGGATGCGCCAAAGGCTGTCAGCGACATGGCGTTGGGGTGGTAGGGCAGGCTCTCGTCCAGCAGCAGGAGATCGTGCTGCCAGTTGAAGGCAATCGAGCGTTTACCGGCCAGAGACAGTTGGCCGGTCTCGCGCAGTTGCTGGATGCGAGGCTCGATGGTCGACGGATCGATGCTGTCCGGCCATTCGCCCATCAAACCCATGACCGTCGCGCGGTCAGTGGCATGGCCGACGCCGGTGGCCGAAAGCGAGCCGTACAAACGGATTTCCACCCGTTGCACATCGTTCAGCAAATGCTGATCGATCAGGGTTTGGGCGAAGGTCGCGGCAGCGCGCATCGGGCCGACGGTGTGGGAACTGGACGGACCGATGCCGACTTTGAATAGATCGAAAACACTGATAGCCATGCTAAACCCTTACAAGCGATGGAGTAGGAATCGCTGCCATTTTTTGTAGGACAAGCGCAATGTCGGCGATACTGCCTACCTCGCTTCAACGTGACTAACGAAACTTCCTAAGTAAGCCTTTAGCAGGACTAAACCATGAGCCGTCAATTGCATGCCCAGACTTACGTCTGGCTGCAGGTGTTTTCCTGTGCCGCACGGCACCTGTCATTCACTCGCTGTGCCGAGGAACTGCACATCACGCCGGGGGCGGTGAGTCAGCAAATCCGACAGCTGGAAGAACGGTTGGGGTTTCGCTTGTTTCACCGCCGCGCCCGGGGCGTGGAGTTGAGCGCGGAAGGGCAGCGACTGGCGATCACGGTGAATGAGGCCTACGGCAGCATCGATGCGGAATTGCGGCGCCTGGATGCGGGAATGATCAGCGGGATTCTGCGGGTGCGTTCGATTCCGTCGTTCCTCAGCAAATGGCTGACCCCGCGGTTGCCGCGCCTGCAACAGCGTTACCCGGACATTCAGTTGCGGCTGGTGGCCGAGGACAGCAGCGTGCCGTTGCATGAAGGGGACTTCGACCTGGCCATCGACCTGAACGACGGCAGTTATCCGGGATTGTTATCCACAGCCTTGCTTGATGAGCAGATTTTCCCGGTGTGCGCGCCGGGCCTGCTGCGTGGGCGGCCGCCGCTGCACGGGCCGGCGGATCTGGTGCATTTCCCGCTGCTGCACGACATCACCGCCTGGCGCGGCAGTTATGAGTACGCGGAGTGGGAGTTTTATCTCAATGCCATCGGTTTCGAGGGCGCCGATGTGCGGCGCGGGCACACGTTCAATCGCAACCACTTGACCATCGAAGCGGCGATTGCCGGCATGGGCGTGGCGATTGCCCGGCGCACGTTGCTCAACGACGAGCTGGAGCGGGGGACGTTGATCGTGCCATTCGGGATTTCAGTGCCCAATCACAAGCGCTATGTATTGCTGTATGCGCCGGGGGCGTTGAGCCATCCGGGTGTGCGGGCGGTGCATGACTGGCTGGTGGAGGAGGCGGGAATTTTTCGCAGCCTTCACCCGCTGCGTGATGGCCAATTGTGAGCAGATTTTACGGGGTGCCGAGGCGACCCAACTCCCGACCTTACCAGCGCTTCACTCGGTTGTCCGGCTTTTTTTGCGTATGAATATTTATCTTTTTCCAGGGGTTGAAATGTTCGTCAAGCGGGCCGATTGTTGTAATCAAGAGGTCACGAAATCCTGTTCCAGGCCTCTTGCGAGCTAGCTGAAATAAGGGATGAACTATGCAAATCCAAGTCAACAGCGACAACCATATTCAAAGCAGCAAACGACTGGAGGAGTGGGTACGCACCACAATTGAGAGCACGCTCGACCGTTATGAGGAAGACCTGACCCGTGTCGAAGTCCATCTGAGCGACGAGAACGGTGACAAGCCGGGTCCCCATGACCTGCGCTGCCAACTGGAAGCGCGGCCAAAAGGCCATCAACCGATTTCCGTCACCCACAAAGCCGATTCGCTGGAACAGGCGATCGATGGTGCAGCCGAAAAACTGGAGCACGCGCTGGAGCACCTGTTTGGCAAACTGCGCGGCAAACCGCGAGCCGCTGTGGTGCCATTCACAAGCAAGGCCAATGACAAGCTATTGGCGGAAGAGTTTGACGAGAACGAACAGGCAGCGATCAACAGTTGATGCGCTGATTTTCCAAGCCACCCAATGAGAAAGGGCCTGCAATTGCAGGCCCTTTCTGTTTTCAGCAGGCTCTAGAAAGCAACCGAGGTCTGCACATACACCGTGCGCGGCTCACCGACATACTTGCCCTTATTGTTGTCATCGAACGAACGGGTGAAGTATTGCGTGTTGAAGATGTTCTTCACCCCCACCGCCACGTTCAGGTCCGACAGCTGCGGGCCGAAGTCATAACCGGCACGGCTGCTGAACAGCATGTAGCCGGGGATCTTGCCGGTGCTGCCGTCGGCGCTTTCTTTTGATGTGTTGGCGTTGTCGGCGAACTGGTCGCTCTGGAAGCTGCTGTCCAGGTTGAGTTTCCACGGCCCTTCGGTGTAACCGACGCCGATCGTGCCTTTGTGTTTCGACGAGAACGGCACACGATTGCCCTTGTTCGGCCCGTCTTCACGGATGGTTGCGTCGACATAGGCGTAAGTGGCGTAGACATCGAAGCCGGCCAGCGCCGGGCTCAAGTCGTCGAGAGCGTAGTTGACGCTGGTCTCGATGCCCTGATGCCGGGTTTCGCCACGGGCGATCACCGAATCATTGGTCTGGTTGCTTTCGTACTGGTTGTCGAAGTTGATCAGGAACGCGCCGATTTCCGCTCGCAGCGCACCGTTGTCGTAACGGGTGCCGACTTCCCAGGTGCGGGCCTTCTCCGGTTTCACTTCGCCGCTGCTGACGCGGTTGGGCATCTGGCTGTATTGCACGCTGCCGAAGGAGCCTTCGGTGTTGGCGTACAGATTCCAGCTGTCGGTCAGGTGATACAGCACGTTCAACGCCGGCAGCGCAGTGTTGTAGTCGCCCTTGTATTTGACGTTGGTCAGGTTGTTGGTCTGCTGCGACTCGATCATCTCGTAGCGCACGCCCGGGGTGATCGTCCACTTGCCGATGTCGATGCGGTCATCGACGAAGAACGCATTGGCCTCGGTGCCGCCGCGAGTGTCACGGTCGTTGCGGCTGTTGGTGGTCGGGTATTCGTTGCTGGCGATCGGGGTGCGATAGCGCAACTCGTGACCGGCCTCGTTGATATAGCGATAGCCGACGCCGACTTCATGGGCGGTCGGGCCAAGGTCGAAGCCTTGGGCGAATCGGGTTTCCAGACCGCGAACCCAGTATTCACGTGGCGACAGCGACAGGAACGTGCCCTGATCCAGATAACCGCTGCGCAGGGTCTTGGTAAAGAAGGTGTTGGCGGTGAATTCGCGGCGATCTTCCTGGTAGCGATAGCCGACATTGAACATCGTGCGACGGCCCCAGAACTGGTCTTTTGGCCGGGTAGACTGGTATGGGTCGGCATCGTAGTCGGCGACATTCAGGCCGCCGGGCATGTCGGCCTTGCCTTCGTAATACTGGGCCATGGCGTTGAAGCTGTTGGCTTCGTCGAGCTGGTATTTGCCCTTGAGGATCAGGTCGTCGATTTCCGTGTCGCTGTGTTCACGCCAGTCGCCACCGCGCGTGCCGGAGTACAGCAACGCGCCGCCCAGACCATTGGCATTGGTGCCGCCGGCCAGCAGGTTGGCGCTGGTCTTGAAGCCGTCATGGCTGGACGATGGACTGGTTTCAGTCTGGAAGCCGCCCTTGACGGTCGGCTCATCAGGGATCGCCCGGGTTACGAAGTTGACCACGCCGCCGACGTTCTGCGGGCCGTAACGCACGGCACCGCCGCCACGCACCACGTCCACCGCATCCATGTTGCCCATGCTGATCGGTGCGAAGGACAACTGCGGCTGGCCGTAAGGCGCGAACGGCACCGGAATGCCGTCCATCAATACCGTCGAGCGTGCAGCCAGGCGCGGGTTGAGGCCGCGAATGCCGAAGTTCAGCGCCATGTCGTGGCTGCCGGTGCCGTTGTTTTCCGGGGCATTGACCCCGGGAATGCGGTTGAGCACATCGCGGGCCTGGGTCGCGCCCTGGCGTTCGAATTCTTCGCGACGGATCACGTCACGGGCGCCGGGGTGCTCGAAGACGTTGACCTGTTCGGCTTCACCGAGCCAGTCGCCAACCACTGTCGAAGTGTCCAGCTCGAGCGCCGTATCGCTCGACGGTTGCAGGCTGAAAGCATTGCCGCCTTCGGCCCGGGCCCGCAGGCCGGTGCCTTCGAGCAGCGCGTTCAGGCCTTGTTCCGCGGTATAGCTGCCTTCCAGGCCGCGGCTCTGCACGCCGCGGGTGACTTGCGAGCCGAACGAGATCAGCACACCGGCCTCACGACCGAACTGGTTAAGGGCGTTTTCCAACGACGACGGGGCGATGTGATAAGCCTTGGTTTCAGCGGCCTGCGCGAGGGGCAGGGCGCTGAAGCTCAGGCTGGCGCCGAGGACGAGGTTGCGCAGGGTTCGGGCCAACGGCGTGAGGCGGGTGGGGTGCATGGAGGACGGTCCTGAGAAGGTTGAATCAAGGGGGCTTTCCTTCTCTGTCACGCCAGATCTGAAAAACGGCTCATTTATTTTTACAGGGGACGCGGAGCCCCCGGGGCTGAGCTCCCACGCAGAGCGTGGGAGCGATCAGGCTCTGGCTTCGACCGTCACCCAATAGCGAGTAAAGCGCTTCACGTTCACTGGCAGGCTGATTGCCAGCAGGTCGAGAATCCGCTCGCTGTCGTCCAGTGGATAAGTCCCTGATATCAGCAGGTCAGCCACTTTCGCATCGCAATTGAGCTGCCCGCGACGGTAGCGACCCAGTTCGTCGAGGAAGTCGCCAAGGCGCATGTGCGCGGCCACCAGCATGCCGTCGGCCCAGGCGCCGCTGTTGGCGTCCAGCGGTTTTGCCGCACTGACGCCGGTGGAGCTGAAACTCAGTTGTCGGGCGACCGGTAGCAGCATCGGCGCGCGACCTTGCGCGTTCAATTCGACCCGACCTTCAAACAGCGCAACCTGCGTGCGGTCGGCAAACTGCCGCACGTTTATTCGCGCGCCTTGGGTTTTCAGCAGGCCCTGGGCGGTTTGCACTTCGAAGGATTGTGTGGCGGTCAGCAGCATTTCGCCTTCGAGCAAACGGATCAAGCCATCGCCCCGGACATCCGCCGCACTCGCGGTGTTGAGCTGCAATTGACCGTCCGCGCCGAGCGATATCTTGCGTCGCTGACCGACCGGGCTGCGGTAATCGGCCAGCAGCGACGGCAACGGATTGTGCTCGCGCATCCCCCAGGTGACCGCCGAGCCGGCGCCGAGAATCAGCAACAACTTCAGCGCCTGACGCCGGCTGGCGGATTTCGGCGCATTCAACGCGGCGTGGGCCAGTGGCGACGACAATCCGCGCAGCCGCGAATTGACCCGCTGAATGTGTTCCCACGCACGGCGGTGTTCGCTGTGGGCGTCGATCCATTGTTGCCAGGCTTGTTGCTGGCGCGGATTCAATGGGCCCTGCTGCATTTCCAGCAACCAGTGCACTGCCTGCTCGGCGACCTGCGCGGAAAAATCCATCGGCGGGTTCACCGGGCGAAGTAGCAGCGCATCGCCGCTTTATTCAGATGTCGTTTGACCGTGGCCACGGAGATACCCAGTTCAGCGGCGATCTGTGGATAGGTCAGGCCATCGACCTGCGCCAGCAGAAATGCGCGTTTGACCGCGCGCGGCAGACCGTCGAGCAACTGATCCAGCTCCATCAGGGATTGCAGGATGATCGCTTTCTCCTCTTCCGAAGGTGCGACCATTTCCGGCATCTGCGCGAGGGTGTCGAGGTAGGCACGCTCCAGGTCCTGACGGCGGTAATGGTTGAACAGCACGCGCTTGGCCAGAGTGGTGAGGAACGCACGGGGTTCGATGATCACCGGCGGCTCGCGGGCGGTCAGGACGCGGATGAAGGTGTCCTGGGCCAGATCGGCGGCGCTGTCCGGGCAGCCGAGTTTGCGCCGCAGCCAGCCGGTGAGCCAGCTGTGATGGGCCTGGTAGAGCGATTCGACAGGATGGGCGGACGACAACGGCATCACTCCGGGCGCATGCAGGATGCGTTAGAGAACAAGAATGGTTCGCATTGTAGGGCTGTGGGTAAGTGCCGGCAATCAGACTCTTTTGCGTATGAGAATATTTATCATTAATATTGTTTGCCTGTCGTCTGGCTGTTGGCCGGGCGTTAACCGTTTCAGGGTCGAAACATGAAAGCCAAACTCGCCGCACTTCCCATGTCCTATCGTCTGGCTGTCACGTCGCGGGTGCTCGCGGCGGTGTTTGGCGGCTATCTGGTCGCGGCGCTGGCCAGTGTCACGCTGACCCTGTGGTTACCGCTGAACCGCGCCGAAGCAGTCGTTACCGGGATGACCGTCTCGTTTCTGGTTTACCTGGTGGCCGTGCTCTGGTGTTTCGCCTGCCGCAGCGCGTGGGCCGCGTGGGTCGGGCTGCTGGTGCCGAGTGTGATTCTGGCGACGATCTCCGGCGCTGCTCGGGGTCTGGGTTACGCATGAAAGAGGATTTAAGGCAGGCAATGACCGGCCCACTACCGCTCACTGTCGCAGGGTTCTTGAACTGAGATGCTGATCAGCCATCCGCCCGAGTCCCGCGACGACGAGCCCCACGGCGCCCGCGCGCACTTTCTGCAGGTGTTTCTGTCCCAACGTTCGCAAATGGAAGCGCTGGTGAACCGGCGCGTCGGTTGCAGGGCGACGGCAGCGGATCTGGTGCAGGATCTGTTCCTGCGTTTCTGGCGTCGGCCGCTCGTTCAGGTGGAAGAGCTCAGCACTTATCTTCTGCGCTGCGCCGGCAACATTGCGATCGACCACTTGCGCAGTGAAGGCACGCGGGTTCGGGTCAATGAAGGCTGGCAACCGGACGAACCGGACAGTAGCGCCAGCGAGCCACAGGCCGCGCTCGAAGCGGGTAATGATCTGCGCCACGTCGAAGCAGCGTTGCGCGCCTTGCCCGAGCGCACGCGGCAGATCTTTTTGCTCAATCGCATCCACGGGCGCAAGTACGCCGAGATCGCCAAGGCCATGGGCCTGTCCCAAAGCGCCGTGGAAAAACATATGATGCGCGCCCTCGAGGCCTGCAAGGCCAGCCTGCGCGAACCCGCGCCACGCCTGCCAGGGAAAGCACCGTGAATCACACTGACCGCGTCACCCCGACGCCCGCTCAGGAGCAGGCGGCTTTTGCCTGGCTGAGCCTGTTGCATGACCGCCCCAGCACCGGTGATCAACTGACCTTCAGTCAATGGCTGCATGCCGATCCCGCGCATGCCGAGGCATACGCCCAGGCGCAGGTCATCTGGGAGTTGAGCGAAGGGCCGGCGCGTACTCTGGCCGATGAAGACGCTCTGGCGTTGCAGGGATTGCTCAATGCGATGAACCGACCGCGCCGTGCGCCCCTTCGACGCTGGGCCGGTGGGCTGGCCATGGCGGCCTGTCTGTTGTTGATGATCAGCCTCGGCACCGGTTGGCAGCCGCAGCGTTGGGTCGATGATCTGGGCGCCGATTATGTTTCGGCTCCCGGCGAAATCCGCACCGTGATCCTGGCCGATCAATCGCAGGTGACGCTGGACGCCGACAGCGCTATCGCCGTGGATTTCAGTCATGGCGAACGGCATGTGCAATTGCGCCGCGGCGCCGGATTTTTCAGCGTGACTCACACCGGCGAGTCGTTCGTGGTCGAGGCCGAGAGGGGCCAGGCGCGGGTGCTCGGTACTCAGTTCGAAGTACGCCTGCAACCTCGTGGGGCTCAGGTCACCGTGTTGTCCGGACGCGTCGGTGTGACGGCGGCAAGAGACGCCGAACAACAGATTCTCACTGCTGGCCAACAGGTTGCGTATGGCGAAGGTTCGGCGCAAAAACTGCACGCCGTGGACAGCGAAGCGCAACTGGCCTGGCGTCAGGGCTGGCTGACTTACTACAAGTCGACACTGGCCGATGTGGTGCAGGATCTGCGGCGCTATTTTCCCGGACGGATCGTGTTGCTCAACGACGAACTGGGCGCGCGCAAAGTCAGCGGCAGCTTTCCGAGCAAGGACCCGCAAGCGGTGCTGAACTCGCTGCAAGGGGTGTTGGGATTCGAGCAGCATCAATTGCCGGGAAATCTGATAATTCTTCGTTGATCTCACTGGCCCTTTCGTGAGCAAGCTCGCACAGGGAAGTGCATTTCAGGGTGAGAGCGAGCTTGCTCGCGAAGGCGTCGGCACTGACAAAATCTCATTCTGAAAATATTTTCAATTTAGTGGTGAGGTAAATCCCGATGCCATCCGTGTAGTGACTGAAACTGCGAGTCATTCGCATCCGTTGCGGTTCTACACAGGTCATGAGCAATGAAGTCCAGGGCAAAATCGGGTTCGGTCAAACAGTGGTTCGGCGCCTCGGCGCTGAGTTTTGCGGCGTTGGCATTACTGCCGATGAGCGTGGCGCAAGCCGCTGAAAGCAACAGCAGCCAGCCTCAGAAACAATTCAGTTTTTCCCTGACCGCCAAACCGCTGCCGCAGGCCTTGAGCGATTTCAGTCGCGTGACCGGCCAGAGCGTGGTCTACACCGTCGAAGCGCCTTACGGCCTCGAAGCGCCGGCAATCAATGGCCAGATGAGTGCCGAACAGGCGCTGCAACGTCTGCTCAGCGGTTCCGGCCTGACCTTCCGTCGCACCGACAGTCATACGTTGATGCTCGAACCGCAGCCCATCGAGGGCGCACTGAACCTCGGTGCGACCACTATCACCTCGATGGAAAATCAGCCGCTGAGTTACCAGCCACCGGAAACCAGTTCGGTGATGCGCTCCTCCGCTTCGCTTCAGGAAATCCCGCAGACCGTCAACGTGATCCCGACCCAGGTCATTCGCGACCAGGCGCCGCGCAATCTCGATGACGCCCTGGCCAACGTCAGCGGCATCACCCAGGGCAACACCTTGGGCAGCACCCAGGATTCGGTCATGACCCGTGGCTTCGGCGATAACCGCAACGGCTCGATCATGCGCGACGGCATGCCGGTAGTGCAGGGCCGTGGCATGAACGCCACCGTGGATCGCGTCGAAGTGCTCAAGGGCCCGGCCTCGCTGCTGTACGGGATTCAGGACCCGGGCGGCGTGGTCAACATGGTCAGCAAGAAACCCGAACTTGAGCAGTACAACGCCCTGACCCTGCGGGGCTCGACTTACGGCGACGGCAAGAACGGCAGCGGCGGTTCGTTCGACAGCACCGGTGCGCTGGGTGATTCCGGCCTGGCCTATCGCATGGTGCTGGATCACGAGGACGAGGATTACTGGCGCAACTTCGGTACGCACCGTGAATCGCTGATCGCGCCGTCGCTGGCCTGGTACGGCGAGCGCACCAAGCTGTTGTTCGCGTATGAGCATCGGGAATTCCTGACGCCGTTCGACCGTGGCACGCTGATCGATCCACGCACCAACCATCCGTTGGACATTTCGCGCAACGAACGTCTCGACGAGAAATTCAACGACATGGAAGGGCGTTCGGACCTCTACCACTTCGAGGCCGACCACGAACTCAACGATGACTGGAAAGCCCATTTCGGCTACAGCTGGAACCGCGAAACCTATGACGCCAGCCAGGTCCGCATAACCGCCATCGACACCAAAAAAGGCACCCTGACCCGCAGCATGGACGGCACCCAGGGCGCGATCAGTACCGACCGTTTCACCACTGCCAGCCTCGAAGGCAAGGTCAAGGTGCTGGGCATGCAGCATGATCTGGTGTTCGGCGTCGACGACGAGTACCGCAAGATCTACCGTGCCGACCTGATCCGCCAGAAAAGCCTGAGCACCTTCAGTTACGTCAATCCGGTTTACGGCCGCGAAGTCGAAGGCACCACCGTCAGTCCGGCGGACAGCGCGCAGACCGATCTGCTGCGCAGTGATTCGGTGTTCCTGCAGGACTCGATCCACCTCAACGACCAGTGGATTCTGGTGGCCGGCGGGCGGTTCCAGGAGTACGACCAGTACGCCGGCAAAGGCGTGCCGTTCAAGGCCAACACCGACAGCAACGGGCAGAAGTGGGTGCCGCGTGCCGGTCTGGTGTATCGCTATACCGACGCGTTGTCGTTCTACGGCAGCTACACCGAGTCGTTCAAACCGAACTCGACCATTGCTCCGCTCAGCGGCAGCAGCACCGTGCTCGACGGCAGCATCGCACCGGAAGAAGCCAAGTCCTGGGAACTGGGCGCACGCCTCGACATTCCGGGCCGCGTCACCGGCAACATCGCGCTGTTCGACATCAAGAAACGCAACGTGCTGGTGGCCAATGCCGAAGGTCCGACCACGATCTACAGCGCCGCCGGTGAAGTACGTTCCCGCGGTCTGGAAGTGGACCTGACCGGCCAGCTCAGCGACCGCTGGAGCATGATCGGCAGCTACGCCTACACCGACGCCGAGGTCACCGAAGACCCGGACTACAAAGGCAACAAGCTGCAAAACGTGGCGAAGAACACCGGCTCGCTGTCGGCGGTCTATGACTTCGGCAGCGTGATCGGCGGTGATCAACTGCGTGTCGGCGCCGGCGCGCGGTATGTCGGCGAGCGAGCGGGTAACGCGGTGAATGATTTCGAACTGCCGAGCTACACCGTGGCCGACGCGTTCGCCACCTACGACACCAAAGTGGAAGGGCAGAAGGTCAAGTTTCAGCTCAACGTGAAGAACTTGTTCGACCGCACCTATTACACCTCGGCGGCCAGCCGGTTCTTCGTGTCGATGGGTGATTCGCGGCAGATTTCGTTGTCCAGCACGCTGGAGTTCTGATCAGCGCAAAAACGCCTGGCGATACTCGCCGGGCGTTCCACCCAGCACCTGGCGAAAGCGGTTGGTGAAGTGGCTGGCACTGGCAAATCCGCATGCCAAGGCAATCTCCCCCAACGGCAACGCCGTGCCCCGCAACAACTCCCGCGCCCGGTTCAAGCGCCGTGCCAGCACATACTGATGCGGCGGCAGGCCGAAGCTCACCCGGAACATCCGCGCAAAGTGGTATTCCGACAGCGCACACAACCCCGCCAATTGGCCAAGGCTGATCGGCTCTGCCAACTGGCTGTCGATGAACTCCACCAGTTGCCGACGTTGATGCGGCGCCAGTCCACCCTTGAGGCGCAAACCCTGACGTACGCCGACCTGACTCAGCAAAGTATGGCTGATCAATTCATGAGCCAAGCTGCTGGTCAGCAGACGCTCGCCGGGTTCGTCCCAGTTCAGGGTCAGCAACTGGCGAAACCGGCGGGCCTGTTGCGGATCTTCGAGGAAAGTCTGTTCGCGCAGCTGCATTTCCCGAGGCTCGCGATCCAGCAGCGTCACGCACCCCAGGGCAAATTGTTCAGCGCTGAAATACAGGTGGGCCAGGCGAATATCGCCATTGATCACCCAACCCGACTCATGGTCGGCCGGCAGGATGCACAGCTTGTCCGGGCCGCCCTTGTTGCCGGGCTCGCCACGACGGAAGGTGCCGGTGCCGCCGGCGATGTAGCAGGAAAGGGTGTGATGACTCGGCGCTTCGTATTCCTGGGCGTCGTGGTGATTGGTCCACAAGGCCGCGGACAAGCCGTCACCCAACTCGGCGCTGTGCACAAGGCGTGCATTGGGCGAGCTGTTGAGGGCTTGAAAGACTTGCAGGGTATCGATGGCGGCCATGATCGGTTCTCTTCAACGCCTTGCATCCTACTCCGTAGATTTCGCGCTGCCAGCCAGTGCCTCTTAAAAACCGCAAGTTTTCGCAAGTCATGAAAAAAGTATCAACGGTTGGTTTTTAAGTGCGTTTAGTTCTTTAAGACTGTTAGAACTGACAGTTGGTAGATGTGGTGAATAAGTATTAGATGTGTGCTCACGACCCAAGTCTAAAAGGTGAAACGTCATGGCGGAAGAAAAATTGTGGGAGGAAGGATTTGAAGGCGTTACTCCAGGCCGGCATCAGACCCTCAAGCTTGCCCATTTTGATATTGAACTAAAAACGACATGGGGAACTGCAGATGTTCCATTGAACTGTCGTAGTGCTACACCGACGGAAACTGACGCTGGATTCCTAGGCAATGTGCTTGAGTTTTCTGGTGACTCCATGTCCGAAGGTGTGCGCGCACAAATGAAGGTTACCCTGAAATCGGAGGAGCGAATTCTGCGCATCAGATGCAAATTGATTTCCACGTTCAACGCAGTTGTCCAGATTTTCAATCAGGATGGTCGATTTGTGGATGAAATCAACGTGAGTGACGGTCAGTTCGATTACTCAATTCGTGATAGTCAGTGGGACAGCATTGGTTGGTTGTCTATGTTTTACACACTCGATTATTCCGGCCCCACTGTCGATGGTTTTGAAGGTTATACGTGGAAAGTATAGTTTTTCGGATGGCCCAGAACGTTGCAGATCCAGTCGGTCTGCAACGTTGTTGCGCAAATTGTATTGGTACCGGGCTTTCTGGTGATGTTCTCGTTGAGACTCACCGCCTGTTCTCACATCCCCGCAGTCTTGAATACTTCGTGCAGTGCGGGTAGTTAAAAAGAGCAATTTTTTGCAAGCGTGAAAGGTCGTCCTCGGCAGACACTGAAACCCAATCGAGGAGTGTCTGCCATGAACCTGTCGTTGTATTTGTTGACCGTGCTGATCTGGGGCACCACCTGGATTGCCCTGAAGTGGCAACTGGGCGTGGTGGCGATTCCGGTGTCAATCGTCTATCGCTTCGGCCTTGCCGCGCTGGTGCTGTTTGCGCTGTTGCTGCTCAGCCGTCGTCTGCAACCGATGAACCGGCGCGGGCATCTGATCTGCGTGGCGCAGGGCTTGTGCCTGTTCTGTGTCAACTTCATGTGTTTCCTGACCGCCAGCCAGTGGATCCCCAGCGGTCTGGTGGCGGTGGTGTTTTCCACCGCGACCTTGTGGAACGCGCTGAATGCACGGGTGTTCTTCGGTCAACGCATCGCGCGCAATGTGCTGATGGGCGGGGCGCTGGGGCTGGGCGGCCTGGGCCTGTTGTTCTGGCCGGAACTGGCCGGGCATCACGCCAGTCCGCAAACCTTGCTCGGCCTCGGTCTGGCGCTTTGCGGCACTTTGTGTTTCTCGGCGGGCAACATGCTCTCCAGCCTGCAACAGAAGGCCGGCCTCAAACCATTGACCACCAATGCCTGGGGCATGGCCTACGGCGCGGCGATGCTGTCGGTGTGGTGCCTGATCAAAGGCATTCCGTTCGAAATGGAATGGACGTCGCGCTACATCGGTGCGCTGCTGTACCTGGTCATCCCCGGTTCGGTGATCGGCTTCACCGCGTACCTGACCCTGGTCGGTCGCATGGGGCCGGAGCGCGCAGCCTATTGCACGGTGCTGTTCCCGGTCGTGGCGCTTAATGTTTCGGCATTTGCCGAGGGCTACCAATGGACGGCGCCGGCGTTGGCGGGGTTGGTGCTGGTGATGCTGGGCAATGTGTTGGTGTTCCGCAAACCCCGCGCACCGATACAGCCGACTCAAGGCAAACTGGCCTGAGGTTATTGGGCGCCGGATATTCAGCGCTCAATTTTTATGGCGATGTAAATCAATAATGGAAATATAAAGTCGACAATGTGTCGGGCCCAGTCCTTGGCATTCCATGTTTGTGAAGTATCCATGTCGAACCATTCAACGCCAATGGTTTGCAGACCGACATAATAAACAAACATGGCGATCATCAAACCAATGATCGAGAGTTTCTTGGCTTCGTGGAAGGCGTCTGCCGATTCGTTGATTTTTCGATAAAGGTGGTAAGTGCCCAGCAGGCAACAAATGGTGTAAATCACTTCAAGGGTAATGATCAACCAGTAAATACGGTGGTGCAGCATGGGCGAGGTAATTGCCCGATGTCGTATGTTTTCGTTGATCTGAGTGGTGTCCATGCTGAGGATGTGCCCGACATATTCATAGTTTGATGGATAGTCGGTGAAGTTGCTGTACATCACTAGAATGCCGAAAAAACTGATGTAAGCCATCAAGATGACTTTGCTGTAGCGGATGAGTTGGTCGGTGCCGAGGTTTCTCAAGGTTAATGTCTCCAGAAAGTTTTAATTTTTGGAGATTCTATAGCGGAAGGAACTGATCAGTTATTCAGTTCAATTGCAAGTTATGTGCGTCAGATCAGTGATCGGGCAAGTACTGCACAGTACTTGCCCGATTTATTATCCGCGCCAGACTTGCGGATTGACCAGATCCTGCGGCCGTTCGCCAAGCAGGGCGCTGCGCAGATTGGCCAGTGCACGGTTGGCCATGGCTTCGCGGGTTTCATTGGTCGCCGAGCCGATGTGCGGCAAGGTCACTGCATTTTTCAGCTGGAACAGCGGCGACTCGGCCAGCGGCTCTTTTTCGTAGACGTCGAGACCGGCGCCGCGTAGGCGGTTGTTCTGCAACGCTTCGATCAAGGCTGGCTCGTCGACCACCGGGCCACGGGAGATGTTCACCAGAATGGCGCTCGGCTTCATCAGTGCCAGTTCGCGATGGCTGATCAGGTGGCGGGTCTTGTCGCTGAGTGGCACGACCAGGCAGACGAAGTCGGCTTCAGCCAGCAGTTGGTCAAGGCTGCGAAATTGTGCGCCGAGTTCCTGTTCCTGTTCGGTCTTGCGGCTGTTGCCGCTGTAGATAATCGGCATGTTGAAGCCGAAGCGTCCGCGACGGGCGACGGCTGCGCCGATGTTGCCCATGCCGACGATGCCCAGGGTCTTGCCGTGTACGTCGCAGCCGAACAGGGGTGCGCCGACGCTGGCTTGCCACTGGCCGGCCTTGGTCCAGGCGTCCAGTTCGGCGACGCGGCGGGCGCTGCTCATGATCAGGGCGAAGGCCAGGTCGGCGGTGCTTTCGGTGAGGACGTCCGGGGTGTTGGTGAGCATGATCCCGCGTTCGTTGAAGTAGGCGAGGTCGTAGTTGTCGTAGCCGACGGAGACGCTGGAGACGACTTCAAGTTTTGCGGCATTTTCCAGTTGGGCCTTGCCGAGTTTGCGACCGACGCCGATCAGACCGTGGGCGTGGGGCAGGGCTTCGTTGAACTGGGCGTTGATGTCGCCGTTTTTCGGGTTGGGGACGATGACGTCGAAGTCCTGTTGCAGGCGTTCGATCATGGGTGGGGTGATGCGGCTGAAGGCCAGGACAGTCTTTTTCATCGTTGTTGGCTCTTGTTCGGGCTTGATACCAAGCACGCTAACATTTCTGCCTTGGGGTTGTCTTGGCGGCCTCTGGGCCGACCAGGTTTTGGGTGGTGTTGGGTTTATATCCGTTTTTTGGGTGATGGCGGCTTAGGGTTCCGCCCTTACGGCGGGTCACTTTTGACAAACGCCTCAAAAGTAACCAAAAACGCTTGCTCCTGCGTGCGGCCCGCTCGCTGGAGCTCGGGGTTCCTTCGCTCCAGGATTGATCCGGGCGCAGCGTCTACGGTTTGCTTCGCTGCACCTCCTCTCGCTGTGTTTGGCTGCGCCAAACGGTCGCTGCGCTCCCACGCCCGGATCAATCCCTCCACTCAGCCTTCCGACGTCGCCGGTAGATCAAGATCAAGAGCAGGCGAGCTGACACTCGGCCTATTGAGTGGTGAAGAGCGCGGCGCGCTTGGCTTTGGGTTTGTGGTGTTCTTGCCCCTCACCCCAGCCCTTTCCCGAGGGAGAGGGGGCCGATTTGTGTGCTTTTCAATACCTGAGTTCAACGCGGTATCGCACGTCGGCGTAGGTCTGCCAAACAACTCGGTCAGTCCCCTCTCCCTCTGGGAGAGGGTTAGGGTGAGGGGTTGGCGCCCTCAACATTACCCCTGTTTTCAGGACAGCCAATTCAATTCGCCACCCGCACCCCCGCCAGACTCCCACTCATCTCATAAGCCGCCAACTCCGCCTGATGCCCTGCCAGAATCTCCGGCAACGACCCACGCAGATACTCGACCCAGGTCTTGATCTTCGCATCCAGGTACTGCCGCGACGGATAGATCGCATACAGGTTCAGTTCCTGCGAGCGGTAGTTCGGCATGACCCGTACCAGCGAGCCATTGCGCAAGCCTTCAATCGCGGCATAGACGGGCAATACACCGACACCCATCCCACTGGTGATCGCGGTTTTCATCGCGTCGGCGGAGTTCACCAGGAAGGGCGAGCTGTTGATGGTGACCATTTCCTGGCCTTCAGGGCCGTCGAAAGCCCATTTTTCCAGGGGGATCACCGGGCTCACCAGGCGCAGGCAGGCGTGGTTCAGCAGGTCACTGGGTTTTTGTGCGCAGCCGTTGGCTTTCACATAGGCCGGGGAGGCGCAGACGATGCTGTAGGTGATGCCCAGGCGTTGCGAAACGAAACCCGAATCCGGCAGTTCGCGGGCCAGGACGATGGACACGTCGTAGCCTTCGTCGAGCAGGTCCGGCACGCGGTTGGCCATGGTCAGGTCGAAGGTCACGTCCGGGTGGGTCTTGCGATAGCGGGCGATGGCGTCGATCACGAAGTGCTGGCCGATGCCGGTCATGGTGTGCACTTTCAATTGTCCGGCCGGGCGGGCGTGGGCTTCGCTGGCTTCGGCTTCGGCCTCTTCGACGTAGGCGAGGATCTGCTCGCAGCGCAGCAGGTAGCGCTTGCCGGCTTCGGTGAGGGCGATGCGCCGGGTCGTGCGGTTCAGCAGGCGGGTTTGCAGGTGGGCCTCAAGGTTGGAGACCGCGCGCGAGACGTTGGCAGTGGTGGTGTCGAGTTGCACGGCGGCGGCGGTGAAGCTGCCCGCTTCGGCCACACAACTGAAGGCGCGCATGTTTTGCAAAGTGTCCATGGGGTGCTCTCAAGGGAGATGGCAAATTGTGACACGAAGTTTCAGGGGCTGAGACCCCCGACCAAGGGATTATCTCGTTAACCGTAACAAAGATTCGCAGAAAACCCAGCTTATCGCCGTTCAGGGCGCCCCCTAGAATTGCGCACACCTCGAAACATCCCCCACCTCAGGAATTCGCAGCAGTGCCGCGTCGCATCAACAGAGCGCTTTTATCGCTCAGTGTTCTGGCTATTTCGTTAGGTCTCAGCGGCTGCATCGGAACCGGAGGCATTGCCCCGCAGGGCAAGGCTCTGGAGGCCAATGAACTGGCCACCGACGAGGCCATCGCCCATGCCGCCCGTGACGCAAACTGGCCCACCGCCCAATGGTGGCAGGCCTACGGCGACCCGCAACTCAATCGCTGGATCGACCTGGCTGTGCAAGGCAGCCCGACGATGGCGATGGCCGCCGCGCGAGTGCGTCAGGCGAGATCCATGGCCGGTGTCGCCGAAGCTGCCGAGTCGTTGCAGATCAATGGCGAGTCGACCCTCAAGCGCCACAACTGGCCGACCGACCAGTTCTACGGTCCCGGTGAGCTGGCCAACAGCACCACCTGGGACAACAACGCCGCGCTGGGTTTCAGTTACGCCCTCGACCTCTGGGGCCGTGAAAGCAACAGCACCGAGCGGGCCGTCGATCTGGCGCACATGAGCGCTGCCGAGGCGCGCCAGGCGCAGCTGGAATTGCAGAACAACATCGTGCGCGCCTACATCGAGTTGTCGTTGCACTATGCCCAGCGCGATATCGTCGCGGCGACGCTCAAACAGCAACAGCAGATTCTCGAGCTGGCACAGAAACGTCTGGACGGCGGGATCGGCACCCACTTCGAAGTCAGCCAGGCCGAAACCCCGCTGCCGGAAACCCATCGGCAACTGGATGCGCTGGACGAAGAAATCGCCCTGAGCCGCAACCAGATCGCTGCACTGGCCGGCAAAGGGCCGGGCGCCGGCGCGCAGTTGCAGCGGCCGACCCTGTCCCTCGGTGCGGCGCTGAAGTTGCCGTCGGCACTGCCTGCCGAACTGCTCGGCCAGCGTCCAGACGTGGTCGCCAGTCGCTGGCAAGTGGCGGCGCAGGCTCGCGGGATCGATGTGGCGCACGCCGGGTTCTACCCCAACGTCGATCTGGTCGGCAGCCTCGGCTACATGGCCACCGGTGGTGGGGCGCTGGAGTTTCTGACCGGCAAGAAGCTCAACTACAACGTCGGGCCGGCGATCTCGCTGCCGATCTTTGACGGTGGGCGACTGCGTGCCGAACTCGGTGACGCGTCAGCGGGTTATGACATCGCCGTGGCGCATTACAACCAGACCCTGGTCAATGCGCTGAAGAACATCTCGGATCAGTTGATCCGCCGCGAGTCGATGGACAAGCAGCAGACGTTCGCCGCCGAATCGGTGGCTACGGCGCAGAAAACTTACGACATCGCAATGATCGCCTACCAGCGCGGGCTCACCGATTACCTCAACGTGCTCAATGCGCAGACCCTGCTGTTCAAGCAGCAGCAAGTGCAGCAGCAGGTGCAGGCGGCGCGCTTGAGTGCCCATGCGGAACTGGTGACGGCATTGGGCGGCGGCCTTGGCGCGGGTAAAGACGTCCCGACTTTTGAGCAGACCGCCGCACCGAAAACCCCGGCCCTCCTGCGTTGAACACACAACTCCTGTGGGAGCGGGCTTGCTCGCGAAGAGGGAGTGTCAGACAGCCCATTTGTTGTCTGACACAGCGCATTCGCGAGCAAGCCCGCTCCCACAGTTTCTCCGGTTCGACTGACTTTTTGAGCAAGACCAAATGACTCACCTGCCCGCACCTTTGCGCTGGCTCTACTCCCTGGAATGGCGCCGGGGTTTCTTCGACTGGGCACGCAGCGACGGCGTGACCTGGGTCTACATCTTCAAGGTGTTGATCGCCGCATTCCTGACCCTGTGGCTGGCGATGCGCCTGGAACTGCCGCAACCGCGCACGGCGATGATCACCGTGTTCATCGTCATGCAGCCGCAGAGCGGTCAGGTATTCGCCAAGAGTTTCTATCGTTTCCTCGGCACTCTGGCCGGGTCGGCGATGATGGTCACGCTGATTTCCTTGTTCGCCCAGAACACTGAACTGTTCCTCGGCTCGCTGGCGATCTGGGTCGGGATCTGCTCGGCCGGCGCCGCTCGTTGCCGCAACTTCCGCGCCTACGGTTTTGTGCTGGCCGGGTACACCGCCGCGATGGTCGGCCTGCCGGCACTGGCGCATCCTGACGGCGCGTTCATGGCGGCGGTGTGGCGGGTGCTGGAAATTTCGTTGGGGATTCTCTGCTCAACCCTGGTCAGCGCCGCGATCCTGCCGCAGACCGCCAGCGCAGCCATGCGCAACGCCTTGTATCAGCGCTTCGGTGTGTTCGCGTTGTTCGTCACCGATGGCCTGCGTGGGCGCAGCAAGCCGGAGGCGTTCGAGGCCAGCAACGTGCGCTTCATCGCCGAAGCGGTGGGGCTGGAAGGGCTGCGCAGCGTGACCGTGTTCGAAGACCCGCACATGCGTCGCCGTAACGGTCGGCTCAGTCGCCTGAACAGCGAATTCATGGGTATCACCACCCGTTTCAACGCCTTGCATCAGTTGCTCGAACGCCTGCGCCGTAACGGTGCCGACCATGTGGAAGCAGCGATCAAACCGGGTCTGCAGGATCTGGCCGAAGTGCTCGACGGCTTCAGCGGCCGCGCCCTGACCAGCCCGGATGCGGCGCGTCTGGTGACGGTGCTGACGGCTTACAAGGAAGGGTTGCCGGCGCGGGTGCGCAGTCTGCGGGCGGCCTTCCAGGAGAGCGATCCGAGCGACGCCGAGCTGCTGGATTTCCACACCGCGTACGAATTGCTCTATCGCTTCGTCGATGACCTGCACGGTTATGCACAGACCCACGCCTCGCTGGCCGATCACAGCCACGAGCGCGAACGCTGGGACGAACCGTTCACCCCGCAAACCAGTTGGTGGGCGGCCGCGGCTTCAGGGATTCGAGCCGCGTTTATCCTCGTCGTACTCGGCAGTTACTGGGTCGCCACCGCGTGGCCGAGTGGCGCGACCATGACCCTGATCGCCGCTGCCACCGTGGGCCTGTCCGCCGCCACGCCGAACCCGAAACGCATGGCGTTCCAGATGGCCTGCGGCACATTCCTCGGGGCGTTGATCGGCTTCGTCGAGATGTTTTTCATCTTCCCGTGGATCGATGGTTTCCCGTTGCTGTGTGTGATGCTCGCACCGGTGATCGTGCTCGGCTCGTTCCTCGCTTCGCGACCGCAATACGCCGGTGTCGGTCTCGGTCTGCTGATCTTCTTCAGCACCGGTTCGGTGCCGGACAACCTGACGATCTACAACCCGTACACCTTCATCAACGACTACATCGCGATGGTCATGGGCATGCTGGTCTGCGCGGCGGCGGGCGCGATCATTCTGCCGCCGAACAGCCGCTGGTTGTGGCGACGCCTGGAGCAGGATCTGCGCGGGCAAGTGGTGTACGCGATCAGCGGCAAACTCAAGGGCCTGGCGTCGAGTTTCGAAAGCCGTACCCGCGACTTGATGCATCAGGCTTACGGCCTGGCGGCCGGTCAGCCGCAGGTGCAGAAAAACCTGCTGCGCTGGATGTTCGTGGTGCTGGAAGTCGGTCACGCGATCATCGAGTTGCGCAAGGAGCAGGCGATCCTGCCGGTGCACCCGGCGTATGCCGAATCGCAACCGTGGCGGCAGGCAATCCGGGTCATGGGGCGCTCGCTGGTGCGGCTGTTCCTGCAACCGAATTCAAGCAATCTGGAGCGCGCCCTGGTCGCCGTCGATCACGCGATCAGCCGGGTCGCCGCTACCGATGAACCGTTCGCCCCGCACTTCGATACCTCGGCGCTGCGGCGGGTGAAAAGCTATCTGCACTTCATCCGCACCTCGTTGCTCGACCCGCAATCACCCCTTGCTGCCTATGCCGTCGCCAAGCCCGAAGGACTTGCCCATGCCTCGTGAAATCGCCTTCCACGGCGTGTACATGCCGACCATGACCCTGATGTTTTTCGTCGCCGCGGCACTGGCCTGGGCGCTGGACCGGTTCCTTTCGGGGTTCGATCTGTACCGCTTCTTCTGGCACCCGGCGCTGCTGCGCCTGAGCCTGTTTACCTGTCTGTTCGGCGCGATGGCGCTGACCGTCTACCGTTGAGTCTGAGAATTGTCCCGATGAAAAAGTTTTTCAGCCTGCTCGCGACCCTGCTGGTGCTGGCCCTGGCGTTGTGGATCGGCCGTACGTTGTGGGAGCACTACATGAACACCCCGTGGACCCGCGACGGCCGGGTGCGCGCCGACATCATCAACGTCGCCGCTGACGTCACCGGTGAAGTGGTGGACGTGCCGGTACGTGACAACCAGTTGGTGAAAAAAGGTGATCTGCTGATGCAGATCGACCCCGAACACTATCGCCTGGCGGTGAAACAGGCGCAGTCGCTGGTGGCTTCGCGCAAGGCCACGTGGGAGATGCGCAAGGTCAACGCCCATCGCCGCGCTGACCTCGACAACCTGGTGATCTCCAAGGAAAACCGCGACGACGCCAGCAACATCGCCGACTCCGCGCTGGCCGATTACCAACAGGCCCAGGCGCAACTGGAAGCCGCCGAACTCAACCTCAAACGCACCGAAGTGCGGGCGGCGGTGGACGGCTACGTGACCAACCTCAATGTCCATCGCGGCGACTACGCCCGTATCGGCGAAGCGAAAATGGCCGTGGTCGACATGAACTCGTTCTGGGTCTACGGCTTCTTCGAAGAAACCAAACTGCCCCACGTGCGCGTCGGCGACAAAGCCGACATGCAACTGATGAGCGGCGAAGTCCTCAAGGGCCACGTGGAGAGCATTTCCCGCGGCATCTACGACCGCGACAACCCGGAAAGCCGCGAGCTGATCGCCGATGTGAACCCGACCTTCAACTGGGTGCGCCTGGCGCAACGGGTACCGGTGCGGATTCACATCGATGAAGTGCCGGAGGGTGTGCTGCTGGCGGCGGGGATTACCTGCACGGTGGTGGTGAAGCAGGACGCTGCCGAGTAATCCTTTGGCGAGGGAGCAGGCTCCCTCGCCATAACCGACGGTGTCAGTCCTGGCAAAACGTTTCGTGCAGATGCCGCCAGATCACCCGTCCGGATTCGGTTTTTTCAAACACCACGGTTGAACGTCGATCCGTGTGCAATCCGCTCGCATCGGTCTGCTGTTCGCGATAACTCACCGTCGCGCCGCGTTCATGCAAAGCAATCCCGCGAAGCTCGTCGAGCTTGATCCTGAACCCGCTCCTCTTGCCGCCCACCGTTTGAAACAGCGCACGCAAGGCCTCGAAATCCAGCACGCGCCCCAGCGGCGTCACCATGGAAAACCGTGGCGAAAAACGCGCCAGCAATCGTTCAAGCGTTGCCTCTTCTTCCTCCACGGCAAACCATCGTTCGATGGCCTCATGGGCCCGGATCACTTCGTCAAAATAGTCGGTGTAGTCAGTCATGTGGATTTTTCCTGAAGGTGAGGTGAGCGCAGAAGGGCTAGCACTTTTGTCGAGTCGAAACGCAGTACGGCGGCCATCGGCAACAGCGTGAGCAGTGCAGCGGCGAGAAAGCAGTACTTGAATCCGTTGGCGCCCAAGGCACCCAGCAATGAACTGAGCAGCGCTGCGCCGAGGCAGAAACCGAGCTGGCGGTTGATGTTCCACAGGGCGCTGGAGTGGCCCATTTTTTCCGGCGTGATGCCGACAAATGCCAGGGTCTGCGCGGTGACGCTGCACAGACTGCCGCCCAATCCCATCAGGGCATAGGCGAGGACCAACGGGCCGCTGGCGGGTTGATCGATCTGCATCAGCACGACGATGCCAAGGCATTGCAGCAGCATGCCGACAATCAGCAACGGCCTGGGACCGGTCCGGTTGAAGCTGCGTTTGCCAAGCATGATCGCCACGCCCGAGGCCGCCGCCCAGGCCAGCATCAGCGCCCCGGTTTGCGCTGCACCGAAACCGAGGTCGTGCAGATACAACACGGCAATCATGTTGGTGCCGGTAAAGATGCCGGGCACAAACAGATAGATCAGCATCGCCAGGCGCAATGACGGGTTCTTGATCAATTGCAGATCAAGGACTGCACCCGGTTTGTTCCAGCCATCGCGCAGGTAGATCCACAAGGTGATGACGCTGAGCAGCAGGACACCGCCCGCGAGATGTCGGGTTGCGGGCGCACTCGCGAGACTCACGGCAATCAACAACAGACTCAGCGCGGAAACGGCCAGCAGCAGGCCGCGAGCGTCCAGTGTCGGGCGTGTGCTTGTTGCCTGATCCGCTTTCAACCAGAGCAGGCCCAGACCGAAAGCGAAAAGTGCCACCGGCATGTTCAGGTAGAAAATCCAGCGCCACGACAACGCCTCGACGATCAAGCCACCCGCCGCCGGCGACAGGGCCGGCACCATCAACGCCACCAGCAAAACCACACCGGTGAAGTGCGCGCGTTGTGTCGTCGGAAACTCTCGATAGGCCAAGGCCTGACCGACCGGAAGCAGCAACCCGCCACCCAGTCCTTGCAGCAGTCGCCAGCCGATCAGGCTTTCAATCGAGCTCGCCTGAGCGATGAGTCCGGAGGCGATCCCGAACAGCAAAAGCGAACCGAGGATCAGCCGCCGCTCGCCCACCCGTGCAGCCAGCCACACGCTCAACGGAATGATCAGCGTCAGCCCGAGCATGTAGGCGTTGGTGATCCAGGCCAGTTGCGTCACCGAGGCGTACAGCTGTGCAGCAATGTCCGGGTAGGCAATGCTGGCGGCGAACATGTTCAGCAGGTCGAGGGCGAACCCCATCAGATACACCAGCGCGACTTTCGAGCGATAGGCCATGGCAGCTTTCCTGTGATGAGGCGTGCAGGGTAGTGCGCTGGTGGCAATAGAAATACGCTGGTTTGGCTGCTAGTTTGTCAAAATTATTTTGACAGGGAGCGCTGTGAACATGGTCAGCCTGGATCGATTCGATACCTTCAAAGCCGTGGTCGAGGCCGGCTCGCTGACCGCCGCTGCCGACACGTTGGGGCAAACGCGGGCGGTGGTGAGCTTCAACCTCAAGCGCTTGGAAGAAGAGTTGGGCGTCACCTTGCTCACCCGCAACACCCGGCAACTGGCCCTGACCGATGCCGGCGAACGTTTTTATCGGCGCTGCCTGCGCACGCTGGACGAAGCGCGGCTTGCGATCGAGGAAGCACGTTCAGAGCACTCGCAGCTCAAGGGCACCCTGCGCATCACCACGACCGTGGAGTTCGCGCTGGCTCAGGTGGTGCCGGCGCTGGAAGTGTTTCGTCAGCAGCAGCCGCAACTGAACATTCACTTGTCCACATCTTCGACCCATGCCGATCTGATCTCCGAACGCTTTGACATGGCGATCCGCCTGGGCCGCATGTACGACTCCAATCTGCGGGCAGTGCAGTTGTCGACGTTCGAGGTATTTGCCGTGGCGGCGCCGGGGCTGGTCGAGCGATTTGTGCCGGTCGATACGCTGGCGGTGCTGGAGTCGATGCCGACGCTGGGGCATGGGCGAGTGCCGGAAATGACGGTCAGCGACCCGGCCGGCACCGAGCATATCTATCAGCCAAAACCGGGAACCACCGCCATCGTCGCCGACAACTCCGCGACCCTGCGTGCCTTTGCACTGACCGGGCAAGGCGTGGCGATTTTGCCGCAATGGCTGATTCAGGAAGACCTCGACGCCGGGCGATTACAGCGCTTGTTGCCGGATTACCGCTTCGCCCAGCAAGGCGTTTACGCGCTGTACCCGGACACCCGGCACCTGCCACTGAAAGTGCGGGCGTTCATTGATTTCATGAAGGGCTGGGGCTGAGTGTTGGCTGGCCTGGCCTCTTCGCGAGCAAGCCCGCTCCCACATTTGGAATGCATTCCCCTGTGGGAGCGGGCTTGCTCGCGAAAGCGTCAACTCGGTCTCAGAGCTTTGCGCGCAAGCCGAAGCGCTTCATCAACGTTAATTCCAGCAATCCTTTCGGTAACAACGTCGCCAGCAACGGCAATGCCCGGCTGCCATTGCCGATGCGGATCAGTCGCGGTGGCTTGCTCTGCTGCACAGCCTTGAGCAACTCGGCGGCGAAGTCGCTGGCCGGGGTCGGTTTGTCCTGCGAGGCCTTGGCCCGCGCCCGAATGCCTTCGCGTAACGGAAACCACGGCGATTGTTCGTTGATCAGTTGTTCGGCCTCATGCCCGGCATTCTTGGCGAAGCTCGATTGAATCGCCCCCGGCTGCACTTCCATCACGCGAATGCCGAACGGCGCCAGCTCCATGCGCAACGCATCGCTCAACGCATGCACCGCCGCTTTCGACGCGCAATAGGCGCCGGCAAATGGCGTGACCAGCACCCCGGAAACACTGCCGACATTCACCACCAGACCCTTGGCCCGGCGCAGCACCGGGAACAGCGCACGGGTCACGCCGACAATCGAAAACACGTTGGTTTCGAACTGGCGCTGCATGGCCGCAACACCGCCGTCGAGCAGCGGGCCCATGGCGCCGTAACCGGCATTGTTGATCAGCACGTCGAGGCCGCCGTGTTGCTGGTTGATCCGCTCGGCGAGTTGTTCCAGCGCTGCGTTGTCATTGACGTCGAGCTGCACCGCCGTGAACCCGGCCGCGCAGAGTGCCGCGACATCTTCAGCCTTGCGTGCACTGGCCGAGACCTCGTACCCGGCGCTTTTGAAGGCATCGGCGAGCGCGCGGCCGATGCCGCTGGAACAACCGGTAATCAACGCAACGGGCATGGCGCATTCCTTGTGCAAAAGTGTGGGGGAGGGGATCAGTCGGAGAAACTACCCTGCAATCGCTCGGCGCGAAACTCCAGGGTTTGCGGGCGATAACCGGGTCGCAGCGGTGGCAGCGGCAAACAGTCTTCCCAATTGCCGCCGGCCTGCAATTCGCCTGGGCCGCGATAGCGTGGGGCGGCGTATTGATTGTCGGCCAGGTTCACGGTGTCGCCCGGCGCGTACGCTGCGATGCGCCAGCGCAGTTCAGTCAGCGGCACGTCGTTGCCGTTGTTCATCTTGAGCAGCAGCGGCCGGTCGGCAGGGCATTGTTCGGGGGCATAGACGATGCGCAGTTCAAGGCGCGCCAGTTGCTTGACCTCGCGGTTGTCCAGCCACACCACCCACATCGCCACCAGCCCGAGGCCCACAGCGGCAGCCATCGACACCGGCAAGGCCTTGGCCGGGTAGCGCAACAGCAGGATCAGCCAGGTGATGACCAGCAAGACGCCGATGAACATGTTCGAACGCTCCTTGAACTCGTGATGACCATCCTACCGAAGGGGCGCCGGAATGGACATTCACGGATTGAGCGAAGGTGCCGTTGGTCGGAACTGTAATTTCTGACAGTGGCCGAACGAGCGCTGAGCTTGCTCAGATGCCCGAGGCAGAAAGACATGCCGGTCGCGCGGGGAGCGCGCTCCATGAGTTTGCACATCAATACGCCGAGGATGTCTGCAGTCGACCCGCGCGGCCTGACGGTCCGCACGGTCGACTATTGTCGGGTCATCGAGGGCGGCCCGGTCGAGCCACGGATCAACCGCGTCCTTCATGACCTCGCGGGGCGTGCGGTGAAGCAGTGGGATCCGCGGCTTTGGCTGTCACAGACCGGCGACCCGCTGACACCGGCCAACCTGGCGCAGGTGTTTGCTCTGGACGCCACGGCGATTCGTTCGGACAGCGTCGATGCCGGCACGCAAATCGAGCTCAAGGGATTCGCCACGCAAACGGTGTTCAGTTGGGACAGCCGCCAGACTCGCCGCCAGATCGAACACGATGACCTGCTGCGACCGGTCGCTATGTTCGAACAAGGGGCAAGCGAGCCTCGGCGTTGTGTCGAGCGCATGACCTACGGTCGTCCCGGCAGTGGGGATCAGTCGCGAAACCAGTACGGTCAGCTGATTCGTCATGACCATCCGGCGGGCAGCGTACTGTTCAACGGGTTTGCAATCAGCGGTCAGTGCACCGAAGACACCCGCCATTTCACTCTGGATCCGCTGACACCCGACTGGCCGGAGCTGGAAGCGGATCGTCTGCGGCTGCTGGAACCCGGCGCCGGTGCGACATCGCGGTGGCGCCATGGTGCGCTCGGCGATGTACTGGAGCAGACGGACGCCCGAGACAACCGACATACATTCGCGCTGACCGTCGATGGCCGCTTGCAGTTGAGGGGGGAGCCTGAACAGATCCTGATCAGCGATATTCACTACAACGCTTATGGCAGTATCGAGCAGGAAACCGCTGGCAACGGTGTGCAGACCACCCGCGTATATCGGCCCGAAGACGGTCGCCTGATGGTCCGTCGGGACGAAGACACTCGCGGTGGAGTGCTGCAACACTTGCGTTATGGATACGACAGGACTGGCAATGTCCTGAGTATCGAAGACAAGGCGCTGCCGATCCGTTACTTCGCCAACCAGCGCATCGAGCCGGTCAGCCGCTTTGTCTATGACAGTCTTTATCAGTTGATCATGGCGTCCGGCTGGGAAGCCGGGAGTGCCAGTCAGGGCCCACATTCGATGGGGCGCGTCGATCCGGCGGCTGTCAGTAACTATCAGCAGACTTACGATTATGATCCCTCCGGCAACCTGCGCAGGCTGACTCATGCAGGCGCACAAAGTCATGGGCGCAAACTGCAACCGGCGAGTTACAGCAACCGCGCTCTGCCTTATGACGACGCACCTCCCGACGACGCTCAAATCGAAGCCGCATACGACCGCAGAGGCAACCTGTTGCAGCTGGAACCGGGGCGGATACTGAACTGGAACCTGCGTAACCAACTGCAATCGGTCAGCCCGGTGGAGCGTGCCTCCCGGCTCAACGACCAAGAGGTCTATCTCTACGCGTCTGGCAGTCAACGAGTACGCAAGATCCGCTCATTACGAACCAACGCCCGCACCCTGGTTTCCGATGTGCGCTATTTACCTGGACTGGAATTGCGCACCGACAACGGCACCGGCGAACGGTTGCAGGTCATCATTGCCGACAACGCTCAAGTACAGCACTGGGAAAGCCCGCCACCTTCGGGAATCAACAATCGGTATCGATACCAACATGTCGATCATCTGGGTTCGGTCTGTCTGGAAACCGCCGCTGACGGTGCGATGATCAACCGCGAAAGGTTTCACCCTTTCGGTACCAGCGCATGGCGGGACGGCGAATTCAGCTGCAAATTCGTTCGTTACTCGGGCAAGGAGCGCGATGCCTCCGGGCTCGACTACTTTGGTCTGCGTTACTACATCCCATGGCTGCAACGCTGGTCCAGTGCGGACCCTGCCGGTCATGGCGACGGTGCCAACCTCTACCGAATGGTTCGCAACAATCCGCTCACCTTCACCGATGACGAGGGGGCGGTCACGCGTAGAAGGTTGGCCAACGGATTGTGGCAACCTGTTATCGCGACGGGGGCTGATCGAATGATGGCCGGGGCTCTGGAGGTGAAAAGCGGCGCACCTCGGCGCGGAGTGCCCGCTACAGGCAGCTCTGGCAACATCCGAAAGGCGCTGGAGGTTGGTGAGCTGGGCAGGATTGAAGTCAGTACCCAACTGCTGGACCCCGCTCCCGGACGTTACTCGAACGAAACCGTCGCGCAGTTGAGCCGCCGTAACGGTGGCGCAGAGTTTATTTTCAGTGTGGATCGCATGACTTATTCCGGTGCTGGCAGTGGGGAATTCAATGCTTTGCGGATCGTCGATATTCCCAATGGCGAGATCCCTGACCAGAACAACGCGGTATCCGGTTATTGGGCGCCTCAGGGTGGTTATGTCGATATTCCGCTGCATCCGACAGGCACTCAGCCGGACTATGTATTTACCCCCGGTTTCAGCGGTTGCTCACTGACGGTGGATCAACTCAACGACAACGTGCTTCGTGTCCGGCATGTGGAAGGCGGAAAGGAAAATGCCCAATACAACGATCTCTCCGAAGGCCACGGAATGGGGCAGGCCGCCGCCATGGAATATCAGGATTACGGTTATGCACCGGATGATCAGGGCCGTCAGGAAAACCTCACGACCGGTTTCGCTTTCATGAAGTACGACCGCAAACAGCAGCAATGGAACATCCATTATCAGACCATTCAGGGCTCCAGCGGAATCGAGCGTTACAGCCCTGGCAGCACCGGCTTTTTCAAGAAAACCAATGCATCGGTTTCGGTTTATCCACAGACACGTATCAGGAAAACCATGAGCCGGGCAGTCATTCCGAGTGACAGGCGCAAGACGGGCTGAAAAAAAGCCCCCGCCCAACCCGCTGCGGATAGGGGACGCAGCGGGCTGGACGGGGGCTTCTTGTTTTACGCAACGCTTACTGCGCGATGGTTTTCACCGACACGCCGCGTTCGATCGGAGTGGAGCGACCGTAGATGTCTTCGAAGCGCTCGATATCGTCTTCGCCCAGATACGAGCCCGACTGCACTTCGATGATTTCCAGCGGGATCTTGCCCGGGTTGCGCAGGCGATGCACCGAGGCGATCGGGATGTAGGTCGACTGGTTTTCAGTGAGCAGGAACACGTTCTCGTCGCAGGTCACTTCGGCAGTGCCGCTGACCACAATCCAGTGTTCGGCGCGGTGGTGGTGCATCTGCAGCGACAGGCACGCGCCCGGCTTGACCGAGATGTGCTTGACCTGGAAGCGCCCGCCCATGTCCACCGAGTCGTAGGAGCCCCACGGACGGTAGACTTCGCAGTGGTTCTGGGTTTCGCTGCGGCCCTGCTCGTTGAGCGTGTTGACCATCTGCTTGACGCCCTGAACCTTGTCCTTGTGGGCGATCATCATGGCGTCCTTGGTTTCGACCACCACGATGTTCTCCAGGCCGATCACCGACACCAGTTTGCCGTTGCCGTGGATCATGCAGTTCTTGCTGTCCTGGATCACCACATCGCCCTTGCTGACGTTGCCATTGGCGTCCTTCTCGTTGACTTCCCACAGCGACGACCAGCAGCCGACATCGCTCCAGCCGGCGGTCAGCGGCACCACGCAGGCGCGCTGGGTTTTTTCCATCACGGAGTAGTCGATGGAGTTGTCCGGGCAGCAGGCGAACGTGGCTTCGTCCAGTGTGACGGTGTCGGCATCCTGCTGGCTGCGCTCGAGGGTCAGCAGGCAGGTGTCGTAGATGTCCGGATCGTGCTTTTTCAGTTCTTCGAGGAAGCGGCTGGCGCGGAACAGGAACATGCCGCTGTTCCAGTAGTAACCGCCGGACTCGACGAACTCGGTAGCGCGTTTGACGTCGGGTTTTTCCACGAAGTGCGAGACGCGGCTCACGCCTTCGGGCAGCAGCGAATCACCGGTGGACTTGATGTAGCCGTAACCGGTTTCCGGTTTGGTGGCCGGCACGCCGAACAGCACCATCTCGCCATTTTCAGCGGCGACGGTGGCCAGGGCGAGGGCGCGTTGCAGGGCTTTCTGGTCTTCGAGGACGTGGTCCGCCGGCAGTACCAGCATCAGTTCGTCGCGACCTTCATTGACCAGCATCATCGCGGTCAGGGCCACGGCCGGTGCGGTGTTGCGGCCGAACGGTTCCATCAGGATCCGCTGGCATTCCAGATTGCGGCTGGCCAACTGCTCGTTGACGATGAAGCGGTGATCCTTGTTGCAGACCACGATCGGGGTGTCCATGCCTTCGAACACCAGACGCTCGAGGGTTTGCTGGAACAGCGTGTGTTCGCCGGTCAGGGCGAGGAACTGCTTGGGAAACTGCTTGCGCGAAAGCGGCCAAAGACGTGAACCGCTACCACCTGACAAGATCACCGGAATCATATTGTTTACTCCATAAAATCGATTTGTTTGGGCTTTTGTGGGAGGGGGCTTGCTCCCGAAGGCGGTGTTTCAGTGACATCAATGTTGAATGTCAGACCGCTTTCGCGAGCAAGCCCGCTCCCACAGGGGGAACTGCGTCAGTTCAGGAAAATTTGTTAGCGAGTCGACACCGGGCGTTTCACCCAGACTGGCGACAGGTTGCTGCCGTTGCCGGTGACGTACAGCACGGCTGCTTCACCGCGCTCCAGGGCAACCGGCTTCACATCGCCGACTTTCTTGTCGCCCTCGTACAGCGCCAGGCTGACTTTCACCGGGTTGATTTCACGCTCGCCACGGCCTTTGGCGGCCACGTTCGGCACCACGTCGGTCTTGCCGTCGGCGGTCTTCAGGGTCAGCGGCTTGTCGCTGAGGTTCTGCACGCGCACCAGGGATTTCTGCTTGTTCTTGAACGGCGGTTCTTCGATCAGTTGCGGTGCGCCGGACGCGTTGTTGACCAGGGTGTAGTAGTGGTCACCGGCGAGTTTGACCGGCAGGGTCTGGCTGCCGACCTTGGCGCTGTAGTCACCACCCGGCATGAAGCTGAAGTCGCTGCTGGCCAGCGGCGCGACGTCGCTCAGGTTGGTGCTGCCGACGGTGGCGCTGACTTCAGCGTTGCTGGCGTTGTAGACCCGTACGAAGGTCGAGCCTTTCGGTGCGGTCGGGCCGTACAGCGCGGCGTCACCACCGGCAAAGGCCTGGACCGACAGCACGCTCAGACCCGCGACCAGAGCGAAGCGTTTAGCGAGACGACGAGGAGTTGTAGTGAAAGTCATGGTGGACCTCTCTTTCAGTTTTGCGCCCGATCGGGCGTCTCGGATTTAGTGTTTACAGCTACGTTTTGTTGGCGCGCGCCGGCTTGTTTAAGCTCTGCGACCCACTGCGGGTCGGCGTCGCCGATTTCGTTGTTCACAGGCAGATATCGTTCAGGAAACTCCCAGATCAGCACCTGTGGCGGGCTGTTCTTGAAGTCATCGCTTTTCAGGTAGCTGAGCATCGGCAGGATCGGGCCGTGGCCGTCTTCTGCGTAGTTGACGACGTCGCTGTGCAGCGCTTGCTTGAGCGCACCGACGAAGTTCCAGTTGGGGTTGGCGCTGTAGCTGGTGCCGATCAGCGCGACCGGCACTTCGCTGTTGGCGAACAGCGCGTCGTCACCGGCAGGCTGCTCGGTGGCGGCCACGGTGTTGCGCTTTTGCAGCGGCTCTTTGGCCGGCATCAGGTTTTCGAACAGCGGATCCAGCGGCAGGAACAGACGCAGGTCGCCCTTGTGCGTGACCTTCTCCGCCGGCGTGGTGACGAAACGCTGCGGCTCGCCGCTGAGCGGGAACTTGTCGGCGATGGTTTTGGCCAGGGTGTTGGCGGCGATTTCCGCGCCTTCCGGGGTCCAGTGGGTGTCGGTGCGCAGGAACACTTGCTGACCGTTCTGCTTGGCCGTTTGCAGCGGGCCGAGCAGGTCGGGGGCGAGGATCTTGTCCGCCGCGACACGGGCGTGGAAGTCCTGATAGAGGTTGGCGTGGATGCTCGCCGGTTTCACTTCACCCAGGTGTTCCGGGTACAGGCGAACCTTGGCCGGCACGATCGCCATCACCAGTTTCACGCCTTTCTCTTTCAGGGTCTGGCGCACGCCTTCGACCAGCGCGTAGTTGCCTTGCAGGTTCAGCTCTTCGTTGACGATCGGGTTGAATTCCTCATCGCTGTACAACCACTGATCGCGACCGAGCACCACGCCCGGACGACCTTCGTTGAACAGTTTGAAATCCAGCGCGGCCCAGAGGTTGGTGCCCAGGCGCTTGATCGGGAATTCATCGTCGTAGTGGGTTTCCACGGCTTTGGTCCAGCGACCGTTGAGCACCGTCGCGTCGGCGTTGGTACTGAAGCCGAAGAAGCTGCGCACCGACCACAGACCAAGCACCAGCAGGGTCACCAGAAACAGTGCGACGTAGAAGATGCGTAATGAGCGGGTCATGTCAGATCCCTCAGAACTGGAAGTAAAGGAACGGCGAGAAGCTTTGCGCCGAGAGTTTGAGAATCGAGGCGATGAACAGCAGCAGGATCAGCCCGCGCATCACGTAGCGCGACCAGTCCGCCGTCCAGTACGCCGGTTGCACCTGGGCTTCGACGCCGACGGTGTAGCCAGGCTCGTGGATGCTTGCCGGGTTTTCGCCAGGCGCTGCCTTGATCAGGCCCGGTTGCGCACCGGCAGGGCCGTCGCTTTTGACGTTGACCACAGGTTTGGTCTTCACCGGTGGCTGGTTGGTGTACAGATCACGCAGACCGAAGAACGCCAGGGTCACGTAAGCCACCACCAGGGTCGCCACTTGCAGACCGGTCAGGCTGGCGCGGTTGAGTTCCGAGAGCGACCAGTCGCCGAAACTGAACATCGCGCCATACATGCGGCCGGCGACGTGCAGGTTCTCGGCGCGGAAGATCACCCAGCCCATGACGACCAACAGGAAGGTCAGCGCCCAGCGGATCGGGTTGAGGCTGCGCGGCGAGGTGTTGAGGCCGAGCATTTTTTCGATCGCCAGCCACATGCCGTGCCAGGCACCCCAGACGATGTAGGTGATGTTCGCGCCGTGCCACAGACCACCGAGCAGCATGGTCAGGAACAGGTTGCGATAGGTCATCAGCGTGCCTTTACGGTTGCCGCCGAGGGTGATGTAGAGGTAGTCACGCAGCCAGGTCGACAGGCTGATGTGCCAGCGGCGCCAGAACTCGGTGATCGACTGGCTGATGTACGGCTGCTTGAAGTTTTCCATGAAGCGGAAACCCATCATCAGGCCCAGGCCGATGGCCATGTCGCTGTAACCGGAGAAGTCGAAATACAGCTGCGCGGTGTAGGCCAGCGCACCGAGCCAGGCATCGCCCGTGGTCGGGTTTTGCAGGGCGAAGCAATGGTCGGCGACCACAGCCAGGGTGTCGGCGATGAAGACCTTTTTGATGAAACCCTGCATGAACCGCGTGCAGCCCTCGGAGAATTTGTCGAGGGTGTGGGTGCGGTTGTTGAACTGGTCGGCCAGGTCACGAAAGCGCAGCACAGGACCTGCGATCAGGTGCGGGAAGATCGCCACGAACGCCGCGAAGTCGATCAGGTTGCGGGTGGCCGGGGTGTCGCCGCGATAGACGTCGATGATGTAGCTGATCGACTCGAAGATGTAGAACGAGATACCGATCGGCAGCAGCACATGGGTCAGGATGAACGGCTCGAGACCGAACGAGGTCATGATCGCGTTGATGCTGTCCACGCCGAAGTTGGCGTACTTGAAGTAGCCGAGGATGCACAGGTCCACCGCCACGCCGAGCAACAGCCAGCGCTGGGCCGGTTTGCTGCGCACGCCGGCGGCACCGACTTTCAGGCCGATCCAGTAGTTCCACAGGGTGACGCCGGCGAACAGCGCCAGGAAGTCCACCCGCCACCACGCATAGAACACGTAGCTGGCGATCAACAGCAGCAGGTTGCGATAGCGTTGCCCGCTCAGGTAGTACAAGCCGAGAAAGATCGGCAAGAACAGAAACAGGAACACGTTGGATGAAAATACCATCCCGATCTCTCCATGTTTGAACCAACAGTCAAGGGCCAAAGCCCCCCCAAACCCCCCGTGGTGTTGGAGGGGTGAAACGGTGTTTCTTCGAAGGTTGTGGGTGGCCTTGCGACCGTAGCCCTCACCCCCCGCCCTCTCCCGGAGGGAGAGGGAGCCTGATCTCGGTTGTTGCCAAAATTGAGATCGGCTCGGTCTTTCCTATTGCAGCCAATGGCCCCTTGTTTCGATCGCTTTCAAAACCTGAGAACCACTCGGTAGCTCAGGTCGGCGGATCTCTCAAAAGCACCTCGGTCAGTCCCCTCTCCCTCCGGGCGGTCCGACGTTTCGGGAGGGTTAGGGTGAGGGGCTTTTGCCTTTCGCTTTTCACGATCCCTTGTTGCCCTTTTCATGGGACGGGTCGTAGACCTTGGTCAGGTCGCCACCCAGTCGGAAGGTCTTGAACGGCTGCATCCCGTGCTTCTTCTCCAGCACATCCGGCGAACAGGTGTAGAGGGTGCAGAACGGTTCGAGCCAGGCGAATTTCATGTCCTCTTTCAGATCGGTCATGTCCTGCTCTTTGCCGTTCTTCTTCTCGAACTGATCCGGGTCTTTCACCCCGGCCAGCACCCGGTCACCCAGACGCTTCAGCGCGCCGTTGTTTTCCTGACGCAGATCGACACCGTTGACCTGGGCAAAACTGGCGATCATCGCCAGCGGCGGCAGGGCGTAGTTGTGGTAGGCGAGGGCGCGTTGCTGGCGCTTGAGTTCGTTGGGCAGGTAACCGTCGGCATCGATCTGGTTGACGCCGACCTTGTATTCCTTGACCGCCCAATCGAACAGGTCGCGGCGGTTGGTGGCGATGGACGTCGCCATCACTGACCACGCCGCCCAGTACGAGTGGTTGTTGGTTTTTTCCAGCGGCAGGTTGTCCCAGTCGCTGACCACCTGATCGGCCATTTTGCTGAACCAGGCTTCGATCAACTGCGCTTCCTGCTGGTGCTGCGCCAGTGGATGGGAGTCGGAGAACTTCAGGCGAATGTACGAAGAGGCCATGCTGCCCAACGCCCATTTGCGCATCGACTTGCCGGTGTGGTTGAAGTCCTTGGACATCAACGCGTCGGCCTTGGCCCACGCCGTCAACCAGTTGAGCGTGCAATCGAGCTGTTCCGGACGACCGTCGCGCATGAACTGCATCACCCGTTTGGCGGTGCCGCGCTCCAGCGTGGTGATGTCTTTGGTGGTGTCGCGGAAGGCTTTTTCCGACTGCACGTTCAGCGTCGCGCGAGCCTTGTCAGAGCCTTCGTATTTGCTGCGAAATTGCAGCGGGCCGGTGTAGGGCGCCGGCATCGCGTCGCAGCCTTCGCTCTTGTCGCCGGTCTTGAATTTATCCACAGCGGCGAAGTAGCCCTGAGGCGGACGCAATGGCGCGGCGGCCTGAGTGGCCCCGGCGAACATCGCCAGTGTCAGCAGGGAAGGCGCAAGCAGGTGTTTGATCGTTCGGTTTCGCATGGCAGACCTCATTGCCCGACCTGAGCAGTTTATTGCCCAGCACCCGGGAATACGTTGCGTTTGCAGATTTTCGCTTCGACTTTCTGTGGCGCGGTGCCCGCATCCGGGCCCTGGACTTCGACGGCCAGCAGGTTCTGCGAGGCCCAGTCTTCGTCCGTGCGCAATTCAAAGGCGAAACGACCGTCGGTGTCGGAGGTTTCCGGTTTCTCGATCTTGATGTCCTCGTGGCGACCGTTCATGTACCAGAGGGTGGCTTGCAGTTTTTTCACCGAGGTGTCGGCGAAGCGGATGTCGACCTGATGGCCGCTGTTCTGCAGGTTGAGGTTCTTGCTGTTGACCAGCAGTTCCTGTTTGCCGCCGGGCTTGAGCGTGGTGCTGGCGGACATTTGGGTTTCCTTGCCTTCGCAACCGTTATCCAGCAGCGCCATCATCTGGCGGTAGATGGTTTCCTGGTCGAGGCGATACAGCGGCGAGAATTCCCAGATAAGGATTTTCGGCGGCGTCTTCTGGAATTCGTCGCTGCCCAGGTACTGCAGCATCGAACCTTCCAGACCGCCGCCGGGGAAGGCAACGTTGAGGATGTCGGCGCCGATGGCTTCTTCGAGGAAGCCTGCGAAGTTGTAGTTCTTGCCGCTGTGGGAGGTCCCTACGAGAGTGATCTGCGGGTTGCCGGAATCGCCGAACAGATCGCCGTCACCGGCTTCACCTTTCGGCTCGGTGGTGAACTGATCCATGTACTGGATCGCGTAACTGGTACCGCACAGTTGCCCGGCCATGTTGTGCAGGGTGCCGGTCTTGCCCATGCGTCCGGAGCGTTTGGTCTCGAACTCACGCTTGGGAATGTCGGCGAAGGCCGGGATCTGCTTGACCTTCTCGGCGACGATTTTTGCCGTGCGCTGCGCACCGTATGGCGTCCAGTGCTGGTCACCGCGGAAGTAGAAGTCGTGGGCGGGCAGGGTGTCCGGCAGCGATTCGTTGGTCAGTGGCGACAGGTCCGGCACCACGTAACCCATTTGGGCGAAACGGCCGAGCATGGTCTTGTAGTTGCCCAGCGCTTTCTCGTAATCGAACGCGGCTTTTTCTGCCGGATTGAGCTTGTTGCGATTCACCAGACCACGGGTCGGCTGGTAGACAATCACCAGTTCGACACCTTTGGCCTTGAACGCATCGTGCAGCTGTTGCAGGCGTTTGTAGCCGGCCGGGGTGGTGTTGAACTCGGTGCGCAGGTCTTCCTGGGTCCGGAACAACCAATCGCCCTGGGCCTGCACCAGTGTGGTGAAGTTCTGCTGATAGCGCGTGGTGTAGTTCTTCGCGTCATGGGCGGCGGGGCACAGGCTGCAGCAGGGTTCGGCCGTGAACTTCGGCGGCTGGACTTCATCCGCGCGCACGCCGTTGCTGGCCGCCAGAATGCCTACGGTCAGGGCCGACAGGCTGAGTAATTTGATCAGGTGTGGGTGCATAAAATTATCCTCAGTCCCGCATTTCGGTCTGGCGTTCGACAGGGTCGATCAGCACGGCTTTCTGCTGGCGCACCAGCAGGTCGAGAATTTCATCCTGACGGTCACCCAGGACGCCGTTGAAGCTGATGCCGCTGGATTTGGTCGGCGCCAGCATCGACACGCGGTACAACTCGACGCTCAGCGGCGAGTCGATGGCCATCGGGCCGCTGCCGTTGGCCGCCAGTTCTCCGCCGACCACGATCAGCGAAACCTGGGCGTCGAACGGGTCGAGCTTGATGTCGCGGTCGGTATCGGTCAGGTCCTTGATGTGGCCGTAGACACCGGTCAGGCCGTTGGCCATGGCGATGTTTTCGTAAAGGCGGATGTTCACGCTGTTACGAATGCGGATGCCGTGGCGCTTGTTGCTGATGACCTTGTTGCCCCACAGCAGGTTGTCGGCGGACTCGTAAAGCGTGATGCCGTCGGTGTGGTTCTTGTAGATCTCGTTGTAGGCGACGATGTTGTTCACGCTGTTACGGTCGATCACCAGTCCCGAGAGGTGGTTGTCGAAACTCTTGTTGTTGAAGATGAAGCTGTCGTTCACCTCACGGGAAATGATGATCCCGTGCTTCTTCTTCGTCCCATGGACGGTGTTCTCGGCAATGATCAGGCCGTGGGAACGGTCGTGGGGGTCGATGCCGTAGACGATGTTGTCCTTGTAGGTGTTGCCCTTGACCACAAAGTCGCGGGTCTCGTAGCAGTAGAAGCCGTACCACATGTCCGAGAACTCGGAACCGACGATCCAGCCGGTCGGCTCGGGACGCTTGAGCACCTTGGCCATGTTCGGCGTGTACTGGGAAATACTCACCCCGTACGACTTACTGTTGGCGTAGCCGAAGCTGGCCATCTTGCTGTTGACGATGTAAGTCTCGGTGCCGCCCCAGGCCAGCAGAAACGGGCGGAATTCCTTCGGCGAACGGAAGGTCGCCGGGCCGTTGTCCTTCTCGCGCCAGCCAGTGACTTTGGTGTCACGCACAAACAACTGACCGTCGTTGACCAGAAACGAACCGGCCTCTTGCGACAGGCGCAGTTCCTGGGTCTGGCCGTCGATGTCGAGAATGCCTTTGCGGCCCACCACGATGGGCAATTTCGCCAGATACACGCCCGGCGAGGTTTCACTGAAGTACTGCTTGGGCAGTTTCTGCGCCAGGTCCTTCAGGTTCATGTAGCCGTCGTCGACGAAGATCGCCTGCGGGATGCCGTGCTGACGCACCACCCATTCGGCCATCTTGTTGTCGCCGCCGATGAAGTCCTTCAGGGCGTCTTCCTGCATCATCCGGCGCACGCTGATCTTGCCCGGTTTGCTGCGCACGATTTTCGCGGCAGCGGCCTCGGCGGTGAAGCCGGAGAGGTCGGGCAGTTTCGGCTTGGCCAGTTCCAGCGCCTCGGTCGGGGCGCTGCTGACGGTGTAGGTCTTGGCCTGTTGCAGTTCCTTGGCGATGGTGACCGGCTTGCCTGGCTGAGGGGCCGCCGGTTCGACCGTGGCGAAGGCGCCAGTCGAGGCCAGCAACAGGGCGCCGGCCAACAGGCTGAGCGAGCCTTTCCTTGGGTTGTTCATGTCGGGCACTCCCTTCGCGGTTTGCATCAGAAGCGCCAGATCACGTCGATGAACGCGCGGTGCATGTACGAATCGACCTGGCTGCCATAGGCATCACCCGGCTTGAACACACCGCCACGCAAACGCACCAGCGCCGAAGGCTCGTCGATCGACTGGCTCAGCGCCGCCGGCAGCAGGCCCTGCTTGAAGTACTTGGTGACCACCAGATCCATTTCCTGGCCCAGATCCTTGTTGCCGTCCTGCAGTGGCAGGGAGGTGCTGGAAAGGATCGCGCCGGTCACGTCGTCGGTGTTGTTTTCCACGGCGTTGATGCCGTTGCTGCCCACCGGTTTGTTGCCGTCCACGCGCCAGAACTTGTGGTAGATCAGGCTGGCGTCGTACTGGTCGTTGAGCATCCAGGAACCGAACAGGGTGGCGGTCTGCATGTTGTTCATTTCGCCACGGAAAGCCTCGCCGAAACGGTGCACCCGCGAGCGAGTACCGGTGTAGTTCGAGCGGTTGCTTTCCAGGCCGTTCTGTTGGTAATCGGCACTGGCGCGGGCATAGGCCGCACCGACCTGCCACTGCGGATCGAGGCGCAGGCGCACGCCGATGTCGGTGGCCCAGCCGTTGATGTCTTCGCTGCGCTTGGCCTGTGCCGGGCGGGTACCGTCGGCGTTCAGCGGGTTGACCGTGTCGCGGTCGCCGCTCATGCCGGTGATGCTGCCCCAGTAGTTGACGGTGTTGGTGTTGCGCCAGTTGTAGGCGTCGCTGTCGGCGGTCAGACCGAGCCAGCTGATGTCGCCGTTCTGGGTTTTGTCGAGGGTGTCGCGGGGCACGCCCGGTTCGGCGTAATCGAGTTTGCCGTCATCGTGGGTGTGATGGCCGCGTATGCCGACCCAGTTGCCCGGTGTCCACTGATACGCCGCATCGGCGTAGGCGTGCAGGCGATCCTTGTCTTTCGGTGCCAGCTCTTTCAGATCGGTGCGGTATTCGCTGAAGCGCTCGGCGACACCGGCATTGGCACGCAGCAGGGTGGTGTCGAAGGTCCAGTTCAGCGCTTCGATGTTGGTGTCGCGCCACTGGCCGTCGTCGTTGCGCAGGCGCTGGCGACCGAACTTGAGGATCTCGCCGGGGTAGGGCGTCAGGCCGCTGTAGCCGACCCAGAACTCGCGCATCGCCAGGTAGTTTTTCTTGGTCTTGCGGTCGCCGTTGTCGGTGGTTTCGGCGCCGTCGGACTGTTGCAGGGTGTCGGTCTCGATGATGTCGGTCGAGGTCACGGCCTGCCCCATGGCGTAGGCGCTCCAGGCGCCGCTTTCGCCGTAGACCCAGGGGCGCAGATCCAGGCCCACACCGTTGACGTCGCCACCCGGGGCGGTGCCGAGGTCGCGGTCGTCTTCAGACTGGCCAGTGATCTTCACTTCGAGGCCGAAGTTCTTGGTTTCGGTCATCGCGGCCAGTGTCGGGCAAGACCAGATCAGCGCGAACGAAAGGCCAATGCCGGCCTTCACGAATGGATTCAACTTCATAATTTTTCCTCGCCGTCTTCTTCTTGCAGGGCGTGCAGTTGCATTGCGTTCGGGTTCAGGGCGCCACGGCTGGCCTGTTCCTGTTGCAACAGGCGCTGGGCTTCGGCCAGGCGCTCGGGGGGCAATTGCGCCGCGAGGGTGGTCGCCAGCTCATCGGCTTGCGGGGTGTTCTGCGCCTTGGCCAATTGGCTGAACACATAGGCGTTGAGCGGATCGGGTTTGGTGCCCTTGCCCTGGGAAAACAGCTGGGCGATGGCGAAGTCGGCGCTGTTCTGGCCGTTGCGCGCAGCGGTCAGCAGGTGGTCGAGAGCCTTCTGCGGATAGACCTTGCCCAGGTAGCCACGGCGGTAGATCTGGCCCAGGTAGTAGTCGGCGGCGACTTCGCGGCCAACGGCTTTCTGGAAATGTTCCTCGGCGACTTTCGCGTCGGCCGGTACCAGTTTGCCTTCGTAGTAGAGCTTGCCCAGCAACAGTTCGGCACGGGGCTGGTCGGCGGCGCGGCCGTTGTCCAGGTACTTCATCATCTGATCGACGTCGCCCAGTTCCGGGAAGTCGTAGAGCAATTGCGCCAGCGTCACCCACGATGCCGGGTAGCCCGGAGCGATCGGCTCGAGCAGCGCCTGTGCAGTCTTTTCGTCGGTCTTGCCGAGGGTCGAATCGGCAAGCACACGGGCAACGGAGTCCACACGCTGGGCCGTGACGCTGCCACGGCTGTAAGCGGCCTGCATTTGCTTGATCAGTTCGGCTTGCTGGTCTGGCTGGGCACGTTTCTGATAGACCGTGGCCAGTTCGACGTAGCAGATGTCGGTGGTGTGGAGCGCGGCCTTGCAGATCTTTTCCACGTCATCCAGATGTTGGTCGTAAGTGCCCTGGGTGCGATACAGCAGCACCTGCGCCAGACCCGCTTCCGGATAGCCCGACTTGCGCCACTGGTCGATCTGCTGCTGGGCGTTGATGTTCGGGAAACTGTGCGGGTATTGCAGGTACAGCATCGCGAGCGGGATCAGCGTGTTGCCTTCGCCACTGGCGGCGGCTTTCTTCAGCAGGGTTTCGGCCTCGTGATGTTCGGCTTCGGTGGAGCCGGGCTTGGCCACCAGCAAGCGACCGAGTCGGGCCTGGGCGCGCGGCGAAACACTGGCGGCGGCGCGGTAGGTGGCTTCGGCCTGTTTCATCTGTTGCGGGTCGCGGCTGTCGACCTGAATATCGGCGAGGCCGACCTGGGCTTCGCTGTAACCCAGGTCGGCCAGCGCACGGTAGTTCTGCGCGGCGGTCGCGGTGTCACCGCGCTTGAGCGCTTCGTTGGCCAGACGCTGGTCGGGCAGGCCGGCGCAACCGGCCAGAGACACTGCTAATGCAACTGCACACAGAGGACCCATGTGGGAGCGGGCTTGCTCGCGAAGGCGGTGTGTCAGCCCACACTGATTCTGAATGTTGAACCGCATTCGCGAGCAAGCCCGCTCCCACAAGGGCTGCGGCGTGTTCAAAAGAGTAGGAGTAGTCACAGGCATGTCCTCGACTTAAAGACCGGCAGCCATGGCTTTGTCGATCAGCCAGTTCAGGTTCGGGCCACGGTCGCTGTTCACTTCCACCGGACGGCCGGCAAAGGTGCTGTCCAGCGGCTCGTCCGGCTGGATCTGCACGCGGATATCGGAGGACAGGTCAGCGCTTTTCAGGCTGGTGCTGCTGATGATCTTGCCGGTGCGGGTCTTGTCTTCGCCGGCGATCTGGAAGCTCACGGGTGTACCCGGGCGCACGTCGCCGAACTGGCGATAGGAGAAGCGTGCATCGACGGTGGCCTGGGTGTTGCGCGGTACCAGGGTGAAGATCACATCGCCCTTGCTCGCGTATTGACCGTCAGCCACCAGTTGCTGAGCCACGGTGCAATCGCACGGCGAGGTGAGGGTGCCGGTCATTTGCTTGCCGAACAGTTCTTCAACCTTGGCCGGTTGCAACTGGTCTTCATCCAGATGGCCCTTGAGCACGTCGAGCATGCTGGTGCTGAAAGTCGCCAGCGGTGCGCCCTTGGCGGCGACGCCGTCGGACTTCACCAGGCTCTGCACGGTGCCGTCGCGAGGCATGGTGATGTTCATCCCCGGCACGCTGACCAGGCCGGCCTGCGCGTGGCTGACGAAGTACATGCTGTACACCGATTTGAAAACGAAACCCGCCGCCACGAGGCCGATCGCGAAGATACCGGCACTGAAGGTCACGGCTTTCAGACGCCCGAACGGGGTCATGCCGTGGCCGCCGTCCTTGGCCTTGCGCGCCTTGGTGAAGTTGTCGCGCTGCAGGGTTGCCAGCACTTCGCCGATGGTGACGATGTCGCCGGCCAGGTGCGAAGTGATCAGGTGGCGCAGGGTGGAAATGTCCTGCGGTTCGAGGTTCTGGAACTGGCAGCCGGCGCGGCCGGTCTGGCGGTCGTAGGAACGCACTTGCAGCTCAACATCCATGGCGATGCCGAGGTTGTCGATGACGAATTGCAGGCGCGCCTTGTACACCTGGCCGACGGTCAGTGGCAGTTGCCCGGCGTTGAACGCCAGACCACCGGCGGACAGGTCGATGACCCGAGCTTCGACCGGTGTGCGGTCAGGGCCGAAGAATCGCAGTTTGGCCGGGATTTTCACTCGGGCGTGCTGACGCTGGGCTTCGGATTCATGCACTACGTTGACGTTGACGGCGGTATTCATGGGGGCGATTTCCTTGTTAATTCAAGAGGGGCAGGTCAGACCATCATCAGCAGCACGGCGACGAAAATGCTGCCGGCGGAGAAGGTCATGGTCCGAGACGACCAGGTGTTGAACCAACGTTGAAAGCTGGCGAGATCACGGGTCAGGGAAGTGGGCTGGCGAGTCCAGGATTGTTGGTCGAGGCGGAAGAACACGTAGATCTTCACCAGCGCGCCGACGATCTGGTTGTAATAGAGAATCACCGGGTAGGCCGGGCCGATACGGTGGCCGGAGCACGACAGCAGCAGCGTCAGAATCAGGCGGGTGATGCCGATCCACAGCAGGTACGCGAGGATGAACGCGCCGCCGTACTTGAAGCTGGCGATGATCGCTACGGTCAGGCCGAGCAGCGAGGTCCACATCGATACGCGCTGGTCGAACAGCACCACCGAGGTAAAGGCGCCGAGGCGTTTCACACCCAGGCCCAGCGCCCGGGAGTTCTGCCGCAGGTTGTTGCCGTACCAGCGGAACATCAGTTTGCGACTGGCCTTGATGAAGCTCTTTTCCGGTGGGTGTTCAACGGTGTTGATCGCGGCGTCCGGCACGTAGAAGGTGTCGTAGCCCAGGCGCATCAGGCTGAACCAGCTCGACTTGTCGTCGCCGGTCAGGAACTTGAAACGGCCCAGGCGCCAGTGTTGCAGCGAGTCGCTTTCGACGTCGGCGATGAAGTCCGGGTTGGTGACCACGGAAGCACGGAACACCGACATCCGGCCGGTCATGGTCAGCACGCGCTTGGACAGGGCCATCGAGCACATGTTGATGTGGCGCTGGGCGAAACGCAGCTTGTGCCACTCGCTCATGATGTAGCCGCCGCGCACTTCGCAGAATTCGTTGGTGGTCAGGCCGCCGACGTTGCCGAACATCTGGAACCACGGCACGGTCTTGCGCACCACGCCTTCGCCGAGCACGGTGTCGCCGTCGATAACGGCAACCACGGCGCGGTCGTCCGGCAGGTGACGGGAGATCGCACGGAAGCCATAAGCCAGGCCATCGCGTTTGCCGGTGCCGGGAATGCGCACGAAGTCGAGTTTGACCCGGTCCGGTGGATTCATCCGTGCCCACAGCGCCTTGACCAGCAGCTCGTCGGACATTTCGACGATGGAGCAGACCACGGTGGTCGGCAGTTCGCAGTCGATGGCTTCGCGGATCACCGAGCTGTAGACCTGCGCGGTGGTCAACGCGTCGATGCGAAAACTGGTGACCATCAGAAACACATGGGACGGGTCCGCCGCCTTACCCAGCTTGCGAACCTTGCGGCGCAGGTGCGGGTAGACGATGTAGAGAAAAATCATGCCGCGCACAAAGTGCGTGGCACCCATCGAGTAGCGCCAGATACCCACGGCGCCAATCAGGAAAATGAAGTCCTTCGACTCGGAGTCGAATGTGGACACGGGCAGCATCAGGGCCAGGCCCATCAGCAGGCTCAGAAACAAAAGCCAGCCGGCGGATTGCAGAAAAAAATGTGTGAGCTTGGACATGACCGTCATCCGAAGGTGATGGGGGCTTCAGGCCGCCCGCCGATTCACGGCGTGCGGCCTGAAGCTCGAGGCTTGCTGCTGCGTTACCAGCAGATCCCTTCGGTGCGGCTACCGGCACTGGTGGCCTTGGACATGAAGCCCACCAGGTCGATCACCTGCTTGCCGTGCGGCGCTTCTTCGGCCAGGGCGCGGAACTTCTCGTCGCGGTTGCCGAGGATGATCACGTCGGAGTTGTCGATCACCGAATCGAAGTCCGCATTGAGCAGGGACGACACGTGGGGGATCTTCGACTCGATGTAATCCTTGTTCGCGCCGTGGACACGGGCGTACTGGACGTTGCTGTCGTAGATGCTCAGGTCGTAACCCTTGCCGATCAGCATCTCGGCCAATTCCACCAGCGGGCTTTCGCGCAGGTCGTCGGTGCCGGCCTTGAAGCTCAGGCCCAGCAGGGCGACTTTGCGTTTGTCATGGCTTTCAACGATGTCGAAGGCGTTCTGCACTTGCGATTCGTTGCTGCGCATCAGCGAGTTGAGCAGCGGCGCTTCGACGTCCAGGGAGCCGGCGCGGTAGGTCAGGGCGCGCACGTCTTTGGGCAGGCACGAACCGCCGAAAGCGAAGCCCGGACGCATGTAGTACTGGGACAGGTTGAGGGTCTTGTCCTGGCAGACCACGTCCATCACCTCACGGCCATCGACGCCCACCGCTTTGGCGATGTTGCCGATCTCGTTGGCGAAGGTCACTTTGGTCGCGTGCCAGACGTTGCAGGTGTACTTGATCATCTCGGCGACGGCGATGTCCTTGCGGATGATCGGTGCGTCGAGTTCTTCGTACAGCGATTGCAGAACGTCACCCGAGGCCTTGTCGAACTCGCCGATGACGGTCATCGGTGGCAGGTCGTAGTCGGCGATCGCGGTGGACTCACGCAGGAACTCAGGGTTGACCGCCACGCCGAAATCGACGCCGGCCTTCTTGCCGGAGCAGTCTTCGAGGATCGGGATGACAACGTTTGCCACGGTGCCCGGCAGCACGGTGCTGCGCACCACGATGGTGTGGCGGGTGGATTTTTCACGCAGGACAAAACCGATCTCGCGGCACACCGCTTCGATGTAGTTCAGCTCCAGGTCGCCGTTCTTCTTGCTCGGCGTGCCGACGCAGATCATCGACAGGTCGGTGTCACGAATCGCTTCGGCGAAGTTGGTCGTGCCGCGCAGACGACCGGTCTCGATCCCTTGCGCCAGCAACTCGCCCAGGCCCGGTTCGACAATGGGGGATTTGCCAGCGTTGATCATGTCGATCTTGTCTTTGGCAACATCGACGCCAACCACGTCATGGCCCCGTGCAGACAGGCAACCGGCACACACTGCGCCGACGTAACCCAAACCAAATATGCTGATGCGCATCGCAATTACCTCTGTATATATCAGGCCGTTAGAGGGCCGGAGTTAATGGTGTTCAGCGGTTTTAGTGCACTCGAAAGTGTGACTTGCAGGCGTCACAATGCCGTGTGCAGGCATACTAAGTTTCGAGTGTCTAAATAAGTGCACTCAAGATGTGCGCAACCAGGCCTTGTTGTTGTGACGTGCCCCGTTATGCAGCTGATCCTCTGGCAAGAGGACTCTTGTGCAATCTCGTTTTGCGCGCCCGATGCCAGGCGCAGGCCTGTAGATCGGGCGGTTGGGTGCTCAGGCGAGCACGTTTATAAGGGCGCGGCCTTGGCCTTGTAGGGGATATTGATGGTGCGTATCTCCTGTCCTTCGATAGTTGTCCAGAGTTGTTATCCATGCAGGCAAGTTGCTGTGACAACTTGGTTACATGGTTTCAGTCTCTGAGTAAGTTATCTCGTACAAGCTCGGCGATAATCGTTACCGGTGGTATGAGCTATGCATTTGGACATAGTTCCAGTCCGCCCATCGCGAATTCTGAAATTTCTTGAAATATTGAGAAAGATGGCACTGCTCTCATATTGATAGCACTTTCCATTTCGCCCTTTATTAATAGGCAGATAATCGCGTTAGATGGTTTTGTGCCACTACTCTGAAAAAAATCAGGTGCCACTACTGAAAAAAATGACATCTGTCGAGTGAAAGAAAAGATAGAAATGAGGGTGCTGTTTTTATGGCGCCAATAAGTCGGCGAAAAGGAGGGAGGTTTTTTTGACGTCGTGCGAGGTGCACGACTCTCTCTATAAAGAGTCGTGCAGAAGTGCATGCTTTATTCCGGTGCGTGGTCGCGCAGGAACACCAGATTGTCCGGTTTGGACTGTTCGGCGCTGTAGCGATAACCCTGCACATCGAACTGTTTGAGGGCCGCCGGATCGTTGATGCGTTCCTGGATCACGAAGCGGCTCATCAGGCCTCGGGCTTTCTTGGCGTAGAAGCTGATGATCTTGTACTGGCCGTTCTTCAGGTCCTTGAACTCGGTGTTGATGATCCGCGCGTTCAGGGCCGTGCGCTTGACCGCCGAGAAGTACTCGTTGGACGCCAGGTTCAACAGCACGTCGTCGCCCTGATCGGCCAGCGCTTCGTTCAGCCATTCGCTGATGCGTGTGCCCCAGAAGGCGTACAAGTCCTTGCCCCGGGCGTTGGCCAGTCTGGTGCCCATTTCCAGGCGATACGGCTGCATCAGATCGAGCGGGCGCAGCAGGCCGTAAAGGCCGGAGAGCATGCGCAGGTGCTGTTGCGCGTAGTCGAAATCGGCTTCGCTGAAGCTCTGGGCGTCGAGTCCGGTGTAGACGTCGCCCTTGAAGGCCAGCAGCGCCTGCTTGGCGTTTTCCGGCGTGAACGCCGGTGTCCAGCTGCCGAAACGCGCGGCGTTCAGGCCGCCGATCTTGTCGGAGACGTGCATCAGTTCGCTGATCTGCGCCGGGCTCAGTTCGCGCAATTGCTGGATCAGCTCCTGGGAATGGTCGAGGTATTGCGGCTGGGTGAAGCGCTGGGTCGCCGGCGGTGTTTCATAATCGAGGGTCTTGGCGGGGGAAATCACCATCAGCATGAAGTCGTCTCCTTTAATCGTGGGGGCGATTCTAGGGGGTTGGGGCGCATGACTCCAGCTATCGCGTCCATAGGTGATCGGCGGTTTACGAGCCGGATCGGCTATAGTGCCGCGCGGGTTTTGTTATGGAGACACCCTTTGCGCATTGTTCTTTTTTTCACCGCGTGGCTGTTGAGCGTCGGGGCCATGGCGGCACCGGGCGATATCGCCACGCTGGATCGCAGCACCTGGCCGGAGAAACTCGACAACCCGACCCTGTTCGACGTCGCCTCTCGGGCGGAAGTCCTGATGTTCGCCCGGGGCCTGCTGGGCAGCGAAGCGCTGGATGAGGCCGCGCTGGCCCAGCGTCTGGGGCTGCGCACGGTTAACCTGGACGCAATCAACAGCCTGCGTGAGCGTCTGTGGCAGCGTTTGCTGACCAGCTACAACTACGCCCAGCAGAGCTGCGATCAGGACGCTTCCTTCTGCTTCCTCGTCGAAGATCTGCCGACCCTGCGCGAGCAGGCGGCCAAGTTTGTGGTCAGCGATGAAAGCTATTACACCAAGTGGGCCGAGCCGAGCCGGATCTTCCATCAGCAGTACCTGGATGAACTGCTGCGCAAGGCGGCGCTGTCACCGCAGACCACCAGCGAAGTCGATCATTTTGGTGACTACGAGCGTAATGGCGACGAGATGCATGACCGGTTGTTCCTGTTGAGCTTCGACAGTGCCGCCAACCTGATGCCGGACAACACTGAATGGCTCGCCGAATACCTGCGCAAATCGAACATGAGTGGAACGTTCTTCATGTTGGGCAAAGATATTCAGGCGCGGTTGAACGAGCGTTCGGTGAGCAGTCTGCAAGTGGCGTTTTCCAGGCAGTGCGTCGGCGTGCAAGGCTGGGAATTCCGCTCCCACAGCCACTGGCAGGACTGGCAGGACTCGGTGCGGCGCAGTGCCGATCTGGTCAAGAGCAAGTTGCCGGAGAACTACGTGCCGCTGTTCCGACCGCCAGAAGGCCAGCGTCGCAGCGATGCGGGCAGTTTCTTTCACAATCAGGGCCTGCAAGTGGCGCTCTGGGACATCGATGCACAGGACGGTGCCGGCAAGCTCAAGGGCAATCCGAGCGCGCAGCGGGTGCTGACCCTGATGCTGCTGTGGCGGCACGGGGTGATCAATTTCAACATGAAGCAGGATGCGGTGAAGACTGCGTTGCCGTGGCTGATCACGCAGACCGCGCAAAGCGGCATCGGCTGGGAGGACTGTCAGGACGCTTTTCGCTGACAAACGGCAAGAGCCCGGAAACATTGGGCTTGGGGTGAGTTTTTTGCAAAATTCGATGCAGGCGGACTTCCGACTCTAACGGGGGCAGGGCAGTCCGCCAAGGGCTTTTCGTCACTTTGCAAAATAAACTTCAAAAAAGCGTCAAAGTGCTTTTTTCTGTCACGGGTTTTGGAGTATTACGAAGTCAGACCGCCGAAACCTGCAACACAGGTGGCGTCTTCCAAGACCCATTTTGTGTGCAGTTCACCTGCTATCCCGACAAAAGCTGTGCAGGTGGATTCGGCAGTCACTTCGAGGCGCAGCACCGCCCAGGTATTGCGTCGAATGGCTCCCACAAAGGTGACCGAGTATGGATGATCACGGACGTAGCCCTTCTTCCAACCAGCCAATCCTTTATGTACTCGATACCAACGTACTGATTCACGATCCGAATGCCCTGCTGAATTTCGAAGAACACCACGTCGCGATCCCGATGACCGTGCTTGAAGAGCTGGACAAGCTCAAGAGCGGGCATCACAGCGTGGCCGCCGAATGCCGTCAGGCGATCCGGCTGATCGACAAGACGTTGGGCGATGCCTCGCCCGAAGACGTCGAGCAAGGGGTCCCGATCCAGCGCGGCAAGAGCGGGCCGAAGGGCTTGCTGTCAATTCTGATGAGCAAACAGGCCGAATCGAACCTGATTCTGCCCGAGCACCTGAACGACAACAAAATCATCAATCAGTTGATCGATCTGCACACCCGCGATCCGAAAAAACCGGTAGTGCTGGTCACCAAAGACATCAATATGCGTCTCAAGGCGCGCGCTTGCGGGATCGACGCCGAGGACTACAGCACCGACCAACTGGTCGATGACGTGTCCCTGCTGCCCAACGGTTATCACAACATGACCGGCTCCTTCTGGGACCGCGTGAGCAAGGTCGAAACCCGTCAGGACCATGGCCGCACCTGGCACCAGGTGCAGTTGATCGACAACCTGCCGGCCGTGCACATCAACGAGTTCATCATCGATGAGCAAGGCTTCGTCGGCTGGATCAAGGAGATCGAAGAAGACCGCCTGCTGATTCTGGATCTGCACCAGGAACCGCTGTTGCATCAGGAAGCCTGGGGCCTCAAGCCGCGTGACATCTATCAGAGCCTGGCGCTGTACGCCTTGCTCGACCCGGACATTCACCTGGTCAACCTGTCCGGCGCCGCCGGTTCCGGCAAGACCATCCTGGCGCTGGCGGCTGCGATCGAGCAGACCATGGTCAGCAAGCGTTATCGCCGTATCATCGCCACCCGCAGCGTACAGGGCCTGGACCAGGAAATCGGCTTCCTGCCCGGCACCGAAGCGGAAAAAATGGAGCCCTGGCTGGGCGCCATTACCGACAACCTCGAAGCCTTGCACATGGATGACGAAAACACCCATGGCAGCGTCGACTACATCCTCAGCAAAGTGCCGCTGCAGTTCAAATCGCTCAACTACATTCGCGGTCGCAGCTTCCAGCAGAGCCTGATCCTGATCGACGAATGCCAGAACCTCACGCCGCACCAGATGAAAACCATCATTACCCGGGCCGGCGCCGGTTCCAAAGTGGTGTGCCTGGGCAACCTGGCACAGATCGACACCCCATACCTGTCCGCGACCAGTTCCGGGCTGACCTACCTGACCGAACGTTTCAAGGATTTCCCCAACGGTGTGCACATCACCCTGCAAGGGGTGCCGCGTTCGATTCTGGCCGAATACGCCGAATCCCATCTGTAACCCGCCAAATGGAACCGGGCGACGGCGACGTCGCCCGGTTTTTTATGTGCGCAATTCTGACCCCCAGGTTTACAATCGACGCTCCTGATCAGGAGTAATCCCGTGCTGACTCATCTCGATTCCCAAGGGCGCGCCAACATGGTCGACGTCACCGAAAAAGCCGTGACGTTCCGCGAGGCGACGGCCCAAGCCCTGGTGCGCATGCTGCCCGACACCCTGCAGATGATCGTCAGCGGCGGCCATCCCAAGGGCGACGTGTTCGCCGTGGCGCGCATCGCCGGCATTCAGGCGGCGAAGAAAACCAGTGACCTGATTCCCCTGTGCCATCCGCTGATGCTCACTGGCGTCAAGGTTGAACTCAGTGCTGAAGGCGACGACGCGGTGCGCATCGTGGCCCGTTGCAAGCTGTCCGGGCAGACCGGTGTCGAGATGGAAGCACTGACTGCCGCCAGTGTCGCCGCGCTGACGATCTACGACATGTGCAAGGCCGTGGATCGCGGCATGACCATCGAAAGCGTGCGCCTGCTGGAGAAAGTCGGCGGCAAGAGCGGGCACTTCCAGGCGGAGCAGCCATGAACCTGACCGTGAGGTTTTTTGCCCGTTACCGCGAGGCCCTGGGTGTGGATTCGGTGAAGGTCGAGGGCGATTTTGCGACGGTGGAAGACGTACGCGCCTTGCTCGCCAAGCGTGACGGCGCCGAGGTGCTGAGCGAACAGAACCTGATGTGCGCGCGCAACGAAGACCTTTGCCAGCTCGACGAACCGGTGGTCGATGGCGATGAAGTGGCGTTTTTCCCCACTGTGACCGGAGGCTGAACCATGGCGATTCGGGTGCAGTCCACGGCGTTCGATCCCGGCGCTGAAGTCAACGCGATGCACGCGGCCAATGTCGGCGTCGGCGCGGTGGTGAGCTTTGTCGGTTACGTACGCGACTTCAACGATGGCCTCGATGTCGCCGGGATGTTCCTTGAGCACTATCCGGGCATGACCGAAAAGGCCCTCGGCAAGATCGCCATGGAGGCCGAGCAGCGCTGGCCGTTGTTGAAGCTGGAAGTGTTACACCGCATCGGCGCGCTGGAGCCGGGCGAACCGATCGTGTTCGTCGGCGCCGCCAGTGCCCACCGTCAGGCGGCATTCGACGCCTGCGCCTTTGTCATGGATTACCTGAAGACCCGCGCGCCGTTCTGGAAGAAAGAGAACACCAGCGACGGCCCGCGCTGGGTTGAAGGGCGTGACAGCGATCATGCGGCGGCGGATCGCTGGAAGCAGTAGATTTTGCGCTGTACTCCCGGCCCTCTTCGCGAGCAAGCCCGCTCCCACAGGGAAATGCATTCCAATGTGGGAGCGGGCTTGCTCGCGAAGGCGCCATCCGCAACACCGAAAATGCTATGGATTGCCCACCTGACCAACAGCAGGAAGCAATCTCTTTTGCCCAATTGACGGTTTGTACGTAAAAGTCCAGTATGGATTTACAAGTACAAAAGGTCTTTTCCCCGTTTCAGCTTTTTCTTCTGTCTTGCCAAACCAACAACAACCCGCGAGAGAACGAACATGAAGAAACTCCCCCTCATCACCGGTCTGGCGCTGAGCCTGTTGGCGTGCAGCAGCGTCTTTGCAGCCGAGAAAACCCTGCGCATCGGTATTGAAGCGGCCTATCCGCCCTTCGCTTCGAAAACCGACAAGGGTGAAATCGTCGGTTTCGACTACGACATCGGCAATGCCCTGTGCGCGCAGATGCAGGTCAAGTGCGTGTGGGTCGAGGGCGAGTTCGACGGTCTGATTCCTTCCCTGAAAGTGAAGAAAATCGACATGGCGCTGTCGTCCATGACCATCAACGAGGATCGCAAGAAGTCCGTGGACTTCACCCACAAGTACTATTTCACCTCATCGCGGCTGGTGATGAAGGAAGGCGCGAGCGTCGATGACCAGTACGCCAGCCTCAAGGGCAAGACCGTCGGCGTGCAGCGTGCGACCACCACCGACCGTTACGCCACCGAGGTGTTCGAGCCCAAGGGCATCAACGTCAAACGCTATGGCAACAACGAAGAAATCTACATGGACCTGGCGGCCGGGCGTCTCGACGCGATCTTCGCCGACACCATCCCGCTGAACGACTTCCTGTCGATGCCGCGTGGCAAGGGTTACGCCTTTGTCGGGCCTGAGCTGAAGGATCCGAAGTACGTGGGCGAGGGCGCCGGGATCGCGGTGCGCAAAGGCAACACCGAACTGGTCAGCCAGTTGAACACTGCCATCGACGGTATTCGCGCCAGTGGCGAATACCAGAAAATTTCCGAGAAGTACTTCAAGTCGGACATCTACGGCGACTGATGTTGAAAACCGTGCAGCCTTCGCAGGCTGCACGGTTTCAGCCCTTCAATTCCTTCAAATGCTTGTACACCGTCGCCCGCCCCATGTTCAGCACATTGGCCACATAGTTTGAGGCACTCTTGCCCTTGAACGCCCCCTCGGCGTGCAGCGCCAGCACCAGTTCACGTTTGTGGTCGCGGGTCAGCAGATTCAGGCTCAGTTGCCGCTCGCGCAGCCAGGCGTGCAGGAAAGTATTGATCCGCTCCTGCCAGTCATCGCGAAACAGCGAGTCCGGTTGCGGGATCAGCTTGCTCGGCGAGAGGAACAGATCCAGTGCAGCCTTGGCGTTCTCGAACAGCGAAATATTCAGGTTGATGCACAGCACCGCCAGCGGACGCCCTTCGCTGTCGCGCAGCACTGTACTCAGACTGCGAATCTTCTGGCCGTCCCAGTTGAGCTTTTCGTACGGGCCGATGTTTCGTTCACTGACGTCGTCGCTGAGCATGTCTTCCAGCGACGATTCATCGCCGATCACCCGCTTCGACAGGTTGTTGGCGATGTAGTCGACCTTCTGTGTGCGCAGGTCATGCAGCACCACTTCGGCGTGGGGAAAGAACAGGGTGGCGATGGCGTCGGCGATGGCGTGGTAGTTATCCAGCGCGGCGTCATTCAGCTCGGAAGATAGTTCGGGGGCGGTCATAACTGTGGAGCTCCAGGCAACGTCAACGCCCCCGTGATCCGGGGGCGTTGCGAGTGTGCCGCAATCCGTTGGGCGCGTCATCCGGGCAAGGGCTCAGGCCAGGCGGGCAGGGGCGAGCATGGCGGCGTCCAGGCCGAACTGCTTGAGGTGCTCCGGCAATGATTCACCGCGTACCAGCGCCGCGCTGGCCATGCCCATGGCCGGTGAGGTCTGAATACCGTAGCCACCCTGGGCCGCGACCCAGAACAGCCCCGGCACCTGCGGATCGAATCCGGACAACAAATCGCCATCGGCGACGAAACTGCGCAGGCCGGCCCAGGTGCGGGTCGGGCGGCGGATGGTCAGGGTCGTCGCTTCTTCGATCTGATAGATGCCCATGGCGATGTCGAGTTCTTCGGGTTGCACGTCATGTGGTTCGACCGGATCGGCGTTGGCCGGCGAGCCGAGGAACATCCCGGCGTCAGGCTTCATGTAGAACGATTCGTCGAGGCTGACCAGCATCGGCCAGTGATGAATGTCCACGCCTTCGGGGCCGGCGAAGATGAACGCGGCGCGGCGTTTCGGTTGCAGGCCCAGCGGCCGGGCGCCCGCGAGGGCACCGATTTTGTCGGCCCAGGCGCCTGCTGCGTTGATCACGACGGGAGCGCTGAAGGTCTGGCCGTTGGTTTGCACTTGCCAGATGCTGTCGGCATCACGGTTCAGCCCGAGCACCTCGCAGTCGGTCAGGACTTGCCCGTTGTTGCGACGGATACCGCGCAGATAGCCTTGGTGCAGGGCGTCGGTGTCGATGTCGCTGGCGGTGGGGTCATAGATCGCACCGTGGACCTTTTCCCGACGCAGGATCGGCAGCCGGGCGCAGGCTTCTTCCGCGCTGAGCAGTTGCATCTGCGGCACCGTGGCCTTGGCGCTGAGGTATTGATTGTTCAGCTCGGCGGCATCGCCGGTGAAGTCCACGGTCATTTCGCCGCGTGGAGTCAGCAGCGGGTGTTCACAGAAGCCGCTGGGCGGGTGATCGAAAAACGCCCGACTGGCCTGGGTCAGCGCCCGAACCTGCGGCGTGCCGTAAGCCGCGGTGAACAGCGCAGCCGAGCGCCCGGTGGAGTGATAGGCCGGGTGCGATTCGCGTTCCAGCACCACGACCGTGCCGTGCTGCGACAGCCAGAAACCGGTGGACGCGCCGGCAATCCCGCCGCCGATGATGATGAAATCTGCATGACTCATGGAGTTCTCCAGTGTGTACGCAATATCAAGGAGTTCGCTGTTCTCCATGTGGGAGCGGGCTTGCTCGCGAAGGCAGTGTGTCATTCGCTGAATAAGTTGCCTGACACGGCCTCTTCGCGAGCAAGCCCGCTCCCACAGGGGGGCTTGGAGTTACAGGCTCAGGTGATAAACCGCGTTGGCCAGGGCAATGTCTTCCAGGCCCAGACCGATGGAGCGGAAAAACACGTGACGGTTGTAATCGGGACGCTGCACTTTTTCGCTGAGCAGATCCGCCAGGTCACCGATGATCGCGCTGCTGTCCCAGCCATGCCGTTCGCTGGCGATCAGCATTTCACCTGCCGAACCCGGCGTGGTCAGACGATAGTCGCAGAACACCTGCATGTCGTTGAGGCTTTGCGGCGGCACTTCGTGAGCGCGTGGTGCGTTGGTGCTGATCGAGGTGATCAGCGCCGGTTTGCTCAAGGTTGCCGGGTCGATCACAGGTCCTGCGGAGGAGGTGCAGAGCATGATGACGTCGGCTTCGGCGATGGCGGCTTCGCGGCTGTCGGCGATGCTCACCCGTGGATCGAGGGCTTGCAGCAGGCTGGCGGTTTTCGGGTCTTCGCACAGGGTGGGCGAGTACACGCGGATGCTCTGCCAGTCGCGCAAGGTCTTGACGTATTGCAGGTGCGCCTGGGCGACCTTGCCGCTGCCGATGATCGCCAGGCGTTTCGCGTTCGATGGGGCGAGGGCGTCGACGGCGACAGCTGTGGTTGCCGCGGTGCGGGCGGTGGTCAGCTCGCCGGCATCGCAGAGCAGCAGCGGCTGACCGGTCTGCATCGACATCAGCAGCGTCCATGCCGTCACCAGCGGGCCTTGTTCGCGAACGATATACGGCGAAGTCTTGACCCCGTACACGCCATCTACCGCCAGCACGCCGAGATAGTTGATGAAGTCCCCGGCGCCCTGGGGAAATTCCACCAATTGCTGCGCCGGTTGCACCGCATGCCCGGCCGCCAGATCGCGGAACAGCTTGCGCAGGATCTGCGGCACATCGATCCGGGCCAACAGCTCGCGAGCCTGGGTTTGGTCAATCACGTAAGGCGTACTGGACATGTCGGACTCCGGAGGTTGTTTCTAAACTAATTTGTCCATTATGGACTTTTAGTTTTGTTGAACAATATCCGGGCGAAAAAAAAGCGCAGTCCGTTGCCGGCTGCGCTTCTCTTTATAGCGTCGCTTACTGTGGACGCTTGCGCTCAACCGCCCGCAACAGATGGGTCGGCGGCGTTTCACAGCTGATCTTGCGACCGAGTTTTTCTTCGATGGACGGCAACTGATAGGAGTCGTCTTCACCGGCGAAGCTGATCGATACGCCATCAGCGCCGGCGCGACCGGTACGGCCGATGCGGTGCACGTAGTCGTCCGGGACTTCCGGCAAGGTGAAGTTGATCACGTGGCTGATGCCGTCGATGTGGATGCCGCGACCGGCCACGTCGGTGGCGACCAGTACCCGGATCTTGCCTTCGCGGAAGCCTTCCAGTGTCTTGATCCGCTTGTGCTGTGGCACGTCGCCGGACAGTTGCGCGGCATTGATGCCGTCGCGCACCAGACGTTCTTCGATACGCCGTACTTCATCCTTGCGGTTGGCGAACACGATGACCCGCTCCCAGCCGTTGTCGTTGACCAGGTTGAAGAGCAGTTTGTACTTGTCGGCACCGGCCACCGCATAAATGTGCTGCTCGACGTTTTCGTTGGCCACGTTGGTGACCTCGATTTCGACGATGGCAGGGTCGGTGGTCCACTGCTTGGCGAGGTTCATCACGTCATCGGTGAAGGTCGCGGAGAACAGCAGGGTCTGGCGTTCGCTCTTCGGCGGGGTCTGGCGAATGATCTGCCGTACCTGCGGGATGAAGCCCATGTCGAGCATGCGGTCGGCTTCGTCGAGCACCATCACTTCGACCATGTCCAGATGCACGTCGCCGCGCTGGTTGAAGTCGAGCAGACGGCCCGGGGTCGCGACGAGGATGTCGCAATGGCGCGCTTCGAGGTGCTTGAGCTGCTTGTCGAAGTCCATCCCGCCGACGAACGTCATGACGTTGAGGCCGGTGTACTTGGTCAGGTCGGCGGCGTCCTTGGCGATCTGCACCACCAGCTCACGGGTCGGCGCGATGATCAGCGCCCGTGGCTCGCCCATGTAGCGCTCTTTCGGCGGCGGGGTCTGCAGCAGCTGGGTGATGATCGAGATCAGGAACGCGGCGGTCTTGCCGGTGCCGGTCTGGGCGCGGCCGATGGCGTCTTTGCCGGCGAGGGTATAACCCAGCACCTGGGCCTGGATCGGCGTGCAATACGGGAAACCCAGGTCGTGGATGGCGTGCATCAGTTCCGGGGCGAGCTTGAAATCGTGGAAACGGGTCTTGCCTTCCTGGGGCTCGACGACGAAATCTTCGAGTTTCCAGGGAATGACCGGCGCCTTGGGCTTCGGCTCGCGGCGTGGTCTGGCCGGTTTTGGTGTTTCGCTGCGGGCGCTTTCTGGAGCGGGAGCTGAAACAGCAGCGGGTGCCGGTTCGCGTTTCGGTGTGGCTACGGGAGCCTGGCGGTCCGCCGGTCTGGCATCGCTGCGATGGCCGGGGGCGTGCGACGGCGCACTGGGAGTTGGCGCGAGCTGCTCAGCCTCGCTTTTTCCGAACATCTTCTTGAGTGCTTTGAGCACGGTCATCTCATCAATTGGTTAAGGAATGTACGCCGGCCAGTGTAATGCAAGAAACGGGCGCGGCGTAGTGGGATGATCAAAGGGGCCCGACCACCGGAAAATCGAGCTGCGAACGATCAGCGCAGGCGTTCGCTCAGCCACACGCCGATGTCGCGAATTTCTTCGGGTAACACTTCGTGCTCCATTGGGTATTCCTGCCATGTCACGGTGACACCATGGGCTTTCAGATACTCATACGCCGTACGGCCCATGGAGTTTTGCACCACGTTGTCGAACTGGCCGTGCAGCGACAGCACCGGAATCCGCTGCTGGCTGGCGGACAACTCCAGTTCGTCGCTGAATGTCGGCGCGTAGGTCGACAACGCCAGCACGCCCCCCAACGGCCCCTGCCATTTCAGAAATGCAGTGTGGTAGACCACGGCGCCGCCCTGGGAAAAACCGGCCAGGAAAATCCGCGAAGCGTCTATTCCGCTGGCGCGCTGCTGTTCGATCAATTCGATGACGTGATCGGCGGACGCTTCCAGCTCATCGCGGTCGATGGCCCGGGCCGGGCTCATGGCCTTGATGTCGTACCAGCTCGGCATGGCATATCCGCCATTTATGGTCACCGGGCGGGTCGGTGCCTGGGGCAAAACGAAGCGCGTGCTCAGCAGGCTTTCCTGCAGGGCCTCGGCTACCGGCAGAAAGTCATAGCGGTCGGCGCCGAGGCCGTGCAGCCAGATCACGCAGGCGTCGGCTGCCTTTACAGGCTGAAGAATCAAGGGCTCGGTCATGGCTGCTCCAAAAATGTGCGGGCGCTCTCATTAAGTGCGTGATTGGGGTGCGCGCCCGGTTGATCCGTTAAGAAGATGTCGCAAGGCTGCAAGTTTTGCTATTGACCTGTCGCTCAATCGCTTCAGCGAGCGGTGTGGTACGGGCTTTGCTATGAGGTAGTCGTGCAATCGATCTCGCGCCTGGCGGTAACACTATCAGTGAACGCCCGGCGACGGGATAGCAAAGAATCCGGTGATGGATGTTCGCCAATGGCCGCAACGGGCTTAGCGAATGTGAAAGGGCTACCGCCCGTTCGGCCGACTGGTGAGAAGTGAGTTGTCCATGATGTGGATTGTCTCCTACTAGACTCATAGCGAAGGTCCTGCGTCGGTTGACCCCAAAAAAAGCCAACACGGGTCGACAACGCCTCAAAAGGGTGCGACTGGACTCAAGCTCCGACACAACAAGAGCAAAACTGGAGGTTTGAATGAAGATGTTGAAATCCACGCTGGCGATCGTGACTGCTGCTGCAGTACTGGGTGTCAGCGGGTTCGCTCAGGCGGGTGCAACCCTGGATGCGGTACAGAAGAAAGGTTTCGTGCAGTGTGGCGTGAGCGACGGTCTGCCAGGCTTCTCCGTACCGGATTCGACCGGCAAGATTCTCGGCATCGACGCCGACGTCTGCCGTGCCGTGGCCGCTGCCGTGTTCGGCGATGCGACCAAGGTCAAGTTCAGTCAGTTGAACGCCAAGGAGCGCTTCACCGCGCTGCAGTCCGGCGAGATCGATATTCTGTCGCGCAACACCACCATGACCAGCTCCCGTGACGCGGGCATGGGCCTGAAATTCCCTGGCTTCATCACTTACTACGACGGCGTGGGCTTCCTGGCCAACAACAAGCTGGGCGTGAAAAGTGCCAAGGAACTGGATGGCGCGACCATCTGCATTCAAGCCGGTACCACCACCGAGCTGAACGTCTCCGACTACTTCCGCGCCAACGGCCTGAAGTACACCCCGATCACTTTCGATACTTCCGATGAAAGCGCCAAGTCGCTGGAATCCGGTCGTTGCGACGTGCTGACCTCCGACAAGTCCCAGCTGTTCGCCCAGCGCAGCAAGCTGGCTTCGCCGAAGGATTACGTGGTTCTACCGGAAACCATTTCCAAGGAACCTCTGGGCCCGGTCGTGCGTAACGGCGACGACGAGTGGCTGGCCATCGTGCGCTGGGTCGGCTACGCGCTGCTCAACGCTGAAGAAGCCGGCATCACTTCGAAAAACGTACTCGAAGAAGCCAAGTCCACCAAGAACCCGGACGTTGCCCGTCTGCTGGGTGCCGACGGCGAGTACGGCAAGGACCTGAAACTGCCGAAGGACTGGGTCGTGAAAATCGTTTCCCAGGTGGGTAACTACGGCGAAATCTTCGAGAAAAACCTCGGCAAGAGCACTCCGCTGGAAATCGACCGTGGCCTGAACGCGCTGTGGAACAACGGCGGCATTCAGTACGCACCACCAGTGCGCTAATGGTTCTATCACCCGGCGGGCCAACCGCCGGGTGATGTTCTGTTCCATTTCTTGCGGGGCACTTCATGCAAAATTCAATCGGCGCACCAAAGCAGAGGTTCAGCCTCAGCGATCCGCGTGTGCGTGCGTGGCTATTTCAGATCATCACCGTCGTGGCGGTGGTCGCCATGGGCTGGTATCTGTTCGACAACACCCAGACCAACCTGCAGCACCGGGGCATCACGTCCGGGTTCAGCTTTCTGGAGCGCAGTGCCGGGTTCGGCATCGCTCAACACCTGATCTCCTACACCGAAGCGGACAGCTATGCCCGCGTGTTCGTGATCGGTCTGCTCAACACCTTGCTGGTGACTTTCATCGGCGTGATCCTGGCGACCCTGCTGGGCTTCATCATCGGTGTGGCGCGGCTGTCGCCGAACTGGATCATCAGCAAACTGGCGACCGTGTATGTGGAAGTCTTCCGCAACATTCCGCCGCTGCTGCAAATCCTGTTCTGGTATTTCGCGGTGTTCCTGACCATGCCGGGGCCGCGCAACAGCCACAACTTCGGCGACACCTTCTTCGTCAGCAGCCGTGGCCTGAACATGCCGGCCGCGCAAATGGCCGACGGCTTCTGGGCATTCGTGGTCAGCATTGTGGTGGCGATCGTTGCCATCGTGCTGATGAGCCGCTGGGCCAACAAGCGCTTTGAGGAAACCGGCGAGCCGTTCCACAAGTTCTGGGTCGGCCTGGCGATATTCCTGGTGATCCCGACGCTGTGTGCGCTGATCTTCGGCGCGCCGCTGCATTGGGAAATGCCGAAGCTGCAAGGCTTCAACTTCGTCGGCGGCTGGGTGCTGATTCCGGAACTGCTGGCCCTGACCCTGGCCCTGACCGTGTACACCGCCGCGTTCATCGCCGAAATCGTGCGTTCGGGGATCAAGTCGGTCAGCCACGGCCAGACCGAAGCGGCCCGTTCGCTCGGTCTGCGCAACGGTCCGACCCTGCGCAAGGTGATCATTCCGCAAGCGCTGCGCGTGATCATTCCACCGCTGACCAGCCAATACCTGAACCTGGCGAAGAACTCCTCGCTGGCGGCCGGTATCGGTTATCCGGAAATGGTTTCGCTGTTCGCCGGCACCGTGCTGAACCAGACCGGTCAGGCGATCGAAGTCATTGCCATCACCATGAGCGTGTACCTGGCGATCAGTATCAGCATTTCCCTGCTGATGAACTGGTACAACAAGCGCATTGCGCTGATCGAGCGGTAAGGAATAGCGCATGAGTACTCATACATTCAAACCCGACATGCCACCGCCGGCCAAGGTCTTCGGCCCGATGGCGTGGATACGCGCGAACATGTTCTCCAGCTGGCTCAACACCCTGCTGACCCTGTTTGCGTTCTATCTGATCTACCTGGTGGTTCCGCCGCTGCTCAGTTGGGCGATCTTCGATGCCAACTGGGTCGGCACCACCCGCGCCGACTGCACCAAGGCGGGCGCCTGCTGGGTGTTCATCGAGCAGCGTTTCGGCCAGTTCATGTACGGCTACTACCCGGCAGATCTGCGCTGGCGCGTGGACCTGACCGTGTGGCTGGCGGTCATCGGTGTGGCCCCGCTGTTCATCAAACGCGTGCCGCGTAAAGCGGTGTACGGGCTGAGCTTTCTGGTGATCTATCCGATCGTTGCGTGGTGCCTGCTGCATGGCGGCGTGTTCGGCCTGAGCGCCGTTGCCACCAGCCAGTGGGGCGGCCTGATGCTGACCTTGGTGATCGCCACCGTCGGTATCGCCGGCGCGCTGCCGCTGGGGATCATGCTGGCCCTGGGGCGCCGTTCGAACATGCCGGCCATTCGTGTGGTCTGCGTGACGTTCATCGAGTTCTGGCGTGGCGTGCCGCTGATCACCGTGCTGTTCATGTCTTCGGTGATGCTGCCGCTGTTCCTGCCCGAAGGCATGAACTTCGACAAGCTGCTGCGGGCACTGATCGGCGTGATCCTGTTCCAGTCGGCCTACGTCGCCGAAGTGGTGCGCGGCGGTCTGCAAGCGATCCCCAAAGGTCAGTACGAAGCCGCGGCCGCGATGGGCCTCGGTTACTGGCGCGCCATGGGCCTGGTGATTCTGCCGCAAGCCCTGAAACTGGTGATTCCCGGCATCGTCAACACCTTCATCGCGCTGTTCAAGGACACCAGCCTGGTGATCATCATCGGCCTCTTTGACCTGCTCAACAGCGTCAAGCAAGCCGCTGCCGATCCGAAATGGCTGGGCATGGCCACCGAAGGCTACGTGTTCGCCGCCCTGGTGTTCTGGATTTTCTGTTTTGGCATGTCGCGCTATTCCATGCATCTGGAACGCAAGCTCGACACTGGCCACAAGCGTTAGGAGTTTTTTCGATGAGCGAAGCAATCAAAAAGCCAGTGGGCCCTGAAGGCATCATTCAGATGCAGGGCGTGAACAAGTGGTACGGCCAGTTCCACGTGCTGAAAGACATCAACCTCAACGTCAAGCAGGGCGAGCGTATCGTGCTGTGCGGCCCGTCGGGTTCAGGCAAGTCCACCACCATCCGCTGCCTCAACCGTCTGGAAGAGCACCAGCAGGGCCGCATCGTGGTCGACGGCGTGGAGCTGACCAACGACCTCAAGCAGATCGAAGCGATCCGTCGTGAAGTCGGCATGGTGTTTCAGCATTTCAACCTGTTCCCGCACCTGACCATCCTGCAGAACTGCACGCTGGCGCCGATGTGGGTGCGCAAGATGCCCAAGCGCAAGGCCGAGGAAATCGCCATGCATTACCTGGAACGCGTACGCATTCCGGAGCAGGCGCACAAGTTCCCGGGGCAACTGTCCGGCGGCCAGCAGCAGCGTGTGGCGATTGCCCGCGCGCTGTGCATGAAACCGAAAATCATGCTGTTCGACGAACCGACCTCGGCACTTGACCCGGAAATGGTGAAAGAGGTGCTCGACACCATGATCGGACTGGCCGAAGACGGCATGACCATGCTCTGCGTGACCCACGAAATGGGCTTCGCCCGCACAGTGGCCAACCGTGTGATCTTCATGGACAAGGGCGAAATCGTCGAGCAGGCGGCACCGAACGACTTCTTCGACAATCCGCAGAATGATCGGACCAAGTTGTTCCTGAGTCAGATTCTGCATTGATCCGATTCAGGCCTTGAAATAAACCCGGACACAGTTCCGGGTTTATTTTTGCCCGGATTTTACCGATTGCCCTGTTTGAAGAATCTGACTACCCTGTCAGCAAATTCATCCGATGATTGGATGACAGGGCGAATTGCATGTCTGAAAACTCTTTATTGATCAAACGATCCCTGGTCGATCAGGCCTTGGATCTATTGCGCCAGCGCATCACCGACGGCACCTGGCAGGTCGGTCAGCGCCTGCCGACCGAACCCGAGCTGTGCGTCGAGCTCGGCATCAGCCGCAACACCGTGCGTGAAGCCATGCGGGTGCTGGCGTTCTCCGGGCTGATCGAAATTCGCCAGGGGGACGGCAGCTATCTGCGGGCGGTGGTGGACCCGATGGACACGCTCAAGGCGCTGTCCAAGTGCTCGCTGGATCAGGCCCGGGAAACCCGGCACATCCTTGAAGTCGAGGCCATCGGTCTGGCGGCGTTGCGTCGCACCGATGAGGATCTGGCGGGCCTTCGCGAGGCACTTGGCGTTGCCGGCAGCCACTATCACGGTGATCTCGACAGCTACATCGCCTGTGACCTGGTGTTCCACCGCCGTCTGGTGGACGCCGCGCACAACCCGACCCTCAGCGAGCTGTATCGCTATTTCTCCAGCATCGTCGGCGCGCAACTGCGCCAGACCCTGAACATCGTCCCCCGTCGACAGGAAGTCTTCGATTTGCACGTCGCCTTGCTTGAGGCCGTCGAGCAGCGCGATCCGGAGCGGGCCAAAGCCCTGTCGAGGCAGTTGATTAATGAACCTTGAAACCGAGAAACCCATGTCCCGCCCAGAAGCCTCCCCAGCCCCCGTTCGCAAGGCCGAGCTCGAAGAGTTGTTGATCGACGCCGAGGCCGATGACGAGCAGGTGCAGCAAAGTCATCCATTGGTACGTCGCCCGTGGCTGTTGCTGCTGGGGCTGATTCTGGTGGCGTTGAACCTGCGTCCGGCGCTGTCGAGCATGGCGCCGCTGCTCAGTGACGTGTCGAAAAGCCTTGGCTTGTCCGCCGCACAGGCGGGGTTGCTGACGACGTTGCCAGTGTTGTGCCTCGGTCTGTTCGCTCCGCTGGCTCCGGTGCTGGCGCGACGTTTCGGTGCCGAGCGGGTGGTGCTGGGGATTCTGCTGACACTGGCCGGCGGCATCATCCTGCGCAGCAACTTCGGCGAAATCGGTCTGTTCGCCGGCAGCGTGCTGGGTGGCGCGAGTATCGGCATCATCGGCGTCTTGCTGCCGGGCATCGTCAAGCGCGACTTCGCCAGACACGCCGGCACCATGACCGGTGTCTACACCATGGCTCTGTGCCTGGGTGCCGCAATGGCGGCGGGTTCCAGCGTGCCGTTGAGCGAACACTTCGACGACAGCTGGGCCATGGGGCTTGGCTTCTGGGTGATTCCGGCGCTGGTCGCGGCGGTGTTCTGGCTGCCGCAGATCGGCCAGAAGCACGGCGCGCACAACGTTGCCTATCGGGTCCGCGGTCTGCTGCGTGATCCGCTGGCGTGGCAAGTGACTTTGTACATGGGCCTGCAATCGTCGCTGGCCTACATCGTGTTCGGCTGGTTGCCGTCGATCCTCATCGGTCGTGGGCTGACGCCGACACAGGCGGGCCTTGTGCTGTCCGGTTCGGTGATCATCCAGCTCGCCAGCTCCCTGGCGGCGCCGTGGCTGGCCACGCGCGGCAAGGATCAGCGTCTGGCGATCGTGATAGTGATGGCGCTGACCCTCGGCGGCCTGTTCGGTTGCCTCTACGCGCCGATCGAAGGCCTGTGGGGCTGGGCGATCCTGCTGGGCCTGGGGCAGGGCGGTACGTTCAGCCTGGCGTTGACCCTGATCGTCTTGCGCTCGCGGGATTCCCACGTAGCGGCGAACCTGTCGAGCATGTCCCAGGGCTTTGGTTACACCCTCGCGTCGATGGGGCCGTTCGCGGTCGGCCTGGTGCATGACTGGACCGGTGGCTGGAACGCCGTGGGCTGGATTTTCGGCATCATTGGTGCGGGTGCAATCCTCGCTGGCCTCGGTGCCGGGCGTGCGTTGTACGTGCAGGTGGTCAGCGAAAAGGTCTGATACGCACACACTGTCGGTATTCGGAATGCGAATGCCGATAGTGTTTCGGGCGTTTGCGGATTATCGTGCTGGCAATCTGTACCTTTCCTGGAGATTGCCCATGAGTGAAGAAGCCCACAGCGCCCTGATCACCCGTTTCTACCAGGCTTTCCAGCGCCTCGACGCCGAGGCCATGGCCGCCTGCTACACCGACGACGTGGTGTTCAGCGATCCGGCCTTTGGCGAGCTGCGCGGTCGTGATGCCGGCGACATGTGGCGCATGCTCACCACCCGGGCCAAAGACTTTTCCCTGACCTTCGACAACGTCCGCGCCGACGAGCGCAGCGGCGGCGCCCACTGGGTGGCGACCTACCTGTTCAGCCAGACCGGCAACGTCGTGATCAACGACATCCAGGCACGCTTCGTCTTCCGTGACGGCAAGATCTGTGAACACCACGACCGCTTCGACCTGTGGCGCTGGTCGCGTCAGGCGCTGGGCTTCAAGGGCCTGCTGCTGGGCTGGACGCCGCTGGTGCGCAACGCCGTCCGCGCCCAGGCGCTGAAAGGGCTGAAGGCATTTCAGACGAGTCGCTGATAAGATCGCGGCCTGTTTTCCTTACGCCTGAATTGTCCCGTGACCCGCCTCAGCGAAAATCCTCTCGATGCCGACGTTCCAGTGAGCAAATCCTGGTTCGTCTACCTCGTACGCGCCGCCAACGGCTCGCTGTACTGCGGGATCAGCGATGATCCCGTGCGCCGTTTCGCCAAGCACCAGAGCGGCAAGGGCGCACGATTCTTTCTCTCGAGCCCGGCGATGGCGCTGGTCTATACCGAGCGTTGTCGCGACAAGAGTGATGCGTTGCGTCAGGAGCGGTTGATCAAGAAGCTCAGGAAAAGTGCGAAGGAATGTCTGGTGGCGTCTTATCGGCCTGATTGATCCGGTGCGAACGGTAGTAGTCCCCGCATGTAGAAGCGCTGCCTCAGGCAAACGACAGGCGAAAAAAAACCGCCTTTGCGGGGCGGTTTTTTTCTGTAAACGCCGGTTTGCGGCCGGGTTTACTGCATCTCAATGGACACACTAGCGTGGACGAAGATTATTCGGCTTTATGCAATCGAGCAAGCCTAAAAACATTTTTCAGAAAAATGCGATTTTTGATTCATTTGTTTAAACGTCGGATGAGAAACCCGATTACGATCTGTCCGCTCGCATGACAGTGCAACTATGAGGTCTGGCCGATGGGCTTAAAGGTTTCATGCCCTCTGACACGGGGTTGCTCCCGCGCCGGAATGATATTTCAGAGGGTGTCACAACCGGCCGCCTCAATGGACACACTAGCGTGTATTCCGAAGGCGTACGTGGTCCGGTAAGCGCGCTGGAGGTTTGGCCCCCAACCGGAGGCCAAAACGTATGAAGCTTTTGCTGCGTACTCTGAGCCTCGTATGGAGGTCGTTCAAAGCGTTTCGCTTTTACGAGTTCCTGCGAGATCACTTCGATGACCTGATGTAGGGTCATTGATGTGGGAAGCCGTCTCAGCCTTGGCTGAGGCGGTTTTTTAGTGCCTTATCAACCTGACTGATCATTTCCCATCAGCCGGATCCGTAGGCCGCGAACGAATTGCGCGCTAAGCTGCGGGCTCACTTTCTGTACGGCGGAGCCGAGCATGTCCGAGTTGATTCTGCATCATTACCCGACCTCTCCATTCGCCGAAAAGGCCCGGTTGCTGTTGGGTTTCAAGGGCTTGTCCTGGCGTTCGGTGCACATCTCGCCGGTGATGCCGAAGCCGGATCTGACGGCCCTGACCGGTGGCTACCGCAAGACGCCCGTGCTGCAGATCGGCGCCGACATCTATTGCGATACCGCGCTGATCGCCCGTCGCCTCGAGCAGGAAAAGGCCCAACCTTCGTTCTTCCCGGAAGGTCAGGAAATGATCGCCGCCAGTTTCGCCGCCTGGTCCGATTCGGTGGTGTTCCAGCATGCGGTGAGCCTGGTGTTCCAGCCGGAATCGGTGGCGGTGCGTTTCGGCAAGTTGCCGCCGGAAGCGATCAAGGCCTTCCTCGCCGATCGTGCCGGACTGTTCAGCGGTGGCAGCGCGACCAGGCTATCGGCCGAGCAGGCCAGGCACAATTGGCCGACCTTCATGACGCGTCTGGAGCAGCAGTTGCAGCGTGAAGACGGTGACTTCCTGTTTGGCGAGCCGTCGATTGCCGACTTCGCCATGGCTCATCCACTGTGGTTCCTCAAGGCCACGCACGTGACGGCGCCCTTGGTGGATGCTTATCCGGCGGTGTCGGCGTGGCTGGGGCGTGTGCTCGGTTTTGGCCATGGCGCGGCCAGCGAGATGAGCTCGGAGGAAGCACTGGAAATCGCGCGCAGTTCGACGCCGGCGGCGTTGCCGGACGAAGCATTCACTGATCCGAACGGATTCGTGGCAGGTCAGCAGGTGCTGATCGCAGCGACAGACTACGGTGTAGATCCGGTGGCTGGTGAGCTGGTGTTTGCCGGTCGCGAGGAGCTGATCCTGCGCCGTGAAGACGAACGTGGCGGTTTAGTGCATGTGCACTTCCCGCGCTTCGGTTTCCGTATCGAGAAACGCTGAAACAACCGAGGGAGCCGATTGGCTCCCTCGTTCATTTCAGTGCCGCGAGAATCTCGTCCGGATCAAACCCGCGAATCAACGTGCCATTGACGTCGATCAGCGGGATCCCGCGTCCGCCCAGCGCTTCGTAGGCCTTGCGCGCCTCGGCGTCCTTCTCGATGTCGAATTCCTTGAACGGAATGCCTTTCTGATCGAGAAAGCGTTTGGTCTGCTTGCAGTAGCCGCACCAGTCCGTGGCGTACAGCACGACATGGGCATTGGCGCGAACCTGCTCGGACGCCATCTGCGACGGGTTGAACACCCGCTCGATCTTGCCCCAGTTCTGATAGACCACAACCACCAGCAGAACCAGCAGAACCTTTTTCAGCACATTGCCGAGCATCAGTTGCGACGCTTCAGCTGATCGGTGAGCGAGGTCGGCAGGCCCTTGATGACCAGCGTCCCGGCTTCTTCGTCGTATTCGATCTTCGAGCCCAGCAGGTGCGCTTCGAAGCTGATCGACAGGCCTTCGGCGCGACCGGTGAAGCGGCGGAACTGGTTGAGCGTGCGCTTATCCGCCGGGATCTCCGGCGACAGGCCGTAATCCTTGTTGCGGATGTGGTCGTAAAAGGCTTTCGGGCGTTCTTCGTCGATCAGCTCCGACAGTTCTTCCAGGCCCATCGGTTCGCCGAGCTTGGCCTGGCTGCTGGCGTAGTCGACCAGGGTCTTGGTCTTCTCGCGGGCGGAGTCTTCCGGCAGATCTTCGCTCTCGACGAAGTCGCTGAAGGCCTTGAGCAACGTGCGGGTCTCGCCCGGGCCGTCGACGCCTTCCTGGCAGCCGATGAAGTCACGGAAATATTCCGAGACCTTCTTGCCGTTCTTGCCCTTGATGAACGAGATGTACTGCTTGGACTGCTTGTTGTTCTGCCACTCGGAAACGTTGATCCGCGCCGCCAGGTGCAGTTGACCGAGGTCGAGGTGGCGCGACGGGGTCACGTCCAGCTCATCGGTCACCGCCACGCCTTCGCTGTGGTGCAGCAGGGCGATGGCCAGGTAATCGGTCATGCCTTGCTGGTAATGGGCGAACAGCACGTGGCCGCCGACGGACAGGTTCGATTCTTCCATCAGCTTTTGCAGGTGCTCGACCGCGACCTTGCTGAACGCAGTGAAGTCCTTGCCGCCTTCCATGTATTCCTTCAGCCAGCCGCTGAACGGGAACGCGCCGGACTCTGGATGAAACAACCCCCAGGCTTTGCCCTGTTTGGCGTTATAGCTCTCGTTGAGGTCGGCGAGCATGTTCTCGATGGCGGCGGATTCAGCCAGTTCGGAGTCACGGGCGTGCAGGACGGCGGGTGTGCCATCGGGTTTTTTGTCGATCAGGTGGACGATGCAATGACGGATCGGCATGGGCTTCTCGGCAAGTGAAAGGGAGGAGGGCGGGCTCCCCCGAAAAAGCGCTCAGTGTACCGCAACCACTGGTTTTGGCGCGGGGTGAAGGGCAATTCGGGGTCATGGGGCAGCGCTTATGCATTTATTTACCGATTTAGCGCAATAAACCTGACCATTTGGCTAGCTAGAGGCGGATATTTCCTTGTCTCTGTGCTAGTTTTGCCCGGTCTTACGCGTAGTCACTGCGTTAAGCGTGCATTCAGCATTTGTCAGGTCGAACCAAACCCTGATTTCGGCATCTATAACCCCGACTCGTCGTGGTTATCGCCGAGGGTGCCAGATCCAGAAGATCGGGCTCGATGGCTGACACTGCACTCTGCAATCCATATGAATTTGATAGGGAAGGAACACTACATGGCTCTTACTAAAGACCAACTGATCGCCGACATCGCTGAAGCTATCGACGCGCCGAAAACCACCGCGCGTAACGCTCTGGACCAACTGGGCCAAATCGTTGCCGATCAGCTGGAAAACGGCGGCGAAATCACCTTGCCAGGTATCGGCAAGCTGAAAGTGACCGAGCGTCCTGCCCGCACTGGCCGTAACCCATCGACTGGCGCTGCCATCGAAATCCCTGCCAAGAAAGTGATCAAGCTGGTTGTGGCCAAAGGCCTGACCGACGCTGTGAACAAGTAAGACGCAGCGATACAAAAAAACCGTGCGCCGGAGTGATCCGGGCACGGTTTTTTTATGCCTGCTGTTTGTGTTTCAGCAGTAGCGGCGGCTGCTTTGCGATCACGCGCCGCCCCGTTGAAACGTATTACTTGCGAACCCAGCGTTCGCGCCGCCAGATCTGCTGCTCGGACTTGGTCTGGAAGGTCCAGGCGACGAAGCGGCTCTGCTTCTGCCCCTGGGACATTTCCACCACCTGGCTTTCCAGCGCACCTGCCTTTTTCAGCGCGGTTTCGATGGCGGGCAGGTTCGAGGCTTTCGAGACCAGGGTGCTGAACCACAACACCTTGTGCGCAAAGTTCGCACTTTCAGCGATCAATTGCGTCACGAAGCGCGCTTCGCCGCCTTCACACCACAATTCGGCTGACTGACCGCCGAAGTTCAGCACCGGCAGTTTGCGTTTCGGGTCAGCCTTGCCCAAAGCTCGCCATTTGCGCTCACTGCCCTTGGTGGCCTCTTCCATCGACGCGTGGAACGGCGGATTGCACATGGTCAGGTCGAAGCGCTCGCCGGGCTCCAGCAGGCCGATAAGGATGTGCTTGCGGTTCTCCTGCTGGCGCAGATGGATGACCTTGTTCAGGTCGTTGGACTGGACGATGGCCCTGGCGGCGGCCACGGCGGTCGGATCGATCTCCGAGCCCAGGAAGTGCCAGCGATATTCGCTGTTGCCGATCAGCGGATACACGCAGTTGGCGCCCATGCCGATATCCAGCACGTTGACGATGGCGCCGCGCGGAACCACACCGTCGTTGTTGCTGGCCAAGAGGTCAGCCAGGAAGTGGATGTAGTCGGCGCGGCCCGGCACCGGCGGGCACAGATAGTCGGCCGGAATATCCCAATGCTGGATACCGTAGAACGACTTGAGCAGCGCCCGGTTGAACACACGCACCGCATCGGGGCTGGCGAAGTCGATGCTTTCCTTGCCGTACGGGTTGGTGATCACGAACTTCGCCAGTTCCGGCGTGGTCTTGATCAGCGCCGGGAAGTCGTAACGACCCTGATGGCGATTGCGCGGGTGCAGGCTGGCCTCTTTACGCGGCGCCACGGGCTTGGCCGGGGTGGCGGAGTCAGGCTTCTTGCGCGCAGGTTTCGGTGTACGTGGGGCGTTCATGGGCGTGGTCGATTCGGGTAGGGCTGAAAGTGGCGGCTATTGTCCCACAGGGAGCCGTGTTGTTGGCCGGAAAAGTGCCGGGCACAAAAAAGGGAGGCCGTTGCGGGCCTCCCATTTTCAGTGCGATTTGCCGTTACAGGCTGGCAATCCGCGCGTGTTGCTCGGCCAGCTTGGCCAGAGCCTGTTCGGCTTCGGCCAGTTTGGCGCGTTCCTTCTCGATGACCTCGGCCGGGGCCTTGTCAACGAAACCGGCGTTGGACAGCTTGCCGCCAACCCGCTGGACTTCGCCCTGCAGGCGCAGGATTTCCTTGTCCAGACGCGCCAGTTCGGCGTTCTTGTCGATCAGGCCGGCCATCGGCACCAGCACTTCCATCTCGCCAACCAGTGCGGTGGCGGACAGCGGCGCTTCTTCGCCGGCCGCCAGCACGGTGATCGATTCCAGACGCGCCAGCTTCTTCAGCAGCGCTTCGTTCTCGGTCAGGCGACGCTGGTCTTCAGCAGTGACGTTTTTCAGGTAGATCGGCAGCGGTTTGCCCGGGCCGATGTTCATTTCGCCACGGATGTTACGGGTGCCGAGCATCAGGCCCTTGAGCCATTCAATGTCGTCTTCGGCTGCCGGATCGATGCGCTCTTCGTTGGCCACCGGCCAAGGTTGCAGCATGATCGTCTTGCCCTGAATGCCGGCCAGCGGCGCGATGCGCTGCCAGATTTCTTCAGTGATGAACGGCATGAATGGATGCGCCAGACGCAGCGCCACTTCCAGTACGCGAACCAGCGTGCGGCGAGTGCCGCGCTGACGCTCGACCGGCGCGTTTTCGTCCCACAGCACAGGCTTGGACAGTTCCAGGTACCAGTCGCAGTACTGGTTCCAGATGAACTCGTACAGCGCTTGCGCCGCCAGGTCGAAACGGAACTGATCCAGTTGACGGGTCACTTCGGCTTCGGTGCGTTGCAGTTGCGAGATGATCCAGCGATCCGCCAGCGACAGCTCGTAGGCTTCGCCGTTCTGGCCGCAGTCTTCGCCCTTGTCCAGAACATAACGCGCGGCGTTCCAGATCTTGTTGCAGAAGTTGCGATAGCCTTCGACGCGGCCCATGTCGAACTTGATGTCGCGACCGGTGGACGCCAGGGAGCAGAAGGTGAAGCGCAGGGCGTCGGTGCCGTAGCTGGCGATGCCGTCGGCGAACTCTTCGCGGGTCTGCTTCTCGATCTTCTTCGCCAGTTTCGGCTGCATCAGACCGGAAGTGCGTTTCTGCACCAGGGTTTCGAGCTCGATACCGTCGATGATGTCCAGCGGGTCCAGGACGTTGCCCTTGGACTTGGACATCTTCTGGCCCTGGCCATCACGCACCAGACCGTGCACGTAAACGGTCTTGAATGGAACCTGCGGCGTGCCGTCCTCGTTCTTGATCAGGTGCATGGTCAGCATGATCATCCGGGCAACCCAGAAGAAAATGATGTCGAAACCGGTGACCAGCACGTCGGTGGAGTGGAATTTTTTCAGGAACTCGGTTTTTTCCGGCCAGCCCAGGGTGGAGAAGGTCCACAGACCCGAACTGAACCAAGTGTCGAGCACGTCGTTGTCCTGTTGCAGCGCAACGTCCGGGCCGAGGTTGTGCTTGGCGCGTACTTCGGCTTCGTCGCGACCGACGTAGACCTTGCCCGACTCGTCGTACCAGGCCGGGATGCGGTGGCCCCACCACAGCTGACGGCTGATGCACCAGTCCTGGATGTCGCGCATCCACGAGAAGTACATGTTTTCGTACTGCTTCGGCACGAACTGGATGCGACCGTCTTCAACGGCAGCAATCGCAGGCTCGGCCAGCGGCTTGGTGGACACGTACCACTGGTCGGTCAGCCACGGCTCAATGACGGTGCCGGAGCGGTCGCCTTTCGGCACTTTCAGGTTGTGATCGTCGACGCTGACCAGCAGGCCGGCGGCGTCGAACGCAGCCACGATCTGCTTGCGCGCTTCGAAACGCTCGAGACCGGCGTACTCGGCCGGAATCTTGCCGTCGATGCTGTCGTTCAGCGTGCCGTCGAGGTTGAACACTTGCGCTGCCGGCAGCACGTTGGCGTTCTTGTCGAAAATGTTCAGCAGCGGCAGGTTGTGGCGCTTGCCGACTTCGTAGTCGTTGAAGTCGTGGGCCGGGGTGATTTTCACGCAGCCGGTGCCGAATTCAGGATCGCAGTAATCGTCGGCGATGATCGGGATGCGGCGGCCGACCAGCGGCAGCTCGACAAACTTGCCGATCAGGGCTTTGTAACGCTCGTCGTTCGGGTTTACCGCGACGGCGGAGTCGCCGAGCATGGTTTCCGGACGGGTGGTCGCGACGATCAGGAAATCGTTGCCTTCAGCGGTTTTCGCGCCGTCGGCCAGCGGGTACTTCAGGTTCCACAGGAAACCTTTCTCGTCGTGGTTTTCCACTTCGAGGTCGGAAATCGCCGTGTGCAGCTTGGTGTCCCAGTTGACCAGACGCTTGCCGCGATAGATCAGACCGTCTTCGTGCAGGCGCACGAACGCTTCTTTAACGGCTTCCGAGAGGCCGTCGTCCATGGTGAAGCGCTCGCGGCTCCAGTCCACGGACGAACCGAGGCGGCGGATCTGACGGCTGATGTTGCCGCCGGATTGATCCTTCCATTCCCAGACTTTCTCGAGGAATTTTTCCCGGCCCAGATCGTGGCGGTTCTGGCCCTGGGCTTCGAGTTGACGCTCCACCAGCATCTGCGTGGCGATACCGGCGTGGTCGGTGCCCGGCTGCCACAGGGTGTTGCGACCCTGCATGCGACGGAAACGGATCAGGGCGTCCATGATCGCGTTGTTGAAGCCGTGACCCATGTGCAGGCTGCCAGTGACGTTCGGCGGCGGGATCATGATGGTGTAGGAGTCGCCCGCGCCTTGCGGGGCGAAGTAGTTCTCGGACTCCCAGGTGTTGTACCAGGAAGTTTCAATGGCGTGCGGCTGGTAGGTCTTATCCATGCGCGGCGGGACCCTATTGGCATTTATTCAGGAAAAGCCGGGAAGTATAGCGGGGCATGGGGCGCAGGGCGAGCGGGGCGGGCCGGGTGGAGACTTAAATGTGGGAGCCGGCCTGCCGGCGATGCACGCTCCGCGGTTTTTCAGGAAAGGCGCGGTGATGCTATCGCTGGCAGGCCAGCTCCTGCAGGAGGCCGGGGAATTATTCGTACTGGTCTAGAAGCCGTTCCATCCGCGCCTCGAGGCGACGTTTGATTTCGGTTTCGATGTGCGGTGCGAAGTCGTCGATCACGTCCTGCATGATCAGTTGTGCGGCGGCGCGCAGTTCGCTGTCCAGGTGCAGCAGGGCGTCGGGGCCTTTATCCGCAGGCGCGGCGGGCGCAGTGGCGGGCTTCGCGACAGGGGCGGGAGTCGGTTCGACAGCCTGTGGTGCGTTGTCGATCGTGTCGAACAGCATCGGAATCTGTTCCTGCTCGCCCTCATCGACCGTTTCGGTCAGCAGCGGCGGTTGCAGATTGTCATCACCCAGCAGCTGGCGGATCGACTCAAGGTCATCCAGCAGGTGCGCGGGTTTTTGCAGCGGTTTTGGAGTGTCCATCGGCGTACTCAGAGTCGCTGTAAACGGTGGTCTTGCAGAGGATAGCCCTGTTCCCGGTAGAAACGGAAACTCTCCCGCGCCGCCGAACGGATCGCCGGATCTTCCACCACCACTTCCGCCACCCGGGCGAACTTGTTGGCGAAGGCCGGGACTTTCAGGTCCAGGTTGACGAGCAAATCCTGATGCTGGCCGCAGTCGTCACCCAGTCCAAGCACGATCAAACCATCCGGTTCATTTTCGGCAGGGCCGTGGGGCACAAAGGTTTCGCCCTTGAAGGACCACAGTCGCGCATCGAGGTCATCACGCTGGGCCGCATCGCTGCAGTGCAGGTAGATGCGGTGGCCCATCCGCCAGGCCTTCTCTGTGAGCTTGCAGGCAAAATCCAGACGCGCCGAGGGATCGGCACTGGGCAGGATATAAAAGTCGACTTTGGTCATTGCGGTTCCTGAGCTGAAAGCGGCGCCCCTCTAAAGAGGCGCCGCTCGCAGTCATCGGTTTCAGGCCTTGGCGCGATCCAGCAGGTATTGGGTCAGCAGGGGAACCGGACGGCCGGTGGCGCCCTTGTCCTTGCCGCCGCTGGTCCACGCGGTGCCCGCGATGTCCAGGTGCGCCCAGTTCAGGTTCTTGGTGAAGCGCGACAGGAAGCACGCAGCAGTGATGGTGCCGGCCTTCGGCCCGCCAATGTTGGCGATGTCGGCGAACGGGCTGTCCAACTGCTCTTGATACTCATCGAACAGCGGCAGTTGCCAGGCGCGGTCGTCGGCAGCCTTGCCGGCGCTCAGCAGTTGCTCGATCAGTTCGTCGTTGTTGCCCAGCAGGCCGGAGGTGTGAGCACCCAGGGCTACGACACAGGCACCGGTCAGGGTGGCGATGTCGATCACCGCTTGCGGCTTGAAGCGTTCGGAGTAGGTCAGGGCATCGCACAGCACCAGGCGGCCTTCGGCGTCGGTGTTGAGGATTTCCACGGTCTGGCCGCTCATGGTGGTCACGATGTCGCCCGGACGCGAAGCGGTGCCGCTCGGCATGTTCTCGGCGCAGGCCAGGATGCACACCAGGTTGATCGGCAGCTTCAGTTCCAGCACGGCGCGCAGGGTACCGAACACGCTGGCGGCGCCACCCATGTCGTACTTCATCTCGTCCATGCCGGCGCCCGGCTTCAGGCTGATGCCGCCGGTGTCGAAGGTGATGCCTTTACCGACCAGTGCGTACGGCTTCTCGGATTTCTTGCCGCCGTTGTATTGCATGACGATCAGGCGTGGCGGCTGGGCGCTGCCCTGGCCGACGGCGTAGAACGAACCCATGCCCAGGGATTTGATCTTCTTCTCGTCGAGGACTTCGACTTTCAGATCCTTGAACTCTTTGCCGAGGTTCTTGGCTTGCTCGCCGAGGAACGTCGGGTGGCAAATGTTCGGCGGCAGGTTGCCCAGGTTGCGGGTGAATGCCATGCCGTTGGCGATCGCGGTGGCGTGGTTCACGGCGCGTTGCACTTCGGCCTGAGCGGCCTTGATGGTCAGCAGGGTGATTTTCTTCAGGGCGCGCGGTTCGGCTTTCTGGCTCTTGAACTGGTCGAAGGTGTATTCGCCGTCGACCAGGGTTTCGGCCAGCAGGCGGGTCTTGCCGTAGCTGTCGCGGTTCTTGACGATGATTTCATCGAGTGCCAGTACGGCGTCACTGCCGCCCAGGCCTTTAAGGGTGTTGAGGATGCCGGCGACGATCTTGCGGAACGGGCGGTCGCCCAGCTCTTCATCCTTGCCCACGCCGACCAGCAGCACGCGTTCGGCTTTCAGGTTCGGCAGGCTGTGCAGCAACAGGCTCTGGCCGACCTTGCCGGCCAGGTCGCCACGCTTGAGCACCGCGCTGATGGCGCCGCCGCTCAGTTCGTCGACCTGTTTGGCGGCGACGCCGAGTTTGCGGCCTTCGCCGACGGCAACCACCAGGGTGGCGGTTTTCAACGTTTCTGGGCTAACGCTTTTTACAACCAGTTCCATGTCCGGATCCCTGAATGAATGGTCAACACGCAGGCGTTCGACGTGTCCGCCGTCGCCTGCTTATAGAGAGAAGAGGCGCAGGCCAGCGCCTGCGACAAGGGCCGCAGTTTGAACCTCGCTCCCTGCGCCTGACAACCCTCGGTTGTACGATCTTCAACGGATTGCACGCTTGGGTGAGTGTGCGCAGTGACAGGCGCCCTCAATCACAGGATAATGCCGCATCTTTTTTCGACGGCTCTGCCCTGCGGGCCCGTCGAGACGTTTGCTTGTTTGGCCGCCTTAGCCTGACAACCCTGGAGTGTCTGGTTTGATCGTCTTCCGTTATCTGTCCCGCGAAGTCCTGTTGACCCTGAGTGCGGTAAGTGCCGTGCTGCTGGTCATCATCATGAGCGGTCGCTTCATCAAATACCTTGCCCAGGCCGCCGCGGGCCAGCTCGATCCGGGATCGCTGTTCCTGATCATGGGCTACCGTCTGCCGGGCTTCATGCAGTTGATCCTGCCATTGGGCCTGTTCCTCGGGATCCTTCTGGCGTACGGCCGTTTGTACCTCGAAAGCGAAATGACCGTGCTGTCGGCCACTGGCATGAGCCAGCAGCGCCTGTTCCGCATGACCCTGTTTCCCGCCACCCTGGTGGCGCTGGTGGTGGCATGGCTGAGCCTGAGCCTGGCCCCGCAAGGTGCCAACCAGTTCCAGCTGCTGCTGAACAAGCAGGATGCGCTGACCGAGTTCGATACTCTGGAGCCGGGCCGCTTCCAGGCATTGCGCGATGGTACCCGGGTGACCTACACCGAAACCTTGAGCGACGACCGGGTCAACCTGGGCAGCGTGTTCATCTCGCAGAAAAACCTCGGTGCCAATCAGGCCGATCGCGGGATTTCCGTGCTGGTGGCTGAAAAGGGCCGGCAGGAAATCCGCCCCGACGGCAACCGCTACCTGATCCTGCACAACGGCTACCGTTATGACGGCAGCCCGGGACTGGCCAACTATCGCGCCATCCATTACGAAACCTATGGCGTACTGCTGCCCAAGCCGGATGTCAGCGAGGAAGTCACCGACCGTGACGCCATGCCGACGTCGGCCCTGATGGCCAGCGACGACATCCGCGCAAAAACCGAACTGCAATGGCGTCTGTCGCTGCCGCTGCTGGTATTTATCGTGACCCTGATGGCGGTGCCGCTGTCGCGGGTCAATCCGCGCCAGGGGCGCTTCCTCAAGTTGTTGCCGGCGATTCTTCTTTATATGGCTTACCTGACCATCCTGATTGCCGCTCGCGGCGCCCTCGAAAAAGGCAAGATCCCGGCGAGCCTGGGGCTGTGGTGGGTGCATGCGATCTTCCTGGCCATCGGTATCGGCCTGCTGTACTGGGAGCCGCTGCGCCTGAAGCTGGCCAGTCGTCGCAGCGCTGCGCTGGAGGTGGCCCGTGGTTAAACTCGACCGCTATATCGGCAGCAGCGTATTCATCGCGATCATCGCGGTACTGGCGATCATTCTTGGCCTGGCCACCCTGTTTGCCTTTATCGACGAGATGAGTGACGTCAGCGAAACCTACACGCTGGTCGACGTGCTGAGCTTCGTACTGCTGACCGCGCCGCGCCGGCTCTACGACATGCTGCCGATGGCGGCGCTGATCGGCTGTCTGATCGGTCTCGGCAGTCTGGCAAGCAGCAGCGAACTGACCGTGATGCGCGCCGCCGGTGTGTCCATCGGGCGTATCGTCTGGGCAGTCATGAAGCCGATGCTGGTACTGATGCTGGCCGGCGTACTGATCGGCGAATATGTTGCGCCGGCCACCGAGAGCATGGCGCAGGCCAATCGCTCGCTTGCCCAGGGCAGCGGCGACGCGCAGAGCGCCAAACACGGTATGTGGCACCGTCAGGGTGACGAGTTCATCCACATCAACGCCGTTCAACCCGATGGGCTGTTGTATGGCGTGACCCGCTATCACTTCGACAAGGAGCGTCATCTGCTGAGTTCGAGCTTTGCCAAGCGCGCCGAATTCGATGGCACCCGCTGGCAGCTTACCGATGTCACCACCACGCTGTTCCATGAGCGCAGCACCGAAGTCGTCAACACGCCGACCGAGGACTGGGATGTTTCCATCAGTCCGCAACTGCTCAATACCGTGGTCATGGCGCCGGAGGCGCTATCGATCACCGGTCTGTGGGGTTACATTCACTACCTGGCGGATCAGGGACTGAGCAATGGCCGTTACTGGCTGGCTTTTTGGGTCAAGGTGTTGCAGCCGCTGGTGACCGCCGCTCTGGTGCTGATGGCGATCTCCTTCATTTTCGGGCCGCTGCGTTCGGTGACCCTCGGTCAGCGAGTGTTCACCGGTGTGCTGGTGGGGTTCACCTTCCGCATCGTCCAGGATCTGCTCGGTCCATCCAGCCTGGTGTTCGGCTTCTCGCCACTGTTCGCGGTGCTGGTGCCGGCAGGCGTCTGTGCCCTGGCGGGTGTCTGGTTACTGCGTCGAGCCGGTTGATGAACAAGGTTTCACCCACGCTTTAGCTTTGAAACGCCCCGGTCGCCAGACCGGGGCGTTTTTGCATGCAATCCGGGTGACAGGCGAACGTGACGCTTGCGCCGTGTATCAGGTACAATTCCCGGCTATTTTTCGGCGGGCCAAGCCTGCAGCCTTTTTGAGTGTTGATCCGTGAGTGATTTGAGTCATATCCGCAATTTCTCCATCATCGCCCACATTGACCATGGCAAGTCGACGCTGGCTGACCGTTTCATCCAGATGTGCGGTGGCCTGGCCGAGCGTGAAATGGAAGCCCAGGTACTGGACTCCATGGATCTGGAGCGCGAACGCGGGATCACCATCAAGGCCCACAGCGTTACCCTCTATTACAAAGCCAAAGACGGCGTTACCTACCAGCTGAACTTCATTGACACCCCGGGCCACGTCGACTTCACCTATGAAGTCAGCCGTTCCCTGGCCGCGTGTGAAGGTGCCTTGCTGGTGGTTGACGCCGGTCAGGGCGTAGAAGCCCAGTCCGTGGCCAACTGCTACACCGCCATCGAGCAGGGCCTGGAGGTCATGCCGGTCCTGAACAAGATCGACCTGCCGCAGGCCGAGCCTGACCGCGTCAAGGACGAGATCGAGAAGATCATCGGCATCGATGCCACCGACGCCGTCACCTGCAGCGCCAAGACCGGCCTGGGTGTCGACGAAGTGCTTGAGCGTCTGGTCGCCACCATTCCTGCGCCGACCGGCAACATTGAAGATCCGCTGCAAGCGTTGATCATCGACTCCTGGTTCGACAACTACCTGGGCGTTGTCTCTCTGGTGCGCGTGCGTCATGGCCGCGTGAAAAAGGGCGACAAGATCCTGGTGAAGTCCACCGGCAAGGTGCACCTGGTCGACAGCGTCGGCGTGTTCAACCCGAAACACACCGCCACCGCGGACCTGAAGGCCGGCGAAGTGGGCTTCATCATCGCCAGCATCAAGGACATTCACGGTGCGCCGGTCGGTGACACCCTGACCCTGAGCTCCACCCCGGATGTCCCGGTGCTGCCAGGTTTCAAACGCATTCAGCCACAGGTTTATGCCGGCCTGTTCCCGGTCAGCTCCGACGACTTCGAGGATTTTCGCGAAGCACTGCAGAAACTGACCCTGAACGACTCGTCGCTGCAATACACCCCGGAAAGCTCCGACGCACTGGGCTTCGGCTTCCGTTGCGGCTTCCTCGGGATGCTGCACATGGAGATCATCCAGGAGCGCCTGGAGCGTGAATACGACCTGGACCTGATCACCACGGCGCCGACCGTAATCTTCGAACTGGTGCTGAAAACCGGTGAAACGATTTACGTCGACAACCCGTCGAAGCTTCCGGACGTGTCCGCGATCGAAGACATGCGCGAGCCAATCGTGCGTGCCAACATCCTGGTACCGCAGGAGCACCTGGGTAACGTCATCACCCTGTGCATCGAAAAACGCGGTGTTCAGGTCGACATGCTGTTCCTTGGCAACCAGGTCCAGGTGACCTATGACCTGCCGATGAACGAAGTGGTCCTGGACTTCTTCGACCGTCTGAAATCCACCAGCCGCGGCTATGCTTCGCTGGACTACCATTTCGATCGTTACCAATCGGCTAATCTGGTGAAACTGGACGTGCTGATCAACGGCGACAAGGTCGATGCCCTGGCGTTGATCGTGCACCGTGACAACTCGCACTTCAAAGGTCGCCAGCTGACCGAGAAGATGAAAGAACTGATTCCTCGTCAGATGTTCGACGTGGCGATCCAGGCTGCCATTGGCGGTCAGATCGTTGCCCGGACAACCGTCAAGGCGCTCAGAAAGAACGTATTGGCCAAATGCTACGGCGGTGACGTCAGTCGTAAGAAGAAACTGCTCGAGAAGCAAAAGGCCGGTAAGAAACGCATGAAGCAGGTCGGCAACGTGGAAATTCCACAAGAAGCCTTCCTTGCTGTGCTCAGGTTGGAATAGTCAGGTCCTATGTCACTAAATTTCCCGCTGTTGCTGGTTATCGCCGTGTTCGTCTGCGGCCTGTTGGCGTTGCTCGATCTGTTGATCCTGGCACCGCGTCGGCGCGCCGCCATCGCTTCCTATCAGGGCAGCGTCAGCCAGCCGGATGTGCTGGTGGTGGAGAAACTGAACAAGGAACCGCTGCTGGTCGAATACGGCAAGTCGTTCTTTCCGGTGCTGTTCATTGTGCTGGTGCTGCGTTCGTTCCTGGTGGAACCGTTCCAGATTCCATCCGGCTCGATGAAACCGACCCTGGACGTCGGCGACTTCATTCTGGTGAACAAGTTTTCTTACGGGATCCGTCTGCCGGTGATCGACAGGAAAATCATCGAAGTCGGTGATCCGCAACGCGGCGATGTGATGGTGTTCCGCTACCCGAGCGACCCGAACGTCAACTACATCAAGCGTGTGGTCGGCCTGCCGGGCGACACGGTGCGTTACACCGCCGACAAGCGTCTGTTCGTCAATGGCGAGTCGATTGCCGAGCAACTGGTCGGCTCCGAGCCGGGCACTCTCGGCAGTGCGGAACTCTACAAGGAAAAACTCGGCGCCGCCGAGCACCTGATCCGCAAGGAAATGAGCCGCTACCGCGCCACGCCGGACCACACCTGGACCGTGCCGGCCGGGCACTACTTCATGATGGGCGACAACCGCGACAACTCGAACGACAGTCGCTACTGGGATGATCCGAACATTCCCAAGGATCTGCTGGGCATGGTTCCCGACCAGAACATCGTCGGCAAGGCCTTTGCGGTCTGGATGAGCTGGCCGGAACCGAAACTCAGCCACCTGCCGAATTTCTCGCGGGTCGGCCTGATCAAGTAAACAATCACGGCGCTGTTGACCACAGCGCCGAATGCATTTCTGGTGTCGGCACAATCGATCCAGGGCATGAAGCCACGATATTCAGGACGTCATTTTTGAACACAGCGTTAATTGTCCCAGGCCTGCGCCGCATCCCGGCGATGGCAGTGGAATCCAGCCACGAACTCAGCGTGGGTAAACCGTGAGCGTTTCTTTAAGCCGTCTCGAGCGCCAGCTCGGTTACACCTTCAAGGACCAGGAACTGATGGTCCTGGCCCTTACGCACCGCAGCTTTGCCGGACGCAACAACGAGCGTCTGGAGTTTCTCGGCGATGCGATCCTCAACTTCGTTGCCGGTGAAGCCCTGTTCGACCGCTTCCCGCTGGCCCGTGAAGGTCAGTTGTCGCGTTTGCGTGCGCGTCTGGTGAAAGGCGAGACTTTGGCCGTGCTGGCCCGTGGTTTCGATTTGGGCGAATACCTGCGCCTGGGCTCGGGTGAGTTGAAAAGCGGCGGTTTCCGTCGCGAATCGATTCTGGCCGATGCCCTGGAAGCACTGATCGGCGCGATCTACCTCGATGCCGGTATGGAAGTCGCCCGCGAGCGCGTCCTGGCCTGGCTGGCTGGCGAGTTCGAAGGCCTGACGCTGGTCGATACCAACAAGGATCCGAAGACCCGACTGCAGGAATTCCTGCAATCGCGCGGTTGTGAGCTGCCACGCTACGAAGTCGTGGATATCCAGGGCGAACCGCACTGCCGTACCTTCTTCGTCGAATGCGAAGTTGTCCTTTTGAATGAAAAAAGCCGGGGTCAGGGTGTGAGCCGTCGCATTGCCGAACAGGTAGCGGCCGCCGCAGCACTGATTGCCCTGGGTGTGGAGAATGGCAATGACTGATACAAACGCAACTCGCTGTGGCTACGTTGCCATCGTCGGCCGTCCGAACGTGGGCAAGTCCACGCTGCTGAACCACATCCTCGGCCAGAAGCTCGCGATCACCTCGCGCAAGCCGCAGACCACCCGTCACAACATGCTCGGGATCAAGACCGAGGGCGACGTGCAAGCGATCTACGTCGACACCCCCGGCATGCACAAGGGCGGCGAAAAGGCCCTGAACCGCTACATGAACAAGACGGCTTCGGCGGCGTTGAAAGACGTTGACGTGGTGATCTTCGTGGTCGACCGCACCAAGTGGACCGAAGAAGACCAGATGGTCCTGGAGCGCGTGCAGTACGTGACCGGTCCGCTGATCGTCGCGCTGAACAAGACCGATCGCATCGAGGACAAGGCCGAGCTGATGCCGCACCTGTCCTGGTTGCAGGAACAGCTGCCGAATGCGCAGATCATTCCGATCTCGGCGCAACAGGGTCACAACCTCGACGCGCTGGAAAAAGTCATCGCCGATCACTTGCCGGAGAACGATCACTTCTTCCCGGAAGACCAGATCACCGACCGCAGCAGCCGCTTCCTCGCCGCCGAACTGGTACGCGAGAAGATCATGCGCCAGCTCGGCGCCGAGCTGCCGTATCAGATCACCGTGGAAATCGAAGAATTCAAGCAGCAGGGTGCGACGCTGCACATCCATGCGCTGATCCTCGTCGAGCGTGACGGCCAGAAGAAAATCATCATTGGCGACAAGGGCGAGCGCATCAAGCGCATCGGCACCGAGGCGCGCAAGGACATGGAGCTGCTGTTCGACTCCAAGATCATGCTCAACCTGTGGGTCAAGGTGAAGGGCGGCTGGTCCGACGACGAGCGTGCGCTGCGTTCGCTGGGTTACGGCGACCTGTAAAAATCTCGGTTTTCTGATACGCCAGAAAACCCCTGTGGGAGCGGGCTTGCTCGCGAATGCGCAGTGTCAGTCGGCCTATACTTTGACTGATTCACCGCATTCGCGAGCAAGCCCGCTCCCGCATTTGGTTTTGGGTTGTTTACAAAACTGCGTTTCTTCATCGAGAACTCAATGTCGCAAACCCCGCCTCTCGCCCAACCCGCCTACGTCCTGCACTCCCGCGCCTATCGCGAAACCAGCGCCTTGGTGGATTTCCTCACGCCGCAAGGTCGGCTGCGGGCGGTGTTGCGCAGCGCGCGGGGCAAGGCCGGGACACTGGCGCGGCCATTCGTGCCGCTGGAAGTGGAATTGCGCGGCAAAGGTGAGTTGAAGAATGTCGGGCGCATGGAGAGTATTGGTAACGCGACGTGGATGGTCGGCGAGGCATTGTTCAGCGGTCTCTATCTCAACGAGTTGCTGATACGCCTGCTGCCAGCCGAAGACCCGCATCCTGCGGTATTCGATCATTACGCTGCCACCTTGCTGGCTTTGGCTGAAGGCCGGCCACTGGAGCCTCTGCTGCGTTCCTTCGAATGGCGTCTGCTCGACGACCTCGGTTATGGCTTCTCCCTGAACACCGACATCAACGACGAGCCCCTTGCTGCGGACGGTCTCTATCGCTTGCAGGTGGATGCCGGACTCGAGCGGGTCTACCTGCTGCAACCCGGCCTGTTCAACGGCACCGAGCTGCTGGCCATGGCTGAAGCGGACTGGTCGGCACCGGGCGCACTGTCTGCCGCCAAGCGTCTGATGCGACAAGCGCTGGCCGTGCATTTGGGCGGTCGTCCCCTTGTCAGTCGCGAGCTGTTTCGCAAGCCCTGATCTCACCGTATGCTGTGCGCCGAATCTTTCCCTTCAGGAGCGCATCCGTGACCACCAGCAATCGCATTCTTCTTGGCGTGAACATCGACCACGTCGCCACCCTGCGTCAGGCCCGTGGCACGCGCTACCCGGATCCGGTCAAGGCTGCGCTGGACGCGGAAGAGGCGGGCGCCGACGGCATCACCGTGCACCTGCGTGAGGACCGTCGCCACATTCAGGAGCGCGATGTGCTGCTGCTCAAGGATGTGCTGCAAACCCGCATGAACTTCGAAATGGGCGTCACCGAAGAAATGATGGTGTTTGCCGAGCGTATTCGTCCGGCCCATATCTGTCTGGTGCCGGAGACGCGTCAGGAACTGACCACCGAAGGCGGTCTGGACGTGGCGGGGCAGGAGGAGCGGATCAAGGCTGCGGTGGAGCGTCTGTCGAAGATCGGCAGCGAAGTATCGCTGTTCATCGATGCTGACGAGCGGCAGATCGCTGCCTCGAAACGTGTGGGTGCGCCGGCCATCGAGCTGCACACCGGGCGTTATGCCGATGCCGAGACGCCGACCGAAGTGGCCCAGGAGCTGAAGCGCGTGGCGGATGGCGTGGCATTCGGTCTGGCCCAGGGCCTGATCGTCAATGCCGGTCACGGTCTGCACTATCACAACGTTGAAGCCGTGGCGGCGATCAAGGGCATCAACGAACTGAACATCGGTCACGCGCTGGTGGCGCATGCGTTGTTCGTCGGCTTCAAGTCGGCAGTGTCGGAGATGAAGGCGTTGATCCTGGCGGCGGCAAAGGTCTGAACATCTACACAAGATAATGTGGGCGGGGGTGGACTACAGCGGCGGGTTTTCCTGCGCCGGTTTGGATTTGTCGATCCCCGGCACATGCAGATTGCCTTCGGCGACCTGATCGCCCTCAAGCTGCGGCTGGGTCACCCAGGTCAGGATGTCGTAGTAGCGGCGGATGTTCGCCACGAAATGCACCGGTTCGCCGCCCCGGGCGTAGCCGTAGCGGGTCTTGCTGTACCACTGCTTCTGCGACAGGCGCGGCAGCATTTTCTTCACATCCAGCCACTTGTCCGGATTCAGGCCTTCCCGGGACGCCAGTTTGCGCGCGTCATCCAGGTGACCACTGCCCACGTTGTAGGCAGCCAGTGCAAACCACGTACGATCCGGTTCCTGGATCGAGTCATCCAGTTGATCCTTCATGTAGGCCAGGTACTTGGCGCCGCCCATGATGCTCTGCTTCGGATCGAGGCGGTTGGACACGCCCATGGCCTGTGCAGTGTTCTGGGTCAGCATCATCAGGCCGCGCACGCCGGTCTTCGAAGTGACGGCCGGTTGCCACAGCGATTCCTGATAACCGATGGCCGCGAGCAGGCGCCAGTCGACTTTCTCTTTCTTGGCGTAGGTCTTGAAGTGCTGTTCGTACTTGGGCAGGCGCTGCTGCAAATGCTGGGCGAAGGTCGTGGCACCCATGTAGCCGAGGACGTCGACGTGGCCGTAGTAGCGGTCTTTCAGGCGTTGCAGGGTGCCGTTTTTCTGCACCTTGTCCAGATAACTGTTGATCTCGTTGAGCAGGCTGTTGTCTTCGCCAGAGGCCACCGCCCAGCTCTGGCTGCGTGCATCGCCAAGGTCGAAGGCGACGCGGATGTTGGTGAAGTAAACCTGGTTCATCGCCACTTCGTTGGAATCGACCAGAGTCAGGTCGATCTGGCCCTCATCGACCATGCGCAGCAGGTCGACCACTTCAACGGCGTCGGACTCTTCGTATTCAATCCCGGGATATTTCTGTTTCAGCTCGGCGAGCTGTTCGGCGTGGGTGCTGCCCTTGAGCACCATGATTTTCTTGCCGACCAGCTCACTGGCGTCGGTCGGCCGCGACTGGCCGTTGCGATAGATGATCTGCGGGGTGACTTCGAGGTAGGAATGGGAGAACCGTACCTGTTTCTTGCGCTGTTCGCTGCTGACCAGGCCAGCGGCGGCCAGCACCGGGCCGTTGGGCTTGCCGATCTGATCGAACAGGTCGTCGAGGTTGTCGGCGGTCTCGATTTTGAGTTCCACCCCCAAATCGTCGGCGAAGCGCTTCACCAGCTCGTATTCGAAGCCGGTCTCGCCGCTGCGATCCTGAAAGTAGGTGGCGGGGCTGTTACGGGTGATCACCCGCAGCACACCATCCTCCTTTACGCGCTCGAGGGTGTTGGGTTTATCAACACAGCCACTGAGCATCAGGAAGAGTCCGGTAGCGATCAGCCATTTGGCGTACCGCGGACGCAAAGCCGTTGGGGAAAACATGTGCGCAGTATACGCAAAGCGCAACGGGCGCCATATCTCGACAGTGGAGGGGTTGTCTGCTAGCGATCGAAAAAGCACCCGCAACCCCACAGGAACGGGGCCGCAGAGCGTTTTGTGACAGAAAAAATAAGCTGCCTTTGCGCAAGCTCGAAATCTGACTTCAGAGGCAGAAACACAGATTGAGGTCCGAGTGCAACCGTGCGTAGCGTTTCGGGTGATGTTGAGGTTGGTTTAGGCTAGAATGCACGGCCTCAAAGCACACCCCTTCCCGAGGCTGTCCCGAAGATGTTGATCCTGCGCGGCGCTCCTGCCCTTTCTGCCTTTCGCCACAGCAAACTCCTTGAGCAACTGAGCCAGAAGGTTCCAGCTGTCAGTGGCCTGTATGCTGAATTCGCTCACTTCGCCGAAGTCACCGGCGTCCTGACCGGCGACGAACAGCAGGTGCTTGCGCGCCTTCTGAAGTACGGTCCAAGCGTTCCGGTTCAAGAGCCGAGCGGTCGTCTGTTCCTGGTGTTGCCACGTTTCGGCACCATCTCGCCATGGTCGAGCAAGGCCAGCGACATCGCCCGCAACTGCGGCCTGAGCAAGATCCAGCGCCTGGAGCGCGGCATCGCGTTTTATGTGGCCGGTCAGTTCAGCGAAACCGAAGCGCAGCAGATCGCCGACGTCCTGCATGACCGCATGACCCAGATCGTTCTGGGCAACCTCGAACAGGCTGCCGGTCTGTTCAGCCACGCCGAGCCGAAGCCGCTGACCGCCATCGACATCCTCGGCGGTGGTCGCGCCGCGCTGGAGAAGGCCAACGTCGAGCTGGGCCTGGCCCTGGCCGAAGACGAGATCGACTATCTGGTCAACGCCTTCAACGGTCTCAAGCGCAACCCGCACGACATCGAACTGATGATGTTCGCCCAGGCCAACTCCGAGCACTGCCGCCACAAGATCTTCAACGCCAGTTGGGATATTGACGGCGAGAGCCAGGAAAAAAGCCTGTTCGGCATGATCAAGAACACCTATCAGATGCACAGCGAAGGCGTGCTGTCCGCTTACAAGGACAACGCCTCGGTGATCGTCGGCAACGTCGCCGGCCGCTTCTTCCCGGATCCGGAAACCCGCCAGTACGGCGCGGTGCAGGAACCGGTGCACATCCTGATGAAGGTTGAAACCCACAACCACCCGACCGCGATCGCTCCGTTCCCGGGCGCGTCCACCGGTTCCGGTGGCGAGATCCGCGACGAAGGTGCAACCGGTCGTGGCGCCAAGCCGAAGGCCGGCCTGACCGGTTTCACCGTGTCGAACCTGCAGATCCCTGGCTTTGAACAGCCTTGGGAAGTGCCGTACGGCAAGCCTGAGCGCATCGTCAACGCGCTGGACATCATGATCGAAGGCCCGCTGGGCGGCGCTGCGTTCAACAACGAATTCGGTCGTCCGGCCCTGACCGGTTACTTCCGTACCTTCGAACAATCGATCAGCACCCCGCACGGTGATGAAGTTCGTGGTTACCACAAGCCGATCATGCTCGCTGGCGGCATGGGCAACATCCGTGAAGAACACGTCAAGAAAGGCGAGATCGTCGTCGGCTCCAAGCTGATCGTGCTCGGTGGCCCGGCAATGCTGATCGGTCTGGGCGGCGGCGCTGCTTCCTCCATGGCTACCGGCACCAGCTCGGCGGATCTGGACTTCGCTTCCGTTCAGCGTGAAAACCCTGAAATGGAACGTCGCTGCCAGGAAGTCATCGACCGTTGCTGGCAGCTGGGTGACAAGAACCCGATCAGCTTCATCCACGACGTGGGGGCGGGCGGTCTGTCCAACGCCTTCCCGGAACTGGTCAACGACGGCGACCGCGGTGGCCGTTTCGAACTGCGCAACATTCCAAACGACGAGCCGGGCATGGCCCCGCACGAAATCTGGTCCAACGAATCCCAGGAGCGTTACGTTCTGGCCGTCGGCCCGGCCGACTTCGAGCGCTTCAAGGCGATCTGCGAACGTGAGCGTTGCCCGTTCGCCGTTGTCGGTGAAGCCACTGCCGAACCACAACTGACCGTGACCGACAGCCACTTCGGCAACAACCCGGTGGACATGCCACTGGAAGTGTTGCTGGGCAAGGCGCCGCGCATGCACCGTTCGGTGGTTCGCGAAGCCGAGCTGGGCGATGACTTCGATCCGTCGAACCTCGACATCGGCGAAAGCATCGAACGCGTTCTGCACCACCCGGCCGTGGCAAGCAAAAGCTTCCTGATCACCATCGGCGACCGCACCATCACAGGCCTCGTGGCCCGTGACCAGATGGTCGGCCCTTGGCAGGTTCCGGTGGCCGACGTGGCCGTCACCGCCACCAGCTTCGACGTCTACACCGGTGAAGCGATGGCGATGGGCGAGCGCACTCCGCTGGCGCTGCTGGACGCTCCGGCGTCGGGCCGCATGGCTATCGGCGAAACCCTGACCAACATCGCCGCCTCGCGCATCAACAAGCTCTCCGACATCAAACTGTCGGCGAACTGGATGTCCGCTGCCGGCCACCCGGGTGAAGACGCGCGCCTGTACGACACCGTGAAAGCGGTCGGCATGGAACTGTGCCCCGAGCTGGGCCTGACCATTCCGGTGGGCAAGGACTCCATGTCCATGGCCACCCGCTGGAACGACAACGGCGAAGACAAGACCGTCACCTCGCCGATGTCCCTGATCGTGACCGGTTTCGCGCCAGTGGCTGACATCCGTCAGACCCTGACCCCGGAACTGCGCATGGACAAGGGCACCACCGATCTGATCCTGATCGACCTCGGTCGCGGCCAGAACCGCATGGGCGCCTCGATCCTTGCTCAGGTTCACGGCAAGCTCGGCAAACAGGCTCCGGACGTCGATGACGCCGAAGACCTGAAAGCCTTCTTCGCCGTGATCCAGGGCCTCAACGCCGACGGTCACCTGCTGGCGTACCACGACCGTTCCGACGGTGGTCTGCTGACCTCCGTGGTGGAAATGGCTTTCGCCGGCCACTGTGGTCTGAGCCTGAACCTGGACAGCGTTGCCGAAAGCTCCGCTGAAATCGCCGCGATCCTGTTCAACGAAGAACTGGGTGCAGTGATCCAGGTTCGCCAGGACGCCACCCCGGACATCCTCGCGCAATTCAGCGCGGCCGGTCTGGGCGACTGCGTTTCGGTGATCGGTCAGCCGATCAACAATGGCCAGATCAACATCACCTTCAACGGTGACACCGTGTTCGAAGGCCAGCGTCGTCTGCTGCAGCGTCAGTGGGCCGAGACCAGCTACCAGATCCAGCGTCTGCGCGACAACGCCGACTGCGCCGAGCAAGAGTTCGATGCGCTGCTGGAGGAAGACAACCCGGGCCTGAGCGTCAAGCTGAGCTACGACGTCAACCAGGACATCGCCGCGCCTTACATCAAGAAAGGCATCCGCCCACAGGTTGCCGTGCTGCGTGAGCAGGGCGTCAACGGTCAGGTGGAGATGGCGGCCGCATTCGACCGCGCCGGTTTCAATGCGATCGACGTGCACATGAGCGACATTCTGGCCGGCCGTGTCGACCTGAACGAGTTCAAAGGTCTGGTGGCCTGCGGTGGTTTCTCCTACGGCGACGTTCTCGGCGCCGGTGAAGGCTGGGCCAAGTCCGCACTGTTCAACAGCCGTGCCCGCGATGCGTTCCAGGGTTTCTTCGAGCGTAACGACAGCTTCACCCTCGGCGTGTGCAACGGTTGCCAGATGATGTCCAACCTGCACGAGCTGATCCCGGGCAGCGAGTTCTGGCCGCACTTCGTGCGCAACCGCTCCGAGCAGTTCGAGGCGCGCGTGGCGATGGTGCAGATCCAGGAGTCGAACTCGATCTTCCTGCAGGGCATGGCCGGTTCGCGCATGCCGATCGCCATCGCTCACGGTGAAGGCCATGCCGAATTCGAAAGCGAAGAGGCACTGCTTGAAGCCGATCTGTCCGGTTGCGTGGCGATGCGATTCGTCGACAACCACGGCAAGGTCACCGAAGCCTACCCGGCCAACCCGAACGGTTCGCCGCGCGGGATCACCGGCCTCACCAGCCGCGACGGTCGCGTGACAATCATGATGCCGCACCCGGAGCGTGTTTTCCGTGCCGTGCAGAACTCGTGGCGTTCGGAAGACTGGAACGAAGACGCTCCTTGGATGCGCATGTTCCGTAATGCTCGTGTGTGGGTGAACTAAGCGCTGTGTACAAGCTCGCGTTTTTTGTTCCCGACAGTCATGTCGAGGTGGTCAAGGACGCTGTATTCGCTGCCGGTGGTGGGCGGATCGGTGACTATGACCACTGTGCGTGGCAGGTGCTTGGTGCGGGCCAGTTTCGGCCTCTGGACGGCAGTCAGCCGTTCATTGGCGAGGCGGGGCGGGTTGAGCGGGTCGAGGAGTGGAAGGTCGAGCTTGTTGTTGGCGATGAGTTGATTCGTGGGGTGGTGGCGGCTTTGAAGGCTAGCCATCCTTACGAGACGCCGGCTTATGAGGTTTGGCGGCTGGAGGATTTTTGATCTTCCTTGGCTGCTGAAATGGAAAACCCGCTGAGAGTGATTTCAGCGGGTTTTTTGGTTTTTGGGGTTGGGTGAATATCCGTTTCTTCGGGTGTTGCGGCTTATGGTTCCGCCCTTACGGCGGGTCACTTTTGACAAACGCCTCAAAAGTAACCAAAAAGGCTTGCCCCTGCGTTCGGCACCTCGCTGTGGCTCGGTGTTCCTTCGTTCCGGGATTCATCCGGGGGGCATCGCCTACGGTTTGCTTCGCTGCACCTCCTCTCGATGCATGCGGCTGCGCCGCACGGTCGCTGCGCTCCCACCCCCGGATAAATCCCTCCACTCAGCCTGCCGATGGGGCCGGCACGTCAAAAGCTTTACTCGAGCTAACGCTCATCGTGTTGAGTGGTGGGGAGCGAAAGCAGAAGCGGAAGTTGAAGCAGGAGCAGGAGCAGGAGCAGAAGAAGGGGAGGAAGCAAAGGAGGCAGAGGAAGCACGAGTCGAGTTGCATGTGTTTCAAACCCGAGTTCACCTCGGTTTTTCACGTCGGCGTACCTCTCCCAAACAACGCGGTCAGTCTCCTCTCCCTCCGGGAGAGGGTTAGGGTGAGGGGAATTCTGCGACCGTACAAAGATGCATCGAATCCCCCCCACCCATCGATTCAGAGGTCACCCTAAACCTTTGCACTCACCTCACTCCGATTGACCAACCCCTCAATCGCCGCACTCAGACTCTGCGCCCGCTCACCCACCAGCAAGTGCCACACGCCATCTTCCAGCGCGCTCACGCCCAGACATCCAAGCTCTTTCAACCGGCTTTCCGAGAGCGCCTTGCCATCGGCCAGTTGCAGGCGAATCCGGCTCATGGCGATGCAGTCGAGTTGCAGCACATTGTCGCTGCCGCCCAGAGCGCTCAACCATTGTTGAGCTTGCGGTACGGTGACTGCGACGGGCTCGCTGGGTTCGACGACGGCGACAGGAGCCGTCGCTGCGGCTCGGCCCAATGCGGGCATCGCCAGTCGAATCTCATCGGCAATGCTGTCGGCCATCGGCCCCACAACAACCTGCAAACTGCCACCCTTGCCCGGACGCACAACGGCCATCGCGCCCAGCGCTTTCAAATCGGCATCCGACGCTTTGTTACGATCGACCATTTCCAGTCGCAGACGCGTAGTGCACGCGCCGACGGTGACCAGATTCTCGGTACCTCCCAAGGCTTTGATGTACGCAGCGGCGCGCTCGTTTTCTGTCAGCACGGATTTCTCGGCAGCGGCCACGTCTTCACGTCCTGGGGTTTTCAGATTGAAACGGCGGATACAGAAATCGAACACCGCGTAGTAGATGACGGCATACGCCAGGCCCACCGGCACGACGAGCCAGCCGTTGGTGGAACGTCCCCAACCCAGCACCATGTCGATGAAGCCTCCAGAGAAGGTGAAGCCCAGGTGGATGTTCAATGCGTTGGTGATTGCCATCGACAGTCCGGTCAGCAGCGCATGCACCAGATACAGCAGCGGTGCGAGGAACATGAAGGCAAATTCGATCGGTTCGGTCACCCCGGTGAGGAACGCGGTCAGGGCCATCGACAGGAAGATCCCGCCCATGACTTTGCGGCGCTCCGGCAGGGCGTTGCGGTACATCGCCAGGCAGGCAGCGGGGAGGCCGAAGATCATGACCGGGAACATGCCGGTCATGAACTGGCCGCCTTTCGGGTCGCCGGCGAAGTAACGGGACAGGTCGCCCGTAACCAGCGCGCCGGTGGTCGGGTCGGTGAAGTTGCCGAACACGAACCACGCCATGTTGTTGAGGATGTGGTGCAGGCCGGTGACGATCAGCAGGCGGTTGAACACGCCGAAGACGAACGCGCCGAAGCTGCCGCTTTCCATCAGCAGGGTGCCGAAGCTGTTGATGCCGTGCTGGATCGGCGGCCAGATGTAACCGAACAGTACGCCCAGGCCGACCGCGCTGAAACCGGTGACGATGGGGACGAAGCGCCGGCCGCCGAAGAACGCCAGGTACTCCGGCAGCTTGATGTCCTTGAAGCGGTTGTACAGCGCGCCGGCCATCAGGCCGCTGACGATCCCGGCGAGCATGCCCATGTTGATGCTCGCGTCGAGCACCTTGAGGGTGGAGATCATCACCAGGTAACCGATCACCCCGGCGAGGCCGGCGGTGCCGTTGTTGTCCTTGGCGAAACCGACTGCGATGCCGATGGCGAAGATCATCGCCAGGTTGGCGAAGATCACCTGCCCGGCGTCGTGGATGATCGCGATGTTCAGCAGGTCGGTGTCGCCCAGGCGCAGCAGCAGGCCGGCGATCGGCAGGATCGCGATCGGCAGCATCAGTGCCCGGCCGAGGCGTTGCAGGCCTTCGATAAAGAGTTGGTACATGGCGTTTGTCCTTGTTGTTTTTGTTAGCGCAGAGGCCAATGTTGATGACAGGCATGACGCACCGCGGCGGCGCTGCTCAGCTTGAGCAAGTCCCGGGCGAGGCGTTGGCATTCGGCTTCGTGCAGCTGGCGCACGCGATCCTTGATTTCGCCGATCTGTACCGGGCTCACCGACAGTTCGGTCACGCCCAGGCCGATCAACACCGGTGTCGCCAGCGGATCCGAGGCGAGGGCGCCGCACACGCCGACCCAGCGTTTATGCACCGCCGCGCCTTCGCAAGTCATGGCGATCAGGCGCAGCAACGCCGGGTGCAAGGCGTCGACCCGTGCGGCGAGGCCAGCGTGGTCGCGGTCCATGGCCAGGGTGTATTGCGACAGGTCGTTGGTGCCGATGGACAGGAAGTCGGCGTGCTCGGCCAGTTGTTCGGCTTGTAGCGCGGCGGCCGGGACTTCGATCATTACGCCGATTTCCGGACGTTGGCTGATGCCCAGTTCCAGGCACAGCGCATCGACCCGTTGGCGGATGTGCAGCAGTTCGTCCACTTCGGTGACCATCGGCAGCAGGATCCGGCAGCGCTGCAACGGGCTGACCTGCAGCAGGGCGCGCAGTTGCTGGTCGAGGATCTCCGGGCGGGCCTGGGCCAGGCGAATGCCGCGCAGGCCGAGCACCGGGTTGGCCTCCACGGGCAGCGGCAGGTAATCGAGTTGTTTGTCGCCGCCGACGTCGATGGTGCGGATGATCACCGACTTGTCGCCCATCGCATCGATCACGGCTTGATAGGCGGCGCGTTGCTCTTCGACATCCGGCGCGGTGTTGCGATCGACGAACAGAAATTCAGTGCGCAACAGGCCGACGCCGTCAGCGCCGTTGGCAAATGCATCCGCCGCTTCGTGGCTGGAGGCGACGTTGGCGACCACTTCGATGGCCACGCCGTTGCGGGTTTCCGCCGGCAGATGGGCCTGGGCTTGCTGGGCGTCGCGTCGTTGTTGGCGGTCGATCTGCGCCTGCCGGACTTCGGCCAGACGCTCGGCATTCGGCGTCAGTTCGAGGCGGCCACCGTCGGCATCGAGCACCACCGATTGACCTTGCGCCTGATCGAGCAGCGCCGAGCCCAGTGCGACCATGCACGGCAGGCCTTTGCCCCGGGCCAGAATCGCTACGTGGGAAGTCGCGCCACCCTCGGCCATGCACAGGCCGGCGACGCCTTGTGCGCTCAGTTGCAGCAGGTCCGAGGGCGTCAGTTCGTGAGCGGCGACGATGGCGCCGGCCGGCACGTCGTAATGCCAGGCTTCACCAAGCAGGGCACGCAGCACCCGTTGTTTCAAGTCGCGCAGATCGTTGGCGCGTTCGGCCAGCAGCGGACTGCCGGTATTTTGCAGCACTTCGCATTGCGCATCGATGGACTGGCTCCAGGCGTGAGTTGCCGCCGTGCCCGCTTCAATCGTTTGCCGGGCGGCGTCGAGCAGGGCCGGGTCCTCCAGCAAGGCCAGGTGCGCAGCAAAGATCGCTTCTTCGTCGGCATTGCGCTGTTTTTTCGCCTGGGCGAGGGTGCCGTCGATTTCGCTGCGAACCTGATTCAGCGCCGTGTCGAGGATCTGCAATTGTTGTTCGGGCTGATGATTGCCAGCGTCCGCCGGCAGGTTGATCGCGTTCAAGCGAAACAGCGGCCCGCCCACCAGACCCGGTGCGGCGCAAACACCGTACAACACGCCAGCCTCGACCGGACGATTGCGTGGGGCGGCAGCAATCGGTGCGGCGGCGTGATGATCCTCCGGCAGGGCGGTGGCCAGTGCAGTGAGCAAGGCCTGCAACGCAGCCTGTGCGTCCGGACCCTGGCAACTGACCTGCACTTCGTCCTGTTCGCCAATCGCCAGGCCCATCAAACCGATGAGGCTGTTGCACGGCGCCGACTTGCCGGCGAAATGCAGCTGAGACTGGCTCTTGAACCCTTGCGCGGTCTGGCGGATCAACGCCGCCGGGCGTGCATGCAGGCCGCCGCGATGGGCGACCTGCACGTGACCGTGAACTTGCGGGCCGCCGAGTTCTTCTGTATTCGCCGCGGCATTGTGACGAGCGACGATGTGCAGCAGCGGCTCGCCCACTTTCACCGTTTTCAGGGTGATGGGGCGCGCCTGGAAATCCTGGCTGTTGGTCAGGATCAGCAGGCTGACCAGGCTTTTGCACTGGCGGCCGACCTTGTCCAGGTCATAGCGCAGCAGCGGCTGGCCATTGCTGACCCGCGCGCCTTCCTTGACCAGCATCGAGAAGCCTTCACCCTGCAACTCCACCGTGTCCAGGCCCAGGTGCAGCAACAACTCGGCGCCGTTGTCGGCGCGCACGGTCAGTGCATGCCCGGTGCGGGCGACGTGGATCACCACACCGGCGCAGGGCGAGTACAGCGTGTCGTTCAGCGGATCGATGGCAATGCCGTCGCCCATGGCGCCGCTGGCGAACACCGCGTCCGGGACTTTGGCGAGCGTGAGCACCGGGCCGCTGAGCGGGGCGCTTAAAATCAGCTCTTTATTGTTGTTGTGCATGGCTCGGTCTCATCAGGAAAAACGGTCGGTTCGCACTCAGTGCGTACGGGTGACTTTGCTCAGGTGGCGCGGCTGATCCGGGTCCATGCCACGGGCCACGGCCAGGTTGGCGGCCATCACGTAGAAACTCTGGATCGCCAGGATCGGGTCGAGAGCCGGGTGTTCGGCACGGCTCAGGGTCAGGTCGCGTTCGAGCACATCGTCCGGCGCCGCCAGCAATACACGGGCACCACGCTGACGCATTTCCGCCGCCAGGCTCAGCAGACCGGCCTGCTCGGCGCCGCGCGGGGCGAACACCAGCAAAGGGTAGTTTTCGTCGATCAGCGCCATGGGGCCGTGACGGACTTCGGCGCTGCTGAACGCTTCGGCCTGGATCGCCGAGGTTTCCTTGAATTTCAGCGCGGCTTCCTGGGCGATGGCAAAACCGGCACCACGGCCGATCACCATCAACCGCTCGCAATTGCGCAGGGCGTCGATGGCCGGGCTCCAGTCCTGTTTCGCAGCATCACGCAAGCCTTCAGGCAGGGCGTTATGCGCTTCCAGCAATTCGCTGTCTTCTTTCCAGTGGGCGATCAGACGGGCGCTGGCGCTGAGGGTGGCGATGAAGCTCTTGGTCGCGGCGACGCTGCTTTCGGTACCGGCCAGCAATGGCAGGCTGAATTCACACGCGGCTTCCAGCGGCGAATCGGCGGCGTTGACCATCGATACGCTCAAGGCGCCGCGTTTGCGCAGCAGCCGCAGGCTGTTGACCAGGTCCGGGCTCTGGCCCGACTGGGAAAACGCGAACGCGACCTGACCGCTGACCTTCAGCGGCGCCTGTTGCATGGTCACCACCGACATCGGCAGCGACGCCACCGGAATGCCCAGTTGCTGCATGGTCAGGTAGGCGAAGTAGCTCGCCGCATGATCGGAGCTGCCACGGGCAACGGTCATCGCCACTTGTGGCGGCTGACGGCGCAGGCGCCCGGCGATCTCGATCATCGAGCCATCGAGCTGTTGCAGTTGGGCTTGCACGGCCTCGAACGAGGACAGCGCCTCCTCAAGCATTTTTGAAGTCAATGTCTTCTCCTTCGACCATGACGGCGGTCAGTGTGAGTGAGCGATCCAGCCGCACGCAGTCGGCCCAGGCGCCGGGTTGCAGGCGCCCGCGTTCGGTGATGCCGAGGTAGTCGGCGGGGAATTGCGAAAGACGTTGCGAGGCCTCGGCGATCGGCAGGCCGATCTTCACCAGATTGCGCAAAGCCTGATCCATGGTCAGGGTGCTGCCGGCCAGCGTGCCGTCCGGCAGGCGCACGCCGCCCAGGCATTTGGTGACGGTGTGGCTGCCGAGCTTGTACTCGCCATCGGGCATGCCGGCGGCGGCGGTCGAATCGGTAACGCAGTACAGGCACGGAATCGAGCGCAGGGCCACGCGGATTGCGCCGGGGTGCACGTGCAGCAGATCCGGGATCAGCTCGGCGAATTTGGCGTGGGCCAGCGCCGCGCCGACGATGCCCGGCTCGCGGTGATGCAGCGGGCTCATGGCGTTGTACAAATGGGTGAAACTGGTGGCGCCGGCTTCGAGGGCGGCGACGCCTTCCTCGTAACTGCCGAGGGTGTGGCCGATCTGCATGCGGATGCCACGGCGGCTCAGTTCACGAATCAAGCCATCGTGGCCGGCGATTTCCGGGGCAATGGTGATCACCCGGATTGGCGCCAGTGCCAGATAGTCTTCGACTTCGGCCATCAGCGCGGTGTGGGCGAAGTTCGGCTGGGCGCCGAGTTTGCCGGGATTGATGTACGGGCCTTCGAGGTGAACCCCGAGAACTCGGGCGGCGCCTTTCGGACGCTGCTCGCAGAACTCGCCGACATCCTTGAGCACGCTGGCAATCTCGGCACTCGGCGCGGTCATGGTGGTGGCCAGCAGCGAGGTGGTGCCGAAGCGCACGTGGGTCTTGGTGATGGTCTCGAAGGCGCTGGCGCCTTCCATGATGTCTTTGCCGCCACCGCCGTGAACGTGCAGGTCGATGAAACCCGGCAGCAGGTAAGGCAGGTCGTTATCCGCCGGATCGCACGGCACGCCTTCGATGGACACGACTCTGCCGTGTTCGTGGATCAGCCGGCCGCGAACCCAGCCGTCAGCGGTGAGGATGTTGTCTTCGGACATTTCGCTTCTCTCGTTTGGCCTGGCTGCTGATCAGCGGCGAAGCTCTGCAACAAAGTCGTAGTAGTCGTTGCGGCAATAGGTGTCGGTGACTTCGATCGGCGTGTTGTCTTCCAGGTAGCCGACCCGGGTCATCAGCAGCATCGCGGTGCCGGGGGCGATGCCGACCAGCGCGGCAAACTCGTCCGAGGCGTTGATGGCTTGAATGTGCTGCAAGGCGCGCACGATCGGTTTACCGATGCTGTCGAGGTGTTCGTAGAGCGAATCGCCCACCACTTGTGGCTTGGGCATGATCGAGGCGGGCAGGGTGCTCCTCTCGATGGCCATCACCGTGTCGTCGGCTTTGCGCAGGCGTTTCATGCGCGCAACCTTGTCGTTCGGCGACAGACCGAGGCGAATCAGTTCTTCGTGGGTTGGCAGGGTGATTTCCCGCTCAAGCCATTGCGAGCTGGGCACGAAGCCCTTGAGACGAAGCATTTCGCTGAAACCCGACAGGCGCGACAGCGGTTGTTCAAGGCGTGGGGTGATGAAGGTACCGGAACCTTGCAGGCGGCGAATCAAACCTTGATCGAGCAGAACCTCCAGTGCCTTGCGCGCGGTGACTCGGGAAATCCCCAGCATTTCGCTGAGATTGCGCTCCGACGGCATCGCCTGTTCGGCTTTCCACTGGCCGGCGTGGATCGCCGCTTCCAGATTGCGCGCCAGTTGCAGGTACAGCGGCGTCGGCTGGGAGTCGTCGGGACGTAGGGCGTGGAGGTCGTTCATGTAAGGCATTTCCGGCGCTGATATAGGATTGTTGTCGCTCGGTTGTCGGGCGAAAACTAATACCACTTGAATACCATGTCAACGCGGCGGAAAGTCCTGTAGTCCTTTGGAATCGGGTGTTTGAGGGCGGGTGGTTTCAAGTGGTATTAGAGATGGGCTCTGGAAAGCAAAAGATCGCAGTCTGCGGCAGTTCTGGCCGGTGAAAGTGGTATCACCGTTCAGACGTTGTCGCAGGCTGCGATCTTTTTCATTTATTTTTTGCGGGCGACCAGTGGTCAGGGGAAAGGGCCGCGTCGCGGCCACGAGAGAGCAGGTGACCAGGTTACAGAATCACGGGCGGATTTCGACCATCGTGCCGTCCGGCACCAGGTTCCACACTTCGCGCATGTCGACATTGCGCATGGCGACACAGCCATCAGTCCAGTCCAGTGTGTGGAACAGGTCTTCAGGCGTTTCTTCCGAATCCGGCGTGCCGTGGATCATGATCATCCCGCCAGGTTCGACGCCTTCCCGGCGGGCGCGGGCGGAGTCGGAAATGTTCGGGTAGGAAATGTGCATCGACAGATTGAATTTGTCGCTGGTCTTGCGCCAGTCGATCCAATAGAAGCCTTCAGGTGTGCGTTTGTCGCCTTCAATCAGTTTCGGACCTTTCTTTGCGCCCTTGCCCAGAGAAATGCGATAGGTCTTGATCGGCTTGCCGTCGGCGATCAACTGCAGTTGATGAGCCGATTTGAGCACCAGTACTTTTTCGATCAATGGTGTATTGGAGGGCGTCACGGTGGTCACGAAAGACGCTTGCGATACCGAAACGAACGACAGGCAGAACAGGGCAAGCAACCAGCGCATTGAAACGATTCCCCAGGAATGAAGCCGATACTTTATTTATAGATGTCATGCAGACGCTGTTGCAGCCCCGCGCTTTGTGTATCGGCCGGGCGCCGGCGAGATCAAGTGATGACTGGCTTGGCGAGCGGCGGAGTCGACTCGGAGCGAACCGGGTAGACCTCGGCACGGCGGTCAGCGAAGAAGCATTCTAAGGTACGCCCCACCGTGCGGAAAGCCAGCTCGTTCCATGGAATCTGCGCTTCGTCGAACAGTTGTACTTCGAGGCTCTCGGGGCCGGCGGCAAAATCCAGGTCTGCAAGCTCGGCGCGGAAGAACACATGCACCTGACTGATATGTGGCACATCGATCAGGGTGTAGATGCTCAGGTTGCGCACCCGGGCGCAGGCTTCCTCGGCGGTTTCCCGGATGGCGGCCTGCTCGATGGTCTCGCCGTTCTCCATGAAGCCGGCGGGCAGGGTCCAGTAGCCGAGGCGCGGTTCGATGGCGCGGCGGCAGAGCAGAACCTTGCTGCCCCAGGTCGCCACACACCCGGCCACGATATTGGGGTTCTGGTAGTGAATGGTCTGACAGCTGTCGCAGACAAATCGCAGCCGCGAATCGCCTTCGGGAATGCGCTGGGTCACCGGGTTGCCGCACTGGCTGCAAAATTTCATGCTGGGGTTCCTGAATGCTGCGCCTATCTTGGCGTGCAGCGGTGGCTGTCGGCAAGTTGTCGTTTCGCGACATGACGCCTGTCCGGGGCTTGGGCGGTCGCAATGATTGGTGCATGATGCAGGGTAAGGCACAGATCGAGAACACTTATGCTGGACGAGCTACTGCACCGGGTAAGCAATCACACGCCGCGCACGCTGGAGACCGACACGCGTTTCCCCGAGGCCGCCGTCCTGGTGCCGATTACTCGCAGTGACGAACCGGAGCTTGTCCTGACCTTGCGCGCCAGCGGGCTCTCGACCCACGGTGGCGAAGTCGCCTTTCCCGGTGGCAGACGAGACCCGGAAGACCCCGATCTGATCTTCACCGCCCTGCGTGAAGCCGAAGAGGAAATCGGCCTGCCGCCCGGCCTGGTCGAAGTGATTGGCCCGCTCAGTCCGCTGATCTCCCTGCATGGCATCAAGGTCACGCCGTATGTCGGGGTGATTCCCGATTTCGTCGAATACCTGGCCAACGATGCCGAGATCGCAGCGGTGTTCAGCGTGCCGCTGGAATTCTTCCGCAAGGATCCGCGCGAACACACCCATCGCATCGACTATCAGGGTCGCAGTTGGTACGTGCCGAGCTATCGTTACGGCGAATACAAGATCTGGGGGCTGACGGCGATCATGATCGTCGAGTTGATCAACCTGCTCTATGACGCCAGAATCAGCCTGCACCAGCCGCCCAAAAGCTTTATCAATACCTGAAGCCATCGCTCGAATGGCCAGCCATCGTGAGCCCTGAGGAAAACAAGATGAAATACCGCCTGGGCGACGCCCGCGTCGAAACCCATCCGCAGAGCTGGGTCGCCCCCAATGCCGTACTGGTGGGCAAGGTCAAGCTGGAGGAGGGCGCCAACGTCTGGTTCAACGCCGTGCTGCGCGGCGACAACGAATTGATCCTGATCGGCAAGAACAGCAACGTTCAGGACGGCACGGTGATGCACACCGACATGGGCTATCCGCTGACCATCGGTACCGGCGTGACCATCGGCCACAACGCCATGCTCCACGGCTGCACGGTCGGCGACTACAGTCTGATCGGCATCAACGCCGTCATCCTCAATGGCGCGAAGATCGGCAAAAACTGCATCATCGGTGCCAACTCGCTGATCGGCGAAGGCAAGGAAATTCCCGATGGTTCGCTGGTGATGGGCTCTCCGGGCAAGGTGGTGCGCGAACTGACCGAGCCGCAGAAGAAGATGCTCGAAGCCAGCGCCGCGCACTATGTGCATAACTCCCAGCGCTATGCGCGCGATCTGGTTGAGCAGGAAGAATGACGACCCCCGAAAGACCCGTCGCTTCGCCGTGCGTGAGCATTTGTGCGCTGGACGAGGATGACATTTGCACCGGTTGCCAGCGTACGGTCGAGGAGATCACTCGCTGGAGCCGCATGACCAACGACGAGCGGCGCGTTGTGCTCGGGCTCTGTCATGAGCGGGCGAAGGCCAGCGGGCTGGTCTGGATGATCGGCAAAACGCCAGGGCAATAACCGATTTGATTGGCGTCATCGAAGGGCTGAAGTAACCTGTGCGCCAAATTGACAGGTCACGCCCATGCTCTTCCTCATCGCCTACATCAGCAGCGTCGTGCTGATCAACTTCGCCTTCTCCACCGCGCCCCACCTGGACATCATCTGGTCGGCCTGGGGCGGGTTGGTGTTCGTGCTGCGCGACATGGTGCAGATCCGTTTCGGCCACGGCGCGATTGTGGCGATGCTGGCGGCGCTGGTGCTGTCCTATGTCACGTCCGATCCGTCGATTGCGTTGGCCAGTGCCACGGCGTTCGCGGTCTCCGAGTGCATTGACTGGCTGGTGTTCACCATCACCAAGCGCCCGCTGCGCGACCGGTTGTGGATCAGCTCGGCGCTGAGCATTCCCCTCGACACCTTCATTTTCTTCGGCATGATCGACCTGCTGACGCCGCCAGTGCTCATCACTGCCCTGGCCTCGAAGTTTGCCGGTGTCACCGCTGTCTGGCTGATCATGACCTGGCGCGAGCGCAAACAGGCTGTCGCCGGCTGAAGCCAAACCCTCAGGTTCATGTAAAATGCCGCGTTTTCTCCCCATGGAAAGCGCGTCTGGCGTTGCTTTCCTCGATGATCTGCTTCTTTGAGGACCTGAGATGACCCGTATCGGAACTCCATTGTCGCCGACCGCGACCCGCGTATTGCTGTGTGGCTGTGGTGAGTTGGGCAAGGAAGTGGTGATCGAGCTGCAACGCCTGGGCGTTGAAGTGATCGCCGTTGACCGTTACGCCAATGCGCCGGCCATGCAGGTTGCTCATCGCAGCCACGTGATCAACATGCTCGACGGCGCCGCCCTGCGTGCAGTGATCGAAGCCGAGAAACCGCATTTCATCGTGCCGGAAATCGAAGCCATCGCCACTGCTACCCTGGTCGAGCTGGAAGCCGAAGGCTTCACCGTGATCCCGACCGCTCGCGCCGCTCAACTGACCATGAACCGCGAAGGCATCCGTCGCTTGGCCGCCGAAGAGCTGGATCTGCCGACTTCGCCGTACCACTTCGCCGACACCTTCGAGGATTACAGCAAAGCCGTTCAGGACCTGGGTTTCCCGTGCGTCGTCAAACCGGTGATGAGTTCGTCTGGCAAGGGCCAGAGCCTGCTGCGCAGCGTCGATGACGTGCAGAAAGCCTGGGATTACGCCCAAGAGGGCGGTCGCGCCGGTAAAGGCCGGGTAATCATCGAGGGCTTCATCGATTTCGACTACGAAATCACTCTGCTGACCGTTCGACATATCGGTGGTACCACGTTCTGTGCTCCGGTCGGTCACCGGCAGGAGAAGGGCGACTATCAGGAATCCTGGCAGCCACAGGCCATGAGCCCGATTGCTCTGGCTGAGTCCGAGCGCGTTGCCAAAGCGGTGACCGAGGCGTTGGGCGGCCGTGGTCTGTTCGGCGTCGAGCTGTTCATCAAGGGCGACCAGGTATGGTTCAGCGAAGTGTCGCCGCGTCCGCATGACACCGGTCTGGTGACCCTGATTTCCCAGGACCTGTCACAGTTCGCCCTGCACGCCCGGGCAATCCTTGGCTTGCCGGTGCCGCTGATCCGTCAGTTCGGTCCATCGGCTTCGGCGGTGATTCTGGTAGAAGGTCAGTCGACCCAGACGGCATTCGCCAACCTCGGCGCAGCACTGAGCGAACCGGATACCGCGCTGCGCCTGTTCGGCAAGCCTGAGGTCAACGGCCAGCGTCGCATGGGCGTGGCCCTGGCGCGTGACGAGTCGATTGAAGCGGCTCGCGCCAAGGCGACCCGTGCTTCTCAGGCGGTCGTTGTAGAGCTGTAACCTCGCAAACTGATCGCTCCCGCGTCGGGCGGGAGCGATCAGTGCCTTTACGACACCTGATTCAAATCGTTATTGCGCGTTTCCTTCAGGCACAGCGCAGCGATCAAGCTGAGCACCGCGGCCGCAGACACATACCCGCCGACGTAACTCAAACCACCCATCGCCACCAGCTTCTGCGCGAAAAACGGCGCCGCCGAGGCCCCGACAATCCCGCCGAGGTTGTAGGCCGCCGATGCACCGGTATAACGGACGTGCGTCGGAAACAGTTCCGGCAGGAGCGCGCCCATCGGAGCGAACGTCACCCCCATCAGGAACAGCTCGATGCACAGGAACAGCGCCACGCCCCAGGTCGACCCCTGCGTCAGCAACGGCTCCATCAGAAAGCCGGAAAGAATCGCCAGTACACCGCCGACGATCAATACGGGTTTGCGCCCGTAACGATCACTGGCCCAGGCCGACAATGGCGTGGCGGCCGCCATGAACAACACCGCGAAACACAGCAGTCCGAGGAATGTCTCGCGGCTGTAGCCCAGCGTCGACACGCCGTAGCTCAGGGAAAACACGGTCGAGATATAGAACAGTGCGTAGCAAACCACCATGGCGGCTGCGCCCAAGAGTGTCGGTGCCCAGTACTGGCTGAACAGCTCGACCAGCGGTACTTTCACCCGCTCGTGACGGGCGATGGCGTTGGCGAACACCGGGGTTTCGTGAAGCTTGAGGCGCACGTACAGCCCAACCATCACCAGCACCGCACTGAGCAAGAACGGAATCCGCCAGCCCCAACTGCGAAACTGTTCGTCATCAAGGGTCATGGCGAGGGTCAGGAACAGGCCGTTGGCCGCCAGAAAGCCGATCGAAGGACCCAGCTGCGGGAACATGCCGAACCATGCCCGTTTGCCTTTCGGCGCGGTTTCGGTGGCCAGCAGCGCCGCGCCGCCCCATTCACCGCCCAATCCGAGACCCTGACCGAAGCGCAGCACACACAGCAGGATCGGCGCCCACGCCCCAATGCTGTCGTAACCCGGCAGTACGCCGATCAGCGTGGTGCAGACGCCCATCAACAACAGCGAGGCCACGAGAGTCGACTTGCGCCCGATGCGGTCGCCGAAGTGGCCGAACAGCGCGGAACCCAGTGGACGGGCGAGAAAGGCGATGCCGAAGGTGAGGAATGCCGAGAGCATCTGTGCGGTGCCGGATGTCTGCGGAAAGAACACGGGCCCGATCACCAGTGCTGCGGCAGTGGCGTAGACGTAGAAGTCATAAAACTCGATAGCCGTGCCGATGAAGCTCGCGGTGGCCACCCGGGTGGCAGAGTTGGCCGGTTGGGCCGGCGCGGTGTCGCGGTAAGCGGTACTGGTCGTCATGCGGTGATCCCTGACAGTCATGAGCTCCATTGGAGCGAATTATTATGGTCGACTACCCGGGGATGTGGGATAGGGCGCGAGCGCTGTTTCAGGTAGGAACAGTCGTCGGTGTGCTGCGTAAAACGGCAATGAACCGGCCGGAACCTGTCAGGTGCGGGGTAAGCACGGGGGCGGCGGGGCTTGGGTAAGCGCCCTGATTATAGGAAGGTGGCTAACGATTGAACAAGCGGAGAACTAGCGGGCAGGTGCGAGCGCCGGTGCCGAGCTGGTGTGCCAGATGAGCACTTTGCTCACGCGGTTCTCCTCCGTTTCCAGAATCTCCAGGCGATAACGCCCGATCTTCAGGCAGACCGCGCTTTCCGGAATGGTTTCCAGCGCTTCGGTCACCAGGCCATTGAGGGTCCTGGGGCCATCGCTGGGCAGGTGCCAGCCCAGGCATTTGTTCAGCTCGCGGATCGAGGCGGCGCCGTCGATCACCATGCGTCCATCGGCCTGCGGGTGGATGTGCGGATTGTCGAGGCTGTGCTCGCTTTCGAATTCACCGACGATCTCTTCGAGAATGTCTTCCAGCGTGACAATCCCCAGCACTTCGCCGTACTCGTCCACCACCATGCCCAGACGCCGCTGTTGCTTGTGGAAATTCAGCAGTTGCAGTTGCAGCGGAGTGCTTTCCGGTACGAAATACGGCTCGTAGCTGGCGGCCAGCAGCGCTTCCCGGGTCAGGCTGTGATCGTCCAGCAAATGACGGAATTGCCGAGTGTTGAGGATCGCCTCGACCTGGTTGATGTCACTGTGGAAGACCGGTAGGCGGGTGCGCTTGTTGTGGCGCAACTGCTCGATGATTTCTTCGATGGGGTCATCGAGATTGATGCCGTCGACGTCACTGCGGGGCACCAGGATGTCGTTGACCGTGATGTTGTCCAGCGCGTGGATGCCGGAAACCGGGTGCGGTCGAGACGGATGTTCCGGGTCGTCATGGCGCTCAGGCGGGACGTCGTCTTCGCTCTGCTGCACGACCTGAGGCTTGCGCACCAGTGGGCGCATCAGCAAGCTGCTGATGCCGCTGAACAGCCATGCAAGCGGATAGATCACTTTCAGCGGTACTGCCAGCAACGTGTTGCCGAATGACAGCACGGCATCCGGATAGCGTTGTGCGAGAGTGCGCGGGAAGTAGTCGGCAAACACCAGCAATACGGCGCCGGCGCCCAGAGTGGCTGCCCAGGGGCCGTTCTCTTCACAAAGGAAAATCGCCAGCAGCGTGGCAAGTACCATGGCGAGGGCGCGACACAGGGTGTTGCACAGGATCAGGCTGTCGAGGGGAAAACCGAGCTTCGCCAGCGGTTTGTCGCTCGCACGCGAAGCAGTACGTTGTGCCAGCAGATGCTGTTGCGCAACTTCCACGGCGGTAAACAACCCCGACCAGAGAATCAGCAGGACAAATACCGCGAGCATCGGCCCTATGGGCAAACCGTCCATTTATGCCGCCCGTCAGATGTGCAGAATGTATTCACGGACCAGTTTGCTGCCGAAATACGCCAACATCAGCAGGCAGAAACCGGCGAGGGTCCAGCGGATCGCCTTGTGGCCACGCCAGCCGAGGCGATTGCGGCCCCACAACAGCACGCTGAACACGACCCAGGCCAGGCAGGCCAGCAGAGTTTTGTGCACAAGATGCTGGGCAAACAGGTTCTCGACGAACAGCCAGCCGGAAATCAGCGACAGCGACAGCAGTGTCCAGCCGGCCCACAGGAAACCGAACAGCAGGCTTTCCATGGTCTGCAGCGGCGGAAAGTTCTTGATCAGCCCGGACGGGTGCTTGTTCTTGAGCTGGTGATCCTGCACCAGCAGCAGCAAGGCCTGGAACACGGCGATGGTGAACATGCCGTAGGCAAGAATCGACAGCAGGATATGCGCGAGGATGCCCGGCTCTTCGTCGATGATCTGCACGGTACCGGTCGGCGCGAACTGCGCCAGCAACACCGTGACCGCCCCCAGCGGGAACAGCAGGACCAGCAGGTTTTCCACCGGGATCCGCGAGCAGGCCAGCAGGGTCAGGGCGATGACTGCCGCGGCAATCAGGCTCGAAGCACTGAAGAAGTCCAGGCCCAGACCGATCGGCGTCAACAGATGAGTGAGCAGGCTGGCGCTGTGGGCCAGCACGGCGAGGACGCCAAGCGAGACCAGCAGGCGCTTGTTGGCCTTGGCGCCGGTGGCCAGGCGGGTGCCCTGATAGAGGGTCGCAGCGGCATAGAGAAGGGCGGCGGCGAGGGTGGTCAGCAAACTCGGTGACAAGGGGAGCATAAATCCTGTTAGGCAAGCCCGAAAGGGGCTGAGTTTGGCATAGAACAGTCGTCGCACGAAAGACCGGCAAGCTGACAGCGAGGTGTCCGCCAGACGCAGTCTTCGCTATAATCCGCGACCTGCCCACGCCGCAGGCTCGCCGAGTACATGTTGATTCCGGTCCGGGCCGCCATTATCCCGGTCTACACAGGGCCTGAAAGGATCGCGCAATGTTTGAAAACTTAACCGACCGTCTCTCGCAGACGCTGCGCCATGTCACCGGCAAGGCGAAACTGACCGAAGACAACATTAAAGACACCTTGCGCGAAGTGCGCATGGCGTTGCTTGAGGCCGATGTCGCCCTGCCGGTGGTCAAGGACTTCGTCAGCTCGGTCAAGGAACGCGCTGTCGGCACCGAGGTGTCGCGCAGCCTGACGCCGGGCCAGGCGTTCGTGAAGATCGTCCAGGCCGAACTCGAAAGCCTGATGGGCGCGGCCAACGAAGACTTGAACCTGAGTGCCGTGCCGCCTGCCGTCATCCTGATGGCCGGTCTGCAGGGTGCCGGTAAAACCACCACCGCCGGCAAACTGGCGCGCTTCCTTAAAGAGCGCAAGAAGAAGTCGGTCATGGTCGTGTCGGCGGACATCTATCGTCCTGCCGCTATCAAACAGCTGGAAACCCTGGCCAACGACATTGGCGTGACGTTTTTCCCGTCCGACCTGAGCCAGAAGCCGGTCGACATCGCCAATGCGGCTATTAAAGAAGCAAAACTGAAATTCATCGACGTGGTCATCGTCGATACCGCCGGTCGTCTGCACATCGACGAAGAGATGATGGGCGAGATCAAGGCGCTGCACGCCGCGATCAACCCGGTCGAAACCCTGTTCGTGGTCGATGCCATGACCGGTCAGGACGCCGCCAACACGGCCAAGGCCTTCGGCGATGCACTGCCGCTGACCGGCGTGATCCTGACCAAGGTCGACGGTGATGCCCGTGGCGGTGCTGCGCTGTCCGTTCGCGCGATCACCGGCAAGCCGATCAAGTTCATTGGTATGGGCGAGAAGAGCGAAGCGCTCGATCCGTTCCATCCTGAGCGGATCGCCTCGCGGATCCTCGGCATGGGCGACGTGCTCAGCCTGATCGAGCAGGCTGAAGCGACCCTCGACAAGGACAAGGCCGACAAACTGGCCAAGAAGCTGAAGAAGGGCAAGGGCTTCGACCTCGAAGACTTCCGCGATCAGCTGCAACAGATGAAGAACATGGGCGGCCTCGGCGGGCTCATGGACAAGCTGCCGAGCATCGGCGGCGTCAACCTGTCGCAGATGGGCAACGCCCAGAGCGCGGCAGAAAAGCAGTTCAAGCAGATGGAAGCCATCATCAACTCCATGACCCCGGCCGAGCGCCGCGACCCTGAGCTGATCAGCGGTTCGCGCAAGCGTCGGATTGCCATGGGTTCCGGCACCCAGGTGCAGGACATCGGTCGCTTGATCAAGCAGCACAAGCAGATGCAGAAAATGATGAAGAAGTTCTCCGCCAAGGGCGGAATGGCGAAAATGATGCGCGGCATGGGCGGAATGTTGCCCGGCGGCGGCATGCCGAAACTGTAAAAGAACTCGCCGGTCGTCGTACCGGCGCAGTCCCGCATGGAGGCGGGATTCACAGCAAACCCGCATTCGGCGGGAGCTGACAGGCCGTTTTCATTGACGGCTCTACCGCAAATCAGCACGGCATGCCATAGGCGCCGGAAAAAGTCATTTGCAAAAGTCCGGATATTCCTTAGAATATGCGGCCTTTCGGGCACCCATGCCCGCTGTGCATTTAGATTTGCAGCACCGACTACAGGAACGATGTTCACATGCTAACAATCCGTCTTGCCCTTGGCGGCTCCAAAAAGCGCCCGTTTTACCAC